>Ga0102947_1000867_pt1 | contig 10612 bp, 6 predicted proteins | sample SalPon2A_A_D2_MG_FD_78210 | JGI IMG/M metagenome (GOLD analysis project Ga0102947, IMG submission 78210) | Soil microbial communities from South San Francisco under conditions of wetland restoration - Salt Pond MetaG R2A_A_D2_MG | ecosystem: Environmental > Terrestrial > Soil > Wetlands | place... | reverse complement strand
GAGAACCCGCACGTGCCCACGGACCGACTGTCCGGCCGTTTCGTCCCGCTGGGGCTGACCGACGGCGAGATCTCCGATCTGGGCGTCTTCCTGGAGCGAGCGCTGTACGACGCGCGGCTGGACCGGTTCCCGCCGCCGGAGCTTCCGTCGGGGAACTGTTTCCCGGTGAACGACCCGCAGGGCCGCATCGATCTGGGGTGCGGCGGAGCCATGCCGGCGCTGGTGGCCATCGGGGCGGAGTAGCGAAGTCGAGGCGGTGGCGTTCCGGGGAGAGTCGGTTAGAATCCCCGGTCGCACCTCCTTTCGCCGGAGAACGCCGCCATGGATTCCGCGACTTCCTTCTACGATCTGAAGACCCGCACCCTGGAAGGCGAGGAAGTCTCGCTGTCCGAGCACGCCGGAAAGGTGGCGCTGGTGGTGAACGTGGCCAGCAAGTGCGGGATGACGCCCCAGTACGCGGGGCTGGAAGCGCTCCACCGGGAGCTGGCGTCGCGTGGGTTCACCGTGCTCGGTTTTCCGAGCAACGACTTCGGGTGGCAGGAGCCGGGGGACGGGGAGCAGATCCGCTCGTTCTGCTCCACGAACTACGACGTCACGTTCCCTCTTTACGAAAAGAGACATGTGAAGGGGAAGAAGAAGGACGCCGTTTACGAGCTCCTCACCCGCGAGCATGACGACCCCAGCTGGAACTTCACGAAGTACCTGGTGGGCCGCGACGGGCGCGTGATCGCCCGGTTCGACCGGAAAGTGAAGCCCGAGGACGAGGGGTTGCGGAAGGCCATCGAGGACGCGCTGGGGGGCTGACGCTTGCCCGTGTGAGGCGGCCGCACACCGGACTCGCCTTTTGAACTCCTCTCCTCCCCCGGTGTGATAGTACCTTCAAGAAGAGCCACCCCCCGGACCCGGGGAGGGGGCTCATTGTGTCCGGTTCCGGGGAGGGGAAACCCGTCCGGCGCCGCGTCCCGCCGCACGCCCGGGGAGGGGAAACCGTTGAACGAGTCCAGAGACGTCCAGGCGGTCGCCGACCTCAAGGTGGCCCATGACCGGATCCTGGCCGAGGTCCGGAAAGTGGTCATCGGCCAGACGGAGGTCATCGAAGACCTCCTCATCGCCATCCTGGCCAACGGCCACTGCCTCCTGGTGGGAGTCCCCGGCCTCGCCAAGACGCTGCTGGTCAGCACGGTCGCCAAGGTGCTGGACCTGGAGTTCAGCCGGATCCAGTTCACGCCGGACCTGATGCCGTCGGACATCACGGGGACCGACGTGCTGGAGACGTCCCAGGAGACGGGGCACCGCAACTTCCGGTTCATCCCCGGACCGGTCTTCGCCAACATCGTCCTGGCCGACGAGATCAATCGAACCCCGCCCAAGACCCAGGCCGCGCTCCTCCAGGCCATGCAGGAACGCGAGGTCACCGCCGGCGCCAACACCTACCCGCTCCAGCCGCCGTTCTTCGTGCTGGCCACGCAGAACCCCATCGAGCAGGAAGGGACCTACCCGCTTCCGGAAGCGCAGCTGGACCGCTTCATGTTCAACATCTTCGTCGACTACCCGTCCGCCGACGAGGAAGCCCGGATCGTGGAAGAGACCACGTCCGCCTACGAGGCTCACCTGGAGAAGGTCCTGAACGCCGAGGAGATCATGCGGCTTCAGGGACTGGTGCGGCGCGTTCCGGTCTCCAAGGACATCGTGCAGTTCGCGGTGCGGCTGGTCAGCGCCACGCGGCCGCGCTCGCCGGAAGCGCCGCAGTTCATCAAGAACTGGGTCTCCTGGGGCGCCGGTCCGCGCGCCAGCCAGTACCTCGTCCTGGGGGCGAAGACGCGCGCCATCCTGGACGGTCGCTACACGCCGGTCGCGGACGACGTGCGCTCCGTCGCGCGCGCGGTGCTTCGTCACCGCATCGTCACGAACTTCAACGCGGAAGCGGAAGGCGTGGATCCGGTGGACATCGTCGACAAGCTCGTCGAGCACATCACGCCGGTGGAGGCCGCGGCCCGTTGAGCGCTCCGCGGCTCCTGACCGCCGCCACGGTCGCGCGTCTCGGCGCAATGGACGTGCGCGCCCGCACCGTGGTGGAGGGCTTCGTCGCCGGACTCCACAAGAGCCCGTACAAGGGCTTCAGCGTGGAGTTCGCGGAGCACCGCCAGTACATGCCGGGCGATCCGCCCAAGACCATCGACTGGAAGGTCTACGGAAAGAGCGACCGTTTCTACGTGAAGGAGTTCGAGGAGGAGACGAACCTCCGCGCGTACCTGGTGATCGACGGATCGGCCTCCATGGGCTTCACCACCGGCGAGGTCTCCAAGTTCGACTACGCGCGCTACCTGGCGGCCGCGCTGAGCTACCTCATGATCCGGCAGCAGGATTCCGTGGGCATGCTCCTCTTCGACGAGGAGATCCGGAAGTTCATCCCGCCGCGCTCCGCCGGCCGGCACCTGCACATCATCCTCAACGAGCTGGAGAACGCGCGCGCCGCGTCCACCACCGGGCTGGCCGCCACGCTCCATCGTCTGGCGGAGCGGGTGAAGCGCCGCGGCCTCGTCATCCTCATGAGCGACCTCTTCGACGACCAGGAGAAGGTCCTCTTCGCGCTGCGTCACTTCCGGCACAAGAAGAACGAGGTCGTTCTCTTCCACATCCTGGATCCCGCGGAGCGCGACTTCGCGTTCCAGCGCGAGGCCGTGTTCGAGGACATGGAGACCGCGGACAGGATGCTGGTGCGCCCGTGGGAGATCCGGAACGAGTACCGCGATGCCGTCCGCGACTGGATGGATCGCTACTCCCGGATCTGCCGGGAGATCGGCGTGGACTACGTCCCGATGCACACGGAGACGCCGTTCGACACGGCGTTGCTGGCGTACCTCGAGAAGCGATCGCGGCTGGGCTAGGACGATGACCTTCCTCAACCCCTTCCTTCTCTTCGGCCTGATCGGGGTGGCCGTGCCCGTTCTGATCCACCTGCTGAGTCGGCGGACGGCGCGGAAGGTGGAGTTCTCGACGCTGGAGTTCCTCCGCAACCTGGAGCGCAAGAGCATGCGTCGGGTCCGCATCCGGCAGCTCCTGCTCCTGCTGGTCCGTATGCTGATCATCGCCTGCGTTGCGCTCGCCATGGCGAGACCCACGCTCACCGGGGTCACCGCCGGCGACGCGCGCGGGGCCACGTCGGCGGTGATCGTGCTGGACGGAAGCTACTCCATGAGCGCGGGCCGCGACGGCGTCACGATGTTCGAGAAGGCGCAGGACCGGGCTCGCGAGATCCTGGACACGTTCGCGGCGGGCGACGAGGTGCACCTGTTCGTTCCCGGCGGCGCCGGTCCCACGCGGACGGAAGGCGTACGGGACCCGGGTCTGATCCGCGAAGCCGTCGACGGGGCGCGGGCGGGGCAGGGCGCCGCGGACCTGGCCGCCGCCGTGCGCGAGGCCGCGGGCGTGCTCGCGGACGCCCGGCACTTCAACCGCGAGATCCACGTCGTCAGCGATTTCCAGCGCGGCTCCTGGAACGCTGTCGAGGGCGACGCGGGGCTGCCGGAAAGCATCTCGCTCTTCCTGTTCCCGGTGGAGCGCGGAGTCGTTCCGGAGAACGCGTGGGTGGAGGCCGTGGACTACTCCGGTCAGATCCTCGAGAAGGGCTCCCCGGTGGAGCTTCGCACCACGGTCGCGGCGGGACCCGGGTATCCCGCCGGCGAGGTGGAAGTGGAGATGGAGATCGACGGCACGGTGGTGGACCGGCGCCGGATCGACCTGGGCCCGGCGTCGCGCGTGGGACTGACGTTTCGCGAGACGTTCGCGGAAGACGGGCTCCATTTCGGGCGCGTGACGCTGCGCGGCGCGGCGGGCCTGCCGGCCGACGACGTGCGCCCCTTCACGCTCGGCACCGCACGCGCGGTTCCGGTGCTCCTGGTGTCCGGCAACGAGACCGTGAAGCGCTACCTGTCCGCCGCGCTGTCTCCGGAAGGCGCGACCGCGGGGACGTTCCTCGTCGTGCCCGGCGACAGCCGTGCGCTCGTGGACGCCACGCCGGCGGAGGCCGCCGTCATCGTCCTGGCCGACGTGGAGCGCCTCTCCGAGGACGAGCTCTCCGGGCTCAAACGGTACCTCTCCGAGGGCGGCGGTCTTCTCGTGTTCCCGGGGCCGTCCACCGATGCGACAGCCTGGGGGCGATCGTTCCTTCCGCGCTTCCTGCCCGGGACGTTCACCGATCTGCAAGTCCGCGAAGACGGGATCGCCGTCACCCGGCTGGATCCCACGCATCCGCTCTTCGCGCTGTTTCGCGAGGACGAGGGGGGACTCTCCGAGGTGCGATTCACGCGCACGCTGCAGCTCAAGCCGCAGGCGGGAACCACGGTGCTCGCGTGGTATGCGGACGACGACGCGGCCGTCCTGGAGTCCCGGCTGCTTCCGGGGCGCGTGCTGTTCTTCACGTCGTCGCCGGATCCGGCCTGGAGCGACTTCCCGCTCACGGGCGTGTATCTGCCGTTGCTGCACGAGGCGGTGAGGTACCTCTCGCAGACGGGCGCGAAGACCGCTCAGCAGCTGTCGGTCGGGGAGGGCGCGACCGTGAGGCTGGCGACGATTCCCGAAGGCGCCCAGGTGACGCTTCGCGCTCCCGACGGCGACACGCGCGCGGTGGCGATCGTGCCGGGGCCGGCCGGCTACTCGCTGGAGCTGCCCGTGGCGGATCAATCGGGCTTCTGGACGTTCGAGACCGCGCGCGGCGACACTCTGGCCGCGCTCGCGGCCGGCATTCCCGCGTCGGAGTCCGATCCCGAGCGCGTCGCGCCGAACGAGGTGCAGGATCAGTTGACCGGGTCGCGGGCCGCGGTGCTGGAGGGGGCCGACGGTCTCAGCCGCCGCGTGCGCGAGGCGCGCATCGGGCGGGAGATCGGTCAGTGGTTCCTCTGGGCGGCGGCGCTGCTTCTGGGTCTGGAGATGTTCCTGGCGGCACGGCAGTCGGGGCCGGGCGGAACCGCGCCGGCCGCGGCGGGCGCTGCAGGCGCGCGATGAATCGGGTGGACGGGCTGGTCGAGATCGTCGCGTCCGAGGCGGGCATCCGGGCGGCGTTCGACGACCTGGCCTCCGGAGACGAATCGTACCTGGCCGGCCTCGCCTGCTCCGCCAAGGCGATGGCGCTCGCCGCCCTCCACCGCGAGTCGGGCCGTGCGCTGCTCGTCGTGGTGCCGGAGCAGGAGGACGCGGAGGCCTTGCTGGGCGACCTGGAGGTCTGCCTGGGCGAGGAGCGCGTCTTCTTCTTCCCGGAGACCGAAGTCATTCCGTACGACCAGCGCAGTCCGCACGTCGGACTGATGGGGGAGCGCATCCCCGCGCTCGCGGCGCTGGCGGACCGCGCGCCCAGCGTCGTGGTGACGACGGCCCGGGCCGCGGCAGGGCGCGTTCCGAAGCCGGCGGACTTCGCGGCCGCGCGCCTCTCGCTGAACGTCGGGGACGAGATCGCGCTGGACGCGCTGGCGGAGAGTCTCGTTGCGCGCGGGTTCCGGTCCGAGCGCCTCGTGGAAGAGGTGGGTTCCTTCGCGGTGCGCGGCGGAATCGTGGACCTGTACCCCTTCGGTCGCGACCACCCCGTGCGCGTCGAGCTGTTCGGCGACGAGATCGAGTCGATCCGCTCGTTCGACCCCGCGACGCAACGGACCCTGGAAGAGATCCGCGCGGTCGACGTGCTCCCGCAGCGGGAGCTGCTGCTCACGGATGGCGTGGTCGCCGCCGCGCGCGCCCGCGGCGATCTACCGTTCGATGAGGGGAAGAACCCGTTCGTGGAGGGCGTGGAGACCTGGCTGCCGCGCTTCCACGCCGGACCGGTTCCGTTATTCGAGCACTTCGATCGCTGCGGGGTGGTGGTTCTGGACGAGCCCGGGCGGCTGCAGGAGCGCATCGATCAGAATGCGGAGGCGGCCCGGGACGCGTACCAAGAGCGGAAGGCTCGCGGCCATGACCTCCCCGCTCCGGAGGAGCTCTTCCTGACAACGTCCGCCGCCGCAGACGCGCTCGCGGGCCGCCCGACGCTGCGCCTTTCGCTGTTCCCGGGGGACGCCGATCGCGCGGCACTGCGCCCGGAAGCGGCGCCCACGCAGGGATCCGGCCACCGTGTGCGGGTCAGCTCGCAGGAGACCTTCCGCGGCAGCTTCGCCGTGCTCCGCGAGCGCCTGGGCGAGACCCTGCGCGAGGGCAACTCGGTCGTCCTCCTCTGCGACAACCAGGGCCAGCTCACGCGCCTGCAGGAGATGCTGGAGGGGCTGGCCGACCGCATCACGCTGGACGTGGCGCCGCTGCGGAACGGGTTCGCGCTGCCGGACCGCAAGCTCGTCGTCCTCACGGACCACGAGCTGTTCGCGCGGACGGGTCGCCGCTACCGCGCGTTCCGTCACGGCGGCGGCGCGCCCATCCACGACTACACCGCGCTCAAGCGCGGCGACTACGTGGTCCACGTGGAGCACGGCATCGGCCGGTACGACGGAATCCATCTCCTGGAGACCGGCGGCACGGAGACGGAGTGCCTGCTCGTCCGCTACCAGGACGACGCCCGCATCTACGTGCCGATCGAGCAGATCAACCTGGTGCAGAAGTACGTCGGCGGCGAGGGCGGGGCGCCGCCCAACGTCGCGAAGCTGGGCTCCGGGCAATGGGAGCGGACGAAAGCCCGCGCGCAGAAGGCCGTGGAGAAGATGGCCGGCCAGCTTCTGGACGTGCACGCGGCTCGCGCGGCCAAGCGCGGGCACGCGTACCCCGCCGACGGCGAGTGGCAGCGCGAGATGGAGGCCAGCTTCATCTACGAGGAGACGCCGGATCAACGCACCTCCACCGACGCGGTCAAGAACGACATGATGGACGCGCGTCCGATGGATCGCCTGGTGTGCGGCGACGTGGGCTACGGCAAGACGGAGGTCGCGATCCGGGCGGCGTTCAAGGCCGTGGGCGACGGCAAGCAGGTGGCGGTCCTCGTTCCCACGACGATCCTGGCGAAGCAGCACCTGGATACGTTCAACGAGCGGCTTCGTCAGTATCCGCTTCGCATCGACATGCTGAGCCGTTTCCGGGGACCCAAGGAGCAGAAGGCGACCCTCGCCCGGCTGAAGACCGGCGACGTGGACATCCTGATCGGGACGCACCGGATCCTGTCCAAGGACGTGGAGTTCCGCGACCTGGGTCTGGTGATCGTGGACGAGGAGCAGCGCTTCGGGGTCAAGCACAAGGAGCGCTTCAAGGAACTGCGCAAGACGGTCGACGTGCTCACGCTCACCGCCACGCCCATCCCGCGCACGCTCAACATGGCGCTCGCGGGACTGCGCGAGATCTCGGTGATCAACACCCCGCCGCCCAACAAGCTCCCCATCGTGACCGAGGTCGTGGAGTCGTCGGACGAGATCATCCGCACCGCCATCGTCCGCGAGGTGCAGCGCGGCGGACAGGTGTTCTTCGTGCACAACCGCGTCCAGTCGATCGACGCGGTGGCGGTGCACCTCCGGGAGCTGCTTCCGGAGCTGCGCTTCGACGTGGCGCACGGGCAGATGCCGGAACGCACGCTGGAAAAGGTGATGATGGACTTCATGGCGCGAAAAAGCGACGTGCTCGTCTCCACCATGATCATCGAGTCCGGACTGGACCTTCCGAACGTGAACACGATCCTCATCAACCGGGCCGATGCGTTCGGGTTGGCGCAGCTCTACCAGCTTCGGGGGCGGGTCGGGCGATCGAATCATCGTGCGTTCGCCCATCTCCTGGTGCCGCCCGCCGCTTCCCTGTCCGACGTGGCGCGCAAGAGGCTGCGGGCCATCGAGGAGTTCTCGGATCTGGGTTCCGGCTTCCGCCTGGCCATGCGGGACATGGAAATCCGGGGCGCGGGGAACTTTTTGGGCCCCGAGCAGTCCGGACACATGGAGGCCGTGGGGTACGACCTCTACATGCAGATGCTGCGCGAGACGATCGCGGGGCTCCGGGGAGAGGCCGCTCCGGAGGAGCGGGTCCGCACCGAGGTCGACGTGGAGATCGACGCGTATCTCCCGGAGGCTTACGTGTCCGACCCGGACCAGCGGATCGCCATCTACAAGCGGCTCGCGGAGCTGGGCGAACGGTCCGCGCTCGACCGCCTTCGCGAGGAGCTGCGGGACCGTTTCGGCCGGCTGCCGGAGCCGGCGGTGAGCCTCCTGCGGCTGAAGGAGATTCGGATCCTCGCGGAGGAGGCCGGCGTGGAGAGGCTGAAGGTCCGGGGGCAAGAAGCCGTTCTCCGGTTTGCGGACGGACGCGAGCCCGGCCGGGAGGCGGTCCAGCGACTCGTGCGGGACGTTCCGGCCCGGCTCGCGTTCCAGGCCGACGGCCGGGAGGGGCTGCGCGTCCAGATCCGGGCCGACGACGGGTCGGCGCTGGGCGCCGTGGAGGCGCTCTTGCGGGCGTGCTTGCCCTCTGATACGTTGATTGTTTCGGAATCTGTCAACTGATCGAAAAAAGGGGAGATACCTTGTCCCAGCGAGTCCTCCAGACGATGGCGTGCGCCGCGCTTCTCGGGCTTCTGGCCGGCTGCGGCGGAGGCGGCGGGGGCGACGAGAAGATCGTCGCTGAGGCCGGCGACATCCAGATCACGCTCGGGGAGTTCCACGAAGCGTACAACGCCATCACGCCGAACTCCCGTCCCGACATCAGCACTCTCGAGGGACGACGTGCCTTCGCCAACGATCTCGTCAACAAGGAGATCGTTCTCGCCGAGGGGCGCCGCATGGGAATGGATCCCAGCATCGAGACGTCCGCGGAACAGACCGTGCTCCGCAAGATGCTGGAGACGCTCTACCGCACGGAAATCTCCGACAAGGTCGACGTTCTGGGCGAGAACGTGGCCGAGGTCTATGAGAACCGGGCGTTCAACGTGAAGGGATCGCACATCCTCGTCGAGGACAAGGCGGCGGCGGAGAAGATCCTGGGCGAGATCAACTCGGGCAAGATCTCGTTCGCGGACGCGGCCGCGAAGTACTCGCTGGACCAGTCGACCCGCAACAAGGGCGGGGCGATGAACGAGATGCTCTGGTCGATGGCGCTGGCGGACTTCCAGTTGGAGCTCTTCAAGATGGAGCCCGGCGAGATGAAGGCGTTCGAGGGGAGCATCGGCGGGCACGTGCTGCGCCTGGACGAGAGGATCGACGCCGGAGAGCGGCAGACGCTCGAGGAGCTTCGCCCGCAGCTGCGCACCGACGTGCGGGGCCAGCTGGAGGCGGTCCGCATGCGGGAGTACCTGAAGGAGCTGGAGCAGAAAGCCGGACTCGAGTGGCATGACGAGGGGCTGGATCTGCTCGTGGAGCTCATCAAGACGAACTCCAAAGTGGATCCGGACACGGTGCCGGGCGAGGATCGCTTCGTCCCCGTGGCCACGGACGAGCAGAAGGCCGTACCGATCGCATCGTTCTCGGGCCGGGACTGGACGGTGGGCGACTTCATCGCCGGGCTGCGCAAGATGCCGCAGCAGCAGCGTCCCCCGGGAGTTCTGCCCGTGCGGGGAGTGCGCGAGCTGATCCGGAACTCCCAGATTCGCGATGAGCTGCTTCGGGAGGAGGCGTACGCCCTGGGTCTCGACAAGAACGAGAGCATCCAGGCCGCGCGCGCACGGTACGTGGAGCAGATGCTGACCGAGCAGGTTCACTTCGGGTTCCTGCAGGCCGCCGACGTTCCCGACGAGCGCATTCGCGCGGTGTTCGACTCGTCTTCCGCGGAGAATCCGGAGGCGCTGGAGGTTCCGGAGCGCGTCGATCTCGTGCTGCTGGTCCACACGGACTCGGTCCAGGTCGCGAAGGCGCTGCAGCGGATCAAGGCCGGCGAGCCCGAGGAGGATGTCGTCCAGGAGATCTCCATGGACTTCCGGACGGCCATCAAGGGCGGCCGGACCGGCCTCATCGCGCGGGGCAACTATGCGCCCCAGCTCGAGGACGCCGCCTTCGCCGCGAAGCCGGGATCCGGTTGGTCCGATCCCGTCGTGACGCAGTCCGGAACCGGGGCGTTCCGGGTGATCGCGCACGAGGAGCCGCGCCTGGCCACGTTCGAGGAGTTGAAGGAGCAGCTGCGCACCACGCTCGTGCGGGCCGAGGGTGAGAGGGCGTTCGAGGAGTGGCTCGACGCCGAGCGCGTCCGCCGCGACGTCGTGATCCACGACGACGCTCTCGAGCTGATCGGACAGGCGGTTTCGTGAAGCGGACCGTCTTCTGCGGGTTGCTGGCGGCCGGCGCTCTGTTGAGCGCCGCGCCGGCCGGCGCGGAGGTCGTCGACCGCATCGTCGCCGTCGTCGGCACCGAGATCATTCTCCTCTCCGAGGTGGAGGAGGAGGTCTACCTGGGCCGCCTCCGGAACGAGGTGGACCCCGAGGATCCCGCGGCCGTCGACGAGTACCGCCGCGAGATCCTGGAGTCCAAGATCGAGGAGAAGATCCTCGTCGAGAAGGCGAGGAAGGAAGGCATCCGCATCACCCGTGAGGAGATCGACGAGGCGGTGGAGCGGATGGTGGGCGACATTCGCGCCCGCTTCCCGGACGAGGATTCCTTCCTGGAGCAGCTCGAGCGCGAGAACATGACGCTCGACGAGCTGCGCAAGGACTACCGTCCCCGCGTCGAGGAGCAGATCATGG
>Ga0102947_1000866_pt1 | contig 10613 bp, 8 predicted proteins | sample SalPon2A_A_D2_MG_FD_78210 | JGI IMG/M metagenome (GOLD analysis project Ga0102947, IMG submission 78210) | Soil microbial communities from South San Francisco under conditions of wetland restoration - Salt Pond MetaG R2A_A_D2_MG | ecosystem: Environmental > Terrestrial > Soil > Wetlands | place... | reverse complement strand
TGTTGCGAAGCTGGTTGTGCGATTCAGCAAGAAGGAAGCGAGCCTGGTTGCGCACGGCAGGATCCAACTGGTTCATCCGTCGGTCAATCTCATTCACCACGCGCTGGAAGTCGCCGAGGGCATAGTAGACTTCGGCAAGCGCCAGCCCAAGGTTGCGGGCGTAGGGCGACTCCGGGTAGCGGGCCCCGAGCAGTTCAAATGCCCGTGCCGCCTGATCGAGTTGGTCCTGCTGGACGTGCGTGTAGGCGATGGCGTAGAGCGCGATGGGGGCCGTTTCTGTATTCCGGTATTCCTCGGCGGCACGGCGGTAATACGCAATAGCATGGTCCGTACGGCCCAGCTGCATCGACGACTCGCCCATCCAGTACAGCGCTTTCGCGCCGACCTCCGGCGTCGGGTCGTCCGCCAGCACTTGGTTTAGTGTTTCCAGCGCCCGCTCATAGTTTTCGGCGCGGTAGAAATACTGCCCCAGCGCCAGCCGCGCCTGAAACGCCAGCGGATGTCCGGGATACAACTGCTGAAACTCGCGGAACAGCGCCACGGCCTGATCCAGATAGCCAATGGCCAGCGACGATTCGGCGGCATAGTATAGGGCTTCGGCGGCGCTCACATGGTCGGGATAGCGCGTGCGGAAGGCATCGAAGCGCTCAATGGCCTGCTCGTACAGTTGATCTGAGTAGAGCTTGTAGGCTTCCGCAAACGCACGCTCGGGGCGTTCTGGAGCCCGCTGGGCCGTGGCCGATGGAGCACCGGCTCCCAGGAACACCAGGAGCACGATGGCGAAAAAGCGAAAAAGCGACGAGAAAGGAGATCGCACAGTCATAAAAGCGTGAGTAGCCGCGAGGAGAACAGGAGGCCGAACCGGCTGGCGGTGTCGTTAACGCGAGCAAAATAGATTGGCTCCATCTCACACGCGCGTCGAAAGTTTGTTGCGTTTGAAGGAAGCCGTCAGCTAGTGCTTTTCGCCTTCAGTGCTTGGGGTTGCACCTTCAAGCTCTTGGCTGATAGCTACTAGCTGACAGCTAAAAAGATGTAAAGCCCTGAACAATTTATACACGAATTCAGGAACGTTCTTATTGTGTAAGGTAAGAATTGTATCACCAGACCCGAACACCATGCCGTCTAAAAAAACAGCATCCAGCTCCCAGGACCCTAACGGATCTTCTTTTGAAGATGTTACGCGGGAGGAGTTAGAGGAGATGGAGCGCATGATGATGGAAGAACTCGACAGCCTCCAGTTCCGCGCTACGCAGGTGGTTAGTACCGCCGCTGTGGCTACGGCTGACTTTGCCGAGCAGATCCGTCCGCACTATGAGCAGAGTCGTGCCTATGTCAAGCAACATCCGGGCATCACGATGCTGGGAGCCTTTGCGCTCGGCATGGTACTCGGTGGTTTGTTAGGACGCGACTAACCGTTCGTCTTCAACACCCTGATATATAATGGAACCAGATACCAGCGATCAGTCGGACACCGTTCCCGGAGCATCCTCTTTTGAAGCTCTGCCGCCGCATGGACATGACCCACCGCTGCCGGAGACAGCACGCGAATGGGTCGAGCAGAATCAGTCCACGGCGATGCTGACGGCGTTCGCCATCGGTGTTTTCCTGGGCGTGTTGATGCGTCGTTAGCTGGTGATACAACCCAACCTGATAGGATAGAACTAAAACATAGGAGGCCCACTGTGGCTAAAAAACAAGACCAGACTTCAGAGCCAGAAAAAACCCTGGGCAAGGCCGCTGCCGAGGCGAAAGATGCCGTCAATGGAGCAGCGGACACGGTTGAAGAAACCGTGGATGAGGTGACAGACGACGTAAAAGAAGCCGCCGAGCAAGCCAGCGACCGGTTCGAGAAGGCCAAACGAGATTTGCAAGGTTCGGTCTCGAAACTCCGCGAGGACATCGCCGACATCAATTTGAACGATGCCCGCCAGCGAACGCGTACCTGGGTGGAAGAAAATCCGACCCTCGCGCTGTTTCTCGCCATTGGTACAGGATTATTGGTAGGCCGCGTCATCACGAAGGCGCTGACACCGGAGCCACCGCCGACGCTCAAAAAGCGACTCCAGACACGGAGCAAAGTGCTGGCCTCCCAGGCGCAGGATTATGCCCATGATCTCGGCGATGACATTTCCGACTGGACCTCTGACGCCGTATCCGTGCTCTCACGTAAAGCCAGCAAGGCTACCGAGGTCGCCATCCGCAGGGCACACGCCTTGGGCGAGGAAGTAGCTCGCCAGGCTGCCGAAGTATCTGACGAAGCGACAGAACGTGCCGCTGACTGGGGCGAAATCATCGCCAGCCAGTCGAGCCGCGCTGCCCACGCCGCGCAGGATCGGGCCGAGGATCTTGCCGGGACCGCCAAGGCCAAAGCGAGCCACGGCTTCGACGTAACCGAGTCGCTCTTCAACGCTGCCAAGACAGCAGCAGCAGCTTTTATCGTGAAGAAAGTCACCGACCTGTTTCGCAGCTAAGCGGAGTGCATCAGAAAAGAATGGAAGGCGTGCTAGCTGGACTCGTTCTGGCTAGCACGCCCGTATTTGGGGGGAATGCGTGGATTGGTTATTCTTCCAAAAAAACAGGGCGGCGTGTTTCTACGGTTTCGTTACGCACGAGATCTTTCACTTGAACAATCAAAACATAGTCCCCTGGTTGTTGATCGCTCACGTCTAGAATGAGGTATTGTCCGTCGTCGGTTGGTGTCCCTTCGCGTTCAAAAGCGATTGAAACGGCGTCCTCTTTCTTTCGGCCTAAGAGGCCTTTAATTTTGCCTCCTAGGCCTGTTTCCTTCTCTTTGTCTACAAGGATAGCTTCGACTTCGTACTCGGTTTGTCCCCTGTCATCCGACTGCAGGTAGTAGACTTCGAAGTAGAGATACAGGGGTTGCCGTACGGAATAGACGCCCCAGGGAGCAGGTTGAATGGAAAGGCCATTACGAAGTAGATACCCTGGCTGCTCAGAGGCTCCGTTCTGTTCCTCGATATGATAAGCGAGCAACAAGTCACTGAGCATCAAGTCCTGACGGTGATAGTTTGGCACCTCGACCTGGGAACGCTGGAGTCCCAGCACGTGCGCAGCCGCAGCCTCAAACTCGATGGCCAGGGTGTGCTGCCCTGGCAATGCTGCCAGCTTGTGGGTGCCAACCCAGAGGGTAGTGGCAGAAAAAGTCTGCTGTCCCTGCGCAGACACCGCCCCGACAGCATACCGGCTTTCCGCAACACGCCCTTCGGTTTCATTTACCAGAAAAGCCCCCGTCTGAAGCCCCAGGTTGAGTGTTTGACTTTCAGAGGCCTGCTCTGCCAGCGGAATACCGAAGGAGAGGTAAAGGTCTGTTTTGCCTGCATGGCCCTTAAATCTGCTGGCGAGGAAGGGAAAGTCTATATGCCTGCCCGGAGGTTCGTAGACGAACTGCTCTGGGATTTTTCGGATCGTCTCACGGCTCTTGATGACATAGTCCATATCAAACCGGACGGCATCCGTAAAGGAGAGCGCCTGGGAACAGGGGCTGTAGATCGGAAACTCATTTAGCGTCGGGATAGACGGGTTCTCAGAGGCTCCTATTCCCCAAAGGCCATGATTGCCAAAAACGAACCGAAACGCACCATAGTCGAACACATGAAAGTTTCTGATGGTATTGAGGCCCGTTTTTATAGCCCTTCCAGCACATTTCGCCACTATATTGGACAGGAAGAAGTCGTTTTCCGGGGTGCCGTAGCGCACGTACACCCGCCCGCGTTCGGAGTCCCAGCCCTCCAGGTCTAGCTTCGGTTCGCTAAAGAGCAGCTTTGCGTAGACGAGTCGGGCATAATGCTCCAATTCGCGCTCATTGGCGTGGGTCAGCAAGTGCGGGTCCCTGCTTGTCCAGAAGGTCTCGCTAGGGGGGAGCTCGTTGTTGGGTAGGTTTTTCAGTTGATTCTCATTCATCACACGGCGCAGATCCCCAAAAACAGAATGCATAGCCGGTGGCATGCGGTCGAGAGCCGCAGAAAAATACTGTGTAGCTTGCTCCATCTGGTTGAGCTTGTACGCGGCGAAGCCGAGAAACAACCCCGAATAAGGATCCTCTGGAAAATGACGACGCATCGTGGTTGCCAGGCGCATCATGGCCTCATGATCTGGGCGTGCTACATAAAGGGCTGCAAGGGACATGTACGCCCTTCGAGCCGTAGGTTCGGAAGCCAGGGCCCTGGTAAGATGATGAACGGCTATAGGGTACGCTTTTTCCGCACGGTCGCTCAGGTCTCGTAGCTGATAGCCTCGTTGCTGCACCGATTCAAGATCGAAAGGATCCGGTACGGGAGGAAGCATATGATCGGTCGGCGATTCTCTCAAGACATCTAGATCTGGTAGTTTGCCAATCATTGAAGCATTTCCTAGAGGACGCAGGTGAGGGATGGTGATGCGGTTTCGGTGATGGAGATAGATGAGGGCCTCTTCACCTCCGATTTGTAGATTTGCCAGGGCATTGGTGGAGTCCAGTTTTAAGATTCGCTCTGCCAGTTCATGCTTCTTCGTTCGCCGCAACGCTACAGAGAGATTGCGTGGAAAGCCCAGGCGAAGCTGCATCTCCAGCAGCTCCACCTTCTCTGGGTCGCGGAAGATAGCCCGTGAAATGGTGACAGCTGCTTTTGCTGAGTCTCTCTGCTGTGCATAGATCTGCGCCAGGACGTAGCGGGCTTCACTCTGGTCAGGATGGCGCGTAATGAAGGTGCGTATCACCTCTTCCGCTTCTGCATAGTGCTGCGCCTCAAATGCTCTAAGACCCCGGGCGTACAAGGTGGAGTCGGTGGCATTGACTTGTGCAAAACCGGAGGACGAGAAACTGGCAAAAAATACGAGAGCGAATCCAAGGAGCCTGTAATAGGTAGGCATCATTGTTTGGGGGAAGATGCAACATACAGAGAAACGCTATAACATGATGTAGGAATGTAGTAGGGACACGGGTAAATTGCGCGTGTTTTCAAGGGTATTCTAGAATACCCTTGGTAAGGAAAGTGCTATTGGATAGATGATGTAGGTAATGCTCAATTTGAAGGAGACAGCAAAGTGCTTCCTATTGTGAGGATTCGGCGCAAAGCAACAAACTGTGTGCATTCTCCGGCCAAGCGTTGTATTTTCCACCGTTTGTGCTTTTCTCATCCAGCCAGGGACCCATCTCTGTGAGTATTCTAGCCGTAGGCACTGTTGCCTTAGACGATATCGAGACGCCTTTTGGCGCGCAGACCGATGTGCTTGGCGGCAGCGCCATGTACACGACGCTCACCGCTCGTTACTTCGTAGAGCCCGTGCGTCTCGTCGCTGTCGTAGGGCGGGACTTCCCAGACAGGTATTTGCAGGTGCTGCGTGATGGCAAGGTCGATCTGGAAGGGCTCGCTGTAGATCCGGAAGGGGAGACGTTTTCCTGGAGCGGTCGCTATCACTACGATCTGAACGACCGCGACACGCTCTTCACCCACCTCAACGTGCTTGAAACGTTCGACCCGGTTATCCCCGACGCCTATCGGGACAGCCGCATCGTGTGCCTGGGCAACCTGGAGCCGGGCATTCAGCGACGTGTACTCGAACAGGTGGACCGGCCCGAACTGGTCGTCTGCGACACTATGAACTTCTGGATCGACCACACGCTGGATAGTTTGCTGGAGACGCTCAAAGTCATCGATTGCCTTATCATCAACGACGCCGAGGCGCGGCAACTGGCGGATGAGCCCAACCTTGTCATCGCTGCCCGCAGGATCCGCGAGATGGGACCGCGCATCCTGGTCATCAAGAAAGGCGAACACGGCGCGATGCTGTTCATTGACGACACCATCTTCGTCGCGCCAGCCTTCCCGCTCGAAGACATTCAGGACCCGACCGGCGCAGGCGACACGTTCATGGGTGGCTTTGCAGGCTACCTCGCCCGCGAAGAGCGGCTGGATGCCGAATGCCTCAAGCGTGCCGTCATCTTCGGTAGTGCGATGGCCTCGTTCGTCGTTGAGAGCTTCGGGCCCGAACGTTTGCTGAATCTGGACGATGCGCAGATTCACGCACGCATCCAGGCTTTCCGCGATCTTTCTACAATCCCAGCACTGGTGCCGAGCGGAATCTCTTCCTGAGACCGTGCGTTTGCGGTTTGGCAATGGGGGCGTAGCCAGTAGAAAAACGGTTTGCATCGAATCTGCCCCAACGACCATTTCCTCGAAGAAATCTCGCCTCTCACATCATGGTAGGTCGGCTTTTCTGCTTTTTCCTTCCGGCGATGCTGGTGCTGATTGTGGGATGTGGAGGTGAGGCGGACGATAGGCAGGCAACGCTTCCAGAGCCCGGGATGGTTGCGCAAACGGCCGAATACGTAGGTAACGAAGCCTGTGCCAGTTGCCACGAGGAGATCTACCAGTCGTATCTGCGCACCGGCATGGGGCGTTCGCTCTATCCGTTCGATCCGGCGACAGCGCCCGAGCAATTCGACGCTTCGGCAAGAGTCTATGATGCCAACCTCGATTTGTACTACGAGCCGTTCGTGCGTGGCGATACCTTGTTTCAGCGCGAGTTCCGGCTTGATGGGGGGGGAGCAGTAGTGTATGAGCAGACGCATCCCGTACGGTGGGTCGTCGGGTCGGGCAATGCCACGCGGTCGTATCTGATGGAGGTCAACGGAATCGTGACCGAAATGCCGTTGACATGGTATGTGGAGCGCAAGAAGTGGGATCTCAGCCCGTCGTATGAGCAGACCAACCAGCGTTTCAGTCGGCCCATCGTTGAGGAGTGCATGACGTGCCACAATGGATTGCCGGAGCATACGTCTTTCACGCAGGCTCATTACACCGAGGTGCCCGAAGGCATCACATGCGAGCGGTGCCATGGCCCAGGCAGCGCCCACGTCGATGCACGCCTTTCAGACATGGAGCCAGGAGACGGGGAGGTGGATGCGACGATCGTTAACTCTGCCCACCTGAGCCGCGACTTGCAGCTTTCTGTATGCCAGCAATGCCATCTAACGGGAATTCCAGTCTTTGCCAGCGGAGAAGATGCGACGACGTACCGCCCTGGTGAGCCCCTGGCGGCCCATCGCAGCGTTTTCGTGATCGAAGAAGAACGCGACGATCCCGAGCGGTTCGGTATTGCTTCACACGCCGAGCGGCTGGCGTTGAGTGCGTGCTACCAGCAGAGTGAGATGACCTGCACGACCTGCCACGACCCCCACCAGTCCGTGGCAGAACTCGGCGTTGATCATTTTAACACAACCTGCCAGGGGTGCCACACGCCCAGCGATGGCGACGTGGTTTGCAGCCGCCCCGGTGTGCATGCACCGTCTGAGGCGATGACAGGGGACTGTGTGAGTTGCCATCTGCAAAAAAGCGGCACCAGCGATATTCCCCACGTCACCTTCACCGATCACTGGATCCGTCGCACCCTGCCTCCGAGTCGCCCACCTTCCGACATTGAGCGCGATCGGGTACGGACCGAACCATTTCGGCTGGTCCGTATGACGGATACGACCAGCACGCCGCCCAGCAAAGCTGCTCTCGAAGAAGCTATTGCGTATTTCGCGTTCTATGATACACGCCACAGGCTGCCCGCCTACCTGCGTCGTGTGACCACCAGCGCGAGGCAAGGGCTGGCAACAGGAGCCGATCATCCCGGCGCCCGGCTTGCGTATGGCAAGGCGCTGGCCGCGATGGATTCTCTGGGTGCCGCCGCAACGATCTTTGCCGATGCCATCGCTGTGTACCCGGACGATCCGCGACAGCATCTGGGTCTGGGGACGGTGTTGCTAGAGAACGGACAGGCGAACGCAGCACTGGAACCGTTGCAGCAGGCACTCACACTCCAGCCCCGGATGCTGGAGGCGCGGCTCAAGCTGGCAGAAACCTATGAGGTGCTGGGCCAAATGGCAGAGGCTGAAACGGCCTATCGGGTGCTGCTGGATCAGGACCCGGTGCACCATCCGAGTGCGTGGAACAACCTGGGCCTGTTGTATTTGCAGCAACAGCGCATCGCCGAGGCGGGGCCGCTGTTTGAGCGGGCGATAGCCCTCAACCCCAACCTCACCATTGCCATCATCAACCTTGGCTCGGTGCGGCTCCTTGAGCAGGATCTGGCGGCGGCGACAGCGCTGTTTGAGCGGGCGCTGAAGCAGGAGCCGGACAACGTCTCCGCGCTGGGCAACCTCGGCCTCATCCAGGCGCAGCAGGGTAACTTTGCTGAGGCCCGTGACTTGATACGGCGTGTTCTAGCCATCACGCCCAACGACCAGCGGGCCCGCGCCGTTCTTGCTCAGATTGAATCACAATTGCAATAGAAGGGTATGGCGTTTTATAGCTCAAAAAGGGACAGGTCGGTAGCAGGTATAGCCCTTTGCGTAGTGGTGTTATTCACGGCAGCGTGTGGAGGCGAGGGGGAGAGCACCCACACTTCAGCGCAACGGATACTCGTGGATCTGGACAAATCCAATCCAGAACGGCTTCTGCGTTATTACTTCGGTGGCTACGTAGATAAGCAGGCGAGCGACCCGTTTGAAGTGGGGTTGTTGGTCGAAGAGAACGGGCGCTATTATCTCGACACGGATGTTTTTGCAGAGCGACAGCCAGAGCTGACATCTCATCTGCAGGCAGCAGCGAGCAGCGGCACGCTTACCTGGGAGGCGCTCGAACCTTTTCTCAAAGACACCTACTACACCGCTCGCGCCGCGTCGCAGACGCTGGATGTCTTAACGTCCGAAGTGTCCTACGGCGGTGACGGCTGGATGCAGGTCGAAATCGATGGCGTGATGACGACAGCGCAGCGGCACGTCTATATTGCAGAGGCAGCCCTCCGTGCCGCCCTGTCGAGCTATCCTGAGAATGACGAGCAGTTGCTCTATCCCAGAGGCACTACCATCGTCGGGGAGCATTGGCTGGAGGGCAAACGCATCGAGACGACGGTGATGCGCAAGCGGGCCGATGGCTTCTGGGACTACTTCACCTATGGGCAGGACGGCGCGTTGGCATCACAGACACAGGCACTGCCCCGCTCCTTGAAGACGCCTACGCAGTGCGTCGGTTGTCATTTCGGGTCCAAGCAATTCGAGCCAGAACGCAGTTTTCCTGCCGAAGCGCCGCCCGGTCCGCACGGTCCGCGTGCACTCTACGTCGGCGATGATCTCCGGGACCGAGAGGTGGTGGCTTTCTTCGACGAACATCGCAAACGAAGCGATACCATCCTTGGGCTCTATAATACGTTGTTCGTAGCCCAGCTTCGCGCCGAACGCCGTGCGGGAAGCCTTTCTGAAGCGGACGCTGCCTTACTGGATCAACTCGGTTTGTAATTCCTGGTGACGTGCTTGTCGCTATGCGCTATCTTCCTTCTCTGTGCGTTAGCGGACAGACACACGGGTCCGTCCCTACAAGGGACGGGGATGGTCCATTTGGAATTGCGGAGAGCACTTTCGGATGCTTTCATCTGCATACCTTCGCGAACGTTATGACTCGCAAATTGACATTCGAAATTCAAAAATCCCTTTTCCCCCTTTCCTAACATGCCTCTGAGCACCGTTCGTCTAATCAACGCCGTCTTTTATGCCCACCATGGGGTGATGAAGGAAGAACACCGCATCGGCGGACGCTACGAAGTGGATGTGTCGATGGATCTCCATTTTGACGAAGCCGCGCGGGAAGATGACCTGTCCAAGACGGTCGATTATGAGATGATCTACCGGATGGTCCAAGAGATTGTGACGACGAACCACTTCTACCTGATCGAGCGGTTGGCCTATCTCATCGGGCGCGATGTGCTGGCGGCTTATGATATGGTGGAAGCGGTGGAGGTGACGGTGCGCAAACACAATCCGCCGGTCGGGGGCACGGCAGACCGCGCCGAGGCCGTGTACCGGGCAACGCGCTAGGCTTCTGTGGGAAAAATAGAGACCTGATCTACGACGAAAAGGCGTAGGAAATCGTAGAGCAGGTGGTCCGCTTCGGTCGTGTCGGCGAGGCTGTCCATAACGGCCTGGAAGTCAGCATCGCTGCCTAGTTCTTCGAGATACAGATCGCGGTAGGCAATGAGGCGTTCTCGCTCGCGTTCAGCGTTGAGCTCGCTGTGAAACTGGGTGCCATAGAAGGGCTTGTTACCCAGGCGGAAGGCCTGGTTTCGCTGCGACACATTGAAAGCCAGTTCAACGGCGGCAGGCGGCAGGGCTACCACACGGTCGTGGTGGCCAAGGTTGGCGCGAAAGCAAGGGGGGAGACCCTGGAAAAGGGGATCATCGGCGGCGGCAGCCGTCAATTCGATCTCGCCACAGCCAAACTCCGAACGCTCCTTGTCGTAGATCACCATGCCACCCAAAGCGCGTGCGATCAGCTGATGGCCCCAGCACGAGCCAAACGTAGGGAGGTCCCTGTCATAGGCTTCTTTCACCAGCGCCAGCACATCGGTCATCCAGGGATCGTCGTCTAATGCCGAATATTCGCCCGCTCCGCCAATCATGAGCGCATCGACACCATCTAGCAAGCCGAGATGGATAGGATCACGCACCACATTCACTGGGATAAACTGGGCCAGGTCGATCCGAGCGCGCTCGACAAAGCAGGTCTGTTCCTGTAGCTCCATCTCTTCCGTATTGCGTGCCTGGATGAGCAGTACGCGGATGGCGTCGAGCG
>Ga0102947_1000865_pt1 | contig 10623 bp, 12 predicted proteins | sample SalPon2A_A_D2_MG_FD_78210 | JGI IMG/M metagenome (GOLD analysis project Ga0102947, IMG submission 78210) | Soil microbial communities from South San Francisco under conditions of wetland restoration - Salt Pond MetaG R2A_A_D2_MG | ecosystem: Environmental > Terrestrial > Soil > Wetlands | place... | reverse complement strand
TTTTGAGGATAAAAAACCACTGTTGTACAAATCGCTCAATCAAATAGAGGAAAAACTCCCCGAGACTTCTTTTTTTAGGGCAAATCGGCAGCAAATTGTAAACACCAATTTCATAGAAAATGTGGCGCCCTGGTTCAATGGAAAACTAAAACTGATCTTAAAAAATGGAGAGGAAGTTGAGGTATCACGCAGGCAATCCTATATCTTCAAAGATAAAATGAGTTTATAGAAAAGAGGCTGTCTAAAAAGTCCTCCAAGTTGTCATTCCGAACTTGTTTCGGAATCTCAATATGCTAATTTAAGATTGTTATGAGAACCTGAAACAAGTTCAGGTTGACGTAAAAATAAATTTTTAGACAGCCTCTTTTTAACGCTAAGCTCGGAGTAAATCTTTATACCGGTCTTTATAGCCAATAAGTGCCAAAATGTTCAATATCAACAACGCCAAAGCAGGGCCTATGCCTTCTGGCAATAATGTGGCATGGAACAGTACCGCGTTTATGGAAACACTCATCAGGACGATAGCCATTAAAGCACCATATTTATTGAAAATAAAGGAAAGACCTGCCAAAATTTCCACAATGGCCACCAATTTCAATGTATAAGAGGATGAAACTGCTCCAAAAAAGGCAATAACGGAATCAGGCATTTCGCCTCCCATTGGAATGAAATTTAAAAACTTGTTTAGTCCAAAAACCAGGACAAACAAGCCCAATAAAATACGAACCGCCATAAAAACTTTTGAATTCATAGGTATAATTTTTGTTGGTTAAATAATAAAAATACTCAAAAATTACGAATACAATAATTTAATACGGATTTTTTCTACAAACGGGAATGGTAGTTACAAGGATTTTAGCAAGCCCCCATCAATAGGAATATTGGTCCCTGTAATGTAAGCTGCTTGGTCCGAAGCCAAAAAAGTGACCAAATATCCATACTCTTTGGGTTTTCCTATGCGCTTTGCGGGTATTAAATCCTCCATACTGGAAAGAACTTCCTCAGGTGGCACACCCATTTTTTCTGCTTTTTTTGCGTTGACCTGTGCAATTCGGTCGGTATCAAAATAGCCAGTTAAAACACTGTTTACTGTAATCCCATCTTGTGCTACATCAAAAGCCAAACTTTTGGCCCAGGTGACCACAGCCGCCCTAATGGTATTGGATAGCGCCAAATAGCTTAAGGGCTCCTTTACCGATACAGAAGCTACATTTATGATACGCCCCCACCCATTTTTCTGCATGTTCTTCAGGGCAAGTTCTGTGGTGAAGACCACCGACTTAAATAACAAATCGAAGGCTCGTTGATAATCTTCTACATTTTTTTCCAAGGCTCCGCCACCTTCCGGCCCCTGAGTATTGTTAATTAGGATATCAATAGTGTTGTGCTCAAAAAAGGACGAAATGGTGCCCTTGAAGGCATCAAAATTGGAAAAATCAACTACCAAATAGTGATGTTCCTGTCCACTGTCGGTGCTCAATTCATCAATAATGGTTTTCATCCGTTCCTTATTTCGGGCCATAAGGGTGACACTGGCCCCACTTTCGGCCAATTGCCGTGCAATGGCTTCACCTATTCCCTTACTACTTCCGCCCACAAGGGCTTTTTTTCCTTTTAGCGATATATTCATGTGCTACTTATATTCTTCTCGGACGGGGCTAAAAATGTCCATTAGTTTACAAGCTGTTAATGCTTTCCCACTGTGGGGTATGTTGGAAGGGATAATAACCACGTCTCCGGGGTGGTACGTATTTGTTTTTCCATCCAAAGTAAATTCAAAAGCACCCTCAACTACATGCATGATCTGTTCATGAATATGGTGATGTTCAGGCACTTCGGAATCTTTGTCCACATTCCAAAACACCCAGCTCATGCGTTCTCCATGGACTAATTTGCCATGATATCCGGGCATAATTTCCTTGGATTTGATTTCTGATAGGTTCATTGGTTTTAATTTTACCCGAATATAAAAATTAATAAGATGGATTCTTTATTTGGATTGGTTTTGCCATTAGCTATTTTTGAACGATAAACACGATTGATGAACATCCATTTTATTGCCATTGGGGGAAGTGCCATGCACAATCTGGCTCTGGCCTTGGAACACAAAGGGTACAACGTAACAGGAAGCGATGATGTAATTTATGAACCTTCCAAAAGCAGATTGGGGGCCAAAGGGCTATTACCTGAAAATTTTGGCTGGTTTCCTGAAAAAATCCATGATCAATTGGATGCCGTTATTCTGGGGATGCATGCCAAACCCGATAATCCAGAGTTGCTCAGAGCCCAGGAGTTGGGAGTGAAGATATATTCGTACCCTGAGTTTTTGTACGAACAATCCAAGTTTAAGACCCGTGTGGTCATAGGCGGAAGCCATGGAAAGACCACCATTACTTCAATGATTTTACACATTTTGGACTATCATGATATTGAAGTCGACTATATGGTAGGGGCACAGTTGGAAGGGTTTGACCGTATGGTGCATCTAACTGAGGAAAACGATTTTATTGTTCTGGAGGGAGATGAATATTTGTCATCACCTATTGACCGCAGACCTAAATTCCATCTGTATCAGCCCAACATTGCCTTGCTGAGTGGCATAGCATGGGATCATATCAACGTATTTCCCACCTTTGAAAATTATGTGGAACAGTTCCAGATTTTTGTGGATGGCATCGTAAAAGGGGGAAGTATTACCTACAATGAGGAAGATCCTGAACTTGTGAAAGTGGTTGAGGCCACCGAAAATACCATCCGAAAATTTCCATACCACACACCTGAATACAGAGTTGAAGACGGCATCACTTTGCTGCATACCTCGGAAGGTGAAATGCCCATTGAAATTTTTGGCAAACACAATCTGAACAATTTGGCCGGTGCCAAATGGATTTGTCAGCAAATGGGAGTGGACGAAGATGATTTTTATGAAGCCATTGCTACTTTCAAAGGAGCCTCCAAACGATTGGAAAAGATTGCTGAAAGCAAGAACAAGGTCGTTTACAAAGATTTTGCCCATTCGCCCAGTAAAGTAAAAGCAACTACAGAGGCCGTAAAGGAACAGTACCCCAAACGAAAATTGATTGCATGTTTGGAACTGCATACCTATAGCAGCTTAAATGCAGGGTTTCTGGAGGAATATCAAGGCGCTTTGGATGTAGCCGATGAGGCTGTGGTCTTTTACTCTCCAGATGCCGTAAAAATCAAGGGATTGGAAGAAGTTACGGCTGATCAGATAGCTCAAGCCTTCAAAAGGAAAGATGTAAAGATTTTTACTGACCCTAAAACCTTTCAGGAGTATCTTTTTGTACAAGATTTTGAGAATGCAGCCCTATTGTTAATGAGCTCTGGAAACTATGGAGGACTAGATTTTGAACGGGTAAAAACAATATTTAGGTAAAACACATCGTGAAATTTTGTCAGGTTTATTGGTCGGGAACGATAATTGCCAGTAAATCTGCGTGAAACAGTTTCTAACTTCATTTATGAACCAGGGATTTGCACGTGGAAAGCGGCTATTGTCCATAGCACTGATTGCCTTTATGCTTGGCATTTCCAATGTTTTTTTACAGGAAGATAGAATGATAAACGATTCACACAAAAAACTGGAACAGAAAAAAATTCAGGATGAAGATGACCAACTTTGATGCAAAAGAGCCGTATTCATCTCAAATTATAATATCTTAAGATTAAACCCCAAACTGCCGTAAATGATGATCCAAGTGCTTGTATTGCATTTGTCCCCACTGGTCATAGGTTAAATCTCCAAATGCAGGATGAGGATATCTATTTTCCTTGGTTCTTTCCTCATGAAAAGCATTAATTAGGGAAACCAACTTATCTTTTTCCTGTTTGAAATCTCTTTTGTCCTCTACCTTAAAACCCGGAGCTGTGGGTAGATTGTGTTTCCATAGCTTATCATTGTACATACTTTTCTTAAAACCTTTGTACAGCAATCGCATGAAAAAATTGGGCTTTTTTATTGTATGTTTGCCTAAAGCTATCTTCAAGGGAAACTGACAGTGGCGCAGCATTTGTCCAACCTCCATTTTGCCCCACTTCCTTTGAGAGGATTCAGAAAGATTATCAATTCTATTTAGAATTTCAGCGTGGGTTTCGGAGTCAAATATGGATTTCATATACCTTGATTATGTTACCCTGAAAATTACATAAATTTAATCTCCTATCTTTAAAGCATGCAAGAAAAAGTGGTTTCCTTTTCCATCAAAAATTGGGCAGATGATGACAAGCCAAGGGAAAAATTGGTACAAAAAGGAAGTTTTGTTCTATCCGATGCGGAATTAATAGCCATTCTTATCGGTTCAGGGAACCGGGATGAAAGTGCGGTTGAATTGTCCAAGCGAATTCTGGCCTCCGTGAGTCATAATATCAATGAGCTTGGAAAGCTTTCGGTAAATCAATTGAAAAAGTTTAAAGGCATTGGTGAAGCCAAAGCGGTGACTATTGCCGCAGCCTTGGAAATGGGGCGACGCAGAAGAGTAGAGGACACCAAAAAAATAACCAAAATAGCGTCCAGCAATGATGCTTATGAATTACTCTATCCTTTGATGGGGGAACTACAGCACGAGGAATTCTGGATTGTATATCTGAACAATTCCAATAAAGTGATTCATAAATCGCAATTGAGCAAAGGGGGTATTACCGGGACGCTGGTCGATGTAAGATTGGTGTTAAAACAAGCCTTGGATCTTGGTGCCGTAGGCATTATTTTGGCGCATAACCATCCCTCGGGAACGCTAAAACCCAGTGCGGCCGACAAACAGATTACCGAAAAGTTGAAAAAGGCTTCAGAAGCTTTGGATATTAAAATATTAGATCATTTAATTTTGGCCCAACACCATTATTTTAGTTTTGCAGATCAAGGAATACTATAGTTGATTCAAGTTTATGCTATTACTGTTTACCCATAAGATAACCAATAGACTTACCTATACGACAAGGCACATTTTTGAAAAAATATTGGGCGTTGAAGTGGCATTTACCACAAAGATTGAGGATTTTATCAAGCATTCTGGGCCTAAGATGACCTACTCCAAGCAACCCTTGCAGAATGAATTTTTTATTCAAAGCAATGATTTACTGTTTGAGCAAGGCATCAATGATTTGGACATAAGGGTATCCAATTGGGATGGAATTCCCTGCTTTTTTGCTTGCGGGGAGAAGAGTACCGTTCCTTATGATATTTTTTCAGCTAGTTTTTTTCTTTTGAGTCGATATGAGGAATATTTGCCCCATGTCAAGGACAGTGTTGGGCGATTTCCGGTAAAGGAAAGCATAGCTTATCAGAACAAGTTTTTGGAACTTCCCGTGGTCGACCTTTGGGCCTACAAATTGTTGGACCTTCTCAAGGAACGTTTCCCCGATATAGAGAATAAGCAACGAACCTTTAGTTTTACCTCCATAATCAATGTGACCACTTCACATGCATATGCCATGCGAGGTTTGGCAAGAAGTTTGGGCGGTTTTTTTCTGGATTTGGGAAATTTTAAATTCAGAAGTTTTGTAGATCGATTTTCTGTGCTTTTGGGATTAAAAAAGGATCCTTACGACAATTTCTACGAGTTGGTGGATATCCATAAGAAGTTCCCCATTAAGTCTATGTTCTTCTTTCAATTTGCCAAACATTCTGCGCACGATAAGAACATATCCCCAAACAATAACAAGTTTAGATATTTGATAAAATCCGTGGCGGATTACAGCATTGTTTCCCTCAGCACCTCTTTTTTGTCTTCCACTGACAAATCCGTTTTGAAGGAGGAAAAGAAACGGTTGAGCAATCTTATCAACAGGCCCATCAGTTACTCCCGTTTAAGGTACAACAGGGTGAGTGTGCCAACCACCTATCGGAATTTGGTTGAAACTGAATTTACAGACGATTTTTCTATGGGATACACCCACGAAATCGGTTTTAGGGCTGGAACCTGTACCCCATTTCATTTTTATGACATCAATATGGAGGTGAGGCAACCCTTGAAGGTGCACCCTTTTGCCATGCACGATTATGCCCTGGTGAACTTTAAAAAAAGGGATGAAATCTTTGAGAAAATGGATAGGGTGTACCGATTGGTGAAAGAGGTGAACGGAGATTTTATCATTGTATTTTCCAATGAACTTTTGGGCAGTAAGCACAAGTTAGACTGGATGGAGCTTTATCAATCCTTTTTAAAGCGATACTATGTTTGAGCACCGAGTCACCGATATCTTTTTTGATTTGGACCACACGCTTTGGGATTTTGAAAAGAATTCGGCCCTCACATTCCAAAAAATCTTTGCTAAGAATTCGGTAGAAGTGGTGCTGCATGATTTTTTGGAAGTATACGCACCCATCAATCTAGAGTATTGGAAACTGTACCGGGAAAATAGGGTCACAAAAGCTGACCTTCGGTTTCAGAGATTACGGCGGACTTTTGATGAGATTGGGGTTGTGGCCCCAGATGACCTTATCCATATTTTGGCCCATGAATATATAGAACACCTTTGCTCATTCACGCATCTAGTGCCCAATGCTATGGAAATATTGGAATACCTATCACCAAAATACCGATTGCATATCATCACCAATGGGTTTCAAGAGGTGCAGGAGAAAAAACTGATAGGAAGCAATATCCACCATTACTTTAGTCACATTGTCAATTCGGAAATGGCGGGAGTCAAAAAACCGCATCCCCAGATTTTTGAATTGGCCCTTACCAAGGCCAATGTTGACCCAAGAAACACTATTATGGTGGGTGATAGCCTAGAGGCCGATATTCTTGGGGCAAAGGACATGGGTATGCAAGTTCTTCACTTTAATAGCAATGGTGAGCCAGACCATGATCATTGCGTTACCATTAACGATTTAATTGAAATAAAAAGCATTTTATAGAGTTATAGTAGGGTATGGAGCACTTCTACTGTTTTTAAAGAAAAATCCTTATTTGATATGAAACGGTTGTTCCTGCGTCTACTTACGGGGTCTATCCTTTTTTGCATGCTTCTATCATGTTCTGAAGAGCAGAATTTTGATCAGTTTGAAGATCTTTCCATCACTCCTACAGTGGCATCCAGTATTTTTTATTTGGAATCTGATGAGGAGACAATCAATGATGTTCCTGCAGGACCATTTTACTATCAAACCGTAAATTTTGACGCCTTTAACGAGGAATTTGTGGCAGAGCGACTTCTGGAAGGCACTATAACCTATGAAATTGAAAACACAACAAGCAAAACACTACAGGTAGCTATTGAGTTCCTGGATGAAGGAGGTAATGTTCTAGATGTGGAGCTTTTTGATATTGAACCCAATCTTCCTGAAACATATACAAGAGAAGTTACGTATGGTCCAACAGGTAAAAGTTTAAATATTCTGACGGTTACCGATGAGCTTCGCATTTCAGGAAATAATCAAAGTAATACCACCAGTGTTTCCAATGCTTCTGAACCTAAAGTTATTTTAAGATCCGCTGCAGAATTCTTATTTCGACTAAAATGAGAAGAATTCGGTTGTTCTTTTATATCATGCTCTTGGGAGGCGCATCAATATGTGCCCAAAACAAGCAACTGCTCTATGATTTTTATGAGATTCCCCAATCATTAATGGTAAATCCAGGAGTAAAGACATCAGAAAAATGGCATACAGGTATTCCGTTCATTTCTGGATTGGCTTTTCAAGCAGGGACAAGTGGCGTAACGGTGAACGATCTCTTTGCCAATGATGGCATTGATTTTACCACCAAGCTACAGGAACGGGTTTTGGATGCCATGACCCATAGAGACGATTTTAGCACCACAAGCCAAATAGAAGGTTTTAATGTTGGTTTTAGGAGTAGAAACAGACCCGATGACTATTATTCTTTTGGAGTGTACGGAGAGACGGATATCATTGTGTACTGGCCCAGGGATTTGGCCATTTTGGGCTTTGAGGGCAATGGTGGTGCAAATATTGGCAGAAGTTTTGATTTGGGTGATGTAAGCCTGAGGGGAGAAATGGTGAACGTATTCCATTTTGGAATCAATCGTAAAATAAGCAATACCCTTACCGTTGGGGCCCGGGCCAAACTATATTCCAGCGTTTTCCAGTTCCAATCAACGGGAAATTTCGGATCATTTAGGACAACACAAGGGCAGAACAATATCTATGTGAGCACACTTACCGCTGATATGCAACTGCGTACCGCAGGGGCCAAGGAAATTTTTGACATTTTGGATGATGATACCAGGAGTGCAAGGGAAGAATTACCTCCTCTATTTGCCAAGCGGGTACTTTTTGGTGGAAATCTAGGTCTTGGTTTTGATGCTGGATTTAGCTACCACCTTAATCCACAGACCACCATAACTGCTAGTATTCTGGACGTTGGCTTCATCCATCAGTCCAAAGATGTTCAAAACTATACGCTTCGCGGGAGTGCCAGTACTGAAGGAATTACTGTATTTCTACCTGAAGATATAGACAATGTAAATAACGATGTCTGGCAAGAATTGGTAGATGATATTGAAGAATCACTGCCGTATGAAGAAAATAATGAGAGCTATATTTCCCTAAGACCTGTTAAGGCCTACGGGTCCATTAGATATGATTTTGGAGAAGGTGGTCTTGGATTTGCGGACTGCGGTTGTGGTGTAAATATGGGAAGAGGTAGTAATCAGGATTTTTATCCAAACAGTGTGGGAGGACAGCTTTACATGATTAAACGCCCTCGTGGCGTTCAAGCTGCATTGACCGGATTCTACCAAAAAAGGTTTGGAAAGGTATTGTCCTTAAAAACCACCTATACGGTTGACAAGTATTCATTTACCAACATTGGTCTGGGCTTTAATCTTCAAGCTGGACCCATCAATTTTTACGTGTTGGCAGATAATCTTTTAAGTTATCGAAACATTGCCGATAGCCATTATGCCTCTTTACAGTTCGGATTTAATATCATATCTTGGAACGGTAATTGAGGAAACAACTATATGAAGAAAAGAGTATTATTTGTGATGGTGTTTGTTTTTGCAGCAAGCATGACCATGAGAGGGCAGTTGAACGAGTATAAGTATATCATCGTTCCCAAAAAATTTGAGACGTTCAAAAAAGAAAATCAATACTTGACCAGCACCATGGTCAAATATCTATTTACCCAGAAGGGTTTTATCCCAGTTTATGATGATGCATTGCCCGAAGATTTAACCAATAACAGATGCTTGGGACTTTTGGCCAATATTATCGATGATTCCTCTTTCTTTTCCACCAACGTAACCGTTACATTAAAAGATTGTCAGTCCATTGAGGTTTTTAGAACTGTGGAAGGAAAAACCAAGATTAAAGAATTTACGGCCGCCTATAAGGATGCTTTGGAAAAGGCTTTTGTTTCATTTGATGGTATGAACTATGCCTATACGCCTAAAAAATCAGAAGAAAAAGTAGCTGATACACAAACCATTACTGTTAGTTATAAGGATGATGTAAAGAAATTGGAGGAAAAAACCCAGACTGCAGTTGTGAAACAGGAAGCTACTTTGGAAAACCAAAGCTACGAAAGTGTGGAGCCGGAGCCCTCTACTTTTACTAAGGCAGAAGAAAAGACTGAGTCCATGCCAATTACTTCTAGTTTGTTGTATGCCCAACCCACAGAGAATGGGTATCAATTGGTGGATAGTACTCCAAAAGTGGTCATGAAACTCATGTCAACCTCAGTAGATAATGTGTTTTTGACCGATTATGAAGGAAACAGTGGAGTAGTCTTAAAAAAAGAGGGTAAGTGGATTTTGGAATACTCGGAAGGCGGGGAGAAGAAATTAAAGGAACTCAACATCAAGTTTTAAAACCCATATTTGTCCTTCCATCGCTTTTTTAGAAATTCCCGCATTGCATTCTCTCTGGGGTTATTCCCCGGACGATAAAAGGCAGTCCCTGAAATCTCTTCAGGAAGGAACTCAAAATCTGCAAAATTATTTTCGTGGTCATGGGCATATTGGTAGCCTTTGCCATACCCAATGTCCTTCATCAGTTTGGTGGGGGCATTTCTAATGGCCAACGGCACAGATAGGTCGCCGGTTAGTCTTACTTTTTGTTGTGCCTCGTTAATGGCTGCATAACTGGAGTTGCTCTTGGGTGAACTAGCCAAATACGTAGCACACTGGCTAAGTATGATTCTTGCCTCGGGATATCCAACCGTGGTGACCGCTTGGAAAGTGGTGTTGGCCAAAACTAGGGCCGTCGGGTTGGCATTTCCAATGTCTTCGGAGGCTAGAATAACCATTCTTCGGGCGATGAACTTTACATCCTCACCACCTTCAATCATTCGGGCCAACCAATACACTGCCGCATTGGGATCACTTCCCCTAATAGATTTTATGAAGGCCGAAATAATATCATAATGTTGCTCCCCGGTTTTATCATACAACACAGTGTTCTTTTGAACCTTGTTCAATACCAATTCATTGGTAATAGTCACTTCCTTGGCGTTTTCAGAGTTTACAATAAGTTCAAAAATGTTCAATAATTTCCGTCCATCACCGCCAGAAAGCCGCAATAAGGCCTCGGTTTCCTTTAAATTTATTTTTTTGTCCTTCAGAACCTTGTCTGTCTTCATGGCCCTATCCAAAAGACCTTCCAAATCTTCTTTATCAAAAGGGTTTAAGATA
>Ga0102947_1000863_pt1 | contig 10644 bp, 5 predicted proteins | sample SalPon2A_A_D2_MG_FD_78210 | JGI IMG/M metagenome (GOLD analysis project Ga0102947, IMG submission 78210) | Soil microbial communities from South San Francisco under conditions of wetland restoration - Salt Pond MetaG R2A_A_D2_MG | ecosystem: Environmental > Terrestrial > Soil > Wetlands | place... | reverse complement strand
GCCGCGTTTGCGGTGGTCAATGCCTATGGTGTGGTGACCGACCGGAATGGGCGGGTGGCGGCCTGTTATCGACAAGCCGGGTGGCCCGAAGATTTGCGCGCCGCAGACCTCATGGCGGATTTTCCAGACAGCATGGATCCGGAGTGGACGCCTGCAATGCGCTCACCGGAAGGCAAACGCAGCAACACCACCGTCAGCCTGGTGATTGTGAACCAGAAACTCAGCCCGGCAGAGCTGAACCGCCTTGCGGTTCAAGTGCACGCCTCCATGAGCCGGGCGATACAACCTTTTGCCACGATTTACGATGGCGATGTGCTGTACGCGGTATCTACCGCAGAGTTGGAGCAGTCTGAGCTGTCCAGTCCGGAAATCGGCGTGTTGGCCTCGGAAGTCATGTGGGATGCCATCCTGGCATCGGTTCCGGAGCAAGCCGCAGGCCCCGATGTCACTTCGCTGGTAGCGTTGGAGTCAGGCACATTGGAAACTTTTGAGGGTGAGTACCGCTTCAGTGACATGGCCAGTCTTGCCGTTACACTTAAAGACGGAAAATTGCTGGGCCGCGCAACAGGCACTGTTGACGTTTTTTCTATTGGGAAGAATGCTGAAGTAGAGCTTCGGGCGGTTTCCGCCGGGGAGTTCGTCGTTCCGGGCAGGTATCCCCTGGCCTTGCGCTTTGAACGCCCGGGGCGATTGGTGCTTAACCCGGGCCACTGGCAGCAAATCGGCACCAGAGTCAGCGCCCGGTAGGCGTTGAACGGGAGAAAGGATATGACTGAGAAACAAAAAAGCACTGAAGACAGCCATGTGCTCATAGACGAGCAGGGCCTGCGCGAAGTGTACAGCCCGCCCGGAGAGCGGGCAGTGCTCAAGGTGCAGCGCAAGCTGGACAAGCATTGCCGCGATTTCATTGCCCGGTCACCCTTTCTATGCATAGGTTCCTCGCGCCCAGACGGGCATGCGGATGTGTCCCCGCGGGGTGATCCACCGGGGTTTGTGCACGTAGCGGACGACCACACCCTGTTAATCCCGGACCGGCCGGGAAACAACCGCCTCGACACGATGACCAATGTTTTCAAAAACCCGAAAGTCGGAATCCTGTTCTTCATTCCTGGCCTGGACGAAACGCTGCGCGTTAATGGCGATGCCCGGATCATCACCGACCAGGAGGAATTGCAGCGCTTTGAATTTCGCCGGCATGTTCCGCTGGTGGCCATTGAGGTCAAGGTTCACGAAGCTTTCCTGCACTGCGCCAAGGCCCTGAAACGCTCGCAGCTGTGGAGCGAGGAATCGAAAATTGACCGCAAATCCTTTACCCGGCCGGCGCAGATTTTCGCGGACCACGTGGAAGGTGGGATGTCGGCCGACGAGGTGGAAGTGTACCTGCAGGATAATTACCGGACCGGCTTGTACTCAAAGGACTGACTGTTATCAGCGCGGCATCTGCATGCGCTGATAAAAGGACTGCGCCCTCTCATTTACAGCGTGTTGAGCGTAGCGGTACAACCAGACCGTGGGAAACAACACCAGCGGCAGCATCGATACGACAAGGGCGCAAACCAGGCTGCTCATCAAGCCGAAGTAGTGATTCATCTGCCAGGCTCCGAAGGCCAGCAAGCAGGTGAGAATCCAGCTTATTATTGAGCTCTTGTGCAGCTTTGCCGAGGTGCCCGCCTGCACAAGGTGGGTGATGAAGGAAATACCCGGAATGGCCACCAGCGGCACCAGGGTGGTGACATAGGCGGTCACGTCATGTTCAAAATGCCAGAGCTGTTTGTCCAGAACCCAGGTGATCAGGCCTAACCCATAGCCCAATGCAATGCCCCAGAACACGGCTTTCTCGGTGGTGCCCCGTAGGTAAAAAATATTGGCGATGGCAATGGCGGGCGGCACCACCATGGCAAAGCCCAGCAGCAACCACTGCAGCACGGAGGCAGCACCCACCACGTAGCCGAAATAGCAGGCGATCAGGCCGGCCACCACACCATAGATCACAGAGGTGATGCGATAGGCACGTAGCTTTTTGACGTGTGAAAACCTACCTGAACCCGGAATCCAGTCATTGACCAACATGGTGGAGCCGGCCAGCAGAATGGGCCCGCCGGAAGAAATCAGGGCCGCCAGCACCGCTGCCGTGGCAATCCCGCCAATGAAGGGGCCGGTGTCCATGGCAATGCGGGTGACGCTGTTGTAACCGGCAATGCCCGAATCCACACCATATTTTCCCAGGGCCTCGATGCCAATCAGAGCGGACAGCACACTCATGCAAGCGGCCAGCACACCGGCAATCAGAAAGGCTGGAATGAGAATGCTCTCGCTTCTGGCCGAACTCGAAAAGTTGACGTAAACAGAGGCCGCTGGTGTGTGGATGGTGGCGGAGAAAAACATCGCGATAATGGGGAACACACCCAGGCCGGCCAGGCTCCACCACTGGTCTGCATTGCGCTGCGAAGCTTCCAGGCTGGCGGTGGCCTGCCGCACCACTTCACTCCAGCCTCCCATTTGCTGTGCGCCGATGATGGCCACGGCGGCCAGCCCGAAAATGATTACGGTGCAATGAATGACATTGGTGAACGAGGTGCCTCGCAAGCCGCTGAGTGAAGTAGCCAGAATGATCACTACCGAGCCGATGGCAATGCCCGCCAGCAATTCTATTCCCAGCACGTTACTCACAATAATGCCGATCAGCAAAGGCTCAATCACATTAATCACCAGGTACTCCGTCTGTACACATAGACTGGTGAGCCAGCCACAACGGCTGCTTCCGTAACGCTGCTGAAACAGTTCGGCAATCGTGTTGAGCTGCAATCGCCGGTAGGGACGGGTAAAAAACAGGCCCACCAGGGCCAGGGCCAGGAAGGTGGTGACGCCGTACCAGATATTCCACAAGCCGGTGTTCATAACCGCACCGGCAACTCCGTAGGTGCCAGCGCCGCCAATCCGCGTGCCCGCAACACCCGCTGCGATCATCACGATGCCCAGTCCGCCACTGGCCGTGGCCCAGGACGCCGCGCTGGAGACTTTACGGTTGAGGAGCACCCCCAGAACAGGTACCAGAACCAGGTAGCAAACAATGGTGATGGCCGTGGAATTCAAGCGTGTATGGTAATTGCTCGCAGTCATCAGGACCAACGATTGCCGGCACTCATTTTCTCGGCCGGCCAAAACCACGGAAACCTCATCAGAGGCTGGTTTCAAGCCAGTCTGGAGCGTTGAAAATACCCCTAACCGGTGCTTAATCCGCACCGCCGAACCAGTTTTTCGCACCTTCCGTACAGCCGGATTGGGGTGATAGTCTCCATGTGTGGGAAAACCAGCAGTTCAACGGGCATGCGCGGGACAAATGCCTGCCGCTTCAATACATCATTTAGAGATTTGATGCTCATGAAAAACACGCACATCAACATACTTGTACTTATCGCGTTTGCGCTGTCAGCCAGCACGGCATCTGCGCAGATAAGGCCTCTTGAAGAGGAAGACCTGCTTCTTGAAGAGATTATCGTAACGGCAAATAAACGCGAAGAGCGTTTGCTTGATATTCCCATGGCGGTGGTCACCATGACGGGTATCGAGTTGGAGGCCCGCGGTATCGACACCATTCAGGACCTCTCCTTTGCCGTGCCCGGCATGACCATGCGTGAGGACGGGCCAGGCAGTTACCAGGTGTTTCTGCGTGGTATCGCCAACGCGTACGGTGGTGGTGCGCTGGTGAGCATCTACCAGGATGAAATACCCATGGTGCTTACAGGCTACGAAATTCTGCCAACCCGGGTGTTGGACCTCGCCCGTATCGAAGTATTGAAGGGGCCACAAGGAACCTTGTACGGACAGGGCGCGGTAGGTGGCGCGGTGCGTTACATCACCAACCGGCCGTTGCTCAATTCATTTGAAGGCTACCTTGAAGGGCAGGTATTCAACGTGGCTGATGGCGACTGGGGTGAATCCCTGACCGCGGTGATGAATATCCCTGTTGCTGAAGACCAGTTCGCCATACGAATATCCGGCGAGCTCGGTAATGGCGGAGGCTGGCAGGACCAGCCGGAGGCCGGAATCTATGACGGCAACGGCGAAGACCTCAGAAACCTCCGTGTGCAGGCCCTGTGGAAGCCGGTTGAGGCCATGGATATCTTCTTCACCTACGTCAATTATCATGCCGAGTATCAGTTGGGCCAGGGTTATGAGCAGCCGGATCGCACGGTCTATGTTGCCATTGACCCAGCCCTGGAGATGATCCCGAAGATCTGGGATTACGATATTTACAACATGGAAGCCCACTATGATTTCGGATCTGTTGAGCTAATGAGTTCAACCACCTATTCGGACATGGATCTGCAATATCCCTTCTCGTACTACGGTGGTCCGGAAACCGTTTATGAGGGCGGCCTGTCCGGTTACAGCTATCGCTACAACCCGGGCGACCAGTTCTCCCAGGAATTCCGCCTGACGTCAACCAACGACTCACCGCTGCAATGGACCGCCGGCGTGTTTTACCGCGATATGAACGTGAGTCTTGGCATCCCCGTTGGCGCAACCGAATACTTCGGTTCGGTCTCTTACTTTGATTACTACATCGACAACACGTCCAAGTCCTGGTCGTTCTTTGCTGACTTCAACTACCAGATCAACGACCAGTGGAATGTGGGTATTGGGGGGCGCTATTTCACCGACAAGCAGACCGAAGCCCTGGTGCCGAATCCTGAACAGGAAAGCAAGTTCGACTCCTTTGATCCCCGTTTCTATGCTTCCTGGACCCCTTCTGAGAACAAAAACGTCTACGCCTCGATCACCAAAGGCTTCCGCAGCGGCGGTTTCAACGGCTATGACTTCGTCACAGGAGAAGAACTCCCCGACTTTGACCCGGAAAATCTCTGGGCCTACGAGTTGGGCTACAAGGCCACCGTGCTGGATGGCGCCTTGTTCATGGAGTTTGCTGCGTATTACAACTCATACGATGACATGTTGCGTCGCGGTCTGATCCTGGTGGATACCGCCATTGGCCTGCAGTCTTTTACCAGCAACATCGGTAAAGCCGAAATCAAGGGCCTGGAAGCTGCGTTTAACTGGCGCGCCACGGAAAACCTGACCCTGAACTTCGCCGGTTCCTACATAGACGGCGAAGTCACCCGCCTGGATGCGGAAGGTTCGGCCAATATCGTGGGCGACCCCATTGACTACATCCCCGAATGGAGCTTCACGGTAGGCGGCAACTTCGACTTTAACTGGAGCAGCGAAATCCCCGGCTATTTGCGCGCAAGCTACAACTGGCGCGACGAAATGCCGTATACGGATCGAACCAGCTTCCCGGCAGAAAACGTGCCACAGTATTCCGATACAGTCGGCCTGGTCGACGCGCGTCTGGGTATGGCATACAAAACCTTTTATGCCGAACTGTTTGTCCAGAACCTGACCAACACCAACAAGTACATTGACCCCTACCACGCATGGAACAACGCCAACCGCACCCGGCCACGGGCCATTGGCGTCAAAGTGGGCGTAACGTTCTAGAACACACGGCATGTGTGCCCTTGAGGAGCTTGTGTTGAGAGACACCAGCTCCTTTTTTATGGCTTATGCCGGTGAACCCCGCAGCAAGCAGCGGGCTTTGATGAAGATGTAGCGCGCGGCGAGCACGGCGATCAGTAGCCCCAGGGCTGCAATCAGAATCTTGCTGGGCAGGCCTGCAATGCGGCCGCTGTGAATGGGCAGTTGGGCATAAAACAGCGTGTCGCCAGCGCTTCCTTCCCGCGGACGTTTTGAGCCTACCGGCCGGCCATCCACACCATCGAGGTAGATCCAGTTGTTACCCATGCCATCCGGATCGCGATACCCGAACGCCATGCCGTAAAAATTGTAAGAGCTACTGTAAAACAGCTCGGCCACCGGGCCGGTCCAGCCGTGTTCGCGGCCGGTTTTTTGTGCCAATTGGTAGGCATCGTCATAGCTCAGCACGCGTGAGCCGGAATCAGATGGGTTCTTTTTGGCATATTCCTCGTAGATGCTGGGGGCCACCGGAGAAAACACAGAGACCAGTGGCTTGAACACCTCCGTGGTCAGGTTCAGGGCGATGCTGCTGACGGCCACCGGCAACAGCAGCAACGCCAGGACCATGCCCACCACCCGGTTCCGGGTGGGAATCAGGAACGCCCACCCGCCGAATCCCGGCTTTCGTCCCCCGCCAAACAGCACCCACAAGCAGTTAATCAGCAGTGCCATGGCGGCCATTCCCATAAAGTAACCACCCCAACTACCGTCCTTCAGTGAATGGTGGATTTCATACAGGAAATTGAGCAGGTTACCCGGTTCGAAGCAGCACCTCCCCCAGAATTTTTCTCCCACGATTTGCGCGGTGTAGGGGTTCATATAAAACACATCGCTGGGAATGTCCGGGTAGTTTCCGGCTTCATTCGCCAATGGTTGGGCTGTCATCATGGCTGTTTCACCGGGGTTTTTTGGGTATTGCAGGTACCACACCAGGATTTCCGGCTTCGCCTGCTCCAGTTTTTCAATCAGAACCGGGGGTGGAAGCAAGTCACCCGTGACCTCCACGTGGTAGAACGCCGGATTGAGCATCTCGTCAATTTCGTTGTAGAACGCCAGCAGGCTGCCGGTCAGCCCGGCTACGAACAGCAAAGCCGCAAAAAACACTCCGGAAATAGTCAGCGCCTTGTGAACAATTTTCATGATCGGATTTCCTCGGATCCCAGAACCTGCTCTGACTATAGGTTTGCAACGCAGGGCCATGGAAGGAGCCATTGGGGTTGGCTCTGGTGTCTAACAGTCACCACCGCCCGCTGATTTAGCATCTCGCCATTCGCCTGCAGAACGGGTAGCGTAATAGCACTGGCCCCGGCTTGCACAGGCCGGGCGTCCTGTATGAGATCACCAACAAAGGTAAGCACATGATGTTATCCGGTTCAGATGCAGCGCGGCCTGGCTTCACTGCCTGCGCAATTCGGTTCGCACTCCCACTGCTCGTCATGGCGAGCGCTCAACTCTACGCCGAGGAATGGGATGTGGAAGACACCGGTCAACCCTTCAAAGAGGTGGAGTTCACCCTCACCGAAGGCACCTGGATGAGCGTGGATGTCAGCCCGGACGGAAAAACCCTGGTGTTTGATCTGCTGGGAGACCTGTATACCTTGCCGGTAGCAGGCGGAACCGCGACATTGCTCTCCGGCGGCCCGGCCATAGACCGCACGCCCAGTTTCAGCCCCGACGGTTCGGAAATTCTCTACCTCAGCGACCGCAGCGGACAGGACAATGCCTGGGCCATCAGCCCGGATGGCGGCGGTGCGCGGCAAATCACGCACGAAACGGCCAACATGCTGGCCAACCCGGCCTGGAGCGCCGACGGAAAATACATTGCCATGGCCAGCGTGGTGCCGGAGTTCAGTGCCACCTACCAATCGATCATCAAGCTCTACCTTCAATCCGGGGGAACGGGCATCACACTGGTGGAAACACCTGAAAACCTCAGGGATGTTCAGGAGGCTGATTTTTCCGGCGATGGAAAATACGTTTACTACACGCAACGCATGACGGACACCTCAATATTCGTCGATGCCAATCACATGAACTACGCCGTCATGCGCCGTGACCTGGCCAGCGGCGAAACAGAGCAGGTTGCTGGCGGCTTTGGTGGCGCCTTGTCTCCTCAGGTGTCACCGGACAGCCGCAAGCTGGCCTTTGTGCGGCGCGTGAAAGACAAGACTGTGCTGTTTGTAAGCGACCTGGAAAGCGGCCAGCAAGTGCCGGTGTATGCGGACCTCGCGCGCGACCAACAAGCTGATTTTTATCAACAGGGCGTTTACTACCCCGCCTTCGACTGGTTCCCCGATGGGCAAAGCATAGCCATCTGGGGCAAGGGAAAACTCTACCGGGTAGATGTGGAAAGTGGAGAGGCCAGTGAAATTCCTTTCCGGGTGAACAGCCGGCACCGCATTACATCCACTCCCCGGTTTTCCGACCCCCTTGCGCCAGAGAACTTCGAGGTCTTGACGGCACGGCAACTGGCCCTCGCGCCCGGTGGAAAGGAACTGCTGTTTCATGCGCTCGGGCATTTGTGGAAGAAAGCCTTGCCGAACGGTCAACCTGCCCGCCTGACAAAGTCAAAAGCTTTCGAATTCGAAGCGAGTTATTCCAGTGACGGCAAGCAGATTGCGTACGTTGAGTGGGATGATGAAGGCGGCAGCCGACTGATGTTGGCCAATGCCAGGGGTGCCAACGCAAAACCGATTACAAGCAGCACGGGCGTGATTCGCCAGCCGGCGTTTTCCCCAGATGCAAAAACCCTGGTGTTCGTGATTGACGAGCCGAACAAATACATGGGCGGCTATCGCTCCAGGCCGGGTCTCTATGTGGTTTCCAGTACGGGCGGAACACCTCGCCTTATCGGTGCTCCCGGCATGGCACCCAGGTTTTCCGAGGACGGCAGCCGTATCTATTTTTCCCGTGAAGAAAACGGAAACACCATGCTCTCCAGCGTCAACCCGGACGGTTTTGAGCCACGGGATCACGCACTGGCCACCGGCGCCGATCGCTACGAGCTGAGCCTCAGCCCGGACGGCAACTGGCTAACCTTCAAGGAATACCAGCAGTACTTCCTGATGCCCTACGTGGAAACCGGCAATGTGCTGGAGGTTTCCTCCTCCACCCGTACCGTGCCGGTAGCCCGCTTGACGGAAGCCAGTGGCAACAGCCTCGCCTGGTCCGCTGATTCCGGTGAAGTCTATTGGAACCTCGGCCGCGAGCTGTACCGGGCTGAAGCCAGCCAGTCCTTTTTGCTGTCCGGCGAGATACCCGCGCCATTCACCACCTTCGGCCTCACCGTGCCGGGTGACCAACCTGAGGGTGTGGTGGCGTTCACCGGTGGTCGGGTGATTACGATGGACGGAGATGAAGTCATTGAACAGGGCACGGTGCTTGTTGAGGGAAACAGAATCACCGCCGTGGGTCAGGCCGGCGAGTTGGACATTCCGCAAAACGCCTACGTGGTAGACACCACCGGTAAATCGGTCATGCCGGGCCTGGTGGACATGCACGGCCACATCGACTGCTGTTACTACGAGGGGCTGATGCCACAAAAGCACCCCAGCCAGTACGCAGCAGCCGCTTATGGCATTACCACCAATTTCGACCCTTACACTTCGGAAGTCTCGGCTTACACCGCCACCGAAATGCAGCAGGCCGGGGAACTCGTGGCGCCGCGTTTCATCACCACCGGCCGGGTAATCTATGGCCGCGCCAATAAGGGCGACCACGCTTTTGTGCCGCTGCTGACCTACGCCGACGCGCAGAACACCATGGCCCGCAAGCGAGCCCTGGGCGGTCGCGTGATCAAGAGTTACAAGCAGCCTTCGCGGCGCGCGCGCCAGCAATTGGTGAAAGCCGGTCGCGAGGCCGGGGTGATGGTGGACGCCGAAGGTGAAAGCCAGTTCTACGTGGATCTGAGCATCATTCTCGACGGCCATATGGCCCTGGAGCACGTCATTCCGGTGGCTACCTACTACGACGACATCGTGCAACTCATGGCGCACAGCGAGGCAGCCAATACACCCACGCTCAACGTCACTTTCGGTGAAATCATGGGGGAAAATTATTTTTACCAGACCACGCGCGCCTGGGATGACCCGAAAATCCGCACGTACGTGCAGGAGGTCAATTCCGGTTACGGCGCCATCAGCACGCCGTATTCAGCGCCCATGCACGTTCGCAATATGACCAGCCTGCATGCCGTGGATGAAGTCTATGATATTGGCTTTATTTCAGTCAGCCGGTCCATCAATAAACTGGACAATGCCGGGGTGCTGATCAACACGGGTTCGCACGGCCAGGTGTATGGCCTGGCCATGCACTGGGAAATGGTGTCCATGGCGCTGGGCGGCATGAGTAATGAACGCATTCTGCGAACCGCCACCATCAACGGCGCCAAAACACTGGGCCTGGAAGATCAGATCGGCTCATTGGAAGCCGGCAAACTGGCCGATGTGATTGTGCTGGACAAAAACCCGCTGGAGAACATCGAAAACAGCAACAGCGTGATCTACACCATGATCAACGGCCGGCTGTACGACAGCCTGTCGATGAATGAAACAGGCAATTACGACCGCCCGCGCACGAAGTTTTTCTGGGAATTACCCGACTACAATGGCATCGACTGGAACGAAGCCTGGTCGGGCCACTAGTGTTAACAGGCCCTAATCTGATGCTGAATTGCCCGCCTTCAACAAGCGGGTGAACGGAATGCGGATAATCAACACCAGCAGCGCGCCGACGCCAACCAGGGCCGCGTGAACAAACCAGAATTGCGCTGGTGAGAGTACCTCGTAAAACCGCCCCAACCAGCCACTGAACATTCCGCCGATAAAAATGGACAGGTAGTAGGAACCTACCATCATGGCATTGACGGCCGCCGGCGCCGCGCGCGAAATCAGGGACATCATGATGGGGCCGACGTACATGAAGCCCGCCCCCAGGATGAAATGAAACAGCACCGGGAATACCAGCGCCACCTGGCCCTCTCCAGCCAGCACCTCACCCATTGCCAGCCAGGCAAAAGCCGCGGCGTAGATGCTGCATCCCAGGATGATCTTGGTGAAGTCCCCTGGCTCGGAGCCGCGCTTTCTCTGGCGGGCCCAGAACACCAGT
>Ga0102947_1000862_pt1 | contig 10653 bp, 6 predicted proteins | sample SalPon2A_A_D2_MG_FD_78210 | JGI IMG/M metagenome (GOLD analysis project Ga0102947, IMG submission 78210) | Soil microbial communities from South San Francisco under conditions of wetland restoration - Salt Pond MetaG R2A_A_D2_MG | ecosystem: Environmental > Terrestrial > Soil > Wetlands | place... | reverse complement strand
AGCAAGCGGACGTGGCGGAACTGGTAGACGCAAGGGACTTAAAATCCCTCGACTTCGGTCATCCGGGTTCGAGTCCCGGCGTCCGCACCAGATCGGGTTGAAAAGGAACTTTCCCGCCGGATGGAGAACGAGAGGACGGGAAGCGCCAGGATGCGGGTGTCGGTCTCCGGCTTTCGGACCAACCGCATTTGACGGAAGATCGCGGGACTATCGGATCTGTGTACGCGATTGCAGGCGGAAGACGGCGCCGGGTGAAACTTCCGGCCGCCATAGACTCTCCCAAACGCCGCCAGTAAATCTGTATGCATGAAAACGTTCAGCCGTCTCTGGCATGGAGAACTGGCTCTTCAGAATGCGTTCTGGAATTGGGCAGTTCTCGGCGGCCTGATGGTCAATGTCGTCACCAGCGCGCTTTTCCTTCTCCTGATCATGGCCGACAAGCCGGTCCTTGCGCTTTTGGTCGGATACGGATTGTCCTTGCCGTACAATATCATTGTAGCAGCGGGCGTGTGGCGGTCTGCCGAACAATTTCAAGGCCAGCGGCGCCGGGCGGAACTTGCGAAATTTACAGTCGTGATCTGGATGATCCTCCTCAGCGTCACATGATGGTTTCCGCTTGATGGGCCAGCGCGCGGGAAGGACCTGTTGTCCGAAGTTTTCAACATGCCTGAACGTATTCACAATCAGGATATTTGAGCACTAGGCCGTGTACTCCTAAACGGATACCTGCGAAACCATCGAGTACAATGTCCGAAGTTCACCCAATAGCTGCCGTTTTCTGACACGGTCAGAAACGGTGAAAATGTGCCATTTCCGGACGTCAGACGGCAACAAATCGACCCGTCTCGTGGAGACTGGTCCAGCGCCAACTGGATGTCATCACCGCTTCGTAATAGAATGATACAGCGCGGGGACGCTCCGGCACACAATCCAATGCCCGTGCCTCGATGAGCCGTCCCGCGGACCGGGAGGGCTGCCATGATATTTCTACGTTTGATGGTTGTTACGCTGGCCGGATGCTTGGCGTGCATTGTCGCGCCTTCCGGTATTTACGCTCAGGAAATCCTGCAGGATGTACTTGATCGTGGCTATGTGCGATGCGCCATCGGTAACCGCCCGGTTGGCGATACACGTATCGGCGATACCGGATATGAAGGTTTCTTTCCGGAATTCTGCCGTGTCGTGGCGCTAGCCCTGTTCAATGACCGAAACGCCGTCGAGTTGTCACCGGTGCTGATTCGTCACGGGTTGCAGAGCGTCGAAGAGCATGACGTAGACATCTATGTGTCAAACGTTACCTGGACCTATTCGAGGGACATGGTTCGCAGTCTTACGCCTGCTGCGGTTCTTTATTACGATGGTCAGGGCTTCATGTCTCACAAGGGCACTGTGCGCGGGAAACTGTCCGAGATGCAAAACGCCAGTGTATGCGTTTCCCGCTCTACGACCACCATCGCCAATCTCGAGGATTACATCCACTTCCACGGTTTGAACTGGGAAGTCTTGCCGTTCGAGTCCTCGGAAGGGCGCAATGATGCGTTTTTCGCTAGGAAATGCGATCTCCTGACCACGGACCGGCTCGTACTCGCATCGACACGCGCGACAGCGACTGAGGATGCCGACAATTATGTCTTGCATGACGAGATCATCTCGAAGGAACCATTGGTCGCTTATGTCAGCATCTTGGACATGAAGTGGGCGAATGTAGTGCGATGGGCCATATTCGCGACGATCGCAGCCGAAGAAGAGGGTATTGGCAGTACGAATTACGAGGAACACCTTTCCAGCAGCGATCCTGCCGTGCGCAGGCTGCTCGGGATCGATCCGCTAGACGGCAATGAGCCGGCGGGGCTGGATCAGCTTTGGGCGCGCAACATCATCGCTGGCGCCGGAAACTATGGTGAAATCTTCGATCGCTTTCTGGGGGATGATAGCGAAATTAAAATCAGTCGGGGCCTGAACCGACTGTGGCGGGATGGCGGATTGCAATACAGTCCTCCGCTGCGTTGATGAACACTGGCAACTCGCGCCACGACACATTTCGAGTGAAGGCCCGTGACAAGGTCTCCACGGCGCTCTTTGTGTACCTAGCCGCGTTCGCGTTGATCGTGCTGGCTGGCCTCGCGATCATCGCCGTGAAACTGACGGGCGTGCAAAATCAAATCGGAGATCTGCATGACCGTGCCTTGCCCCGAGCGATCAAACTTTCCCAGTTAAGCCAGGAAGCTTCCGCCAGCATCGCCATCGCTCCGGCAATGAGCACCAATCCGAGCCGGTTTGAATTCGAAACGCTATTGTCGAGGATTGAGGACAAGAGAGGTTCACAGACGGCGCTACTCACAGAGCTCAGTGTACTGATTCTGGATGACGAAGCGGCCGGGACGTTGCAGCGAAATAGCGAATTGCTCGCTGAGAACCAGACTGCTCTCACAACCGTTGTCCGCCAGCAGATAGATGTGCGCAGGAGGCTTGAGAACCATGTCGACATGCTACGGAAGATCATGCGTGAAGCGCGCGAGCGGGAAGAGACATCAACAGAGTCAAACTCCGCCGTTCGCGATGTGCTGTTCGCAGCATCGCGCCTCCAAGCCGTATTGCTCGACCCCAACCGGGCCCGGTTCTCCCGAAACCGGCGGGAGATCACCGAAGAGATTCAGAATCTTGAACACCTCGCCATCGCGACTGTTCCGGTTGCCGGCCCAGACCGCCAATATGAGCAGCTCCAGGATGGTCCGGCGGACGCGTTTCTCGAGTATTGGATCACCAATGGTCCGCGGATACTTGACGACAAAGCGGCCGGGCTAACGAACGAATTCAAGATCAAGGCGCTCGTCGAAGAAAATTCCCTGTTGGCCAACCGCCTGCTCAGCAGCGCGAATGCTGAGTTCTGGCGGGCGAACGAACAACTCACCGCGCAGATCACGAGGATTGAATCGGCGACACGATTCAATCTTGCAGCGATGGCTTCCGTCCTGCTGGCATTTGCGGTGAGTGCGATTTTTTTCTGGGTCATCCTGCAAAGGCGTATCTTTCGAAGACTCGACACTATGCGCGACAGGCTCATCCGGTACGCGGAGAGCCGTGAAATCGGACAGCGGGATTCGAAGCGCGACGAAATCGGTGAAATCTCGCGCGCCCTAAGCGACTACATGGCAATCATCGACGAACAGGAAGACACGCTAGCCAAAAAGACGAGCGATCTCGAAAACCTTTCGGCGAGGCTAGCCAAATACCTGTCACCCCAAATTTATGATTCTATCTTCATGGGTAAACAGCAGGTGGCGCTCGACAGCACGCGCAAGAAGCTGACCGTATTCTTTTCCGACATCGTAGGATTCACGGAACTGGCCGATCAACTCGAGTCGGAAGAGCTGACCAAGCTCCTGAATGAGTATTTGACGGAAATGTCGCGAATTGCGCTCGCTCACGGAGCAACGGTCGACAAGTATGTCGGTGATGCAATCATGGTGTTCTTCGGCGATCCGGAAACGAAAGGCGTCGATCTGGATGCGCTTAGCTGCATCGAGATGGCGATCGCCATGCGTGACCGTCTCGTTGAGCTCAACGAAACTTGGCACCGATCCGGGCTCAGCAAACCATTGGCATTGCGAATGGGCGTTCACACCGGCTATTGCACCGTTGGAAATTTTGGCAGCGAGGAGAGGATGGACTACACGATCATCGGCGGAACCGTGAACACGGCATCGCGCCTGGAGAACGTCGCTGAACCCGGCCAGATCCTCATCTCTTACGAAACATTCGCTCTGATACGGGACAAGATCGGTTGCAAAGAGGAAGGAACAATTGACGTCAAGGGAATCGCCTATCCGGTGGCGACTTATTCAGTTCTCGGACTGCACGAGTCTGGAAAGGATTTTGATTCAAGATTTCATGAATCCCGCAAAGGTATAAGCTTGGAAATCGATCACGGCGCAATGAGCGACGATGATCGGCAGGCAGCAAGGTCGATGCTGGAGAGGGCCATTCGACACCTGAAAACCAAATGACCGCCGGACGGTCGCGCGAATTCCCCTTTGGTTTTTTTTCGCCGGTGTGATCCGCAAGCGGCGGATTATGGCGATGCGCCACCAGCCGCTGGAGACGGCACCTGGGCAAGCTCTCAGTCCTAGTCCGGTAACCCGGCCCGACGTAGGCCTGCAATCCAGTCCTCGAAATCAGCAGACCTGGCGTACTTTCCTTCGAAATTCAGTTTGAACTTGCGGAGCGAAGAGTCCGGATCGAACGCCAGCAGGGCACCAACTGCCTGTTTGGCCTCTGCTCGCCGCTTTACCGCTTTGGTCCAAATCCGATTTCGGTTCGCCGGCACGTTGCGCAAACGCCTGCAGCGATGGTGTTGCCTAAGTAGGCCATGCGAATGGCATTCTCGACACCCACAAATGTCCGAGTTGGGTCATGAGCGGAATTGACGCTGCCGCTCGCTGACTTCCGCTTTGCATCAGATAACAGATCTAAATCAGGGAAAAGCGGACCTCGGCCGACAAATCTCCACTAAACGTCCGAAAGCGAAAGTACCGGGCGGCGTACCGATCCGGCTTCACGCGGCGTACTTTTTCGAAAACCCGCCAAACTGTGACGCCCATCACTTGGATGTTCCGGAAATACCTTTACCTTGCCATCTGAGCACAAAGGTCGAGGAGAGTGAGGCCATGATCGACAGATATTTCGCTTTAGCAACCGTCGCTGCGGCGACCGTCCAAGCCGGCGTCGCTTTCGTCTTCTTCGGCACACTGACCCTGATCGTGCTGTCGAGCTTTTCGGTTATTGCGGTACCGTATTGACGGCGCCAGCAGTACAGCGGGCATTAAAGGCGGATTGCGAGTCACGGTGCTGCCCAATGGGAGTTGTTGCCGCAATAAAATGAAAGGGAAATGTCCGCTTGGGGTCAAATGCGGACCTCCAGTGTCCGTGTCGCGCAGGTCCGCTTTGTGCCACAATCGGGCATCGAATGGTTTGCGATTTCCAGATAATATCTATCGAGAACTGCAGATACATTGCCAGATCATGACATTTCCGCGAGGGCCGACTCCATTTCAGGCAAAGCGTGTTTCAAACCAACACGCTCGGCCTCGTCGTGCAGGCGCTCAAGCTCCCGGACCGTTGCGCCGCCGTGGTTGCCACGCCCAAAGGCTGTAAGCGCCCGCCCTCGGGCGATGTAGAAATCGCTCCAAGCCAGAGGCTCCGCACTGGTGAACGACTCCAGCGCGGCCGCGTAACGCTCCACCTCGTCCCAGTCTTCCTTTTCAAGACAGACACTCATCGCATCGCGATAAAAATCGAAGTGATTGTGGCTGACGGAGCCTTCTTTCAGCATGCTCTCACCGTTCTGCAACGCTTTTCGTTGCTTGGCGGGATCGTCGGTGCTCCGAGCAATTTCGGCAACCACTCTTGGCCCGAGGAAACTGACGCCGGTCTCTCTGCAAATGGCCAACGCCTGTTCGCCTAATTTGACGGCTTCGGCCCGCCGTCCACTTGCACGTGCCACTTTCGCCTCAAAACAAAGGTTCAGAGCTTCAAATCGCCTTGCCCCGAGGCGGCCTACAATTTTCTGGGCGTCCACCAAATGCTTCGCTGCGGAGTCTATGTCGCCCATTTCAAACAAAACCATGAAAGCAAGATTCCGGCCGAGTATCTCGGCGCGTTGGTGGCCAACTTTCGCCGCATCTTCGATAGTCTCCAGGCCATTTTCAAGGGCTTGCCGCAATTCTAAAGAATAATAGCGCGAGAACCCGACCATGTTGAGATTGGCAACTGCAATTCGGCCGAACCCGTATTCGCGGCAGAGTTCGACGCAGCGGTGAAAATGCTCAAATGCGGTAATCATCCGTCCGCGCTGGTAATAGGCATCGCCCAACCCGCCTAGCGCTCGCGCCTCATCCTCAACCGAACCCGCGTCGCGGGCGAATTGCAATGCCAGTTCGTGCTGTTCAAGGCAGCCATCGAAATTACCGATCGGGAAATAAATATTGCCGCGAATGTAATGGATGCGGGTCAGTTCCCTGGCCTGGCCCTGCGCAGCCGCCTGAGCATTGTCCAAGGCTTTGAGCGCATCGTCAAAGCAGTCGAGAATGCGCATGCCCTCCGCCTGACCGATCCAGGCTGTCGAGCGCTGGCTGTCGCTGGCAGCGGCCTTAAGGGCATCTTCGAACGCTTTGATCGATTGCTCGTTCTCGCCCAATTCGCGCAGAACGTCGCCGTAGAGGCATGTCAGGCCATAGCGCGTCGCCACATCCCCGGCGATATCCAGACCGCGTTTCGCCAATGTTCCGGCATGCTCATGATGAAATTGGCTGACTTGTGCCTGCGCGGCGTCCAGATATGCCTGCGCTGCCGCCGGGTCTTCGGCCCGGTCAAGATGTTCCGCGCGCAGAATCGGATCTTGTTCAAGAAACCATTCGGCGGCGCGCCGGTGTAAGTCGTTGCGGCGCGCCGTCAGCAGAGAGGAATAAACGCCGTCGCGAACCAGCGCATGGGCAAACAGAAAGTCCTCGCCTTCGGGACAGACCAGAAAATTCTCGACCAGCCTCGAGCAATCATATTGTGAATTCTCGATCAAATGCCGCAGAGCGTCCAGCGCAAAACGCTGGCCAAGCACCGAAGCCGCCTGTAACGCGGTTCTGTCGTCGGGTTCGAGCCGATCCATGCGGGCCTGCACCAGGCTCTGAACGGAGCCAGGCACGTCCTCATCGCCGGCCTCCCGGGCGCTACGCAGAAGCTGATCCAGGAACAGCGGATTGCCTGCGGCGCGCTCGATGCAGGTCAATGCGAGACGATTGCTGGTTTCGAGATATTCCGCCGCCAGTTGCAATGCCTCGGCCTCTCGCAACGGTGCCAGGTCGATCGTCATCAACGCACTGCCGCCGGCCGTGCTGCGCCAAGCCCGGTCGATCGGGTCGCCTTCGATCCGCGATGTCATCGTCAAAACAGCGGGGCAATCCCTCACCGCAATGGCCAGCTTCGCGGCATGTGCCAGCACGACAGGGTCGGCCCAGTGCACGTCCTCAATCAGGATCAAAACGGGGCGCACCCTGCAGACCTGCTGCACCAATTCTGTCACCGTCTCCTGCTTGCCACGATTGCGGGTTGCGTTGTCCATGGCGTCATAGAGCGAACGCATCTCGGCCGGTTGCTCCAAATCCATCAGGTCGTTGAGGTAGACCAGCCGGTCGGAATTCAGCAGTCCGTTGGTGAAAGCTCGGTCTGCAATGGCGGCGCGGTGTTTTTTTCCGCTGCCCAACGGGACCCCCAGCAGGCTGCGCACCAGGATGCGAATGGCGTCCTGACCCTTACCGACGCCGAAGTCGAGGACCAGGCTGGTGTGACAGGCAAAACCCAGTTGTTCGGCAGTACGTTGGAATTCCTCCACTAGGCGTGTCTTGCCAATTCCGGCCTCACCGCGCAGGCAGATTGTTTGCCCATTACCGGTCTCTCGGCAGGCCGAAAGCACACCCGCTAACTGCGCCAACTCGCTGCGCCGGCCAACGAAGATGCGTTGGCCAGTATCATCGATCCTCGTGGCGAGCCCGTGCATCCGCCAAACCCGGACAGGGCGATCAAGCCCCTTGATAACGACTTCATCCATCGCCTCACTGGCCACCAGTTCGCCAACGGTGCGCTGTACCGCATCGGAGATGTAGGTTTCTCCCGGCGCCGCCATATCTTGCAGGCGTGAGGCCAGGTTCACCGAATTTCCAGTGACCGTATATTCGCGATGCGCGTCGCTGCCGGTGCCGCTTGCAACGACCTGGCCGCTGGCAATCCCGATATGGACCTGAAGTGGGCGGCCAGCCGCTTCACTTAAGCCGGCCATCGCCTGGTGGATGTCGAGCGCGGCGCGGACGGCACGCTGAGGATCATCAGTATGGGCAATCGGTGCGCCGAACACCGCCATGACATTGTCGCCGATATGTTTGTCGATGGTGCCGCCAAATCTCTCGACAATGCCGTCCACGGCCTCGAAATAACGGTTGAGCAGCGCATGCGTTACCTCCGCGCCAAGCTCGCTCGAAAGCGTGGTAAATCCTGAAAGGTCGGCGAACAGCACGGTCACCTGGCGATGCCCGCCCTCGCTGGATTGAAGCGAATCCGGATATTTCCTGGTTTGTAACGGCGACGTGTCCGGACCAGGCACCTTGAGACCTTCGATGGCCGCAAGCAGTTTCTTGCGCGGGCCTAGAGGCAGGCCGAGCTCTTTGAGGTCACCCTCGTCGAGATGGGACAAGACCCCGAAGTCGATCTCGTTCTCGGCAAACGTTTCGAAATATTTGGCGAGATCAAGGCCTTCCAACCACGCCTTTATTTCTCCAACCATCAGTTCCTCCCAGCCCGAGGCAATCTTAGCACATCGGCATTGGTGGGCGAGATTTACTTAGCGAACGGCATCACGTCCCCATCGTGGTAACGAAGAGTCGAATTCGGGACCACGGCGCGCCGGTCGAGTTCTTGGAAACCGAGGCACCGATACAGCCTGTGCGCGCCTTCGTTCCGCTCGAAACAGATATCGCAGCGACCGACCTTCTTGATGGACTGGCATCTGACTGTCTGTTTCTGGCAGATCGGGCCCATGACAGCGATGCTATTCGGGAGTTCGTGAGGATGAGGGGAGCGTGGGCGAACATCCGTCCGAAACGGAACCGCAAGAACCTGATCTGCTTCTGCCCATGCCTTTACCGTAACCGCAATCAGGTTGAGCGCTTCTTCAACCGGATCAAGCACTGCTGCCGCATCGCCACCCGATACGAGAAACTCGGGGCCAACTATCTGGCTTCGCTGAAAATTGGTTTTATGTTCACCTTCACCCCGCGGCAAGAAATGACACGCGTTTCGGGTTTACGCGTGGAATATTGTGAGTTGCAGTAAATGTATGTGCGTATTGGCCGCCATCGGAATCGACAGCAGATATTAGCTCTTCTGATATGCTTTGCGCTTGCCGCAGCTTCTTTTCCTGTGCAAGCCAAGCCGGGTTTTCCTCTTATACTATTCGCCTGACCGGAAATGCGGGCAATAGATAGAAAGAAAATTGAACCGCCCCATTATTTGCCGGACGGCGAATTCGCCTCCGCGGTAAATTCGCAATCGCGAAGCGGCAAACTGGATAGAATCGATTCGCAAATCGGATTGCCACGCTCTGTCAAACGCATAGGTTCCGATTGAGGATAAACCTCAGTGTTGACAGAAAGTGCCGAATGAACCCGGCCCGTGTTTTTCTCCTGGATGCGAGTGGCGCAGCAAACGCATTTTGCGCGCAGTCTGGTCGTCCATCCTCTTTACAGCGGCAGCCGGTCGGTGGGGCCGGTGCTTTCGTCCAGCAGGATGGCCAGGCCGACCTCTGCGGTTTCGAGTTTCGATCGTTGGTCACGAATTCAACACAGACCTGTAAGCAGCATCCGGATGGGTGATATTGATATGGTACATAAATTTTTTCTTCTTTCCTGCGCTCTCGTGATTGCGGCTCTTGTCGGAGGTTCTCCGGCTTCTGCGGCGGATACGGGTTTGTCCAAAAGCGCTTTCAAGGTCGCCCAGGCCGATACGGACGATGAGCAGCTCAGAAAGAAGAAGCGCGCCGAGCAGCGCAATCAGCGAGAAAAGGCCAAGAAGAATAGCGGGCCCAAACGGGCGAACCGGGAACGCCGGCGGGAACAGCGCGAGCAACAGCAGCAGCGCAAGGCGTTGCATGAACAACGCCAGCGTCAGAAGGCTGTTCGCGGCGAACGGCACCGGAAGCGGACCATTGAAGCGGACCAGCAGCGCCAGCAGCAACTGCGCGAAGAGCGTCAACGCCAGCAGGCGATCCGCGAAGAGCGCCAGCGCCGGCGTGGATTGAGGGATAACCGCCAGAACCAGAGCGCGGAGCAGGAAAATCAACAGCGTCAAAGAGCGCTTCGTCGGGACCGCGATCGGCAGCAGGCGAACAGGGATCTACGACGGAAGCAGAGGGCTGAACGCAGGGAACGTGAGCGCCGGCGTGAGAATATCGTCAAGGACACCGATGAAATCACGGTCCGCCACCGCAAGCGGATCGATCGCCGCGGTCGCGTGCACTATCCCACGTCGCGCCATTACCGCATTCGGGACAGGCGCCATCGCAATCGCTACCGCAACGGCATCAGCATCTATTTCCTGCCGCCGCTGGGGGTCAATCTCGATCCGGACTATTATATCCTCAATGGTTCGCGCGCTTCCTACCGCGATTATGTCACTCTGTTTGAAGCGCCACCGGTTGTCGACATTCCGCGGCGCTACACGCTTGACGAAATCGTCTCCGATCCCGAGGTCCGGGGAATGGTGCGCAGTGTCAATGTCGACATGGTCACCTTCGATTCCGGTTCCTCGTATATTACCGACGACCAACTCTACCGGCTCGACGATCTGGCCAATGCCATGTTGGAGACCCTGCAGGATGATCCGTACGCGAAGTTCCTCATCGAGGGCTATACGGATGCAACAGGCGCCGATGAGGACAATCTCCTGCTGTCGGAAGATCGGGCTGCCGCCGTTCAGTCCGCCCTGATCGAGGAATACGGGATCCCCGCCGACAACCTGGATGCCGTCGGTTTCGGCGAAAAGTATCTCCTGGTCGAGACGCGAGGGGCGGAACGTCGCAATCGCCGGGTCACGATACGGCCGATCGGCGGT
>Ga0102947_1000861_pt1 | contig 10656 bp, 9 predicted proteins | sample SalPon2A_A_D2_MG_FD_78210 | JGI IMG/M metagenome (GOLD analysis project Ga0102947, IMG submission 78210) | Soil microbial communities from South San Francisco under conditions of wetland restoration - Salt Pond MetaG R2A_A_D2_MG | ecosystem: Environmental > Terrestrial > Soil > Wetlands | place... | reverse complement strand
CCGAACATCTCCGATTCGAAGAGGCTTTCCGGGATCGCCCCGCAGTTGACATGGACGAAAGGCTCCTCGCGGGTACCCACCACCCGATGCAGATAGTGGGCGAGCTCGGTTTTCCCGCAGCCCGACTCACCCAGCAGCAAAAGCCGGGCGCCCTGGTGGAGCGCCCGCATGCTCCGGGTCACGGTGCGCTCGATCGCCGGTGAGAGCGCCTTTTGTGCCTCGAAATCGGGCACGATGTCACGCTCGGAAAGAAACTTGAAAACCTTGCCGCCCCCGATGTCCGATGCCGTCCGCCGCAAGTGATCGAGAACCTGCAGGTCGCGTTGCAGGATCAGGGTGAAGCGTTTGCGGCCGCCGCCGTCGCGCAGCTCACGGATCGAGGTCAGAATGGCGCGGCCGTCGTCGGAAGAGGCATGGAAGTCACGGCGCCGATCACCGCCCTTCTCCGCGCCGCTCCAATCCAAACGGCTGGCCGCCGCCAGTTCGGCAAAGGAGAGACCGACCGGGTCGCCGCGGTGCAAGCCGTTGATATCCAGCGCCATACGGTTGGCGGCTCGGACCCGGGCGCCGTCGTCGAGGATGATGACGCCGTCCGGCAAGCGGTCCAAAAGCTCGGCGAAAACCGGACTGGCGACCAGGGCGAGCCCTTCCGCATCGCTGATTTCCGCACCGCCCGAATCGATTGCCGTGAAGCGGACCATGGGCTACCTCGCGTTCGCGGCCGCGTCGACGGCGACCCCGGCCAGAGTGAGAACGGTTCGGCGGTTCGCGCCCTGCTGGTCGAAAGCCGCAACGTGCGCCATGGCGCCCTGCCGGCGGCCCAAGCTGGTCTCGACGGTGACTGGCATGGTCAGCGGCCGCTCGCCGGGCGCCGGCGCTGCATCGAGAGAGGAAAGGCCGTCCGGCAACTGTATCAAGTCCGTCACCGCACGCCCCAAGACGTCGTCCAACTGCCATCCCAGCGCCCATTCCAAGGCCGGGTTGGCGGCCTGCAGCTTGCCGTCGCTGTCGACGACCAAAACGGGATCGGGGATGGCGCTCAGCACGTTGACCAGGGACTCCAGCCGCTCGCTCAAGGCCTGCTCCCGACGCTTTTGCTGGCTCAGGTTCCGCACCGCTCCCCACATGCGCAGCAGGAGGCCGTTTTCGACCCGCGAGCGCACGTCGTTTTCGGCCGAGATCCACTCGTTTTCGTAAGTCTGATCGAGGGATGGGACGCCGTCCACATTGAAGTCGCCGGCTATCAAATTGCGCACGAAGTCTTCGTTTTCCGGATTGCGCGGAAAGACGAAGCGGACGTTCTGCCTGTTGAAATCGAGATCGGCCGGCAGCTTGTAGAGCCGCGCCATGGCGTCGTTGCAAAGACGCCAATGGCTTTCGTTCTCGAAGACCTGGCGGACGATCTCGGATTCCGGCGCCGTAAGGTCGACAGGTTCCGAAAACTCGATACACCAAAGGGCATCCTTGGAGGTCGCGATGAAGCTGCGCAACATCTCGTTCTCGCGCTTCAGACGCGCGATCTCCCCCTCAAGATTTGCCCGCCGCGCCTTCATTCGCCGTCCAGGTATCGGTCAATGGCCGCCGTGCGCCGGCCGTCCCGGGTCCAGAGGATCGGGAAGTGGTTTTCGTCCATCACGTTGTCGCCCAAACGCTTGTAGCGACTGTAGATCGGTCCCGTGCCCCAGCCGAAGTGCTCCGGCACATATTCCGTGTCGCTGCGCATGGCGTGCAGTACCAGGGACCGGCGCGGGAAGCCCGCGCGATTGGCGCCGGAGCCGTGCCAGGTCCAGCCGTGGTGGAAGGAGCCGCCGCCCTTGGGCACCTCGACATAGACGATGTCCGGCTCGACCCCTTCGGCCGCCGCGGCCTGCTCCATGTATTTGCGGTAGTCCTTGGGGCCGTGGAACTCCCCCTCCGGCCGGGAATGGCGCCAGCGGTGGGACCCGCGTACGAACTCGATGGTCCCCGCCTCCGCCTTGGTTTCGTCGAGCGCAATCCAGCAGCTCAAGAGCTCCGAGGGCCGGAACCACTTCAGGTACGCGTTGTCCTGGTGGTGTCCGAGAGACCGGGTGCCCGCCGGCTTCCAGATCACGTTGTCGATCATGATCCGCGCGCCCGGCCAATCGCCCAGTTGGGCAATGGCTCGGCCCAGGTCGGCGCGGCAAACGACCCGCGCGATGGCGCGGTCGGCCTTCCAGCCGTTGCAGATCTGCCGGGTCAAGGAGGGATCGCTTTCACCCTCCTGCCAATTCACCTCGTCCGGCAGGATCCCGGTTTCGAACTCGCCGCGGAAAAGGCGCTCGTAGCGGTCCCGCAACAGCGCCACGGTTTCCTCGTCGATCAGCTTGTCGACGATCAGAAAGCCGTCGCGATTGAAGCTCGCGATCTGGTCCGGCGTCAGCTCGAACATCTCGTCCTCCCGTAGACTGCCGTCATGGCAGGCAATCCAGATAGGTCTTCACGTCCCAATCGGAGACCTGCCAGATGAACTTGTTCCATTCGTCGCGCTTGTACCAATCGTAGATGCCGTACATATCGCCGGGCAATGCCGACTTGACGACCTCGTCTTCGGCCAAGGCGTCCAGGGCATCGCGCAGGGTGGTCGGGATGCGCTCGACGGGTTCGCCGGACTGCATGACATCGACGAAGTTTCTGTCTTCCGGCGCACCGGGATCGATCTTGTTACGGATGCCGTCGTCAAAGGCTTTCAGAAGGGCCGACTGCATCAGATAGGGGTTCACCATGCTGTCGACGCAGCGGAACTCGAAGCGGTCCGGGCTCGAGACCCGGATGGCGCAGGAGCGGTTCTGCAGCCCCCAGCTCGCCCCCACCGGTGCCCACATGCCGGTGTCGTTGAGGCGACGGTAGGAGTTGACCGTGGAGGAACCGATGGCCACCAAAGCGTTCAGATGCTTCAACATGCCGCCCAGGGCGTGGCGTCCGGTCTCCGACGGCATCCAGCTGTGATCGGGATTGTCGATCTCATTCCGGCCGCCCGAGCGGTAGGTGAAGACCTCGCCCATGGCCGGCTGGCCGGCCGGCGAGAGTTCCTGGACCCTATCCTCCCCGCCGCGCCAGAGCGACAGATTGTGGTGGCAGCCGTTGGCCGGCATGCCCATGTAGGGCTTGGACATGAAGACCGCAATCAGGCCGAACTCCCGGGCGACCTGCGCGCAAAGCTGGCGGTAGGTGGTCAAGCGGTCGCTGGTGCGCAGGGCCTCATCGTATTGGAAGTTCATCTCGATCTGGCCGGGCGCGTCTTCGTGATCGCCCTGGATCATGTCCAGGCCCATAGCCGTGCCGTAGTCGAAGACCCGCAGCCAAACATCGGATAGCTGCTCGAACTGGTCGATGTGGTACGCATAGGGTTTGGTGGTTTCATAGTATGGGCGCTTGTCGTCGCCGGGCTTCAGCCAGAGCATCTCCGGCTCGCAGCCCACCCGCAGATGCAAGCCGTCATGATCTTCCTGGAATTGCTTGTGAATGCGGCGGAGGTTGCCCCGGGCATCTGAGTCGAGAAAGGCTTCCGGCCGGTCGGGATCCTCGCGGCTGAAGAAGACGGTGCAGAAGACCCGCGCGATGCGCTTGTTCCAGGGCAGCTGGCAAAAGCTGTCCGGGTCCGGCAAAGCCAGCAACTCGGAGGCGTTGGGTGGAAAGCCGATAAGCTGTCCTTCCTTGTCGGCGAAAACGTTGGTGACGCCGCCGAGCCAGGTCTGCATCCCCTCGCCGGCGATGCGCTCCCAATGCTTCGACGGGACCACCTTGCCCATGATCCGGCCGGTGATGGAGACGTACTGGTAGTAAATCGCGTCGATGCCGAGGCTGTCGATCTTGCCGCGGACGGCCGAGACCAGCCCCGCGCGTTCTGGATCGTTCAAGTAGTCTTGCAGGTCGCTCATGACGCAATCGTCTCCCAGATCACACGACTTCGAGGTAGCGGGCGCGTTCCGCCGCGCTGGTTTCCCGCCGCAAGGCCGCTTCCTCACGACGAATGGCGACGATGAAATTTTCGATAAACTCCACGCCCCAGATCGTCCGGGCGCGGTCGGACGCGGCGAGGCGCTCGGCGGCGGTGAAGAGATCGTGTGGCAGGCTTTCCGTCCCCTCGGGCATGTCATCCGGTCCGCCGCCGACGAACGCCTCGGGTAGAGCCGCGGCGTTCTCGATGCCCCAGAGACCCGCCCCCAAAAGATAGGCCAGATTGAGATAGGGATGGGCATCGGCGCCCGGCAGACGATACTCCAGGCGGCAGTGGCTGGCCGGCGCCGTCACCACCCGCACTGCGGCGGCGTAGTTCTGCACCGCCCAGGAGGCAGACTTGGGCGCCCAGTTGCCGGGGGCGATGCGCCGATAGGCGTTGGTCGTGTGATGGGTCAAGGCCATGGCTTCGGGGATCAGCGCCACCACACCGGCGACGAACTGCCGGAAGAGCAGGCTCATCCCTGCCCCATCGCCGGCCGCGAAGAGGTTTTCGCCACTTTTCTTGTCGCAGAGCGAGAGATGCGGGTGCTGCGATAAGCCCGGCAGGCCGGCGCCGAGCTGCGCCATGAAGGACGCCGTCTTGCCTTGCTGCCGGCAATAGGCCTTGGTCAGCAGCTTGAAAAAGAGGTGATCCTCGGCCGCGCGCAGGGGGTCCTTGTGCCGATGGGTCGCTTCGAAGCAGCCGGGGCCGAGTTCCAAGCTGAGCGCCAGCAGGTCCAGGCCGCCGCGCTGGAGAACATCCTCAAGGCCGGTCACGAAGTCGGCGTGGGTGGCCGCGCTCTCCCCGGCCCAGCAGCGGTTGTCTCGGGCGAAGGGCTTCATGGTCGCGAAGCCGCCGTCGCGCAAAGAGGTCTCGTCCTCCTCCAGAACGAAAAACTCGCTCTCGAATGCGGCCTGAACGGCAAAACCCATGGCCGCGGCCTTGTCGATCTGCGTCTGCAAAAGCCGCCGCGGCGACAGCGATGCCGACGGCCCGACATAGTCGGCGACCATAAAACAGGCGTCGGCTTCGAAAGGATAGGGCCGAATGGAGGCCGGATCGACGCGCACCGCTTCGCCGACAAAGGGTCCCGCCCCGAAGACCTGCTCGGCGGCATCCCACTGTGGCAGCACGTTCACGAAGGTCCCGCCGCCGTCCATGGTGGGGATCACGTCATCAAGGCCCAAGCGGCGCTCGCGGAAGGTTCCCATGAGGTCGAAAAGGCCGACATGTGCGATGCGGATGCCGGCGTCCCGCAGCAGGGCGACGGCATCGACCAGCGGCACCTCCGCTGCAATGCTTGGGACCTTCGTCATAACCCCCGCCCCCGCCTGTTCCCGTTCGCGTCGCTGCAACTTTGCTGGCAGTGATCGTTCGATGCAACACTGCATCTCTTGGTTTGTTCGCTTCAACAAAGAGCAGGTATCGTGCCAAAGCGCGACGGTATCGCGCGGACTTGCGCCTTACGATATGATTTTATTGAATAGTTTTCTTTTCGGCCTGGACTCGACAGCCGACGCCAGCGCGACAGAACCGATGAAAATTTGCATCAGTTATCTAATTTCGCAGCAGCTCTCGGCACTGTGCCGCGAAACTAGGCCGTCCGTCCAAAACGGCGGTATGCTTCTTCGGTGACCTCGACATGCGGATTTTTTTCCAGCTCGCCGATAACCATCGAAATGAAGGCAGTGAAGAACACCGGCTGCGTGCGGCTGACGGGCAACAGAAGAGACACAAAGTAAGGGACCTTCGGCTCAAAAGGCCGCAAGACGATGCCACGGTCGGTCATCTCGTTGGCTGACACGGGCTCCACCAGGCCCACGCCCGCCCCGGCGATCACGAATTCGCACACGGCCAAGGACAGCTGCGTTTCGATCCGGCTGGTCAAGGGCACACCGGCAAGGGTATAGGCTTCGATGGTGCGTTGGCGGATACCGTATTCGGAGCCCAGAGACACCAACGGCTCACCGCGCAGCTTTTCCGGGGTCAGCACCTTCTCCCGCGCCAGGCGGTGCGCCGACGGCAATACAACCACCAGGGGCGCATTGTAGAGCGTCATCTGCTCCACGCCGGCGGGGCTCGACTGCAGGGCGGCGAAGCCGGCATCGATCTGTTGCGAGCCGACCCACTCGCCGACTTTCGTAGAGCTCCTGATCTGGACCGATACATTGATGCCAGGATGTTTTTCCGAAAAGGCCGTGATGATCCGCGGCAAGAAACGCATGGCCAGCGCCGGCAAGGAGGCAATCTGCAGATAGCCGGCGCGAAAGCTGCGAATCTCCTCGGCGGCCGAAGCGATCTTTTCGAGGCCAGTGAAGGCGCGCTGGACTTCCTCGAAAAGCGCCAGCGCTTCCACCGTCGGCATCACCCGCCCTTTGCGGCGCTCGAAGAGCGAGAAACCGATTCTCTGTTCCAAATCCTTAATCAAGCGAGACACCGCCGGCTGGGTGATGCACATAAGGTCCGCAGCCCCGGTGATGGAGCCGGCTTCCATCACGGCGTGAAAGGCCTCCACCTGTCTGAGGCTGATGTCGCGCGCGCTAGGCAAGTTTCGCATCCACCGGGCTGTTGAAGCGCTCGACGCGGAAGGCCGCGATGGGTAGGTCGGTCGCGCCCGCGGTCGCCAGGTCGGCAACGATCTTGCCGGTGATCGGGCTCATCTGAAAACCGTGCGCCGAATAACCGAAGGAGTGGTAAAGGTTCTCGCCGTTGGAGCTCGGCCCGAGAACCGGGATCTCGTCGGGCATGACGGCCTCGATGCCGGCCCAGGAGCGCACGATACGAGCCCGGGCGAGTTGCGGGAAGAGGGCCGCCACCGTGCGCGCGCTTGCGCGCAAGCCGGCCAGCCGCAGATCGGTGCGGTTGTCGTCCGGCCAGGCCCTGCCGCTATAGCCACCGCCGATCAGGACGGTGCCGTTGTCGAACTGCTTGAAGGACAGCTTGCGGCCGGTGGCCCCCACCACAGGCTCGATGAAGGGTGCCACGCGCTCGGTGATCATCAGCATCGGCGCCTTGGCCACGGCCGGTGCGCGGTCCCCCACCAGCGCGGCCAGCCGGCTCGCCCAGGCCCCGGCGGCATTGACCACGACCGGCGCCTCAAAGTTTTGGCCCCCTGCCGTCACCTGCCAAAGCCCGGCCCGGCGCCGCAAGCCGGTTACCGGCATGCCGCTGCGAATTTCGCCGCCCAGCGCCAGCACCCGACGTTCGAAGGCGATCACGCTGCGAAACGGCGAGGCCGCGCCGTCGTCGCGGCAGACCATCGCCCCGACGCAATGGGGCGAGACGGCGGGGACGAGGCGCCGCAGTTCGGCCCGGCCGACGATCTCCTCGTGCTGAAAGCCGATGGCCCGCACCGCAGCGGCTCGCGCCTCCAAGGTCGCCAGTTCCGCCCCGGTTTCCGCCACCTTCACCTGCCCGCAGCGCACGAAACCGCAGTCGTCATCGACCAGGGCCCGGATGTCGTGCCATATCTTCATGGCCGCATCGGAGAGCGGCACTTCGGCCAGGTTGCGGCCCAGGCGGCGCACGCCGCCGGCGTTGACGCCGGATGCGTGACGGCCGGCGTGATCCTTCTCAAGCACCAGAGGCTTCAATCCGGCCCGTGCCAAGTACAATGCGGCAGAGAGACCGTGCAGACCGGCCCCGATGACGATCGCGTCGGGCCGGCGACCGCCGCTCTCCCGGCTAGGGCTCGAAGCTGTCATCCTCTAAATCCATGCTGGCCAATTCGCCCAGGGTGATGGGCTTGAGCGGCGGCCGCAAGCGATAGTAGCCGACCTCCGCCATGGGCACACCGCGCTTGGCCGCGATGACAGACGAAACCGTCAAGCCGCAATAGCGACCCTGGCAAGGGCCCATGCCAGGCCGGCCGAAGGACTTGGCCTGGTTGGGGCCGAGGCAGCCGAGATCGACGAAGCCGCGAAGGGTACCGGCCGTCACCTCCTCGCAGCGGCAAACGATGGTTTCGTCCGGCGGTGCCAGAAAAGCCGGCGCCGGCGCATAGAGCGCGTCCAGGAAGGGCCGGCCCCCGGCCAAGGCGCGGTAGGCTGCCAAGGCCTTGCGGGCGCGGTTGTCCCTTTCGGCCGCCGTGATCTTGCCGAGATCCGCAAGCATGGCCAGCGCGGCGAGGCGACCGGCCTCGGCCGACGCCTCCGCACCGCCGATCGCGGCGCCGTCGCCGGCGATCCGGATGCCGGCCAAGGAAGTGCCGCCGAAGTCGTCGACCCGAGGGCGCCAACAGAGCTGCAAGTCGTCCCAGTCGTGTTCGAGATTGAGGGAGCGGCCGATCTGAACGTTGGGCACGACGCCGTTATGTATCATCAAGCTGGTGCAGTCCAAGCGCCGCCGTCGCCCGTCAGCGGTAAAGGCCAGCGCCTCAACCGCCTCCGCGCCCTCCGCCACAAGGTCCGTCGCCCGACGGTAGTGCGGCACAGCCGCCTTGCGCAGACCGGCCAGCAACTTCAGGCCCTTGCGGAGAATTCTGTGGCCGCGGAGCGCGCCGAGGGCATGGGGCAAGGCCTTGCCGAGGTTGCCTCTCGGCGTCGTCTCGACGATGGCGTCGAGTTTCAGGCCCGCCGCCAGGTACTGATTGGCCAGAAGCAAGAGAAGCGGCCCGGAGCCGGCGAGGACGCAAGGCGACGGCGGCAAGAGCCCGGCGGTCTTCAGCAGGATCTGCCCGGCCCCGGCGGTCATAACCCCAGGCAAGGTCCAGCCCGGAAAGGGCATCGGGCGTTCGGTGGCACCGGTGGCAATCAAAATTTGGGACGCTTTAAGACTCTGAGCCTTGCCGTTGACGGAATAGGATATGCGCCTCTCCGCCGCCACCTCCCAGACCGTGGCTTCGGCCAGGTGGCCCACGCTGTCGTGCGCCAAGGCCCCGAGCAAGGCAGCGCCGGCGGCGTAGTCTTCGCCCAGAACCTGCCGGCGTTTCGCATCGGCCGTGGCAATCCCGCGGTAGATCTGGCCGCCGGCGGCCGGCTGCTCGTCCAGCAAGGCCACCTTGCAGCCTTCCGCCCCCAGGACATCCGCCGCCGCCAGGCCGGCCGGGCCGGCACCGACGATCGCGCAGTCGTAGCGCTCGCTCATGTGGCGTCTTTCTCGTCGAGCGGCCGGGCGCCGATCATGGGACGAACCGCCATGCCGTCGGCCGCGAGGGTCATACAGGCCTGGCGATTGGGCTCACCGTCGATTTCCACCAGGCATTCGAAGCAAGCGCCCATCATGCAGAAGGGTCCGCGCGGCGCCCCGGAGACCGCCGTGCGCCGCCCGACGAGATGACCGGCGGCCAACATGGCAGCCGCCACGGTGTCGCCACTGCGCGCCGGCAGCGGTGCACCGTCGTAGGTCATCGCGATCTCTTGTCCGGCCGCGTTATCCAGCCTTTTGAAGTGCGAAGCGCTCGGCACCGAAGTCCTCCATATAGTCGGGGGCCTCAGCCCCGCAGATCCAGCCAGCCAGCACCTTGGCGTGCGCTGCGGCCAGGGTCACGCCCGAATGGCAGGTCACCAGGGAGGCCCCCGGGCAGCTCAGCGACTTGTCGTAGATCGGGTGTCCGTCCGGGCTCATGACCCGCAGCGCCCCCCAGCTGCGCACCACGCGCACCGACCGCAGCAGGGGAAAGGTCCGTGTCGCCCGGCGGGCAATGGCGGCGGCGACAGCGCCGCGGGTGCCGTCGTCGAAGCCCACGTCCTCTTTCGAATCCCCCAGTTGAAGGGCGCCCTCCCCGACCTGGCGCGCATGGCCGGTCGGATACTTGAGGAAGGGCCGCACCCGTTCGGTGATCAAGACCTGGCCGCGATTGGGCTTCACCGGCGCATGCAGGCCCACCATCGGCGCCAGGCGCGCGTTGGAAAGGCCGGCGCAAAGCACCAGCCTGTCGGCTTTGTAGGCACCGCCGGCGCGGTGCAGGGTGAAGCCATCCCGGTCGTGCTCGATCCGTTCCACCGGCGCGCCGTTCAGCAGGGTGACGCCCGCGTTCTTGGTCGCGGCGGTGAGGGCGCGCAATAAGTAGAGGGGATTCACATGGCCGTCTTCCGGGCCATAGGTGGCCCCCACGACGTCGGGGCCGATCTCCGGGACCAGCGCCTTCACGGCGTTGTGGCCAAGAACCTCAAAGGGATAGTCGCCGTCGAGCGCCGCCCGCAGCTTGGTCAGCTGTGCCACCCCTGCTTCGGCCTCCACCTCGTCGAGATAGATCTGCAGGCCGCCGGGCTGCGACAGCTGCAGGTCGATGCCGGTCGCCGCCGTCAGCTCGTCGCGGAAATCCGGCCAGAGTCGCGCCGACAAGCGGCTCCAGCGGGCGTAGTTGGGCATGGCTACGCCCTTGCTCTGCACCCAGACCAAGCCGAAGTTGCCGCGCGAGGCGCGAAAGGCGCGGTCGCCCTCGTCGAAGACCGTCACCTGCCGGCCGCGGCTGGCGAGCCCCCAAGCGATGGCGAGCCCCACCAGGCCGCCGCCGATCACTGCAAACTCCGCATCCGCCACGGCCCTAACCCTTTCCGACCAAGACCCTGTCGAGACCGTAAAGCCGGTCCAGCAGGATCAAGAGCGCCGCGGTGCCCGCCATCAGCAGGGTCGAGATGGCGGCGATCAGAGGATCGATGGTCTGCGCGATGTGATGATACATGCGCACCGGCAGGGTCGTCGTCTCCGGCGAGGCGACGAAGATGGTCATGGTCACCTCGTCGAAGCTGGTG
>Ga0102947_1000860_pt1 | contig 10662 bp, 12 predicted proteins | sample SalPon2A_A_D2_MG_FD_78210 | JGI IMG/M metagenome (GOLD analysis project Ga0102947, IMG submission 78210) | Soil microbial communities from South San Francisco under conditions of wetland restoration - Salt Pond MetaG R2A_A_D2_MG | ecosystem: Environmental > Terrestrial > Soil > Wetlands | place... | reverse complement strand
GTGCTAAGAACCCCGATGCATGGGTGGACAAAAAGAGACTCACCGGTGATCGAGGAGGAAACCCTCGCAAATGCTAAGAAGAACCTCGATGCGTGGAAGGACGAAAAGAGACTCACCGGCACTAGTGGAAAAAGTGTCTAATAGCTTCGTTTTTTTGGGCCTATTAGCTTCGTTTTGGTGGCGTAGCTAATAGAGGCGAAGCAAATAAGAAATTTATTTGCTTCGTTTCAGAAAAACGAAGCAAATAGACTTGTATTAGCTTCGTTTCTTCAGAAACGAAGCAAATAGCTGAGCTATTAGCTTCGTTTCTGGAGAAAAACGAAGCAAATAGCTCACATATTAGCTTCGTTTTTCTTAAAAAACGAAGCTAATAGCTCATCTATTTGCTTCGTTTCTGAAGAAAAACGAAGCTAATAGGTGAGCTATTAGCTTCGTTTTCTTCAGAAACGAAGCTAATAACCCTTTTTTTTTCACCCCTATTTGAAATAGCTCATATAGCCATAAATGCCACCTCCAGCCACATCCAGCCACCTCCAGCCACCTCCAGCCACCCACGTCGTATTCAACATATTAAACCACACGACATAGCTCATATATAGCTCTGCTATTCAACCAACGACGTCGTATTCAACAAATTAAACGACGTCGTATTCAACCAAACGAACAACAAACCCAAATTTGATTTCAAATAAAACATTACATTAATCAAAAATATAATAATAATTCACATTACATAATAATCTTTCAAATTAAATTTACATATAAAAATAAATCTTATACATATACGGTAAAAAACAATACATCAATTCAACTCACAAGAAATTATCCTTAAAATATTGCGCCCATTGTTCTCGTATTTCATTCAACTCATCCTCGGTGAATGCCGTCGTTCTGGCCGCAAACATCTGCAAACAAAATACAATATATATATATATATATATATATATATATATATATGTCATTATATAAATCACAATTCAACCAAGAAATTAAAAATTATATCCCTATTATTAATTTACAATTTTACTCTTTCCTTCAAAAATTAAACACAAGTCAAAATACTTGCTATTCATTTAACACCAAATTCGTCGTAAGGCATGTATACAACAATCTAACTAAAAAATAGCTTGTTCCATCAAAGCAAAAATGCCCATCGATCATTAGAAAATGATTCTATAATTAATCAAAGGTAATAAACATCATACGACAAAATGATTCTTTAATTAAACAAAAAATAACGGGAAAGCAAGATACGAGAATAACATACGTTGTCATTATTCGAACCGCTTGCAATCCCGGAGACAATCTCGTGCATGTATTTCATGACGTAGTAGCCGCATTCCGTCGACCCGGGTTGCATGGCACACTAAAAATTTATATCAAGTTAATGTCATCAAATATTGCATTCATAATATATTTAAATCCGAAAAAAATTCATAAAGTAATATATATATATATATACCATCATTGGGTTGCACGCAAATTTCATATTATCACCCTTCACTTTGCATCTGTAACTGAAATAAGCTCTACAACAAACAAAATAACAGTTTTAATATATTATGAACTAAAATGAAATATATTATGAACTTAATTTATTACCTCTTAATCAGAGGGTAAATGACACAACGCCGCGGCGGCTTTGGAGATAAAGGGTCAAAGACTAAAAGCAATCCTGTTTTTAGGTCAATGCCCAATAGAATCCAATGGTTGCTACATATGCATAAAATAAAACAATCATTTTTACATCAACTTGAAATAGAGATATGAAATACAAATATAAAACCAGCAAATCATACTTTTCATTATACGGTGCCAAAATGAGGGGGGCATAGGACTCGTTCTTTGCGGCTTCAACGTCGAAAGCCTTCCTCAAATACGAGTACACATCCGTCTTGCTCCTATTACATTCTACTGCAGAAACTCTTTGGGGACACAAAAAGGTCACCAACCCAGAGTTAAATACAACAGGGAATGTATCAACTAAATACCTGGAGGACAATAAAATATGTTAAAACACTTTAACGGTTACAACTAACAAAATTAAATCAAATATCCAAACTCATTCATTGCTTACCGGATGTATACGAGGATCACCGGGCAGCCTATGCAATCTAAAGCCAGAAACTCTCTGACGTCGTCGACTGTGACCCATACATCCTTGTCCTCCTCTTCGTAGAGCATCGGAGCACGGAAGGGAACAGTCACGGTGTCAAATTTGCCGTCTGTGATGTCGTCTTGCAGTAAACCACAAAACGGCGGAAGAGTCCCCGGCTCATCATCGATATCATATAGACGTTCAGTTGAGTAAGATGGGGGGCCTAGCCGCAAGGGGTCGCAACTACCCTTTCCTTCCTTGCTTATTGGTGTATGAGGCTTTCCCCCCTGCTAATTATTTGTTAAAATTAATAATTAATACATATATAAATTCGAACGGCTAACTAGAATATGCAATTTATTAAAATAAGTGATGTATTTTAAAATGAATGAAGCTACTAACCTGTTCCTCAAAAATCAACATAGAAGTGGGCCAACTGACGAAATACCCTTTAGCATCCCCGAGAAGGGTCACACCATCGTCAGTCGGCACCGGCAAGTTCACATATACATGCTCGTCGTAAGGCATGTCAATGGTGACTCGGGAATGATCGCCGGCCATAGTTCTACTGTGTATAACTCCAGTAGAAGTAGGGTGATATGTCCCATCAGCAACGATCATAAGGTTCCCGTCCTCATCATTGATTGCCAAACGACATTTGCATGGACCCTACAAGGTATATACGTACGTATTATAAACAAACATTCGAAATCATATACTTATTATTAACATAAAAAGCATTAATAACTTATTATTAATAATTATTATATACCTGTTCGGGTGCCTTTTCCTTGCGCGGTGTACGGTTGAGGGACGCTACCTCTACGTCGTCGGTGTTCGGGGGTATGAATCTACCCTGCGAGCCAAAGGTGGAATATATGTGCTCAATCTGCCCTTTAAGAACTTCAATCGTCTGCTCCAACGACTGAATCTTATCCTGGCTCGCATCAGATGAGGTGCCCCGCCGAGTCACCTTTCCATAGGCGGCTCTGTGGCCAACTCCAACACCGGCCCACCCAAGGGCCTTGACGTAGCCTCCATAATCCTTCTTACCCAACGCCCTAACAAGTGCGTCATTGTCGGGTGTAGAAGCTACGGAAGCCGAAGTAGTGTCCTCCGATTCTTTTTGCAAGTGATCCATCTGTATAGAACGATAAATTATTATTGTTTAGTATAAAATGCATGCAAAACAAATAGGAGATAATGAAAAACATTATTGTAAATCACTTACCACTTTGCTAACTACTTCAGCAGTTTCGGGATTTTTAGCTTCCCGTTTTCCGTCCTTCGTTTTGCTCTGATGTGCAAGACACCACACCAGAGCACGGTTTTGAACAGCGGGACTCACCACACTGCTCTGTGCAGTAGAGCTGTCAGAGGGCGTTGAAAGTAATCCCTCCTTTTCCCATTCTGGTATCTTTCGTGCGTAGCTCTTCTGCCCAAGTGTGTGGCGGTGTATGTTTCCCGCCGTGCATGTTTTGCCGATGTCACTCCGTCTCTGATGTAACAAACAACAAGACAAATAAGCATTGGTTAGTGTGCAACACATTATTTAATTACATAAATTAGATAAACACCAAAAATACCTTAAACTCGGCCGATGCAACACGATCTTCGAATCTCTCCCACTGTTCTTTAGAGATATAGCCCGCATAAATCTCCCAAGCTTGCTTGTTCGCATTGGGATTTCCCTCCTTCGGCGCTTTTTTTCTCTCAATGTAACGGGCTTTCAATTTTGTCCTGAAATTTCGGCAACGAACACCGAGCGCTCGTTCGAAATTTGCCTTACGTCTACCCGTTGGATCATCGATGTGGAACATTTTCTGCACAATAATTAAAATATAATAATAAATATAAATATAATAGATGTAAATATAATAAATATAAATGCAATAAATATAAATATAGTAAATATAAATATAATAAATATAAATGCAATAAATATAAATATAGTAAATATAAATATAATAAATATAAATATGATAAATAGGTTTCATACCTGTGTCTCGGCCCACATCCTATCTTTAATTGATTGATCTACTTTATTCCACTTCGGGGCGTTGATATCTATCCTTAACGCACATTGTCCGATCTGTTTCCCGTACTTATCGACCCAATCACCCGTCGGTAAATCATACTCGTCAAACTCCAGAAACATTGGCGTCGACGAGTTTACAGGCCTGGAAGGTCCACGGCCGGTAACCTTCTTCTTTTTCGATGACGTAGTTTCAACGTTCTCCAACACAATGTCCTCTATATGTAGGTTATCTCCATCATTGAACGGATCCATTCTGTCAGATTCCTGAAAAACAAAATAATTAAAACATCGCATAAGTATACATGGCACAAAACAAATTATATATAAAAACAAAATAATAATTAACTTTGAAATTAATATAACTGAAATTAAAACATACATAATAAAAACATATCGATAATTAGCTTATGATGAATTTATATTTTTTCATAAAAAAACAAATTAACACTTGATTCGTTTCATATATATATACCTTTTCATCCAACAAATGATCAACCTTATCTGCCTCATTACTGTACCCACTGTTATCTGAGCTACTATCATCGTCATCATCATTAGAAGCAGGATGAAAATCAGGATCTTCAGAGGCGTCAGTATCTTTCGGACTTGTTATTTTTTCCTTTCCACCTGATCCCATCAATCCGGAAGCAATAGTTGGCAGTCTTAAGGCATCCATTCTGGCCTTATTCTGAGCAATCCGTAGTTCTCGCTGCATTACATATTCCTCTGCTTCCTTCCCCATCAGGTTCTATATGACTAAAAATTATTTAGAAACAAAAAACAAAACCTTTTTTTAATAAATAAAAAAAACAACAAACACAAAACACAACCTAACATGACATATTACATATCTACCTATTCTTGAGGAACATCAACATAAACACCTTCTTCGTGAGCATATATTTCATCCTCAACAACATGTTCTCCACCCCTACCAGATTGAACACCAATTGATAGTGGAGGGGTGTCGTCGAACTTATCGTAATCGTCCTCATCCACAACATCTTCTACTCCAACAATCCTTCTCTTTCCTTGAACTACTATAAACCACTGAGGGTCGGTGTTGTCTTTGACGTAGAAGATTTGTTTAGCTTGTGATGCCATAACAAACGGTTCATCTGTATCACTGAAGCGACCTGAATCTACAAGAGTCATACCATCCTCGCTTAATTTCTTCCCACGCCTATTCTCAGCCCATTTGCATCTAAAAAGTGGAACTTTAAAGTCTAGGTAATCAAGTTCCCATATCTCCTCAATGACTCCATAGTATAACTGAGTAGCGTCAATTGGATTGGTATCTCTTATAGTGGAATATTCTGTTGAAGAAGCAACAATCATTACTCCACTGTTCTGATGCGCACCCTTTGCATCTTGGCGCTTTGTGTAGAAACAATAACCATTGATGTCATAGCCCTCAAAAGCAGTCACAAACGGGCGAGGACCCCTTGATAAACACTCGACAGTATCAGATACGTTGTTGTTCGGATCTTTTAATTCCACATACACCTGATGCTCAAACCATTTTGCAAATGTGCAATTGTGCTCCTTCATCACGGCGTATGAACTCCACCTTGGATGGCGGCGAGTTATGTTATTCATGTGTCTCTCTAAATAAGGGTGGACTTCAGAAATGTGTTGTAATACTGCACGGTGAGCAAGATTAAACCTTTCGTCTGGAGGTTTAATCTCCCTACGATTGATTGTTCCTTGACCCTGTAGTCTACCCTCATGACGAGATTTCGGCACTCCAATTTCCTTTGCTTTCTCTAAGAATTCACCACAAAAACCAGCCGCCTCTTCAGCAACCATCCGAGTTACAATGCTTGCTTCTGGTTTTGCCCGATTTTTTACCATTCCTTTCAGAAAACCCATGTATCTTTCGATAGGATACATCCACCGAAGAAAAGCGGGCCCACACTCTTTTATTTCAGATACAAGGTGAAGAAGCACATGAACCATTATGTCAAAGAATGATGGAGGAAAGTACATCTCAAACTTGCACAGCGTCTCAACCAGGTCTTCCTGTAGATCGAGCGTAATTAATTAATAATTATTAACTAACCTATGTCAAAGTGAAAGCATATGTAATAATTTAATTGGAATAATTACCTGCAGAGCGTCAAGCTCCTCTGGATGAATAACCTTGCTGCATATCTTATTAAAAAAGCAACTCAATTTCACGATGGGGTCTCTTACATGCTTAGGCAATAGACCTCGTAGTGCAATGGGCAAAAACACTTGCATCATCACGTGATTGTCGTGTGACTTCATGCCACTCAATTTCTTCTCAGCAAGCAACACAAACCTCTTAATATTTGAGGAATACCCAGTAGGCACCTTTATTCCATGCAAACACTCGCAGAATTTTCGTTTTTCCTCATTTAATAGTGTGTAGCATGCTCGTGGCAGATATGCTTTGTTTCCGTCTGCACTGTACTCCGGCCACAAAGTTGGTCTTATGCCCTCTTGCTGCATGTCACGTCGTGCTTTAAGCCCATCTTTGGTCTTGCCCGGCATGTCTAACAGAGTCCCGACGATTGAGTCACAAACATTCTTTTCAATGTGCATAACATCAAGACAATGCCGTACAGATAAGTACTTCCAATAAGGTAAATCCCACAGTATAGACCTTTTTTTCCATAGTATGCCCTTTTTGGTGTTACGCTGTGACCCGCTTTTTCCATACACAATGGAAACATCCTTCACTTGATCAAACATTTGAAGCCCAGACAAAGGCCCTCGGGCTACTCTATTCTCGGCTTTCCCATTGAATCGTGCTTTCATCCTCCGATACGGGTGAAAGCGATCGAGCCACTTACGAGTACCTCTGTAAACATTCTTACCGGAGTGCTTCAAATAATCATCATCTGCATCATCAACACATACCGGACATCCTTTTGCGCTTCTAACTTTGTACCCCGATAAGTTTCCAAGAGCAGGAAAGTCGTTTATGGTGCAAAAAATCATAGCGCGCAGTGTGAAGTCCCTACCGGCATGCGCATCATACATTGAGACTCCATCATTCCACAGCACCTTCAAATCATCAATTAGTGGCGCTAAGTACACATCTATGTCATTTCCAGGCTGTTTAGGACCAGGTATAAGAAGAGACAACATTATGTACTTACGCTTCATGCACAACCAAGGAGGCAAGTTGTACACAGTCAAGAGAACCGGCCATGAGCTATGTTGAGTACTAAATGTGCCGTAAGGGTTCATCCCATCCGTACTCAAACCAAGCCTAAGATTCCTAGCCTCACCGCCAAACAACGGGAACTCCTTATTAATAGTTTGCCACTGGTTGCAATCGGCAGGATGCCTAATTAGCCCATCCTTCTTCCTTTCCTCCTCATGCCATATCAAGTTCTTAGCATCCTTGGCCACCGAAAAAAGTCTCTTGAACCTCGGAATTATGGGAAGATACCACAACAACTTTGCCGGGGGCAATTTCTTCTTTTTATCAAGTGGTACACGACCTTCTTCCGGCATCTTGTAGCGCGAGACTCCGCATATTGGACATTCATCCAAATCCGCATAATTTTTTCGATACAGCACACAATCGTTAGGGCATGCATGTATCTTTGTGTACCCTAACCCTAAAGGGTTCATCACCTTTTTAGCATAATATGCAGATTTTGGAATAGTGTTCCCATCAGGAAACATGTCCTGTAATGCTTCCAAAAATGAAGTAAAGCTCGTATCCGTCCAACCGTATTTAGCTTTCAGATTCGACAGAGTCAACACGGCTGATAGCTGAGAATACCTTGTACAACCTGGGTATAACGGAGTCTCAGCAGCATTTGACACGTCCTCAAACATGCGAGGGCGGCTATGTGCTTCATTATTGAGATGTTCTCCAATCGCATCCATCATATCATCAATAATACGATTCCCGACCTCAACATCGTCGTCAATGTCATCCCCACTACTCTCATCCCCATCCCCCCTATTCATACCTTTTGTACTGTCATCCCCTAAACCTAAGTCTTCCCCATGCCAATACCAAATTTTGTAATCAGGTCTAAACCCACGACGATACAAATGATCTTCAATCATATGTATGTCTTTCCACCGCTTTACATTACTACAGTCACGGCATGGGCAAAATATCATAGGGTCGCCGCTTACCCTCCTGTGTTCCGACGCTACACTACAAAATTCCGCTACCCCCTTTTGAAATGCCCTTTCGGTTCGATCACCATACATCCAACTACGATTCATCATTGTTTACTGAAAAATTATTATACATTATTATTCATATAAATTACACAAATTAAATAAATAATATGTATGTATTTTCAATTTATAATTAAATGTATTATTCATATGTTATTAAACATTATTAAATATATTAAATGTATTTATATGTATTATCAATTTATAATTAAACATTATTAAATATATTATTATTCATATATTTAATAATTATTTATATATATAAACATAACAATTCATATTTATATATTAAACATTATTATTCATATATTAAACATATTTAACATTATTATTTCAATATTAAACATTATTATGACTAGTATATATGTGTATTAATTCTAATTAACCTAAAATATTGAACATTTAAACATGTATAACATCTCTAAAGTATTTTATCAATTACTTGGTGAACATTATTCTCTCAAGCATTTTGTCAAACACTTGGTGGGCATTCTTACAACAACAACAACAACAATAATGCCTTACTTTACATACAACAACCACAACAACAACAACAACAATAATAATGCCTTACTTTAATTTACATACAACATCAACCACAACAACAACAACAACAATAATAATGCCAACAACCACAACAACAACAACAACAATAATAATGCCTTATAACTTTACATACAACAACCACAACAACAACAACAACAATAATAATGCCTTACTTTACATACAACAACCACAACAACAACAAAAACAATAATAATGCCAACAACCACAACAACAACAACAACAATCATAATGCCTTACTTTACATACAACAATTTCAACAACAACAACAATAATGCCTTTACATACATACAACAACCACAACAACAACCACAACAAACACTTGGTCAACGTTCTCTCAAGCATTTTATCAAACACTTGGTGGGCATTCTTACAACAACAACTATTACTACAATATAATAATGTCATGACATACAACAACAACAAAAACAACTAACAACAACAAAAACATCATCAACAACCAACATATATGTACAAAAAAACGAAAAAAAAAAGAAAAAACGCTCAAAAATTTAAACGGTACGGTTCATATTATTACAAAAAAATTAACCACAACAACATCATCAACAACACCAACAACAACAACACCAACAAAAACAACAACACAAACAAAAATAACAACAACGTATATATAAAAAGAACAAGAAGAAATACAAAAAAAGAGAGTTAGGGTTACCTTCGTTGGTGGTGTTGGTTGTTGTGTTGCCTTCGTTGGTGGTGGAGGTGGTTGCGTTGCCTTCGTTGGTGGTGGGGTGGTTGTTTCAGTGGTGTCACGGATGTGGAACCCTTTAGCTTTCACTCTCCCTCTCTTAGCTTGCTTGGGTGAAAAATTTTGAAGTGAAATAAGAGGGAAAGAAGCTAGGGGTATATTCACGGTATTAGCAAAGTCAAAAAAAAAACATCTATTTGCTTCGTTTTGGACAAAAACGAAGCTAATAGGGAAGATATTAGCTTCGTTTTTGTACAAAACGAAGCAAATATATTCCTTATTAGCTTCGTTTTGTACAAAACGAAGCTAATATGTAAGCTATTTGCTTCGTTTTGTACAAAACGAAGCTAATAAGGAATATATTTGCTTCGTTTTGTACAAAAACGAAGCTAATAGCTTACTTATTAGCTTCGTTTTGTACAAAACGAAGCAAATAAGGAAGATATTAGCTTCGTTTTTGTAAAAAACGAAGCTAATAGAGGTTTTTTGCTTCGTTTTTTTTTGCAACGAAGCTAATGGGGCGAAGCAAATACAACTTTTTCCACTAGTGTATTTTCTCAATTTAGTGGCGATGTCCATGACAAGCTACTATGATCTTTGAGATGCTATTTACTAACTACCATCCATTTCCATTGTACATATTTTCTCTCCATTTCTAACCCTTTTCTTGGAGTTTGGTTCTTGTATTCTGTTCATTTTGCAGGCTTTGGTGTTTGAGCAACTCAATTGGATAGATAATGGTATTAAAAGTGGAATTAGAGTTGTGTTGCTTTAATTTGAGGCTTGCTTTGGTGAGATTGCTCCTAACTCAACTCCTTTTTATTTCTTTGTATGCTTAGATTAGGTTTAGTTTTAGGAGGAGCTGATAATCGAGGATGTATGGCTTTTATTTTTGGCTTTCGAGCCCACTTGAGGATTACTGGATATCGATGGCGTTGGGCCTCGATTTGTTTTTATTTGTTGTTTGATTGCTTGATTTGAGTCTTACATGCTTGTTTTTCCGCCTCCTCTAGTTTAGTTTTGTTGTTTTGTTATCAATTCTTTCTTTTTTTTCTTGCTTTTCCTTTTGTTTAGTTT
>Ga0102947_1000859_pt1 | contig 10676 bp, 7 predicted proteins | sample SalPon2A_A_D2_MG_FD_78210 | JGI IMG/M metagenome (GOLD analysis project Ga0102947, IMG submission 78210) | Soil microbial communities from South San Francisco under conditions of wetland restoration - Salt Pond MetaG R2A_A_D2_MG | ecosystem: Environmental > Terrestrial > Soil > Wetlands | place... | reverse complement strand
GTGGGAAGCGGCGTGGTGGTACCCGTGTCCATAGGCGGTGTCGGCGGTGGCGTGGTCACCGCGGTCGTAGCAGGAGCAGACGACTGGTCCTTGCTGATGGCCGTGATAAGAAACAGCACCACCACCAGCAGCACCCCGGCTCCCACGATGATGCCGACCTGCCGCGTCACCGCCTGACGCTCGGCATCCGCCGCGTCGGGATCGGTGGGTCCGGTAGCCACGGTCGTTTCAGGAGGTTCGAGAGCCGCCTGCCTGACCGCAACGGTCTGGGGCTGCGAAGAAGTCTGCCGCGGCGTTTCCGGTGCAAGGGGGATGTCCTGGATTCGGGTGCCACACATGCTGCAATACCGGGCCCCGATCGGGTTGCGCCAGCCACACTGGTTGCAGTACACCCCACTCGGCGTCGCCGGGCGATCCGCTGCAATAGATCGTGAGGCAATGTCCGGTTCGGCAGCGGCTGCTTCGGCAGCAGCTTCGATCTCCACCGGCACGGGCGGCTCCGCTACCATAGTCGTCGCTTCTTCATCGACCGGACGACCGCACAAATCACAGATCTCGGCGTCCTCGGCGAGGCGAGCACCGCATTCTGAGCACACCTGGACTGACTCCTTCGACATGGGTTTTCGTTGTTACACAAACAGATACGTTAAATCTCGCTGGCGAGGCCCGACTCCACTGCATCTCGAAAATCGCGGGCGGGCTTGAAGTGGGGCACGAAGCGCTCCGGGATGTCGATCTTTTCTTTCGTCTTCGGGTTGCGGGCAACGCGGGCCGCCCGGTGCTTCGGGCGAAACGAACCGAAGCCGCGCAGTTCCACGCTCTCCCCGTCAATGACGGCGTTCATCACGAGGGTGATAAAACCATTCACCACAGCCTCGGTCTCAATCTTCGTCAACCCAGTGCCCTGGGCAATCTGGTCAATGATTTCCGCTTTGGTCACGGCGTTTGGGGGATTGGGTGAGAAAGCCAGTTTTCAGGGACCGATGCAGCTTAACGCGACCCCTGCCCTCTTGATTCATAAGGTTCGGTAAAGATAAGAACCCACGAGGTTATCATTATCTTCCTTTGAGTATGTTTCATGGGGCCTGATATAGCATGTCGGCGGCTAATTCGCGCTTTTCCAGGCCGGGTCCTTCTACAAAAAGGGTTAAGTCATAGTCAGCTCTGCGCTGGAAATATTGGAGCGTTATAGAATGCCGCCCCTGTTCGAGTGTTACACGACCCTGTTTCTCCATCAAACCGTGTATGCCATCGTTATCAATGACCTCTTGATCATCGATATAGAGGCGTGAACCATCATCAGATTGAAGATAAAACGTATAGCGGCCAGGCTGGGGGACATCTATCTCACCCTCAAAGAGCAAACCACAATTTTCCTTTTGCTCACACAGGTGATCTGGATCAAAACGCAAGGCCGCGCCTTCCTTCTCCGCGGTCAGTCTCTCAAAATCGGGCAATTGCCACCAATCTCCTTCATAGTATTTGTAGCCCAATCCGTTGGTCCGAGCATCAACTGTGACGAAGGTTGCAACTGCTGTCTTGCCAGGTTTAGCACCTGATCGAAAAGCCCGCGCCTGGAGGATGACATCTCCCTGAATCTGAAATGGTGCTTCATAGCGTATTGCATTCTCGTCGGGCAAACTCCCATCCAGTGTATAATACACCTCCTCGTCTGCCCCGGCTTCAAGGTACACCCTGTCCTTTTGCTCGATAACGATGCGATCCCCCTGTGCTCCCTCGCCTGTACGGATGACAGGCGTAGATGCCACCGGGACGGATTCGCCCTCTATGCGAAACACCCAAGCGTGCTTCACAGGACGACGGGTAGGATCCTGCCAGAGGGAGGGTATATCAATCAGTACGTCGCCTTGCTCATTCAGCTGCCAATCCAGGGGAGCATCGAAACCCAATAGCTTGATTGGTTTTCCTGGCGTGGGCTTTACCTGATGCAAGAGGAGGTGCTCACCCGGCCAGGTCAGACTGATGGCGTAGATAACTTCCTCATCTTTGGATTGTGTATACCGGATGTTTTCACCTTCCTGATAGGCAGCCACCGAACGACTTCCATAAAGGGCTTCTCCATGCACACGCATCCATGCGCCCATCTCTGCCAAGCGAGCCAGACTGGGCTGTGGAATGTTTCCTTCCGCCGTAGGACCCACATTGAGCAAATAGTTACCTCCTTTAGCTACAATGTCAATCAGATTGTGCAACAAAGTCTCCGCAGACTTCCAGTTGTCATCATAAGATTTGTAGCCCCAGGTATCATTCATGGTCATGCAGGATTCCCAGTCGAATGTGGACCGGGTATCCAGAATCTGCTGTTCGGGTGTTCCAAAATCGCCGACATAGTTCCCGCCATCCTTGCTCATACCTTGCATACCATCCCGTCCTTTACCGATGCGGTTGTTGATGAGGAGATCCGGCTTGAGGTTACGCAGGTAATTGTACAGGTCTCTTCCCTGCTGCTCGGTCCACTCGTCAATCCACTCTCCATCGAACCACAGGATGGCCGGGTCGTATTGCTCCACCAGTTCCGTCAGTTGGGGTTTTACATAATCCTCCCTGTAGGTTGCGAAATCATCGCCCTGCGCGTCCGGGTGGTGCCAGTCGAGGATGGAGTAGTAAAAACCCAACGGCATATCGTGCTTCTGGCAGGCCTCCGCCAGTTCGCGCAAGGCATCCCGATTGAACGGGGTGAAGTCGGCAAAATCATAGGTCGTCGTGGGCGAATTCCACAAGCTAAAGCCATCATGATGCTTGGCGGTAATGACGATGTATTTCATCCCGGCGTCTTTGGCAGCACGCACCCACGCTTCTGCATCAAACTGCACCGGGTTGAAGCGACGGGCAAATTCCTCATAAACAGGAATGGACACCGCTGCGTCATGCATGATCCACTCGCCGAGGCCAGGCACCCGCTCTCCCTGATAGATCCCGGCAGGAACCGCATAGGGGCCCCAGTGAATAAACATCCCGAAGCGTGCATCCCGCCACCAGGCCATACGCTCGTCTATCTCGGCGGTGGATTCATTCAAATAATTCCGAGAGGTCGCGTTTTCGCTCGTGCAACCGCTCCCACACAGTGCAATACCGACCAGAAGGCACATCAAGAAGCAACCAGGAATGGCCAATTTCATCAGCGTGTAATGCAGTAGGTAATGAAGCGTCCAAGAAACGCAACGAACAATGGCTTAGCGTCGTAGTTTCCTGCGTTTTGCACTGTTCGATTCAGGATAGCGCATTATACTGTTCGCTATCCCCAGGTTCGTGCTATTTCTATCCACTACCACCCACCGTCTCGATGCGCACTTCGCTCCTATTCGCTTGCTGCACGCTTCTTTTCATACATACGGCCCTGGGCCAAGGCTCGCCGCGCTGGCAACAGCACGTCCGCTACGAGATGGACATCGCGATGGATGTGGACCGCCACCAGATGCAGGGCACGCAGCGGCTGACATATGTCAACAACTCGCCCGACACGCTCCACCACGTCTATTACCACCTCTATTTCAACGCGTTCAACCCGAACTCAATGATGGCCGAGCGCAACCGCGAACTGCCCGACCCGGACGGACGCATCGTGCCGCGCATCTTCGAGTTGGGACCGGACGAGATAGGCTACCATGAGATCGACGCGCTGACGCAAGACGGCGAAGCGGTGTCGTTCGAGATCACCGACACCGTCGTGCGCGTGACGCTCGCTGAGCCGATCCTACCGGGCGACTCTGCCGTGTTCGATATGCAGTTCCACTCGCAGGTCCCGCTCCAGACGCGCCGCAGCGGGCGCGACAGCCGTGAAGGCATCGACTTTTCGATGACGCAGTGGTATCCCAAGATGGCAGCCTATGACAGCCGGGGCTGGCACGCCGTGCCCTACGTAGGGCGCGAGTTCTACGCACCGTTCGGGACGTTCGATGTCAACATTACGCTTCCGGCGAACTATGTCATCGGCAGCACGGGGGTCCTGCAAAACCCAGACGAGATCGGCCATGGCTACGAGACCGATCCCAACACCACTTACACCTACGATCCAGCAACCACTAAGACGTGGCGATTCCGCGCCGAGAACGTCCACGACTTTGCCTGGGCCGCTGACCCCGATTACATCCACGAGCAGATTCAGGGCGACAACGGCACCGTTTACCACCTACTCTATCAACCCGATGTCGCCGAGTCATGGCAGCAAATGGACGAGTTGACCCCTGCTGTCATCCAGGCGCTGAGTGATGTCGGAGGACCCTACCCATGGCCGCAGTTCACCGTGGCGCAGGGTGGCGACGGTGGCATGGAATATCCGATGATCACGCTCATCACCGGGCGACGCTCACCGGGATCCGTGCTCGGCGTGACGGCGCACGAGGCGGCACACATGTGGTATTACGGCGTGCTCGGCTTCAACGAGACGGATTACGCCTGGATGGACGAAGGTTTCGCTACCTACAGCAGCGGACGGGCGATGGCACAGGTGCTGGGCCGCCCTACCCCCAGTTTTCAGGGCAGCGCCTTCTCCATCGTCAACCTGCAAAAATTTGGGCTCATCGACCGCCTCAGCACGCCTGCCGACTGGTTCGAGACGAATGCAGCCTACGGCACAACCGCCTACTCCGGCGGTGCGATGATCGCCGACATGCTGGGCTATGTAATGTCGGACGAGGTGCGCGACCGCTGGCTGCATGAGCTCTTCCGCCGCTTCCAGTTCAAACACCCTAACCCGGCAGACCTGGAGAAAGTAGCTGAAGATGTAAGCGGTCTGCAACTCGACTGGTTCTTCGAGGAATTCACCAACACCACCCGCCCGCTTGATTACGCCGTGGGCGATGTCGATTCACAGGCTGGCGCTACGACCATCACGCTGCACCGCAAAGCGCCCAACGTAGTCCCCATCGACCTGCTGCTGACACTGGCGGACGGCTCGATGCAGTGGGTCAACATTCCGCTGGGTGAGATGCAGGGGCACAAACCCGTCCCAGAAAACTGGATCGTGGCGGGGCCATGGCTGTGGACATTTCCCGAATACACCCTCACGCTCGACCTGCCGCAACGCGTCGTCAAGGCTGAGATCGATCCGCTGAACCGCACGCCAGATGTCAACCGGCTCAACAACACCAACGGCCTGCCCAAACGAGCACAGTTCCTCCAGCCACCGCAGCCGTCGTGGTCAAATTACGGCATCGGCTATCGCCCCCTGCTACAGTATTCCGACAACTTCGGTTTTGGCGTTGGCTTCCAGGTACGCGGCAGCTATATCTTCGGCGAGCACCAGACCCGCGCGATGGTGAAACTGTGGCCCGAAGTGCTGGCTGACGATGGTCCAAGCCTCGGCCTGGATCAGGCAACGGATCTCTCCGCCTTCGATGGCATCGACTACGAGTTTAGCTACGCGAACACAGTGCCGCTATTCGGGCAGGGAGCATCAGCAGGATTGACCATGCAGAAACACCATGGTCTGCTGGAAAATACGCTCTCTTTCAACAAAACCTTAAGCAGCTATGGCGACGAGGTCAACCGCCGCTTTACAGTAGACCTGATTCATCAGTACAATCCCAGCGACCGGGCCTTTGGTGCAGGTCGCCTTGGCCTAGCTCTATCTGTTAGTAACGGCAATCCCTTTATGCAAGAGCACATGGCGTCGGCTCGGCTCGGCTACGAAGCCACCCACGACAGCGACCGCATCGCGCTCACAGCAGAGGCTGGTGGATCACTCAGGGATGGCAGCGGTGCAAGTGCCAACCGCGTAGTGCTGGAAGCGGACAAAGCGATGCCTCTAGCCTCACGCTTGCAGGGCATGGCCCGGCTGAAAGCAGGCGCAGGCTCAAATCAACTCGCGTTCTTCAAACAATTCCGTATGGGTACGACGTCCGTCGAAGATGCCTGGCGCAACGATGCGTACCGCTCGCTGGCTTCTGTAATTGATGATCCCCTCGTGGAGGATACTTTCGTCGCGGTGGAAGGAGTTGGCCCCGTGGCATACCTTACCCAAGTAGCCAACCCCATCGGATCGAAGGTGCTGGCAGGCAGCCTCTCGCTCATCTATACCCCGGCAAGGCGCAGTGCCTGGCTATCGCCCCTGTCGCTCGAAATTTTCTCCGGCATCGGTGCCATCTGGGATCCGGGTAGCTCTGAGCAGTTTATTGGCTACGAGGAAGGCGACATCCTTGCTGACGCAGGCTTCGGCCTCGCCTACGATGTCTCGCAGGTGCGGGCCTTGCGGCGATGGACGGGGCAATCGGATGTGCTATCGGGCCTGAACCTCGTCGCCAAATTCCCGATTTATGCCAACGAGCCGGATTTCACAGAAGAGTACAAGAGCGAACTTGGTTTCCGCTGGTTCGTCGGCATCTCGACGCGGTGAGCGCGATGCCGGAAGAGCAAGATCTATCGCGAGATGTCCTGCAAGCCTTCGCCACCTCGTTTGGTGTGGATCCGGAGGAGGCGCTCGTCGAAACCAACCGGTTGACACTGAACGACGTGCGCCGCTTTCTCATCCCACGCATCACGCACCTCCTCGACCGCAACCCACCACTGCTGATGCACATCCTCTACCGCGTGGATGTCGCCGAGAGCGACGTAAAGCACATCTTCGCCGAAAGCCAGACCGACGCTATCCCCGCCGACCTCGCCGACCTGCTCATCGAACGGCAACTGCAAAAACTCCGCTTTCGCCAAGGCTGAGGCAATTTTGTTTGGACGGACACACAGGTCCGTCCCTACGGATGCCGGGGTTGAAGTATTGTGCCTCCCTACCCGTTTCCCTCCTCGCCCTTTACTTCGTTAGTCGCTTCGCTCGTTTCCTCTTCCCTAAACACTTTCCTATCTTCCCCATTCGAAAATCGCAAATCCCAAATCGCAAATCCGCATGGCCGACCGTTTTCTTGATCCCCGCAGCGAATGGATCTTGCGGCACACCATCATCCCGTTTATCAAAGCTTTGTGGCGACCCACGCTCGTGGACAACGGCTGTTTTCCCGAAGGCCCTTGCTTCATCTACGGTAACCACTCGAACAATCTCGACCCGTTTATCCTGAATGTGTTCACGCGCAACGGCGACCCGACGAGCGGCGTGATGACGCAGGAATATCTGAAAAAGGGAGCTATAGGCTGGCTGATGCGCGGCATTGGGCTACTGGGTACACGAAAGCAGGTGCCCGAACCCCACCTGATCAAAAAAATCTACCAGCGGCTTGATGCAGGACGGGCGGTGGTGATTTACCCGGAAGGAAGACGCCGATCGGCCGGGCGGCCTGCGCCGTGGATCGAGACGACGGCGAAGATCTTTGTGAGAGCAGGCGTGCCCGTCTACCCGGTGCTGACGCACGGCTCGTACGTGGGCTGGCCCCGGTGGGCGCGCTTCCCGCGTCCGGCGAGGATTCAGGTAGAATGTCTGCCACCGCTCCACTTCGACCGCAAGGCGCCGCTGGACGAGGCCATGGCCCGCCTCAAGCCCCCCATCGCGCAGGATGACACGTTCGTGGCAGACGAACGGAAACCGCGCTGGGCCTACCGTCCGGCTGATGGCATCCATCGCCTGCTTTACCGCGACCCAGAGACCGGCGAAAACGGCGGCCTCTTCACACCCGATGGCACCCACGTCGCCAACCACGCGGGCACCCTTCACTGGACGATGCAACCCGACAGCCTGCTGCTTGATGAGCGCACTGGCACCCTCCACTCCACCGCCGACCTCTACGCCCAGATTCGCGCCCTGCCGCTTGAGCAAGATGCCGACGGTGCTTTCCTCAAGAATCGCGTCGACTTCTTTATCGAAGACAGCGAGCAAAACCTTGCGCCTCACGGCGCTGTTCATGCGGTGCTCTACGACGACGCGATCCGCCTCCGTGGCAACGAAGCGAATCTCACGCTCCCACTCGAAACGATCCGTTATACGGGCATCGAGCGCAATCTCAAGCTGCAACTCTCCACCGACGACGGCTTCTTCCAGCTTAGCTTCACCGGCGACGGCAGCGCCCTGCAATGGGAAGACACGCTGAAACGATTGCGGCAAGGTTGACTTGTGGGATAGGGGTGTTCGACGGACATAGCGGACGGACACACGGGTCCGTCCCTGCGGTTGCCTTGCTTGAGGGGTGGCAACAATCCTATCCATTCCCCTTCCCAAATCGTACTTCGAACATCGTCCTTCGCAAATCCAATCCTCCTCCCTCCCTTTCCTAATTTCCCAGTTCCTATTTTCCATTTCCTATTCCCCAATTTCCAACCATCCGCATGACCGTCTGGGACCATTCGTTTACCATCGGGCAGTTCATGCTCGACTTTGCGCTCATCAGCGGGCTGCTCATTGTGGCTACGATGGCCCGGCGCTACGTCGGTTTCTTGCAGCGCTTTCTGGTGCCCAACAGCCTTACCGCCGGGTTCCTCGGCCTCATCTTTGGTCCTGAGTTGCTGCACCTTGTCGATTTCTCGCTGGACCGGATGGGCGTCTATGTGTTTCATCTGCTGGCGCTGACGTTTATCGGCGTCGGGTTGCAGAGCACGGGCGGGCAGCGCTCGCGGGGAGCCGTGACTTTCGGCTTCATCCAGATCCTGAGTTTTCTATTGCAGGTCATCATTGGGCTGGGCGTGGCGCTGTTCATTGCCCATTTGATCAATCCCGATCTCGTTCCGGCTGTGGGCACCTTACTACCGTTGGGCTTCGGGATGGGACCAGGGATCGCGTATACCATCGGGCAGTCGTGGGAAGCATACGGGTTTAATGGCGGCGGCTCCATGGGGTTAACGGTGGCAGCTATCGGCTTCCTCGTCGCCTACGGGCACGGCGTGCTGATCGTCAACCGGGGACTGCGAGAGGGACAGGGTGAGTTGGTCACCTCCTCCAAAGATCTTGCCCAAGACGTTCGTACGGGCTTCGTCAAAGACACCGAACCGGCGGTCGGCTCGCGGATGACGCTGCTGCCCGGTGCCATCGAACCTTTGACGTTTCATGTGGCACTGATCGGCGGCATCTACCTCCTCACCTACGGCCTGCTCACCCTCATCGCAATGGGCCTCGAACGCATCGGGATGGCACAGGAGGTGGCGACGCTGTGGTCATTTCTGTTCGTCTTCGCCAACCTCGTCGCGCTGGGTGTGCGCACGGTGCTGGCAGGCCGCCGTCTCACCTACCTGCTGGACGAGGGCCTGCTGCACCGCACCACCGGCCTGCTCGCCGACCTGCTGATCGCCACCTCCGTCATGGCGATCAGCCTGACAATCACCTGGGACTATCTCGTCCCGATCCTTGCGATGTGCGGCCTCGGCACACTGGTCACCTACACTAGCATCAAGTGGGTCGGAGCCCGCGTTTTTGCAGATTACCCGTTCGAGCGGTTCGTCGGTATCTACGGCGAGATGACGGGCACCATCAGTTCCGGGCTGGCGTTGGTGCGCGTAACGGATCCTGAATATAGCACACCCATAGCACAGGACCTCGTGCTGGGCAGCGGGATGGCGCTGGTGCTGGGCTTTCCGCTGCTGCTCGTCATCAACCTGCCGTTTACCGCCTTTGCCGGTGCGCTACATGGCTACTGGGTGGTGCTCGGCCTCGCACTCGTCTACCTCGTCTTCATCTTCGCCGTGTGGACCCGCTACGGCTTACGGCTTAAAGCCCGTAGATAGTGTATGGTTGATAGTGGATAGCAAATCATGCCCATTCAGGTCCTCCACTATCTACTATCCACGCTCTCCGCCTCATTTATGCGTCTTCGTTTATTTCTTCCGTTTCTGTTTGTCTTCGCAGCGTGTGAGCCGGATGAATCCTTACCGGAGGCTCCGCCAGAAAACCCGGCGCAGACCATTGTGGACCGCGCCATTGCCGAGCATGGCGGCGCGGTGCTGGACTATGCCGTCGTCGAGTTTGATTTCCGCGAGTTTCATTATACCATCACCCGCGATGGTGGGATGTATCGCTACGAACGCACCTTCACCGACTCGACCGGCGCTGCCATTCACGATGTACTCGACAACAAGGGCATCACCCGCACAGTCAATGGCGAGCCGGTAACGCTTACACCAGAGGAGACGAACCGCATGGCTACCCCGCTTAACTCGGTGCCGTACTTTGCGCTGCTGCCCTACAACCTCAACGACGCAGCCGTACAAAAACGCTACCTGGGCGAAGTCACGCTGGCGGGCGAACCGTATGACAAGATCGAGGTGACGTTTCAGCAAGAGGGCGGCGGGCGCGACTTCGATGATCGCTTCATCTACTGGTTCCACCGCGACCACCACACAATGGATTACCTCGCCTACGCCTTTCATGTCGATGACGGCGGCACGCGCTTTCGAGAGGCGTACAACGTCCGCACTATCGATGGCGTGCGCTTTGCCGATTATCACAACTTCGTCTCCGATTCGCTCCAGACACCCGATGACCCCATTGAGCAGTACGATACCTTGATGGAGCAAACCGAACTTGAATTGCTTTCCGACATCGTGCTCGAAAATGTGACGGTGCGTCCAAGGTAGGGTCATTGGCTTCGCGTCATTTCGCTCACTGCATTCGCTGTCATTTGCGCCTGCGGCGCGTCATTGGTCATTGGAGATGTAATGCTCCTCAATGACCGATGACGCGACCGAAGGGAGCTAATGACGTGAGCAACACGAACACAATGACAGCACAGCAAATGACCGACCCCAATGCTGGAACCTTAGCAGACCTCAAAACGGTTCTGTACCTC
>Ga0102947_1000858_pt1 | contig 10680 bp, 12 predicted proteins | sample SalPon2A_A_D2_MG_FD_78210 | JGI IMG/M metagenome (GOLD analysis project Ga0102947, IMG submission 78210) | Soil microbial communities from South San Francisco under conditions of wetland restoration - Salt Pond MetaG R2A_A_D2_MG | ecosystem: Environmental > Terrestrial > Soil > Wetlands | place... | reverse complement strand
CCCAGCTGAAGTAGAGGAGTTGAAACTATTGATAGATAAGGCTGCCACACTCATTTGAAAGGGGACGATTGCACCGTTCCATGGAAGTTCCAAAATGATTTGGAGACATTCAGTTTATTTGTTTGTCATTCGCGGACTTGTTGACAACGATAAATCAAAAAAAGAACTATAAATACCAAATTGTTGAAATTCTCAAACGTAAACTATATGTTGGTTGTATTCTGTTCCCTGGCAAATGCTCAGTTATCGGAACATTCTGGGGAAGGGTTGCTACGTCCAACTGATAAAATCCGCGGGCCTGCAAAAGAGGCAGCGGTAGTCTCCAATGGGCAACTATTACAAAGGGATCCGGATATCTATAATATGGTGGTGGCCAAAGACGGTTCCGGGGATTTTATGTCCATCCAGGAAGCCATCAATAGCGCCAGGGGATTCCCGGAGAAGAGGGTCACCATAAAAGTGAAGAATGGGATTTACAAAGAGAAGGTGGAGGTGTATGAATGGAATTCCCATATGTCTATTATCGGTGAGGACAGGGAAAAAACGATCATCTCCTATGATGATTATTTCGACAAATTGAACCTTGGCAGGAACAGTACCTTTCATACCCCGACGGTACTTGTGCAGGGCAATGATTTTTATGCGGTAAACCTCACTATTGAAAATACAGCAGGCGAAGTGGGCCAGGCGGTGGCTCTTGCCGTAAATGCTGACCGGGTGTTCATAGAAAATTGTACGATTACCGGAAATCAGGATACGCTGTACACCACCGGAGAAGGGTTTAAGCAATATTATAAGGATTGTTATATAGAAGGGACCACGGATTTTATATTCGGGCAGGCCACCGCCCTTTTTGAAAATTGTACCATCCATAGTAAAGGCAATTCATTTATAACGGCAGCATCCACCCCTAAAGGCGTACGTTTTGGGTATGTGTTCAAAAACTGCACGTTAAGCGCGGATAAAGGAACCACAGAAGTGTACCTGGGCCGGCCATGGCGTACCTACGCAAAAACAGTCTTTATCAACTGTTATATGGGGGACCATATACTTCCGGAGGGCTGGGACAATTGGGAGAACGAGAAAGCAGAAAGGGAAGCTTTATACGGCGAGTATGCATGTAGTGGGCCGGGATTTCAACCTGAGAAGAGGGTTTCCTGGTCGCATCAACTAACAAAATCGGAAGCGGCAAAATATACAGTTCAAAATATACTGAACAACCAAGGCTTCGATACTAATGAATGGTATTACCCATATAAAAAGTAAAAATATGAGATGCTTATTTACCTTTTTGGTTTTTCTGACCGTAGCGGGTAATGCCCAGCATACCACTGTTTATTGTATTGGGGATTCTACGATGGCAGACAAGGAGGATCCCGGACAAAACCCGGAGTACGGTTGGGCACAGGTACTGCAGCAATTCTTTGCAGAGGGAGTAACCGTGGACAACAGGGCCGTTAACGGGCGCAGCAGCAAAAGTTTTATTGCAGAAAAAAGGTGGGACTCCGTATATAAGGCGCTAAAGCCGGGGGATTACGTCTTTATCCAGTTTGGGCATAATGATCAGAAATTCAAAGATTCAAGCCGTTATACCAATCCGCATACCACCTATCGTCATAATTTAATCCGTTTTGTCAAAGAAACGCGCGAAAAAGGAGCTAATCCTGTGCTTTTTTCTTCCATTGTGCGAAGGAATTTCAACGAGTTTGGTGTTTTAGTGGATACCCACGGGGCCTACCCCCTGGAAACGAGATTGGTGGCTCAGGAATACCAGGTTCCCTTTATCGACTTACAGTATTTAACCGAGCTACTGGAAACCTCTTATGGTCCCGAGCGATCAAAAAGGTTGCACCTGCATTTTAGGCCGGGAGAGGACCTCTATTATCACGAAGGCAAAGAAGATAACACCCATTTGTCGCTTGAAGGCGCCAGGGCCGTTTCCCGCCTGGTAATTAAAGAAATCAAGGCCCGGGAACTTCCATTGGCTAAAATGATCAGGCCATGAAGTTACCAGTTACAGCCATTGCCCTGATACTGATTTTAGCCCTGCAAAGTTTAACAGCGCAAATAACCATAGACAGGGATTCGGCAATCACAGCGATTGAAAAGGGTATAGAACTTCCAACCATACCGGACTACGAGATCAATATTACCCAGTTTGGTGCGAAAGGGGATTCTGTTACGAATTGCAAGAAGGCCTTTGATAAGGCAATGAAACATCTGCGCAAAAGGAACGGGGGGAAATTGGTTGTACCACCGGGCACCTATTCCGTAAATGGCCCTATACATTTTAGCAGCCATGTAAACCTGCATTTGGAACAGGGTGCAACGATTAAATTTGGGTCCAACCCCGCGGATTATTTGCCTGTGGTGCTTACGAGCTGGGAAGGCACCCTGCTGTACAACTACAGTCCGTTCATATATGCTTATGGTCAAAACAATATTGCCATTACAGGTGAAGGAATTATTGACGGTGAGGGCAGCAGCACCTGGGCGGAATGGAAGTCAAAGGAGGACCCCGATAAATTACTGAGCAGGGAAATGAACCATACAAGAGTTGTGTTAGAACAACGCAAGTTCGGGGAGGGGCATTTTCTCAGGCCGCAGCTGCTTCAATTTGTTGAAAGTTCAAAGATCCTTTTAGAGGGGGTTCAATTTCAGGATTCTCCATTTTGGTGCGTACACCTGTTAAAATCTAAAAGTATCACCATTAGGGGGATATCCTATGATGCCCATAATAAAAATAACGATGGTATAGACCTGGAATATACCAGCGATGTTTTAATTGAGCATGTCGCTTTTGATAATGCAGATGATAATATTGCCATTAAAGCTGGAAGGGATGACGAAGGCAGGGCCAATGCTCATATACCCTCGGAGAATATTATTATACGCAACAACAGGTTCAAAGGCCTCCATGCCCTGGTTATTGGTAGTGAAATGTCGGCCGGGGTACGCCATGTATTTATGGTAAACAACCAGGCCGGTGGTTATTTAAAACGAGGGATCTACTTTAAGACCAACTCCGATAGGGGAGGCTATATCAGGGATATCTATATTTCAAATTTGAAATTACAGGATGTGGAGGATTGCATATATATGACGGCAAATTACCACGGGGAAGGGACTGGATTACATGCCTCCAAAATCTCAGATATTACAATTTCTAAGGTTACTTGTGAAAATGCCAGTAATGTCGGTATTGTAATTGAAGGCTTTAAAACACAGGAAGTCGAAAATGTAATCCTGAATGAGATTGTCATTAAAAAAGCCAGGAACGGAATGACCCTGACCCATACCAAAAATGTGGTCCTGGATGAGGTGGTTATAGGTGAAAAGGCAGGGACCCCCAGTTCGGTTAACTAAAAAGTCGTCTTATGAAGAGAACTACAATCCATAAGTGCCTGTCCGGACTACTGATGATCACTTTGGCTCAGCTGCATTCACAAAACATGGAAGGTGTTACCGGAGTACGTGATTCTTCCTACAATACGGCATCTGCTTTTTCCAATGATATTAAAAAATACCCAGAAATTAGGATCGCCACTGAGTTCGGGCTAAAGTCTGTGGAAACAACCATGAACATCATGTATTGCCATTTTGGTGACCGTAAATTGCTTTTAGACGTATTTAAGAACGTTCAGGGGCGCTCAGCTCCGCATACGGCCATCATAATCATCCATGGCGGTGGATGGAGGACGGGCAACAGGGCACAACACTATCCCCTGGCGCAAAGGCTGGCAGATCTGGGGTACGTTTGTATTACGCCCGAATACAGATTGTCTACCGAGGCGTTGTTTCCGGCGGCAGTTTATGATCTTAAAGCCGTGATCCGATGGGTGCGCAAGCATGTTTCGGAGTATAACATTCATCCCGACCGTATTGTCACCCTTGGTTTTTCAGCAGGCGGTGAACTGGCTGCTTTTATGGGCACTACAGGAAATATGCCACTATTTGAAGGCAGCCGTTGCACCGTGGAAGTAGCTTCCCATGTCAACGCCCTTATCGACATCGATGGTACATTGTCTTTTGTGCATCCCGACAGTGGTGAAGGTGATGACCGCAATGGTACTTCGGCAGCCACCTATTGGTTCGGGTATTCCAAAAAAGAAAATCCCTTACTATGGGAAACCGCATCGCCCCTTGGGTATGCAGGTCCTGCAACACCTCCTGCGCTATTCATCAATAGTTCGGTAGATCGTATGCATGCAGGGAGGGAGGATTACACCAACCTGCTGGCGGAAAACAACATTTATTCCGAGGTACGGGAATTTAAAGATGCCCCCCATTCCTTTTGCTTATACCACCCATGGTTCGAGCCCACATTAACCTATATTGATAATTTCCTGAAGAAGGTATTTGAAGTAAACTAAAAAGTTTGATTCAGGTCGGTCTGCAGCCATCCCCACCAATTTTTTTTGCATCTTTTTCATGGGTCTTGCGTGTTTAAATAAACAGCGATAAAAGCAATTCGTTATTTCTTACTGACTGAATTGTAATTGCATTAAATCAAAAAAAAATGAAAGCAGAAACAATTAAGAAAGCAATTAAAAAATCGTATGGAGCAATTGCGAAAGACGAGATTCAGGGGGGTTGCTGCGGCACAGAACCCGGCTGCTGTGGAACAGGCGGATTAAGTAGTGCGATGATTCAGCAGTACGGTGAAATAGAGGGATACCATAAAGAAGCCGATCTGTCATTGGGTTGTGGATTGCCTACGGAAATAGCAAACATTTCTGAAGGAGACACCGTGATCGATCTGGGTTCCGGTGCAGGGAATGATGCCTTTATAGCAAGAAGTATTGTCGGTGAGCATGGGAAGGTCATCGGCATTGACATGACCCCCGAAATGGTGATCAAAGCCCTGAGGAACAATCAGAGATTGGGCTTTCAAAACGTGGAATTTCTACTCGGCGAAATAGAGAATATGCCCCAAGTGCAAAACAATACGGCAGACGTTGTCATAAGTAACTGTGTCATGAACCTGGTGCCTGATAAGGAAAAAGCCTTCAGGGAGGTGTTCCGGGTTTTAAAAACGGGCGGACATTTCAGTATTTGCGATATCGTATTCACAGGTGCCCTTTCCAAAGGGATGCTGGAAGCGGCTGAGCTTTATGCCGGTTGTGTGGCAGGGGCAAGTGAGAAAGGTGCCTATCTGGGGATCATTAAGTCGGTTGGCTTTAAAAACATCCGGATTAAAAGCGAGCGAAAAATTGACATCCCGGACGACTTCCTATTAAAATATGTCGATTCCCGGGAATTGAAGGTGTTAAAGGAAACGGGATCACACCTCTACAGTGTTACGATCTATGCAGAGAAATTGGATGATGGGAGTTGTTGTGACCCGTTGGACGGTGAATGTTGCGGAAGCGAAGAAAACAAAGGTACCGGGAATACAACCTGTTGCGCAACCGAGACCGATGGGGAAAAAGGCTGTTGCTGACCAGGGGCATTGCTCCAAAACAGGAAATCCATAATCTATCGTGGAGACGGCAGTTGTTAAGATGCACATTTAAAACTACGGTCGTTTCTACGATTTTTTGTTCCCTGGCTACCACCATGCTTTAGCGTGGTGGTCACCCCCCCGCTACCGCCACGCTTTAGCGTGGTGGTTACATAAGAGTAAAAGGTAAAACAATTCCCCCCGCTACCGCTATGCTTTAGCATGGTGGTTACCTAAGAGTAAGAGGTAAAACAATAAAAACCACCGTTGAAAAACGGTGGTTTCCTTCGCTATATCGAAAACGCTATTTTGTCAGGATAATAGTGGCCACCACTGTAATGGTTTCATCCGGTGTGCCAGGATCATCATCCAGGTCCTGCATAATATCATCCCCAAGGGAGCCACTCAACGTATTGGCAGTAAGGGAATTGATGGTTACGACAATGGCATCCGTACCTTCAAGCAGCGTCAGGGTATTTTCATCCGAACTCAGACTCCAGGTCCCGCTATCACTATTACCTGCAAAACTGGATTCATACGTATTATCCGCATTTAAGGTAAGCGATCCGGTCACTTCAGATACCAGGGCCGCTTCAAAAAGTGCATATTGATCGGCTGCTTCATTCTCGGACAGCCCTACCTCATTAACGAGATAATCTGTTAGGGATTGGCCTTCCACGGTGGCATCAATATCCACCGAAGAAGTTGTCCAGGTTCCTACCAGGAGATCCATGGTGCTCTTTTCGGCAGTCGTATCATCGTCACTGCAGCTGGTTACCCCGATAACAAGAATCGCAATCAGGCATTGGGACAGTTTAAGGATTGAATTTTTCATGAGGTATACGTTATTTATATAATTTAACTTCCTGTAAAGTAAGGTATTACAAATAATCGGGGCATATACTCAGCCCATCTTAGATGTAACGTTTAAATCTTTATGTTATTACGGACACCTCTTAATAATATAGAAATATTTTTGGGTAATGAATTAATTTTCAAGGCTATGACCTAATAAAATGGCACAATGGCAGCCATTCGTGCAGACGAAAAAAATAACGGAAAAATATTTTTCTTTTAAGCCGCCAGGTTATATAACGGTACGTGTTTGTATTCTGGAGGCACACTGTGGCAAATGATGACCGCGGTAAGATCTACTTTATGGCCTTTTATCGGCATCCAAATACCCTAATATAGCCTCTATCGCCGGGTCTTCGTTATTCCGGTATTGCGCTGCGTTCAATTCGGCGGCCAGATGGGGGGCTATCCATATCCGCCGGTCATCGGAGGTTTACCCGCCCTGCCAGTACCGGCTCGAAATGCTCCCTGCGAGACCGCTGTATGGCAATACAAAACCAGCCTCCTCCCCATAAAAATTCGGTCTGGAGGCGGTAGGCTCGCCCACGAATAAAGCCTCTGAATGGTTTTCCAGATCCGAAGCCAGGTTCATAGCCGCCGAAAAGGTCCGCCTCCCGATGATGGTAAAGAGTTTTCCCCGTTTGTTCACCTTTTTATTCCGGATCAGTTCATGGATAAAGGCTTTATTCAGGAAATTGTTTCCGCCATTATTCAGCCTGATGTCCAGGACCAGGGCCTCTACCTCATGGGAGTCGATAAACTCAAAGTGCTCCCTGCTGAATGCACGTACCGTCTGCCCCGGCTTGTCGCGAACCTGGTTCCACTGGCAATACACTATTTTTCTATCGCTGAGGTACTCAAACCAGAAATAATTATCCGGGTCCATTGTCCACAGGGCCTGCCCTTCCTGTCTCATATCCACCCAATGGCCAGGTACAAATCTTCCCATGGGGTCCCGGCTGATTTCCCCGGCTGTGACCGTTGTGGTATTAACTTTTCCCTCCGGGTTTTCAAGGGTCAGTGTTATCGTTTGCCGGTCGTCCGTAGCCCCGGTCAGTTGAAAGATGTCCCCAAACTCAAAGGCTACCGGGAGGATTCATTTTAGCTGCATCTCATTATCACGACCTAAAAACCTGCTGCTCTCCCGGATAACCTCCGATACGGGCAGTTTCCCTATTTTTAATACGCGTGATCCCACCAGGTCTTTATAATTTGCCTCCGCCCCCCGGACAAAGAGGTCTTCTCCGAAAAAATAGAATTCCAGCGGGATAAATGTAAACGCATAGGGTCCCTGAAAAGCCGGATACAGAATCGTATGCCCATCCCCGATGGCCGCCACAAGTTTCATAAAGGCACCTATAACTTCCAGGTCCGTCATCCCGGGTATCTTAATGTTTATATCCCGGATCCTGGACTCCCAGTCTTCTTTTGTGATGGTATGCGTATACATGAAATGAACTTTTTCCACCCGGACTTTTACCCCGAGGAGCCAGGCGGTGCGAGGCCTACCAGCCGATAAGCCTCACTTGATATTCAAAGAGTTAAAAATCTGTATTTTCAAAGTACGCACCGGATCGCGCATTGAATTGTACTTAAATTTTATATGAACTTATTTGAGGGCAAACATAGGTAAAGTGTCGAACAAAGGTGGGGTTTAATAAATCTAAATGCACCAGACGTAAAGCTTATACCTCGAGAATTAAATAGGTCCCATAAAAGGGGAATAAAGGGCCCGACTTAAAGAGACCACAAATAGGACGCTCATAGCAAAGAATAAATAAATTTGGAACTGTGTTTTCGCCAAAGAAAAGTTCATATAAAATATAGCTTAAAAAGTATTATTCGCTAACTTTTAAGCAGCATGAAAATTTCAAGATTTCTTTACTTATTTGTCTTCATTGGTATTCTCCTGGGCCTCCTAATCTATTGGCGGGAAAGCACAGTTCGAGATCAGGTTTCCCTTTATCAGGTTTTACTTTGGCAAATTGGAATCTGGACACCCTGGATCATTGGGGTTAAGGTCTTTGAAAAACTTGCCAGAAAGACCTGTCTAACCAAATTTCGATTGGTTTGGTTAGCAGGTTTGGGTGCGGTCTGGGTGGGGATTCATTTTGGGTGGTTTTTTCTTCTAAGTTCCAACTATAGTCCATACCTGGACCTGCCCGAAACGCGGTACGGTGTTTACCCTTATTTTTTTATCTTCTGGACACTTATGGACATCGGATTGATGTGGTTCATAATCGATAAGTTCTGGGTTGTTGATAAAGAAGAAGTACCCTTATTGTTTGAACTGACCCGGGGAGGCAACAAATACTTCTGTCAACCAGAGCAAATTTATTGGCTGGCCGCCGAAAATTATTACACCAGGCTATTCACTACAGAAGGTATTTTTGTAATGAGAAAACCTTTAAAGTCGTTCTATGGTGTGCTCCCATCGGAAATGTTCAAGAAAATCCATAGATCTACAATTATAAACGTGAACTACGTTGCCGAACTTGCAAGAGGTAATGACCACAGCCTTGAGGTAATCCTGAAAGATGGTACCAGACGAAGGGTCAGTAGAAATTTCGTCAAGGAAATCAATCTTTTTTTTAAGAATAGGACAAATTAGTGCCACTCACTATCAAAAATTTGACCGTTTACTGCAGGGGTTATTTTTTATCAATTATAAAAGATAAATTCAAATTTTTAATTCAGGGGAGCATCCTTTATCCCTGAAGGTCATCCATCAATCGATCCAACCAAATTCACGTATTTAAAAAAAAGGAATATGCCATCTTATGCTTTGACAATAAATAACGAAATAAAAGTGGTCTCGTCCGACCCTGATACTCCTTTGTTGTGGATTCTCAGGGACATCCTGGAGTTGACCGGCACGAAATTTGGCTGTGGAAAGGCTTTGTGCGGTGCCTGCACAATACATTTTTCAGGAAGTGCCGTCAGATCCTGTACTTTTCCGGTGGCTTCTGCTTTGCACGGAAATATAACAACAATAGAAGGTTTGTCCGAGAAGGGAAATCACCCGGTACAACAAGCGTGGGTGGACATGGACGTACCCCAGTGCGGCTATTGCCAGTCGGGTCAGATTATGACAGCTGCTGCATTGCTTTCTAAAAAGCCAAATCCTTCCGATGCTGATATTGACTCTGCAATGGCAGGTAATATCTGCCGATGTGGTACTTATATGCGAATGCGTAAGGCTATTAAGTTGGCGGTAAGTAATCTCAACAGGTGATGCGCTCAATACTTATACTTTTTATGATTTTCACGCCAATTAAATTCTACACCCAGCAACCCTTATTTAGTGGGCTTGAACTGGAAGATAAACTTGAAGGTTCCAGAGGTGTTTCGGTGGCCGACCTCGACGGTAATGGGCTACTCGACATTGTCGTAGCGAACCAGGTAGACTCAACCCGACTATTAGGAAATACCATCTATTTCAATAGTGGGAATGGATATAAACGGTTTACGCTTGCCGATAACAATGTCAATGCCTGGAGCGAATCTGTACATACTATCGATGTGGACAATGACCATGATCTGGATATATTTTTTTCCACCCAATTTGGCGTACCCAACATGCTGTACCAAAACGATGGTGGCGGGAAATTTACTATGGTGGAGGATGGTGATTTGACAAAAGATAGTACCAATTCGCCAGGTGCCTGTTGGTGCGACTTTGATCTAGATGGTGATTTGGATGTTTTCGTTGTAAACAGGGATGGTGAAGATGATAACCTCTATATAAATGATGGTCACGGGTTGTTCAATCGTGCCTCAAGTGGAGCATGGCTTGGTAATAAAGGGGATGGAAGATCCTGCGCATGGGGGGATCTTAACGGAGACGGGAGGCCCGATTTGTACGTGGCAAATTTTGTCGTTAAGGAAGATGGGAAGGTTAAAGGAAAACACAGAAACTACCTATATATAAACTCGCCAGACGGAAATTTTGTGCAGCAGAATGATGGAATCCATGTTGAAGAACTCAATGCTTCTTATGGGGTCTCCTTTGTGGATTACGATTATGACAAAGATCTGGACATCTATGTAACCAATGTCTCGGTTACAGATGAAAATGCCTTTTACCGAAATTTGGGAAATGGTTTGTTTGAAAAATCAATGGATAGCAAAGTGGCCTATGAAATACATCGTCCGTCCAAAGGGCAAACTTGGGGTGATTTTAATAACGATGGTTGGTTGGATCTTTACGTTGCCAATGGCACCGAAGGGTATCCTGAGATTCAAAACTTTTTATTTTTGGGAACACCGCAACATTCATTTATAAGAGTCTATAATACGCTGCCGGCAATTGATCCTCATATATCCGCAGGTACCGCCTCTGGAGATTTCGACAATGATGGAGATCTTGACTTGTTTGTCTG
>Ga0102947_1000857_pt1 | contig 10683 bp, 7 predicted proteins | sample SalPon2A_A_D2_MG_FD_78210 | JGI IMG/M metagenome (GOLD analysis project Ga0102947, IMG submission 78210) | Soil microbial communities from South San Francisco under conditions of wetland restoration - Salt Pond MetaG R2A_A_D2_MG | ecosystem: Environmental > Terrestrial > Soil > Wetlands | place... | reverse complement strand
TGCACCAGCTCCAGCCAGCGCGCCTCTTCCAGCATGGAGATGCGGGCGTTCGAGTCGGTCCCCAGGCTGATGGGAGCGCCCGCCGCCCGGACGCCGGGGAGGTCGGCGATGCCGTCGCCCAGGTTGGCCTCGGTGGTGGGGCAGATGCAGACGTTGCCGCCGGCGGCGGCGAAGCGGGCCATGTCCGCCGGGTCGGTGTGGGTGCAGTGGACGGCGGTGAAGCGGGAGGCGCCGCCGGCGATCAGCCGGACGAAGTAGACCCCGGCGGCCGCGGGAGCTCCGTCCGCGGCCCGGCCGTCCCAACGCAGCTCCGTACGGCCGGCCGGGAGCGTGCGGTCCGCCAGCACGCGGACCGTGCGCCCCGCCGCGTCCGTGACCGTGACGCGGGCGCGGGCGGCCCGCGGCAGCGTCGCCGTGACGATCGCCCCGGCCCGGGCGGGATTCGCGCCGGCGATCGCGAGGGCGGGAGCCGCGCCGGCGGTCGCCTCCGGAACGGCGGCCGCGGCTTCCGTTTCCGCGGTCGCGCCGGCTCCGTCCCGCGCGGCGGCGGAGGGCGCGTGGGTCGCGAAAGGGAATCCTCTCGCCAGCTCCGGCTGGAACGCTTCCGCCGTGGCGACGGCGTCTCCCGGCGGCGCGTCCGCGTCGAAGCGGAAGTTGAACATCGTGTGGTAGGGAAGCGGCTGACTCGTGGTGCTCCAGCGCACCGCGCCGTTGGCCACGGTAGCGGTCCAGTCGTCGCTCGCGGATGCGTTCAGATCCCGGAACCCCACGTTGGAGACGGCGGCCGTCCCGACGGGAATCTCCAGCGAACCGACGCCTTCACGGCTGCGCCAGTTGAACAGGACGTACTCGTAGCGCCACTGTCCGCCGCCGAGCGGCGTCACGCTCACCGAGAGCACCACCTCGCCGTCGTTCCGGGCCACCGGCCCCAGGCTCTGCTTGTCGCCCCAGGAAGCCGCCAGCGGTCCCGGTGCGGGCGCGTTGCCTCCGCCCAGCGTGGACGCCACCCATCCGTTTCCCAGGAACGCCAGAGCGCACTCGCGCCATCCGGCTCCGTTCCACGGGTACACGTCGTCCGCCACGTAATAGACGGCCTCGTAGAAGAAGCGTGCGTCCGCGACATCCAGGTCCGCGTCCGTCGCCGTCATCCGGTGCGTCAACACCGACGGCTCGAAGCCGAAGTAGCTGCGATCGCAATCCTCGGGAACGCCGTCGAAGTACGATCCGCAGAACTCCCAGGTGGCGGCGTACGGATCCAGCTCCTCGCGAGGTCCCAGGTAAAACGTGGCCGCGTTGTCGCTGGTGCTGTAGGTGTCCGAGCAGCCGACGTTGAGCTGGCCGCCCGGCCCGGACGCGCATCCCAGCCCGCACTTGTCGAGCGGCAGCGTGTTGTAGCTGTGCTTGAGCCAGCTCGTCCCGATCATTTCCAGCACGCCGGACGGACTCTCCCGGTACATCGCGAGACTGAGGAACGGATGGGTCTCGCCCATCGTCGTGAACCCGGGCCCCACCCACGGAATGGGAACCGCGCCCGTGTTGCAGACGGTGGTGACCACGGAGAAGGCGCTGGTTCCCGCCGGAAACGTGCCCTCGCGGCCCAGGATGACGAGCTGGTAGAGCTCCGACAGTTCCAGATCCAGCGCGAGCCCGTCGCGAGGGTGGTCGGGGGAACCGGGAAGGGGGACGGGAACCGGGGGAGCCGCGCGAGAGCTCAGCGAAACCGTGCCGATCCGGTGGCCGGCCAGCTCCGGCCGGCCCAGACGCTGTGCCCATTCCTCCGTGATCTGCAGCTCGCCGCCATGCTCACGGAGTGACGTGCCGGAGCGGACCTGCAACGGCGCCGGCACGTGCGGATCCGCCGTGCGGATCGAGACGTTCCGTGGGTCGTCGGGGGAGGCGAGGATCGCGAAGTCGAACAGAAAGAGCGGCTCGTCCGCGACACCGGTGTGCACGTCGTGCACAGACAAAGCGAGTCCGCCATCGACTCGGAGCGCGTAACGCGCGGCACGGCGCGCGGCATCTTGACGCACCGCAAACGTGTAAGCCGGCGGCTCGATTCGCTCTCCGCGCGCTCCCGACACCTCGATTCCCAGCGTGGCCAGATGGCGCTCGTCCAGGATGAACGTGACGGCGTCGTCCGTAGCCATGGGCTGGAATCCGTCCGCCGAGGCGATCGTCGCGGCCGCGCAGATTGCCGCACAAGCCGCGAGAGCGGCGGAAACCGCGGCCCGGAGGCGGGCTTGCGCAACGGGCGCCGGACGTCGAAGCGGGGAACTCATCCTGGGGAGAATCCCCGATACCGGGCTTCGCATCAAGCGCCGTAGGTTTCCGGGGCTTCGGATTCGCCCTCGATCGTCCGAAACAACTAACCGAGGGACCGAGCCGGCCGGAACTCCTGTGGAAAGCTGGGGTACGGCTTGCAATCGGGGGGATGGGCGAGGAGAATCGCCACCCGTCGCACCGGTTGGGAGGAGCTGGCATGGACATGATTCTGCTTCCGGGTGGAACGCTGCGCGCCGCGGTCTGGGACGCGGAAGCTCGCCGGACAGCCATGAAGAACGTCACGGAAGAGCTCCCGTTCTACCTGCGTACGGTGGTGCGCCTCCATGACCAGGTGACGCTCCGCGACCTGCTGACGCTGGCGGAGAACCATCGCGACTTTCTTCTGCCGCTCTTCACGGATCTCCTGGACGAGTTCGTCGACGAGATCAAGCGTCCCGCGTCCAGCGAGGAGCTGTGCGAGCTGGACTACCTGGAGATCTGTTGGGAGTGCTACACGGACCGCAACCGGTTCGAACTGCAGCCCGTGCTGGTGGGCCGCAACCACGAGGACCCGCAGGTCTACTCCGTGGAGGCCGTTCCCACGAACGCGATGGGCCATCTTCCGGTGCTCCTCCACGGGAACTTCCGGATCCGTTCGGCGCAGGACGAGATGGCTCCCGCCATCGACGCGCCGCGCTTCCGTCGCGACTTCCTGCTGTACGACGTCTTCGACGCGGTGCTCGCCGAGATCACGTTCCACGGCGATCCCATGGAGCGCGACCGCTGGTGGCGCGAGATCGGCAGCCGCGAGCACGAACCCGGTGACGGCGTGGACGACGAGCTCTAGTCGCTCAAGTCTTGCGGGCTCCGGGGCCGGCGAGGCAGAGTCTGGGCTCCCCGGTCCCGGAGGTCCGTGTCATGTCCGCCCCCACGACCGCCGCGCAGGAAGCGCTGGCCCGGCTCCGTGAAGGCAATCGGCGTTTCGCTGCCGGAGTCCGCAGCCTGGACACCATGTCCAGTCAGGCGCACAGCCCCGACCACCTCGCCGGCCAGGAGCCCTTCGCCGTGATCCTGGGGTGCTCGGACTCGCGCGTTCCCGTGGAGATCATCTTCGATCAGGGACTGGGCGATCTCTTCGTGATCCGGGTGGCGGGAAACATCGTGGCGCCGTCGCAGATCGGGAGCGTGGAGTTCGCGGCGGAGCAGTTCGGCACGCGGCTGGTCGTCGTGATGGGTCACACGCAGTGCGGCGCGGTGAAAGCCACGCTGGATGAGCTGCGGAATCCCGGCGGCGCGTCGTCTCGAAACATTCAGTCCATCGTGAACCGGATCCGGCCCGGCGTGGAGGGCATGCTGGCCGCGGCCGGCGGCGACGGGGACGAAGCGGCGCTGGCCGCGCAGGCCGTCCGCGCCAACGTGCGGGTGGCGGCGGACCACCTGCGTCACGGTTCCGAGGTGTTGGAGCGCCTCATCCGCGAGGAAGGGCTTCTGGTCGTCGGCGCCGAGTACTCGCTGGAGACGGGGGCGGTCGACTTCTTCGACGGGGTTCCGTCCACCAGGCCGGACGCGCGACGGTGACGCTCCATCAGTTGCTGGACACCGCCTACGGCACAGGCGCGGGCGATCGCCTGCGTGCGCTGCTCGACGACGGCGCGGACCCGGAAGCGCGCCACGGCCCGCACTCCGAGACCGCGCTTCACGTCGCGGTGCGCCGCCACCGAACCGAGGCCGTGGGCCTCCTGCTGGAGGCCGGCGCGGATGTCGACGCACGGACCGCCGGCGGCAAGACCGCGTATGCGCACGCGGTCCGCCGCGACTTCGCCGACCTGGCCGCACTCCTCCGCGAGCGCGGCGCATCCACGGGGCTGAACGCGGCGGATCGCTTCGCGGTGGCGGTGGTCACCGGCCGCCTGGAGGAAGCCCGCGAGCGACTGTCCGAGCAGCCCGGACTCGCGCGCACGGGCAACCCGGAAGAGGACCGTCTGCTGGCGGACGTCGCGGGGAGAAACCCCCCGGAGCCGGTGGAGCTTCTGATCGCGGCCGGCGCGGACCTCACCGCGACGGGGTTGGACACCGGCACGCCACTGCATCAGGCCGCGTGGTTCGGGCAGCCGCGGAACGCGCGTCTCCTCCTGGATGCGGGCGCGCTGCTCGACGTGTTCGAGCCGACGCATCAAAGCTCGCCGCTGGGATGGGCCGTCCACGGCGCGCGCTACTCCGGCGAAGCCGAGGAGCGGCAGGATCTCTACGTGGAGCTGGTGACGATGCTACTGAAGGCGGGATCGTCGCTCTGTTACCCGGGAAAGGACGGCGACGACTCCTACCTCCGCCGGCTGCTGGAGGACGCCACGCCCCGCGTCCGGCAGGTGCTGGAGGCCGGCGGCTAGCCCTCGCCCTTCCCGCCTTCCCGCAGTGCGAACACTGCGGCCGCCTTCGCCTTGCCCTCCTCCATCGCCTTCGCGGCGGCGCCCTCCTCGTCGCTCCACGGCGCCGCCTCCCACTCGGAGCGGTGCACGTGCAGCGTTTGCGTCGGGAACGCGAACTCCACGCCCACCTCGCGCGCGAGGCGGAGGATGTCCAGGAACAGGTCGTGCTTGGCCTTGAGCTCCTCGGGCCAACCCGGCGTGCGGAAGAAGACGTAGAGCATCACGTTGAGCGACGCCGCGCCGAACTCGTTGGCGTAGACGTTGAAGTAGTCCTTGCGGGTGTCCGGGTGCTTCCGCACCAGCTCGCGGATGCCTTCGCAGAACTCCTCGAACTTCTCCGGAGGCGTGTCGTAGGTGAGGCTGAGCATGGTGCTCCAGCGGCGATACGTGCGCGCGCCCAGGTTGTCGACGGCGGTGGAGATGAGGTGCGCGTTGGGCATCGTGATGAGCGAGTTGTAGAACGTGCGGATCCGCGTGCTGCGGAAGCCCACCTCTTCCACGGTTCCTTCCAGATCCCCGATCACCACCCAGTCACCGACGTGGAACGGCTTGTCCAGCAGCACGGTCAGCGATCCGAACAGGTTCTTCACCATGTCCTGGGCCGCCAGCGCGAACGCCAGGCCGCCCAGCCCCAGCCCCGTGAGCAGGCTGGAGATGTCCACGTTCAGGTTGTCGGCGACGAAGACCAGCCCGAACGCCAGGATGAAGACCTTCACCGTCTTGCGAAGCAGAGGGACGAGGAGATCGTCGTATTTGGTTTCCGTGCCCTTCGCCTTCTCCGTGAAGTAGTCGGCGAAGATGTCGGTGAGGCGGTAGGCGGTCCACACCGCCGCGCTGGCCACCAGGAACTTCACGGCGATCAGCAGCACCGTGAGCACGTTGGCGGGCAGCGCCAGCCACAGCACCCCGAACCACCACAGGATGCCCATCGCCAGCACGCCGATAGGGCGCACCGCGCCGGCCACGCCGGACGTGTCCGCGGTGGGGATCAGCCGGACGAAGACGCGCCGCGCCGCTCCCGCCACCACGAACGCCACGATCCTGTCCGCGATGACTCCCACCAGGATGAGGATCAGCAGCCCCAGCCACTGCCAGTTCTCCAGCAGGAACACGGTCCCGCGGAGGTTCTTGGGCACCTGGGAGCGCATCCATTCGCCGGGGGTGTGGATGTCGACGACATCCGGGACGCCCGCCACGCGGCTTCGTTCCAGCGCGCTCTCCAGCAGCTGGGGGATGGACTTCACGGTCTTGTCCGTGAAGAGCCACTCGCCCTCGCCGTCGTTGGCGATCACCACCTCGCCGGCGGCTTCCCGGAGGAACACGTACGGAGGGCCGCTGGGATCGTCCGGAATCTCCATGAGGTCGATCAGGCGCGTGCGGTCCAGGATCTCCTTGAGGTCGGCCGCACGGCGGCGTCCCGCGGTGCGAAGGACATCCGGGTCCCGGGTCCCCAGGTCGAGGCACCTCACCGCGTCGTCCAGCCGCCGGTCCTGGCCCGCGGCCGCGTCGTTCATCGCGCTGAGGAACGTGGTCATCGTGGCGCGGGCGTTGCCGCGGGGATCGTGGCCGGAGTCCTGAGCCGCCGCCGGCAGGACGGCCAGGACGACGGCCAGGGCGATCGCCGGAACGGCGGTCAGGAGCGGGAACGGGAGCGGCCGCGCGGAGCGCCGGGACATCGCGGGAACCTCGCTTTCGTGTGTTGAGACCGAGGAACATAACTTATCCTGCGCGCGTGAGCGACCATCTGACCGGACCGTTGCGAGCCGCCCCGCAGACCACCCTCCGCGGCGCTCTTCGCCGCTTCGAGAAGCGCATCCTGGGAGGCATCCTCTACTTCAATGCGGTGCTGGCGGGGGGGATGGTGGGCTACCGGTTCATCGAGGGGTGGACCTGGTTCGACGCGCTCTACATGAGCGTGACCACCGCCACGTCGGTGGGCTACAACGAGGTCCACCCGCTGTCCAACCCCGGGCGGACCTTCACGATGGTGCTGCTGGCCTTCAGCGTCGTGGGGCTGGGCTGGCTCTGGGCCATCACCACCGCGCTGCTCATCGAGCTGGACCTGGGCGACGTGTTCCGGAGGAGGCGAATGGAGAAGAGGATCGAGAGTCTCGCCGGACACTACGTCGTGTGCGGCGCGGGGCGCGTGGGGCGCGTGATCATCGGCGAGATGGTGCACTCCGGGGTGCCGATGGTGCTGGTGGAGAAGAGCGCGGAACGGATCGAGATCGTGCGCGAGCGGTACCCCAACCTTCCGGTGGTGGAGGGCGATGCGACCCACGACCACACGCTGGAGCGCGCCGGAATCGCCCGCGCCAAGGGCCTGGCGGCGGCGTTGCCGATGGACGCCGAGAACCTGTTCCTGTGTCTCACCGCCCGGGCGATGAGCCCGGACCTTGTGATCGCCGCGCGCGCGACGGACGGCGAGTCCGTGGCCAAGATGCACCGGGCCGGCGCCAACCACGTGATCTCGCCCAACGTGACCGGCGGCGTGCGCATGGTGGCCACGCTGCTCAAGCCGTCGGTGGTCAGCTTCCTGGACGCCGCCACGCTCACCGACGACACGGCGCTCCGGCTGGAGGAGCTGCCGGTGCCGGAGAATTCCCGCCTGGCGGGGCAGCGCCTGGCGGAGGCCCGGATCCCGCAGGAGACCGGTCTCATCGTCCTGGCGCTGAGGAAGGCCGGCACCGAGGGGCCGGCCGTCTTCAATCCGGGACCGGACATCCGTCTGGAGGCGGGCGACGTGATGATCGTGCTGGGCGGGCAGGAGCAGCTGGATAGCCTGAAGCACTTCGCGGGGGGGTAGGGCCGGCAGACTCCGCTGCAGACGCCGGATTCCGCTCCGGCGGCCGCCGCCGTGCCGCCGTGCCGCCGTGCCCGGCCTCCCCTTGCAATTCCGGCGGTTTTCGCGGAAATTGTCTGACCCTGACCGCAACCTTACCCGGCGGGTGCCGTGCTTCGCATCGTCCTCCTTTCCGCAGTCGCGCTTCTCCTGCCGCTGGCGGCGCCGTTCCGCGCGGCCGCCCAGCCGCCCATCTCCGGCCCCATCGAGCTGCCGGAGGAGTCCACGGCCGAGGAAGACGAAGAGGGCCCCCGCTTCGTGAGCATCCGGCTGGCGCTGTTCGGATCGGCCGGGACGTACTCGATGAACGAGTTCAACCAGAACATCGACCGCCTCACCATCGTTGCGCGCCAGCAGTGGGGCGCGCCGGAGATCAAGCTGGACCGGATCACCGGCGGCATCGGCGGCGGCGCCGGCCTGCACGCGTTCTTCCGCGACAAGATCTTCTTCGCCGCGGAATACGAGAACCTGCAGGGCGTCAGCGATGTCGGCGGCCGGCTGGGCCGCTCCGACATCCAGGTTCCGGCCACCGCCATTCTGGGGACGCTGGGCTATTGCATTTATTCCCAGAACGTGAAGTTCGGATTCGCGGCGGGCGGCGGCAAGTACGACGCGGACGGCTCCGCCGAGTTCATCGTCAACGAGGAGACCGTGGAGAAGTACTCCCTGAAAGGCGACACGATCGGCACGCACTTCGTGGCCTTCGTGGACACGCCGATCCTGGGGAAGTTCCGCGTCACCGCGATGGCCGGCTACCGCGGCGCCAAGATCGATGACCCGGAAGTGACGCAGGAAGTGTTCATCCCCGAAGAGGAGCCGCTTCCCGGCGAGCCCAAGCCGGACGACCGGTTTCCCATCCAGGGGCCGGGGAGCAGCCTGGACTGGTCCGGGTTCATGGCCCGGATCGCGCTGGCGTACACGGTCTTTTGACGGACTCCATATAGAGCTACGCCGCTGCCTCTCCCGTTCCCCGCCCCGCCGCCGCTGTCTCCTCCCGGATCCCGATCACGCGCTCCGCCATGCTCCGGATGAAGCTCATCGCCATGTCGAAGTGGTCCTCCAGCAGATCCAGGAACGCCTCCGTGTCCGTGCGCAGCGCGACGACGTCCGTCTCCGCCACCGCGGAGTACCAGCGCGGATCGCCGCTGAATCGCTCCAGGTTTCCCAGCGGGTAGCCCGGCCCCGCGCGGAAGCGGCTGAATCCCCACTGCGTGGTGCAGCTCACGGAACCGGCGATGAGGATGAGCGCGTGGTCGGAGCGATCGCCGCTTTTCCAGATCGTCTGGCCCTGTCGGTAGTTCACTTCCGGCGTGTTGCGCGCGAGCGTGGTCACCGCGTCCAGGCTGGCGCCCGCGAACGGGCTTCCCGGCCGCCGCACCAGGAGGATGCGCTCCACCAGGTCCAGCGGACGACCGGGCGGCGTGAGCACGCCGTCCAGCGGCGCCAGGTACGCACCCGACGGAATCTGCTTCCGCACTTCCAACGTCATGCCGGCCAGGCGGCGGATGAGGCTCACCGCGATCTCGAAGCTGTCCTCCAGGATGTCGTAGAGGACGTCGTCCTCCAGCTCCAGCGTGACGGTGGGTTCCGCGGCCACGGCCTCCAGATCCTCGCGGCGGGCGAGCATGCTGAGGAAGCCCAGGGGATCGCGCGGGCCGCGTTCCATCCCGTCCACGTACTCGGCGCCGCGCGCCTGCACCTGCCCCTCCACGATCATGTGGTAGCAGTCCACGGGCTCGCCCGCGCGCGTGATGACGTCGCCGGCGCGGAAGTGGCGCTCGCGCGCGTGCTCCGCGAACACCGCGATGTCGGACGGCGAAAGATCGCCCATCGGTCCCAGGGACTTCAGGAACAGGGCCCGCTCCATGGGGCCGACGAGTCGCAGGCTATCGGACGGGGACAACGAACGCCTTCTCCTTTCCGGGATCGTCCAGCATGTGCAGCGCGTTGCGGAACGTCTCCTCCATGGCGCCGACGGCGGCGTCGCAGAGGCCGGCCAGCTCTTCGCGCAGGTCCTTCATCCCGGTCTCGGCCACGTGATACGCCACCAGGCACCGGAGCGGAACGCTGCCCTGTTCCAGGAGCGTGCGGAGCAGCGCGCGGCGATCCGCCGGGCCGCGGCGATGATAGCGCCGGCCGGCGGCCAGCCGTTGCTCGTCGGGAACGTCATCCAGCACGCCGACCACCGCATCGCGGAGCGGCGGCTTCAGCACGCTCTCCAGCAGCTCGCGGCCGCTCGCGCGCGTCTTGCGGTCGCGGGAGCCCAGGCCGCGGTGGATGCGCTTGAAGTCCTCGCGCGGGTAGCGAAGGCTGAACAGGCGGAAGAGCCGTTCCATGGCGTGCTCTTCCTTGTGCTGCAGCAATTCCTCGATGAGCGTGCGCACGGGGGTTTCGGTGCCGTCCGTGGTGACGTGCACGCGCGGTCCGGGGACTGCGCCCTCGCTCGCGCCGGTGGTGCGGCCGGCTGCGCCGGCCGCCGCGGCCTCCGAGCTTCCCAGCGACACTCTCCAGTCCAGCAACCGGAACACGGTTTCCAGCGTCTGCTCGATCGCGTCGTCCAGGAGGCGCGCGTCGAGCGCCAGCCCCGGGTTCCGCGTGCGCAGGTTCCCCAGCGCGCGCAGGATCTTGAAGCGCACCGCCCCGTCCGGCTCCACGGCCAGGCGCTTGAGCAGCACCGGGCCCACCGCGGGCGGATCGAACCGGACGAGCGTCCGCGGCACGTGGCGCCGCACCGCGGGCGGCAGCGACTCGTCGGACAGCGAGCTCGCCAGGAAGTCCTGCGCTTCCTGGCCGATGACGGCCAGCGTGCGCCGCGCTTCCTCGCGGGAGTCCCGCCGCGCCAGCAGCGATCGCAGCGACTCGAGGTATCCCGCGCTCGGCGCCACTCTCATCGCGCGCGCCACCTCGCGCCCGACCGCCGGATCGCCCTGCACCGCGAGCTTGGTGAGCAGCCCGTTGAAACGCGGGTCCGGCCGCCGCGCGATGGCGCGGGCCAGCGCCTGTTTCGCCTCGGAGGATCCGGCCTGCATCATCGTTTCCAGGATGGACGGGATGCGCGGGTGCACGTCGGCGCAGCAGTACAGGCCGATCAGCGCGGTGGCGCGCACGTCCGGCGACGGATCGGACAGCGCTCCCTCCAGGACGGCGTGGTCC
>Ga0102947_1000856_pt1 | contig 10689 bp, 11 predicted proteins | sample SalPon2A_A_D2_MG_FD_78210 | JGI IMG/M metagenome (GOLD analysis project Ga0102947, IMG submission 78210) | Soil microbial communities from South San Francisco under conditions of wetland restoration - Salt Pond MetaG R2A_A_D2_MG | ecosystem: Environmental > Terrestrial > Soil > Wetlands | place... | reverse complement strand
GAAGTCGGCGTTCTTCCTCGTGAAGTTCCTCGAAGAGGTGGGCTACGACGGACCACTTCACTTCGACGCGCATGCATACCGCACCGCCGACTACGAGGATGTCAAAGCCTTCGCCCGAGGCTGCATGCGCACGTACCTGATCCTGAAAGAAAAAGCCGAGCGCTTCGCCGCTGACACAGAGATCCAGGGGCTCCTTGAAGAGATTACCGCAGGCAACAGCGAGGCGGGGGCGCGCACGTACGATGCGGATACGGCGCAGCAACTCAAGTCCCATCCTTTCGACCGCGTCGCGCTGGGCCAGCGCAGCCAGCCCTACGAGCAGTTGGATCAACTGGTGGTAGAATTGCTGCTGGGTGTGCGTTAAGAATGGGTGCTACTCATAGCGTAGCGCGTCGATGGGGTTGAGGGCGGCGGCTTTGCGGGCCGGGTAGCTGAAGAAGGTGTCTATGCTTGCTGGAGTGTCGGGCAATCTAATCAGCCTGGCAACCTCGTAAGCGGCGTGGCGTACAGCGTTCATATCCACTACAATGAGCCTCTTCATGTTCGACCGTATTACATCTGATCCTGCGATTCTTGGTGGCAAACCCTGTATTAAGGGCACCCGCATCAGCGTCGAGTTGATTCTGGAATGGGTAGCCGAGGGCGCTACCGTCGATAAGATGCTGGAGGCCTATCCGCATCTGGAGCGGGAGGATGTAGCGCAGGCGTTGCGTTATGCGGCCCGTTTTATGGAAAATGAGGTTGTAATAACGACAGGCACAACAGTGTGAGGCTCCGTGACGCGCATCTGCTCACCGATGAGAACATCCATCCAGACGTTGTCCGATTTTTGATGGATGCTGGATTCGATGTACTTGATGTCAAATCAACTGCATTGGTCGGAAGCACAGATCTGCATCTTGTGCAACGAGCACGTATCGAAGAGAGGGTCATAGTAACCCATGATCGTGATTTTGGACGATTGGTGTTTGCAGCGCAGGAGGCCTATTGGGGTATATGGTATCTCCGTCCAGGGCATCTCGAGCCTGCTTTTACCATCACTACCATTCGTGCTGTGTTAGCACAAGACCTGACGCTGGAACCTCCTTTTACGCTGGTTGCCGAACAGCGGCAGGGGCAGGTGAAAATCAGGCTTCGTCATTTGAGTTAGCACATTGGCTACTCGTAGCGTAGCGCGTCGATGGGGTTGAGGGCGGCGGCTTTGCGGGCCGGGTAGAAGCCGAAGAAGATGCCCACGCCCGCTGAGAAGATCAGCGCGATGAACACTGTTTCAGGCGACACCACGGTGTTCCAACCGGTGAAGCGGCCCAGCAGCGACGCGCCGGCAAAGCCAATCCCAATACCAATCAGGCCGCCCAGCAGGCTCATCACAATGCTCTCGACGAGGAACTGGGTCAGCACGTCGTAGCCGCGCGCGCCAATCGCCATGCGGATGCCGATCTCGCGGGTGCGCTCGGTGACGGAGACAAGCATGATGTTCATAATCCCGATGCCGCCCACCAGCAGCGAGATCGACGCGATGGCGGCCAGCAGGAGGGTCATCACTTCGGTGGTGCCCGAGGCGGTTTCGGCGAGGTCGGTCTGGTTGCGGATGGTGAAGTCGTCTTCCTCCCATTCCGAGAGGTCGTGGCTCTCGCGCATGATGAGGCGGATTTCCTCCTGGGCAGCAGGGATGTCGCTGGGCGAAAAGGAACTGGCGAGGATTTGCCCGATGAAGCTCCACCCGCTGAGGCGGTTTCTGACCGTTGTGTACGGCGCGAGGATCACGTCGTCCTGGTCGTTGCCTTCGGGTGTCTGGCCTTTCTCAGCCATCACGCCAATGACTGTAAAGGGCACGTTGCGCAGGCGCACCTGTTGCCCGACAGGGTCTTCGCCGGGGAAAAGGTTGTCGGCCACGGTCTTGCCCAGCAAGGCCACTTTGCGTTGCGAACGCACATCGTTCTGGTCGAAGAACAGCCCGGCAGCGACTTGCCATTCTCGCACCACCGGGTAGGAGGTCGAGACGCCGTGGATGGAACTGCGCCAGTTGCCCTGCCCGCCGACGACCTGCGTGCGTGTCATGATGACGGGTGAGACGCCGGAGAGCGTCAGGCTTTCCCGCTCCAGCTTTTCGGCGTCTTCCAGCGTCAGGCGGTTGAAGCTGCCTGCGCCCCGGCTCACACCGCCCTGGTTGCTGGAGCCCGGCGTGATGACGATAAGGTTGGTGCCGAGGTTGTTAATCTGCTCCTCGATCTGCGACTGTGCACCCTCGCCGACAGCCACCATCACGATGACGGCACCTACGCCGATGATGATGCCGAGCATCGTCAGCAGCGTCCGCATCTTGTTTTTGACGATGCTCTTCGTGGCGACTTTAATGAGCGTGGATGCTTTCATGGGGTTCTGGTTTGGGGTTCAACGTTCAGGGTTCAAGGTTCAAAGAAAGGCCCCCTACTACACCTTGAACCTCGAACTTTGAACGTTAAACGTTTACTGCTTCGGCTTCCTCGAACTGCTGCAAGTCGGTGCTGGCGAGGCGGCGGTCAATGACGGGTTCGTCGCGGATGATGAGGCCATCGCGGAGTTCGACGAGGCGACGGGCATAGAGCGCAATGTCGGTTTCGTGGGTGACGAGCAGTACCGTCATGCCCTGGTCGTTGAGTTCTTGAAAGAGCGCCATCACTTCGATGGAGGTGCGGCTGTCGAGGTTGCCGGTGGGTTCGTCGGCGAGGAGGATGGCAGGTTCGGTTACCAGGGCTCGTGCAATGGCGACGCGCTGTTGCTGTCCGCCAGAGAGTTCATTCGGCTGGTGGTCGAGCCGGTCGCCAAGGCCCACTTTCGCGAGCGCATCGGATGCCATCTTTTTGACATCCCGCTTCTTGCCGCTCCGGTCGTAGAGCAAAGGCAGTTCGACGTTTTCAAGCGCCGTGGTGCGGGCGAGCAGGTTGAATCCCTGAAAAACAAAGCCAATTTTCTGATTGCGAATGTCGGCGAGCTTGTTCTTGCCAAGCTTTTCGACCTGGATACCGTCGAGGTAGTAGCTGCCGTCCGTCGGATAATCGAGGCCGCCGATGATGTTCATCAGCGTCGATTTGCCGGAGCCGGACGCACCCATGATGGCGATCATTTCGCCACGGGCCACGGTCAGGTCTACACCACGCAAGGCATGCACCTGGTTCTTACCCATTGTGTAGACCTTCGTAATGTGCTCTATGCGAATGACGGTATCGTTCATATTTTTATGGTCATTATGTTCGCTTCGCTCACGTCATTAGGCTCGCGATGCTTGCCGTCACTGGTCATTGGCGGCATCGTTCCATCAATGACCAATGACAGCGAAGCACCTGACGCGCCGCAGGCGCAACTGACAGCGAACGAAGTGAGCCTAGAATCCGCCGGGACGTCGCCGACCGCCTTGCTGCTGGCTCTGGAACGGGTTGGTCGATGCCGAAGGGGTTTCTCCCTGCGAGACGCCTGCGATAACCTGCATTCCTGGCTCGATAGTGCGGCCCATGATTTCGGTGGATTGTCCATCGGTGATGCCGGTGCGTACAGGAGCGATGGCAAGGTTGCCGGTTTCATCGACATACCAGAGCATCGTCATGCCGGAGCGTCCCTGACGACCGCCGAAGCCCCCAAAGCCGCCTTGACCTCCACCGGGGCCGAAGCTGCCCTGGTCGCCACCACCGAAGCCACCCTGTCCGTTGCCCCGGTTGCCCTGCCGTGTGCTGTCGCGGCGTCCACCGAAGCGCTCGCGGAGAGAATCCGGTCTATTTTCGCGGGCTTGCTGGCGGCGGGCGCGCATCTCGGCGACCATGTCCTCCGTGGGGCGGAAGCGCAATGCAGCATTCGCCACCTTGAACACATCGCTGGCCGTCTCGATGAGAAAGTCGAGCGTGGCCGTCATGCCGGGCAGGAGGCGACCATCGTCATTATTTACATCCACGACGACTGTATAGTTGACCACGTTCTCTTGCATGCTCGACTGGAGCCGTACCTGTCGCACCGTGCCGATGAACGTGTCTTCGGGATAGGCCTGCACCGTGAAGCGTACTTCCTGCCCTTCCTCGATTCTGCCGATGTCGCTCTCATCCACCGACGCCAGGATTTGCAGCCGTGAAAGGTCGTTGGCGATGAGGAAAAGTTGCGGTGCGGAGAGGCTCGCCGCGACGGTCTGACCCACCTCCACATTGCGTTCGATGACCGTGCCGGAGATGGGGGCGTAGATGGTGGCATAGGAAAGGTTCTGGCGCGCCCGGTCCAGGCTGATCTGGGCGGACTTCGTATTCGCCTTTGCCACATCAAGGTTGTATTTCGCGGTATTGTACTCGACTTCGGTGACGAACTGCTTCTCGAAGAGGTTGTTGATGCGCTCGAAGTCGCGCTCGGCTTGCTGGAATTGCGCGATGTTGCGTTCCAGCGAGATTTCTGCATCACGAACGGCGCTTGCCAGCAGCGTGGTGTCCAGCCGGGCGACGACCTGGCCTTTCCGCACAGTGTCGTTGAAATCGACGAAGAGTTGCGAGATGATGCCGGAGACCTGTGTGCCTACCTGCACCGTCTTGACGGCTTCAAGCGTACCCGTGCTGGAGACGACAGCTTCGAGGTCGCCTTGCTCCACTTCAACAAAGCGGTATGAGGTGCCTGTTTCGCCGTTGTCGCGGCTGAAAAACCACACCGTAGCGCCGGTAATGGCGATGAAGACGAAAATGGCGATGATCTTTTTCATAGCAGGAGGTGGGCTATTGCAAATCGAACAAGTCGATGATGGATGTCAGCGGTCACGGGGCGGCGGACGGTGGTCCGGGCGGCGGCGTTCGTCGCCAGCCTGACCGCGTCGGCGGCGAAGCCTGCGGTCGCGGTTCGCCCATTCTTCGAGGCGGGCTTTCTGGTCCTCGGAAAGTAAGGGCAAGAGTTCGGCTTCCATCGAGTCGCGCACGGCCCGCATATCTTCGCCAAAGGAGCTTCGGGCCCGGTTATAGCGTTCGTGCGAGCGCTCCAGCACGGCTTCAATGGCAGCCCGCTGGGCGTCGTCGCGTGGCTGAATGACTTCGATCATGCGGTCAGAGAAGCCCCGGCGCTCACGGAGCGAGCGGAGTTCTTCCATCCGGTTGTTGATCACTGCACTGGTGGCAAAGGCACCGATCAAGATGCCTACCACGAGCGTGGCGACGAGCAGGAGCGCTGATTTAGTCTGTGCCGTCATATTGGCTCAAAAGTTCGGTATCGTAGGCAGTGGCGATGGTCACAGGTGGCAGTGCAAAGACCGCCTCGGTCGTGGAGGCTTCGGCTTCGTATTCGCTGGACAAAGTCACATTATAGGCCGCAATGATCAGGATGAGCAGCACACCGGCCAGCGCCACCGGGCGGAACAGCCGCAGCAGCGAGCCGAAGAATTCTTCCTCAGGCGCGAGTCGTCTGGCTGGTTTCCGGTTGGGATTCAACTGCTTCATCACGCGGTCAGCCAGGAACGGCTTCGTGGCCGTTTCGGCGGAGGACTGCACCGTTGTGCGTAGCAGGCTCTGCATAGCACGTAAGGTCTCTAACTCGGCGCGCAGGTCAGGGGAGTGCGTCAGTTCGTCTTGCAGACGGAGGGCATCCTCCGGTGGCAGCGAGCCGTCGAGGTGGCGGAGCAGGCGGTCTGTAGTGTTGGGATTCATGTTAGCCTTCGTAGTCCTGCACGTACGGGGTGAGTAGGGTTTTTAGCTTTTCGTGGGCGCGGCTCAGGCGGGAGAGCACGGTGCCGTAGGCAATGTCGAGCATCTGCGCGGTTTCTTCGGTCGAATAGCCTTCGATGAGGCGGAGCACCACGACGGCCCGGTGCTTGGGTGGAAGCGCCTGGATGGCCTCATGGACCATCCGCTCACGCTCCCGGTCTTCGAAGTCGTCGCTGGTTGCTTCATCGGTTGGTTCGGGTAGCGTGGTTGTTTCGTCGTCGCGACTCCAGAAGCGGGCGCGGCTCCGCTTGCGGCGGCGCAGGGCGTCGAGCGAGCGGTTGATGGCGATGCGCTTGAGATAGGTGCTCACTGCCGCCTCGCCGCGAAATCGATCCAGGGTTTCATAGAACTTGATAAAAACGTCTTGCACTACATCGTCCACCTCGCCCGTCGGGCCGAGCATCGCTGTGACGGTAGCTGTGATGCCGTCTTCATTCGCTTCCACCAGCTTCCGAAAGGCCTGGCGGTCGCCCTGCTGGGCACGCGCTACCAGCTCCGCTTCGGGAGGCATCGCAGAGGGTGGCGTGGGCGGTTTCTTCAAAACAGCAGCAGTCACTAAAAGCATGTGGCGAGCAGGTAGAAGATAAGCAGGAAGGAGGATTACCCAAGTCCATCCTCCTTCCCGGTCTACTAGTCCCTTAGAATGAGCCGCCCTGGCGTGGACCGCGAGTGCGAGGGCGTTGCGCTCTGCGCTCCTCACGAAGCTTTTTGTATGCCTTCATCTCCTTGTCGCTGAGCACCTTCGCGAGCTCGGTTTCGGTTTCCTGATCAAGCTCTAGCATCTTGGTGCGCATAGCCTCGCGGTCTTGCCGGTTTTTCATCATCTCCATGCGTTTTTCCATGCTGGATTGGAAGATGGGACGTACAAGAGCCGCCTTTTCGTCGGTAAGGCCCAGTTGCTGGATGGTATCCTCCATGTTTGCCTCCATACGCGCTTTCATGCGCTCTGGGCTAGGTCTCTGACCTTGTGCAAACGTAGCGGGGGCAAGCCAAAGGCTCATCAGAAGCAGAGCCAGGCCATATTTCAAGATGGTGCGAATGCGGGTTTCCATGACAATTATCTCTAAAAAGGACACGGTCTGTGGGCATGTTGCTACCGATTAGACGATGTGCTGCCAGGGTTCATTCCATTCGTTTTTTGTTTTCCTTAAGTTGAGGGGACGGGCCGGAGTTTAGGAGCCTAAGAGACTAGGAGTCTATGGTGTTGTCCTCCGTCTTTTCCTAGATGCTTAGATTCTTTGACTCATAGATTCGTAGCCTCTCACCATCCTACCACGCACCAACAGCATTACGAAAACCCATGGCTCACAAAGGAACGATTGGCATTCTCACAGGCGGCGGCGATGTGCCGGGGCTGAACCCTGCAATCCGCGCAATTACGATCCGGGCTGTGCGCGAAGGGTATCGCGTCCTTGGCATCCGGCGGGGGTGGGCCGGGTTGGTCGATCTGATACCCGATGAAAATGTAGATAACAGCGCCAATGTACGGATGCTTACGGAAGACATCGTCAACCGCGCCGGGCGAACAGGCGGGACGTTCATCCACACCTCTCGCACGCGGCCCAGCCATCTGCCTAAGGCGCTCGTTCCCGAGCATCTCGCTGATCAGTACACCGATGAGATTAACGATATCACGCCAGCAGTACTCCAAAACCTGCGCTTCCTCGGCGTCGATTATCTGATTCCTATTGGCGGCGACGACACGCTGAGCTACGCTCATCGGCTGCACCAGGAAGGCATTCCGGTGGTGGCGATTCCGAAGACGATGGACAACGATGTGCCGGGCACGGATTACTGCATCGGCTTCGGCACTTGTGTGACGCGCACCATCGAACTGTCGCACACACTGCGTACCTCGGCAGGTTCGCACGAGCGCTTTCTGGTGATTGAGGTCTTCGGGCGCTATGCGGGGTACACGGCACTTTTGCCTACCATGGCCGGGGCTGCCGACCGCTGTGTCATTCCCGAGCATCCCTTCGACATTGAGCAACTAACCGAATTGCTGGTCTACGACCGCAACCGCCACCCGAGCAAGTACGCCGTAGTGCTGGTCTCTGAAGGGGCCAAGATGCAGGCGCACGATGAGATGTCGTACGAGAGCAGCGAGACGGATCAGTACGGTCACCGCAAACTCGGCGGCATTGGCGACAAAGTGGCGGCGCGGCTCAAAGAACTCTCGGCCCAGTTCAACAACGGGCGGCGCATCAACGTGGTGAATCAGCGGCTCGGCTACCTCGTCCGCTGTGGCGACCCCGACGCGCTCGACTCCATCGTGCCCATGGCTTTCGGCAACCTCGCCCTTGACCTTGTGCTCGACAACGCCACGGGTCGCCTTGTCAGCATTCGCAACGGGGTTTACGATAGCGTACCACTCGATGTGGTACACGGGCCGCACAAGGTGGTGGATGTGCAGAAATACTACAACCTCGAACGCCTCCGCCCCAGCTACAAAACCTTCGACCGTAAGCCGCTCTTTATTATGACGAGTGATTTGTAAGTACATAATTTGTGCTGCATCCTCATATGTATGGCGCTCGTAGTGCGGGCAGTGGATTGTGTCCCACCTTCCGTCAACATGCTATGGGCAGCCTTGCATGACTTATCTTTTTCGAACCATTGGCAGCCTGCTCTTGCTTGGTCTTTGCAGCCTGTCTCAGCACGCCACTGCTCAGGATCAGGTTGTAGAAGAAAGCCGCGTCGTCGTTGAGAGCGGCAGGTGGCACCTTGTGGGCGATCTCCTCCTGCCCGCATCTGAGCACGCGCTGCCCGCTGTGCTCATGCTCAATCAGGCAGCGGGGGATCGAACCGTCTATAGAGATCTGGCTCACCAACTTGCTGCTCGCGGCATGGCCTCCCTGCGGCTTGACTTGCGGGGCCATGGAGAAAGCACTAACCTGGGGCGCTTCGTTCCTGGTGAGCGTCCACGGAGTCCGCTGATATGGGATGCGGAGGTTGATGTAATTGCAGCGCACGACTATTTAAAAGCACACCCCCGCATTGACGGGGAGCGCATCGGGATTGTGGGGGGGAGTTACAGTGGAGAGGAAATGGCGGAGGCGGGACGAGCAAACGGGTATGCCCAGACCTATGTAGCCCTTTCGCCAGGCTCCTTCAGTGAAGAATCGATCCGCGGTATTGATGACAGTGGGGTGGGATGGTTATTCATCGCATCGAAGAATGATCGGTATTTGCAAGAGATTACAGCCGCGGTTCAGGCACAGAGCAAGACCGTAGAGTTGGTCGTCGTCCCCGGCACGGAGCACGCCACCGATATTTTGGAGACGCACCCGGAGATGGCAGAACGGATCGCCGTTTGGCTGGCACAGCAGTTTCGGGAGTAGGCGACAAATGGAAGTGGTTGTCTGTCCTGGCTATTCCTTTTTTAGTCAAGCAGAGCCCTTCTTAAAAAAAGTGCTAGTATCATAGCATTTTTTCTTGACACCGGTGTAACCTCGCCGTATGTTGTTCGTAGGTGCTAGTATTGTAGCACTTTTCTAGGCTACCCATAGTTCTTACGCAGACCCAGGCAAGATCCATGAAGAAAAAGAAATCCCCGATGGAGTTGGGCCGCCGTGAGCGGCAGATCTTGACGTTCATCTATCGGCGCGGTCAGGCAACCGCTGCTGAAGTGATGGACGGGATCTCCAACCCACCCAGCTATTCCGGCGTACGCGCCATGCTCCGCATCCTCGAAGAAAAAGGGCATCTCCAGCACGAGAAGGACGGAGCCCGGTATGTCTATAGCCCGGTGCTGTCGTCCGAGGAGGCCGGGCGCTCAGCGATGAATTACATGGTGCAGGCATTTTTTAATGGTTCCGCCGAGCGGGCCGTTGCCGCGCTGCTTGACATCAAGGGCGACGAGTTCTCCGAAGATGATCTCGAACGCCTCTCCGAGATGATCGATCAGGCCAAAGATGCAGGACGATGAAGAGTCTATGACCCTAAGAATCTAAGAGGCTATGCATCTTGTACGCGAAGCAAATCCTAGACGCATGGACTTTCAGACGCATAGACGCCCAACCAAAACGCTCCCCCGATAAAAGTTAGCCCCATGGACATCCTTACCGATCTCACCCACCTCCCCGCGACCATGGCTCCCTGGATGAGCCTGATGTTTACCCTGCTGGTCAAAGGCATGCTTGTGCTGGCAGCAACGGGCATTCTTGTCTATGCGCTTCGGCAAAGCTCGGCAGCATTGCGCTATGTGGTATGGAGCGCGGGGTTGATGAGCCTGCTCCTGTTGCCCGTGCTCTCGATGGTCCTGCCGCAGTGGCACCTCGGCGTCTTGCCGCAGACGACCTCGCTGGTTGCTGAAGCCCCAACGGCTCCTACACCGCTGACACCACCAACGGCACCCGTCGCTCCGACGTCGCCAACGGCTCCTGCTCCTGCCGTTGCGCCGACATCTGTAGATGCCCCGGAACCAGCAGTGGCACCACTGCCCCAGGCGGAACCGGCTCCCGAGCCCGTAGCACCGCAACCTGACTGGACACCTACGGCTGACGAAGCGGGCGCGGGCTTGCTGGCTGGTATGCAACTGGGAGGGACGCCGCTCAACGAATTGCATTGGACCATCTGGGCCTTTCTGGTCTGGATCGCGGGGGTTATTGCCATTCTGGCGCGCACCGGGTTGGCGTATGCAGGGGTGCATCTGCTGCTCAGCCGTGCCGCGCTGGTCGAAGACGATGACTGGAACCTGCTGGCCGAAGACAGTGCCCATCGTCTTGGCATTGACCAATATGTGCGGTTGCGGTGGAGTAACTGGACGTCGGTGCCGTTGAGCGCCGGGATGTTTCGCCCTGTCGTTATCCTGCCCGAAGAGGCAAGGACGTGGCCCACGGATCGTCGGCGGGCAGTGCTACTGCACGAACTGGCCCACGTCAAACGTCGCGATTGTCTCACGCAGTTTCTGTCACAACTGACCTGTGCAATCTACTGGTTCAATCCGCTGACCTGGGTAGCTGCGCGGCAGCTTCGCATTGAGCGCGAACGG
>Ga0102947_1000855_pt1 | contig 10694 bp, 8 predicted proteins | sample SalPon2A_A_D2_MG_FD_78210 | JGI IMG/M metagenome (GOLD analysis project Ga0102947, IMG submission 78210) | Soil microbial communities from South San Francisco under conditions of wetland restoration - Salt Pond MetaG R2A_A_D2_MG | ecosystem: Environmental > Terrestrial > Soil > Wetlands | place... | reverse complement strand
CCTGGAGCTGGTGGTCAAGCGCAGCGTGATCTACGCCACGCTCACGGCGCTGCTGGTGGCGGTGTACTACCTGGTGGCGGAGGTGCTCGGCACCTGGATGATGGAGCGCACCGGGGCCGGACGGACGCTCTTCTCGTTCCTCGTCGTGTTCGCCACGGCGCTCGCGTTCATCCCCGTGCGCGACCGCATCCAACGGCTCGTCGACCGGTCGTTCTACCGTGAGCGGTACAGCTACCGGTCCACCCTTCGCACGTTCGCCAGCGACTTCGCGAACTTCCTGGAGCGCGACGATCTGGCGCGCCTTCTCGTCGAGCGGCTCCCGGAGCTGCTGGGCGTGGACCGGGCGGTGCTCTTCGTGAGGTCGTCGCCGGACGATTCGCTCCATCTGGCGGGGACCCGCGGGCTCGGCGCGACGGAGATCTCCCATCCGGTGCTTCATCCGTCCGGCGCCCTGCTGGCGTGGTGGCGGGAGTACGGAGGGCCGGTGCCCGTGGAACCGCGCCGCGATCCGCGTCCGCTTCAGCGATTGTCGGCGGAGGAGCGTGAGCTGATCGCGACGGCGGAGCCGTCGGTCCTGGTGTTCCTGCCCCGGGAGCGGCGGATCGAGGGGATCCTGATGCTCGGCCCCAAGCGCTCCGGGGACCGGTACCGGGCCCAGGATCTGGAGTTGCTCGCGACGCTGGGCGATCAGGCGGGCACGGCGCTCGCCGGTGCGCGCCTGCACGAGGAAGCGTTGGAGCGGCGTCGCATGGAAGAAGAGCTGGCGGTGGCGCGACGAATCCAGGCCTCCCTCCTGCCTTCGGAGATCCCGCAGGTCGACGGCGTGGAGATTGCGGCGCTGACGCGTCCCTGCCAGGAAGTGGGCGGCGACTTCTACGACTTCCTGGATTTCGGAAGCCGCGGACTCGGTCTCGCCGTGGCCGACGTGTCGGGCAAGGGCGTTCCGGCCGCGCTGCTGCTGTCCAACCTGCAGGCGAACCTGCGGGCCGCCGCGACGCCGGGCGATCTGGAGCCTCTGGTCGCGCGGGTGAATCAGCGTCTCTGCGCGGACGCGGGGCCGTCGGTGAGCTTCGCCACGCTGTTCTATGCGCACCTGGATCCGGCGGCCCGGACGCTGCAGTACGTGAACGCGGGGCACCCGGCCGGGCTCGTGGTGGCGCGGGACGGAACGGTCCGCAAGCTCGAGGAGGGCGGACTGCTCCTCGGAATGGAGCCCTCGGCGGACTACCGCGCCGGCACGGAGCAATTCGAGCCCGGCGAGGTCCTCCTGCTCTACAGCGACGGCGTGACCGACGTCCTCAACGCCCGGGACGAGGACTACGGCTCCGAGCGCCTGGAGACCCTTCTCCCCCGCCTCGCCCATCTGCCCGGCCAGGCCATCCTGGAGAACGTCGTGGCTTCGGTGGAGGCGTTCGTGGGGGGCAGCGTGCCCGACGACATCACGCTGCTGGTGGCAAAGATTCTCCCGCCTGGGACCGCTCCCCGCCCAGCCTGATCATCCCCTGGCCACCTGACCGGTCGAAATCTGGTCATCGCCTCCGGCCGCCCGATCGTTGTGCGCTTGTGAACCAAATAACTTGAAGATCGTTGCGTAACCCTATGCACCGCTTCGCATTGTGAAGCGCTTGTCGCCACCGCTCACAGGGTGCATTCGGCATCTCTGGCACCTCCTATGCAAGAGGTTCACACCGGAACAGCGAGGGAGCCCTGTCTGACCCTCGCGGTTCGTCGCGAGAGTTTCCAAAAGGAGACGCGCATGAAGACCCTGGTGTGGGCGGGCGTTTTGTACCTGCCCTTCCTCGACCTCTTCTGGTGGCTGAGATGAGGGACGTCGAGGACTGCTGGTTCGGGGCCTCGTGGCGCGTTTCCCGTGCTGCGGGGCCCATTCTCCGCCACCTCCCCAGTTGATCGGAGGAGAGTGAGATGCTCGCCCGCCCCTGGATGACCCGAATCGCTCTGGCGGCCTTCGGCGCCCTGCTCTACTGGGGCGTGGCCGCGGACTGGTGGATGCCGCGTCTCGTCTCGGGTTGAGACGGAGACCGCGCTGCAGGAAAGCCGCCGGTCGTGGAAGGTCGGCGGAACAGAGAAGGCCTCCCCTCGGGAGGCCTTCTTGCGTCGGGTCGATGTGGTCGCGGCGCAACGGACGGTCCGGAAACGAGGTCCTCAGCGGACCAGGCCGAACTTCCCTTCCACGACGTCGGCGACCGATCCGTCGTCGTCGAAGCAACGGATGGAGTACAGGTACACGCCGGGCTCCAGGTCGGGGCCGTCCCACGCGAAGTCCGACGATCCGCTGAGACGGTTCTCGCCGGCCAGGTTTCCGTCGTCCAGAAACTGCTGCGTTGCCAGGAACGATCCGACCCGCTGGCCCGAGACGTCGAAGATCTCCACCGAGAGTCGCGGCACCTGCCGGCTCAGCTCGATGTACATCCCCAGGTCGCTCCGGGAGCCCACCACGGGGTTGGGAAAGACATAGTGGTCCAGCACGGACGGTCCCTGGTTGCCGGGCGACCGGATGAAGATGCGCTCCGACCCGACGTTGTTCGTCGACGAGGGCTCGAGCTGCGCGTAGCCCGCGTCGAGTCCGGCGACCTCGGCGTACACGTCGTGGAACCCGGCCTGCCCCTGCCCCGGCGTCCAGAGGGCGCTCATTTCCACGATTCCTCCGGCCGGGAAGAAGTCCCTGCGCTCGACGGTGGCGATCGCGGGGGCGCCCTGGGCCGGATCGCCGTCGTAGAACGTCAGCCGCGCAGTCAGGGAGTCCGTCGTCACGCCCAGGTACACGAGCTGGGACGCGCCGTAGTTGTGCACCCGGGCGGTCAGGCGCACGGGCCGGTCCTCCTCCAGGAAGATGCCGGCCTGGGGCCGAACGACGAGCTCTCCGGCCGGGACGGCGAAGTCGGGCGCGCTGTAGTGGACCGCAAACCGGGCGATCGCCCCGATTCCCAACTGTGCCGCCAGCTGAAACTGGAGCTCCGAATTGGGCCGTCCGGAGGATGGGAAGATCGTTCCCCAAAGGTCCCGGGTGGTGTGATACCCGGGATACGGAAGGTTGATGTCCTCGAAGAGGAGGACCGCGTCGTAGCCGGCCGACCAGAAGCTGGCGTGATCGCTCCGTCCGAAGAACGCCACATGCTTCTCCACGGCCAGGTCGGGCACGAACGCGTCGGCCGTCTCCAGCAGGAAATCGGCGAGCCACTCCGAGCTCTCGTCGGTGATGATGTCCGCCTCGTTGCGCTGGGCGTTGTAGCCCAGCATGTCCATGTTCAGGACTCCGTAGATCTCCGTCCCGGCGCCGGCCAGAGAGTCCGCGAATGCCGCGGAACCGATCAGGCCCAATTCCTCGGCCTGGAAGGCCACGAAGTACACGTCGAAGTCGAAGGAGAGTCCGGAGAGAACCCGCGCCGCTTCGATCAGCACTGCGACGCCCGTCGCGTTGTCGTCGGCTCCGGGCGAGGGATCGTACAGCCAGTCCCACGTGCACGCGGGATCGCTGTTGATCGCGGTATCGGATTGCGAACAGTCGCAGCCCGCCGCGGGATCGCGCCCGTCCTGGCAGATCGTGGCCGGGACGGAGCGAGCGCCGATCGCGTCGTAATGGGCCGTGAGCAGGAACGCGCCGGCGGACGGCACGGCGGACGGATGGATGCCGACGACGTTGTAGTAGGTGCCGATCGCTCCGTTCGGATCCGTGTACTGGAAGGAGTGGTTGCGGACGTTCGTGTCCCCGAGGGACTCGGCGAACTTCTGCTCGATGTACGCCTTGTGGATGGTCTGGGTGTTCGGGTGCGCGTAGTAGCGGAACTGGGAGTTCGGCGCCATCGCCCAGCTCACGCCCTCGGACAGCGTGCGGACGTACTCCTCCAGCGAGTCCGGAAGCACTTGCCCGATGATGTCGTCGACGTCGTCCGGGGTCCGCAGGGTGGCCCGGGCTCGCTCGAGCGCGGCCGCCATCGGCGCGGGAGGCCCGGCGCGCGGTGCGCGAGGCGCGGGCACGGTGTACTCCAGCATCCGGAACGCCTGGTGCGCGCGGGCCGCGAAGCGGTCCGCCGTCTCGCGCGTGACGATGACCGTGCCGTTGGACGGTGCGATCGTCAGCGGGCGTCCCGCCGACAATCGCTCCCGGGCGGAGATCTCCGGAGCGACGAAGACGATCCTCTCCCCTTCCCGCACGCGCCCCAGGTAGCGAGGGCGGCCGGTGCCCCAGAGGTCGGCCGCGCTGTTCCCGTCCGGAAGCGCGAGGAGCAACCATACGGTCCCCGAATCGCGTTCCTGGTGGAGCACCAGCCAGGGATCGTTCGGGGCGCCCCCCCGCGCGAGGGAAGCCGCGGGCAGCGGGCCGGCTTCGTAGACGTCGAACGGGGGCTCCAGGCGGTCGGCGCAAGCCGGACGGGCGGCGAGCGCGAGAAGCCCGATCAAGGAGACGGCGGCGAGGAACAGACGCATCGAAGCCTCGAGCACGGGAAAAGGGGCGGCGCCGGAAAGTCCCGGGATTGAAAACGTTAGACCGTTCGGCGGGGCGGGTCAACCGGAACGGGGCCCGACGCGAAGCAGCCCGCCTCCCGCGAAGGAGACGGGCTGCCCGGGCCCTGCCGGCGCGGACGAGTCCGCGTGACTAGAAGCTCTGCTCGGCGGCCTTCGAGGGGTTCTTGCCGCTGTCGTGCGGGATGTAGATCCAAGCCCCGGGCGTGGAGAAAGCGCTCTCGTTGTCGCTGAAGTCCACCGCCGCCACGCGGTAGTCCGCGCGCGAGTAGTAGACGTCGTCGTAGCTCGCGGTGGCGAGCGGCGTGACGGTCAGCGTGGTCCAGGTGGCGCCGCGGTCCAGCGAGCGCTGCAGCACGTACCCGGCCAGGTCGGGCTCGGAGTTCCCATCCCACTCCACCTGGATGGAAGCCGGGCCGCCACCGAGCGTGGCGGTCGCCTGCACGTTCACCGGCACGGCCGGAGCCACGGTGTCGACGGTCGTCGGTCCGGGGTTGAAAGAGGAGTCACTGTCGTCGCCGCAGCCGCCGAGAGCGAGCGCGAACGCGACGGGCAGAACCCCGAAGAAGCGGACGGCACTGGGGGTCATGTTCGTTCTCTCCTGTGCTTCGTTCGTGTGGAGAAGCCACAAGGGCGACTGATCCGGGCGACTTCGAGAGCAAGTCGAGGACCAGTTCGCCGGACGCCAGGAGAGGCAACTTCCGGCAAGAGTCGGCTGCCGCTTCGCGCGGGGGAGCCCGCGGCGGCGCCGCTGCGTTGCGTTGTGCGCGATGCAAAGTGCAAGGGTTGAGCGCGTCAGTGCAGGATCTGAACGCGCGCGATCCCGGCGCCGGGGTTCTCGCGCCAGCGCACGAAGTAGAACCCGGAGGCGGTCCGGATCCCGGCCGGGTCGCGGCCGTTCCAGCGGAACGTGCGACCGCCGTCCCCGTCCATGACCGTCGACGTGAGGATCCGCACCCGTCGTCCCGCCACGTCGAACACGTCGGCGGTGCCCGGGCCGGCGGGCCCGGCCCGGCGGAAGCGAATCTCCATTTCGTCGCCCCGGGCGGTGGAAAACGGATTGGGGAACGATTCCGGAGGAGCGGCCGCGTCCCCTTCGGTCAGGACTCGCTCCAGCCAGGCTTCCAGCCCGGGCACGCCACGCGGATCGGGGAGATCTCCGTTCTCGTGGGGTCCGCGGGCCAGCGGGCCGCCGCGGAGAACCCGGAAGTCCTCGGCGAAGATCTCCCGCGGACGGTCCCGATGCCGTGCGGTCTCCACGTAGCGATCCGACTCGAGGCCGCGGAGCTCCCGGTACTCGGTCCAGGAAGCGGAGCCCTCCGGGAGCAGACGGCGTTGGATCAGGTGTCCCGTCTCGTGGACGACCGTGGCGTGTACGTGCGCTGGGTGCACCTCCCGGATGCCGGGCGTCAGGAAGATCGTTCCGTTCTCGCAACTGGACTTGAGATGGTCCCGGCGCGGGTACGGAAGGATGAGGATCCTCCCTTCGGCGCGGACGCCGGCCGCTCCGAGGTCCCGCAACGCGGCTTCCACTTCCTGAACGGACATCGGGTGGAACGCGCCGTCCCCCAGGGTGGAGATGGAGGGGTCGGCGGGATCCGTGATCAACGACCACTCCTGTCCGCCCACGGTGAGAACGGCGCTCTCGTCCGTGGCGACGATCCAACGTTCCGCGACGTCCTCGGGAGCGTGCACGGTGACGCCGGCCCCGGTCGGCCCCGCCGGCGCGAGCACGAGGAGGAGTGCGAACGCGCCCGCGACGCGTGTTTTTCCGGAATGGGCCATGGCACGTCGGAGAACTGCAACCGCCATGCCGTGCAAGGACGCGCAACCGTCGGCCGGTTTCGCCCGGGATGGGCTTGCATTCCCGCTCGCGAGCCCGGCGGACTGGGGGGAACCCCACAGCCCGTCTGGGCCGCCGCGCCCATCCGAAACGATGTCCGGAGTCGTATCCCCGGCGCGCTACCGCTCTTCCGCCGCCTCGGCCACGGGAAGGGTGACGCGGACGGACGTGCCGCCCAGCAACGCGGGAACCAGGCGAACGGCTCCGCCGTGAGCGCCCGCGATCTCGCGGACCACGGCCAGGCCGAGCCCTGCTCCCTGGTGCTCGCGGGTGGAGGTCATGTCACCCTGCGTGAAGCGGTCGAACAGCTCCTCGCCGAGGCTCTCCCCCACCCCGATTCCATCGTCATGGACCTCCAGGATGAGGTCGCGCCCTCGTCGCTGCACGCGCACGATGACCTCCGCTTTCCCCGGCTCGCGCTCGAACTTGAACGCGTTGTCCAGAAGGTTGCGAAGGATGAGCGGGAAGCGCATCCGGTCCAGCATCACCGGCGCGGCGGCGGCGGCGTCCTCGATCTCCAGCGCGTACCCGCGGCGCTGGTCGCTTTCCGAGCCGGCACCGTACTCGCGCAGGAAGTCGCCGAGGGTCGTCGCGCGCAGGAGGGGCTGGTAGGCGCCGTCCTGGCATTCGGTCAGCGTCAGCAGGTTCGCGATCATGTTGTCCAGGCGGTCCACGTTCGCGCGAATGGCTTCCAGTGAGTGGACCTGGTCGGGCCGCAGGTTCGTCTGGTCGCCGTGGGACGCGAGACTCAGAAAGCCCTTCATCGCCGTCAGCGGCGTCCGGAACTCGTGCGACACGGTGGAGAGGAGATCGTCCTTGATGCGCTCGATCTCGCGAAGCTGCTCGTTGCGCTCCTCCAGCTCCACGTTCTTGCGCGCCAGGCGGCGACGCTCCAGCGCGTTGTCGATCGTGCGGCGGATCTGATCGAGGGTGAACGGCTTGACGATGTAGTCGTGCGCGCCCAGCCGCATCGCGTGGAGCGTGCTCTCCACGGTGGCGTAGCCGCTGATCACGATCACGGGGATCTCCGGGCACGTCTCCTTCATCCATTCGATGACCGCGATCCCGTCGACGTCCGGCATCCGCACGTCGGAGACGACGAGGTCGTAGGCCCGCCGTCCCAGGAGATCCAATCCGTGGCTGCCGTTCTCGGCGGTGTCCACGTCGAAGCCGCAAAGCTGCAGGAACTCCTCCAGCGTGCCGCGGATGTTCGGCTCGTCGTCGATGACCAGGATCCGCTCCGTGCCCGTCCGGACCGGCGTCGCGGCGGCGGAAGCCGCGTGGGCGCTCATCGGGACGCTCCGGCCGGGACCGCATCGCCCTCGCGGCGGAACCGGACCATGGGTGCCGGCGTCGACGGGGATTGGCCGGCTTCCGCGGACCCGTCATCCGTGGCGGCCGCGGCGCCGCTCACTCTGTTGCGGTCCGAGCCGATGTCTTCCAGGTCGCCCAGCAGCCCGTTCAGTCGGCTGAGCATGTCCTGCTTCAGACGGAGGGGTTTCCGGGACCGGAAGCGATAGGTCAGCTCGCTCCAGTCCTTGCCGCCCCGCACGCGCAGAAGCTGTCGCCGCGCGCCCGCGTACGTGCCCAGGAAGGCCGCGGCCATCGCCCCGGCCGCGAGCGCGGCGATCCACGGCCACGGAACCGGCGACGCCGCGGTCGGGCTCGGCGCGGCGGCCAGCCGGGCGGCCTCCGTCGCGAGCAGGTCCAGCCTCCCGGAGTCCACGGCCCGGGCCGGCGCGACCAGCGCGGCGAGCCAGCCCGCCGTCATCAGGACGCGCTCACGCGACTCCATCCATCTTCCTCCCCCTGCCGCCCTCCACGACGGCGGCCGGCCGTTGAAACGGTTTCCGGATCTCGTCCGGCTCTTACTGCGCCAGGATCTTCGCGATGTCCCCGATCACCGCCCGGGCGCCCAACGTCTCGGCGTTGGAGAACTCCTGCGGGATGCCCGGCCCCATGAGCCCGGAGACGAGCGAGCGCATCTGGCTGCGCAGCTTGCTCCGCAGCCGGAGGATCGCCTTGGTGTGGATCTGGGAGATGCGGCTCTCGGACACGCTGAGGATGGAGCCGATCTCCTTGAGGGTGAGCTCTTCGTAGTAGTAGAGCGCGATGACGAGCCGCTCGCGGGCGGGCAGTCGCCCGATGGCGCCGTTCATGACGTCCTTGAGATCCTCGATGTCGATCCGCTCGGACGGGTCCAGACTGTCCCGGTCCTCCACCGCGTCCACGAGGCGCGTCTGGCCCTCGCCGTCCTTGCCCTGCACGTACTCGTCCAGGGAGACGAGGCTCGTCGAACGGACTTCGTCCAGCAGGCCGTACAGGGCCTGCGTCGACAGCTTCATCTTTTTGGCGATCTCCTCGGTGGTCGCGGAACGGCCGAGCGAGCTCTCCAGCTCGACGTACGCGCTCTCGAGGCGGCGCGCCTTCTGCCGCGTGGAGCGCGGGATCCAGTCCAGTGCGCGGAGCTCGTCCAGGATGGCGCCGCGGATGCGCGTCACGGCGTAGGTCTCGAAACGGGTGTCACGCTCCAGGTCATACTTGTCGATGGCATCCATGAGACCGAGGATCCCCGAGCTGATGAGGTCGTCCGCCTGCACGCTGGGCGGCAGGCCGATCGCCAGGCGTCCCGCGACGTACTTCACGAGTGACACGTAGCGCAGGACCAGCTTCTCGCGGATCTCCGGCGAACGGGACTTGCGGTACGACTTCCAGAGGGTCTCGGCGCTCTCGGGAGTAGTGGTCTTCGTCATGAGGCGGGAGTCTCCATCGATTCGGGGGAACCTGCGGCAGCGGGAGAAACATCCGGGTCGAGGCCGCGCGGACGCGGCGGCGTGGCGTTCCATCGGGTGAGGAGCAGGGCGGGCGTCGGGCCGAGGACCGTTCGGGTTCCTGTCGAGTCGTGCCGCAAGTCGCCATTCCTTTCTGGATCTCGCTCCGAGAATCCGCCGGGCGAGGCTCGGATTCGCAAGGCTCTTGCCAACTCGCGGGAATCCGAAACAACGTCCGCAACGCGTTGCAAGAGGATGACTTGGAGAATCGGGACACCTCGTGGGCGCGCTGTCGACGCCCGGAGTCTGTTCAGGAACTGGTCAGTGGCCGGTTTCTGGTCAGGAAGAAGTGGTCAGGTCCCGCAACCTGCCGGGCCGCGGATGCCGGTCGCAGAGCGTCCCGCCGCAGGGAACGGATCTCGGCTTCCAGCAAGACGGTGCTCTCGACCGTCCGCGAGATCGCGTCGAGGAGAGAGAGGAGATCCCGGCAGCCAGCCGGCGGCAGCGAGCGCCGGGACTTCTTTCGCCACTCCCGACCTCCCGTCACGCCTTCTTCCCAGACGCCGATTCCGCGAAGGACCGACTTCTTCTCGCGGAGGATCGCGTTGACCTTCGCGACGTCCCCGTGTTCGCGGAGCGTCCGGAGCTCCCGGCGGGACAGGCGCTCCAGATCCCGGTAGCCGTTCAGGATTGCGGCGTACGCCTCCCGGAGCCGGGCGACCCGAGCGGAATCAGCCATGGTCTTCCACCGCCCCGGTTTCTTTCGCGGCGCCCTTCGGCTCCTCGGCCCGCTCCGCGAGACGGAGAAACCAGCCCGCCTGCGAGCCGTAGAACGTGTCCGGCCACCGTTCGTGCGATTCACGGTAACGATCGAGGGCGACGGCCGGCTGTCCGCCGCGGCGGGCCGCGTTTCCCAACTGGAGCGTGGCCCAGGACGCCTCCTCCCTGTCCAGGCGCTCCTGGAGCGCCCGGCGGTAGAGGCGCTCGGAGTCCTGGATGTGGCCCTGGGCCCACGCGCAATCCGCCTCCAGGATCAGCGCCCCGCCCTTCAGCTCCGAGGGCAGGTGCGCCGACTCCGCGAGTCCGGTCACGTACTCCCGCGCACGCTTCACGTCGTTGCGTTCCCAGGAGATCGCGGCCAGGAGCAGCTGTGCCTCCGCGCGCGCCTGTCCCGTGAGCCGGGGCAGGGCCTCCTCCAGGCTCGCCCCGGACAGATCCGGGTGGCCGGACCGCCGGAGGACCCGTGCCCGCCGGAGGAGCTGCTGCGGCGTGGACTCGCGGGCCGAGAGGTCGCGGGCGATCGTTCCGGCGCCCGCGACGTCGCCGCTCTCCAGTCGGAGCTCGGCCAGGCGCAGTGCGTCCGCGAAGCGCGTCCTCCGGTCGCCGGCGCCGGACTCGAGCGCCGGCGCCAGCACTTCCGCGGCCTCGTGAACGAGCCCCCGTTCCGCGAGAAGGGCCGCCAGCGAGCGGCGGTGACGCGCACGCTCCTCTTCCGTCCGGCTGAGCTTCAGCGCGCTCGTATCCCGCTGGAGATCGTTGATCCAGGCGGACAGGTCCCGGAGTGGATCGTTCCCGTCGGGCGCGACGGGCTCCGCCGG
>Ga0102947_1000854_pt1 | contig 10700 bp, 7 predicted proteins | sample SalPon2A_A_D2_MG_FD_78210 | JGI IMG/M metagenome (GOLD analysis project Ga0102947, IMG submission 78210) | Soil microbial communities from South San Francisco under conditions of wetland restoration - Salt Pond MetaG R2A_A_D2_MG | ecosystem: Environmental > Terrestrial > Soil > Wetlands | place... | reverse complement strand
TGGAACAGTTGTTAGAGATTCTTCAGGAACCATCACTAGTACCATTGGCAGATATTATATGAATATCAAAAAATACCAATTTATAGATAGTGTAAAACTTGTGAATCCAGAATACATCTTAAAAACAAACAGGTTAGATTATTTCACAGAAAATGGTCATGCCTACATGTATGGTCCAAGTACAATTACGAGTGACTCCAGTAAAATTTATTGTGAACGAGGTTATTATGACACTGAAAATGATATCGGATATTTTATAAAGAATTCTAGAATAGATTATGACAATCGAATTTTTGAAGGAGACAGTATGTATTTTGATCGGAATAGAAGTTTTGCCTCTGCAACCAACAATATTAAAGTTACAGATACATTAAATAACAGCATTGTAAAAGGCCACTATGCTGAAGTTTTTAGAGAAAAAGACTCTGTTTTTATCACCAAAAGAGCTTTGGCAATTACAGTTCAGGAAAAAGATTCTATTTATATGCATGGTGATACACTCATGGTAACAGGAGATCCTGAACATCGTATTACAAGAGCTTTTAGAAATGTAAAAATGTACAAATCCGATATGAGTGGAAAAGCAGATTCTGTGCATGTAGATCACGAAAAAGGATTAACACGATTAATCAATATTTCAAAAGTTGATCCTTCTGATGCATTTGCAAAAAAACGTCATCCTATTCTTTGGAATCTAAAAAACCAAATGACTGGAGATACCATACACTTAATTTCTAATACAGAGACTGAAAAATTAGATACTTTACTTGTTTTTAATAATGCCTTTCTAATAAGTAAAGATACTCTGGATGCTGGATACAATCAAATATCAGGGCAACGTTTAATTGGTTTATTTAATGATGAAAACCAGCTCTATCAAGTTGATATCATTAAGAATGCTGAATCAATTTATTATTTCAGAAATGATGCTAATGAACTTGTAGGCATTGACAAATCCAAATCAGGAAGTATTAGGATTTTCATTACAGACAATGCTGTTGAAGAAGTCAGAAAAATAAATCAGATTGATGGAAATATATATCCTCAATCTCAATTTCCAGAGAATGCCAAAATACTTAAAGGTTTTGTCTGGCGAGAAGACGAAAGACCAAATAGTATTGAAGATTTATTTAAAGACGATCCTCCTTTAAATTTACCAAAAATAAAGGGTTTAAGTGATTATATAGAACCTGAAGACTTCTTTGACGATGCCATGTTAGAACGTATAGAAAAGGCCGATGAAGCAGAAAAAAACAGCAATCCAAATACACCAAAAAAAGCCTCACGAAATTTACCTGAAGAAGTAAGACAAGATTCACTCTCTAAAAAGAAACCTTCACCAAAAGAGAAGCCAAAACCTCAATGACGGACGATTTCTTTAAATATCAGGCGCAAACATCACCAAGTCCTTTAGCTATGGAAATTTCTCACGCCAAAGGGTCTTACATTTATGATACAAAAGGGAAGGCTTATCTTGATTTTGTTGCTGGTGTTTCTGCTTGTCCTTTAGGGCATAATCATCCTAAAGTCATTTCAGCAATTAAAGAGCAAATAGATAAATATTTGCATGTCATGGTTTATGGCGAATATATTCAGGAACCTGCTGTTGAGCTAGCAAAATTATTGTCAAAGCATTTACCAAAACCGCTAGAGAAAACTTATTTAACCAACTCTGGTACCGAAGCTATAGAAGGTGCACTGAAACTTGCAAAACGCGCCACTGGACGTAGCGAAATAATTGCTGCAAAAAACGCTTATCACGGAAATACCATGGGTTCTATGAGTGTTTTGGGTAATGAAGATAGTAAGCAAGCTTTCAGACCATTACTTCCTGATGTTAGATTTATAGAATTTAATAATCACCAAGATTTACAATATATAACGACTAAAACTGCTTGTGTCATTTTAGAGACTATTCAAGGTGGTGCTGGTTTTATTGAACCCAAAAACAGCTTTTTAGAAAAAGTGAAAGAACGTTGCAATCAAGTAGGTACACTTTTAATTTTAGACGAAATACAGTCAGGTATAGGAAGAACAGGCAAACTTTTTGGATTTGAACATTATAATTGTATTCCTGATATTTTGGTAACAGGAAAAGGTTTAGGTGGTGGTATGCCTATTGGTGCATTCACTGCATCTTCAGAACTCATGGATTTACTAAAAGACAACCCAAAATTTGGTCACATAACAACTTTTGGAGGACATCCTGTTATTGCTGCATCAGCATTGGCAACATTAAAAGAAATAATTCAAAGTAACCTGATGCAACATGCTTTGGAAAAAGAGCAACTTTTTAGGCAACATCTAAAGCATCCATTAATAACTGAAATTAGAGGAAAAGGGTTAATGTTAGCCATTTTAACTTCTTCAGCAGAAATTACCAATAAAATGATTTTAAAATGTCAAGACCAAGGTTTAATTTTGTTTTGGTTACTTTTTGAACCAAAAGCAATACGAATTACACCTCCTCTAACCATCTCTAATGATGAAATTATAAAGGGTTGCGGTATTATTCTCGATGTTTTAAATCAATTAGAATAGTATAAAAAAGTTTACAACGTTTTGAAAATCAAAAGGGAAACAATTAAAACCTAGTAAGAATTAAGCTGTTGATTACTTTGTTAAAAACATTTGACCCTTCAATAGATAAAATTAGAATAGAACGTTAAATTTATTGAAACCTAATAGTAGCAAGTGCCTATGGAGTTAAGTCCCGACGACAACAACAACAACAATTTATCACTTACAAAATTTGAATCAATGCTAAAAACAAACAATGTTTTGTTTTTTGATTCAGAAGAATTCGAAAACATTATCCACTATTATCTCAATCAAGGTAAAGTAGCTCTAGCTAAAAAAGCCATTAAATTAGGATTGGACCAACATCCTACTTCAATTAATTTAAAATTATTTAGAATTGAGGTTTTTGTTTTTGAAAATAAGCTTGATATCGCAGACAATTTACTTAATGAGCTTTATAGCTTAGAGCCTTTAAATGAGGAAATTTATATTCAGAAGGCCAATATTCTGTCTAAAAAAGATTTGCATCAGGAAGCTGTAGATGTTCTAAAAAAAGCACTGAAATTAACAGACGACCCAATAGATATATATTCGTTAATAGGTATGGAATATTTGTTTCTGGATAAATTTGAAGATGCAAAAAATTATTTTATGAAATGTGTAGAGGTAGATCATCAAGATTATACTGCTTTATACAATATGATTTACTGCTTTGACTTTCTTGATCAGAATCAGCAAGCCATCGAATTTTTAAATGTGTTTTTAGACAAGAATCCCTATAGTGAGGTTGCCTGGCATCAATTAGGAAAACAATATTTCACGATCAAAGATTATAAAAAAGCATTGGCAGCTTTTGATTTTGCTATAATTTCTGATGACCGCTTTATTGGAGCCTATTTAGAAAAAGGAAAAGTGCTTGAAAAATTGAAACGCTACAACGAAGCCATTGAGAGTTACAATACCACATTACAACTAGACGACCCAACATCGTTTGCTTTATTGCGTATAGGTAATTGTTATGAAAAGTTAGGTCAAGATGATCTAGCAGTACAATATTATTACAAAACGGTTCATGAAGATCCGCTTTTAGATAAAGGATGGATTTCTATCACTAAATTTTACAGGAAAAAACAGAATTTTCAAAAGGCATTATATTATATAAATAAAGCTATTAATATTGATAGCGAAAATGTAGTCTACTGGAAATATTATGCGCAGATAAACCTACAATTGAACTTCTTGGAAGAAGCAGAAAATGGGTTTAAAAGAGCTCTGGATTTAGGTAATTACGAATTGAATACTTGGATATCACGAAGCGATATTTTAATAAAATTGGGTGAAATAGATGCTGCTATAGTTAATCTATTAGAAGCAAGTGAATTTTATCCGGAGAACGCAGAAATAGAATACAGGTTAGCTGGCTGTTATTTCTTTATTGGCAAACAAGATAAAGGTGAGTATCATTTAAAAAACGCAATACAAAACAATACAGAGTATGCTTTTATCATTGAGGAACTTTTCCCAAAGATTTATAAGAAAGCAAAAATAAAAAACTTGTTAAAAACAAAGCAATAACAACAAAGGCTTTTTCCTAAAATTGAATATCTTTGGTTTTCGCTTATAAAAATAGAGAATGCAAAGACGTTTTATTGATTATTTTATTATTTCGCTTAAAGGAATAGCCATGGGAGCAGCCGATGCAGTTCCTGGAGTTTCTGGAGGTACTATAGCTTTTATTTCTGGCATTTACGAAGAATTAATTACTACCATAAGTAACGTTAATATGTCTCTCTTTAAAACACTTTTTAAAGAGGGTTTTGTAGCATTTTGGGGAAAGTTAAATGGTAATTTTTTACTGGCACTTTTAACTGGTATAATCATCAGCTTTGTGTCTTTTATGCGATTGGCAAAATATTTAATAGAAAATCATCCTATATTAATCTGGTCATTCTTTTTCGGACTTATAATTGCCAGTATATATTTTGTAGGCAAACAAATTACTAAATGGAACATTGCAACTATTCTTGCTTTAATTATAGGCACGTTGATTGCATATTATATCACTACTTTGCCTTCATTAAATGACAATGAAAACCCTATTTTCCTGATTTTTGCTGGAGCTCTAGCAATTTGTGCCATGATTTTACCTGGTATTTCTGGAGCATTTATTCTAGTTATTCTTGGCGCTTATAAAACTTTAAGCATAGCAATACATGATTTGGATTTTAAAAGAATTGGTCTTTATGTTGTAGGAGCTATAATTGGATTATTAAGTTTTAGCCGGTTTCTAAAATGGCTCTTTAAAAATTACCATAATGCTACGTTAGCATTACTTACCGGATTTATTTTTGGTTCTTTAAACAAAGTTTGGCCTTGGAAACAGACATTAACTTGGAGAACAAATTCTAAAGGAATGGAAGTTCCGTTTTTGGAAAAAAGCGTGTCTCCTTTTTCATATCAGGATAATAATCATTTATTATTTGCAATCATTTTAATGATAGTAGGTTTTTTAACTATTTATATCCTAGAAAAGGTCGGTTCTAAAAAAGCATAATGGAAAGCACCAGAACATTTACAGATAAAATATTCCTTATTTTAAAAGGCATCGGTATGGGAGCTGCAAATAAAGTTCCCGGTGTGTCTGGTGGTGTTGTTGCTTTTGTCGCTGGTTTTTATGAAGAGTTTATTTATTCATTACAAAAAGTGAATAGAAAAGCGTTTAAACTACTTATTAATGGCAGATTTAAAAGTTTTTTCCAGTATATAAATGGCCGTTTTTTAGGGCTTCTTTTTTTAGGTATGGTCATGAGTTATTTTAGTGTTTCAAAAATACTTGACTATTTTATAAAGCATTATGAGCTTTATGTATGGAGCATATTTTTTGGGATGATTATAGGCTCTATTTATTACATTGGTAAAGACTTTAAAGATTGGAACTATAGAACCTGTATTGCTATAATTATTGGAATCGTAATTGGTGTAGGCATTAGTTTTTTAGATCCTGCTAAAGAAAATGACAATCTTTGGTTTGTTTTTTTCTGTGGAATCATTAGCGTGTCTGGTATGACGCTTCCTGGGTTTTCGGGATCTTTTATTCTCATTTTGTTAGGGAATTATGTGCTGCTTTTAGTTGATTCCGTTAATGCACTTTACGATACTTTATTTGAAATTATTAAAGGTGATTTCAGCTTTATAAACAATATGGTTAGAATACGAATGCTAAAAGTACTGGCTTTCTTTACTCTAGGTTCGGTTACTGGATTGGTAACTTTTTCCCATTTATTAAGTTATATTTTAAAGCGATATAAAAGTTTAACCATTTCTGTTATTATTGGTTTTATCATAGGCTCTCTTGGTGTGGTTTGGCCATGGAAAAAGACAATTTATAAATTGCTGGACGATGGAAGTATTCAAATAGATTCTGCAGGAGAAAAAGTTATTGAAAATTACAGTCGTTATATTCCAGAACTTAATGCACAAACCTGGACAGCCATCTTATTTGTAGGAATAGGAATTTTAATTGTTTTAGCTTTGGAGGTTTACGGACAAAAAACAAAAAAACACCATGCGTAGATTTGGCTTATTAGGTAAAAATATTTCATATTCATTTTCAGAATCTTATTTTAAAGCCAAATTTGAAAATGAAAAAATTCTTGATGCCAAATACCAAAATTTTGATATTCAAAATATTTCAGAGCTTACCAATATTTTGTCTACAACAGATAATTTGAAAGGGTTAAATGTTACAATTCCCTATAAGGAAGAAGTTATTCCTTTTTTGACTAAACTAGATTCAAAAGCTAAAAAAATAGGTGCAGTAAACACTATAAAAATAAATAGCAAAAATAAATTAATTGGCTATAATACAGATTGTTATGGGTTTAAAAATTCATTGAAGCCACTTTTAAAACCAAATCACAAAAATGCCATAATTTTAGGAACAGGTGGAGCAAGTAAAGCTATTGCATATACTTTAAACAAATTCGGAATAGACTATATTTATGTTTCAAGAAAACCATCAGACCTTACCAAAATAACCTATAACAATATAACAAAAGATCTTATCAGAACGCATCATGTAATTGTTAACTGTTCACCTGTTGGAACATTTCCAAATGTTGAGCAATGCCCAAATATACCTTATGAGGCAATTACAGAAAATCACATTTTGTATGATTTGATATATAACCCAGAAGAAACAAAGTTTTTAAGGCTTGGCAAGCAAAATGGTGCAGTCACCATTAATGGGCTTAAAATGCTTGAATTACAGGCAGAGAAAGCTTGGCGTATTTGGAATAAAGATTAAATAGTAACAACCTTTTTGTAAATACTAGAGTTTGTTATTATCTTTAAGGTGTTATGAAATTGTAAAAACTTAAAACATTTTAAAAAATGTCAGAGCAAGATAACCTGCAAAAAGCAGATGGAATAGAAGAAAAAGAACCTAAAAAGCCAGTAGCTTTAGAAGAGAATCTTCCAGATGAAAATAAATCTTCTACAGAACAACAGGATAATGAAGAAAGTCAAAATGATGATGGAGCCATTGATGAGATAGAATCTTCCAATGCTGAAGACGCTGAAGATGAAGGCAACAAAGAACGGCACGTCATAGAGTTCAAAGAGTATGATAAAATGTCGTTGGACGCTTTGGTTGTAGAATTAGATAAACTTGTAAAAAACGAAAAGGCGCAAGCCATAAAAGCACATGTTGAAGGCATTAGATCTGAATTTAAATCTAAATTCAATGCTCTTTTAGATGAGAAAAAGGAAGAATTTTTAAACGAGGGTGGTCATGAAATAGATTTTTACTACTCGAGTCCTTTGCAAAAACGCTTTAAAAGTATTTATAAAGAGTACAGAAATAAATTACACCTTCACTATAAAAACATAGAGAATAACCTCAAAGAAAATTTAGCAAATAGATTAGAAATTATTGAGGAGATCAAAGGATTAATCAATGTTGAAGAAAACATAAACACAACCTACAAGCACTTCAAAGAATTGCAAGAACGCTGGAAGCATGCAGGTCCAATCCCTAGAGATAAATATAACAATGCATGGAACAGTTACCATCATCATGTTGAAATTTTTTACGATTTCCTTCATTTAAATAGAGATTTAAGAGATTTAGATTTTAAATACAACCTTGAGAAAAAATTAAAAATCATTGAGCAAGCTGAAGAACTGGCAAAAGATGATAATGTTATGAGAGCTTTTCGTGAGCTTCAAGCTTTGCATAAAATGTGGAAAGAAGAGTTAGGCCCTGTTGCGAAAGAACATAGAGATGATATTTGGAAGCGATTTAAAGAAGCCACAAAAACAATTCACGACAGGCGCCAGGATCACTTTGCTGAAATGGAGAAAGTTTATGAAAAAAATCTTGCTGTAAAGTTAAAACTAATAGAGGCCATTAAAAATATAACTGATGAAGGAGCAACATCACACAGTTCATGGCAAAAGAAAATAAAGGAAGTGGAAGCTTTAAGAGAATCTTTCTTTAATGCTGGTAAAGTTCCAATAAAGGTAAACGAGGAGACTTGGGCAAAATTTAAAAATTCTGTAAGAGCTTTCAATAAAAAGAAAAACTCATTTTATAAGGACTTAAAGAAAAACCAATACGAAAACCTTCAAAAAAAGCTAAAATTAATTAAAGTTGCAGAAGATAACAAGGATAGTGAGGATTTTGAAACTGTAACGCCTCTTATGAAGAAAATTCAAAGTGAGTGGAAAAGTATTGGGCATGTACCCAGGAAGGATAGCGATAGGATTTGGAAACAATTCAAAGCTGCATGTAATAGCTATTTTGATAGACTTCATGCAAAAAGAAGTACGCAAAGCAAAGAACAATTAGAAACTTACAATAAGAAAGTAGAACTGCTTAATGAATTAAAAGGTTTAGAACTTAAAGGAAAACAGGAGGACGATATTAAGCTAATAAAAGATTATATCGTAAAATGGAAAAAGATTGGTCAAGTAGCTCATAGTAAAAGATATATTGAAGGTAAGTTCTATAAGGTTTTAGACCATTTGTTTGAAAAAACAGGTATTAGTAAAAATGAAATTGAGCTTATTAAATACGATAACAAACTACAGGTTCTTAACAACAACGAAGACTCTAAAGTACTTGATAATGAGTTGTCCTTTATTAGAAAGAAAATTGATGAAGTAAAAGGCGAAATTAATCAGTTGGAAAATAATTTGCAATTTTTTACAAATGTAGATGACGACAACCCTTTAGTACAAGAAGTAAATAATAACATTAAAAAACACAAAGACACTTTAAAGCTTTGGAAGGCTAAACTAAAGAAAATTAAAGATTTATATTAAAATCTCTAATCTCTAAAAAACTAAATCCTACCTAATTTAAACAATACTGAATATTGTTTAAAACAAGTAGGATTCCAGTCCCTAACTAAACTAACTACGGTTATTTTAACCCAAAAATAACCTATTTTTTAATGACACTTTTTTAAATTGATTATGCTATTAACCTATGTAAGTAGAAATGGTGTCATTTATTTTATATACGTGACAAAAAAAGTTTTGGATGTCTTATAATCAAAAAAATTAAATCTTTTTTGCTTCTTCCCAAAAAACATCCATTTCCTCCAAAGACATTTGCTTTAAAGATTTATTTTGTGCTTTAGCTTTAGCCTCTAAATATTGAAATCTTTTTGAGAATTTTTTATTGGTTCTCTCAAGTGCATTTTCAGGATTTATACCCAAAAATCTAGCATAATTAACCATAGAGAACAATACATCTCCAAACTCATTTTCAATTGATTCTTGATTTCCTTTGGCAATTTCGGTTTTAAATTCGTTAAGCTCCTCTTCTACCTTTTCCCAAACTTGTTCCGATTTTTCCCAATCAAACCCTACTCCTGCTACTTTATCCTGAATTCTATTAGCCTTAACCAAAGCTGGTAAACTATGTGGAACACCTTCCAGAACACTTTTCTTTCCTTCTTTGAGTTTTAAATTTTCCCAATTACGTTTTACATCAACTTCATCCTTTACTTTAACATCTCCATAAATATGCGGATGTCTGCTCACTAACTTATCGCAAATCGTATGGCATACATCAGCAATATCAAAATCTCCTGTTTCGCTTCCTATTCTGGAATAGAAAACAATGTGGAGCAAGACATCTCCTAATTCTTTTTTTACTTCTTGCAAATCGTTATCCAGAATAGCATCTCCTAGCTCATAAACTTCCTCAATAGTTAAATGGCGGAGACTTTCTATGGTTTGCTTCTTATCCCAAGGACATTGCTCACGTAACTCATTCATAATACTCAATAAACGGTCAAATGCCTGAAGTTGGTCTTCTCTAGAATTCATTGGTTGTTTTTTTGTAAAAATACAATTATTAAAAAGTAAAATAGAATTGATGACAAACAAAAAATCCAGTTTAATAACTGGACTTTTTGTATATAAATTCATGTATTTCCTTATGCGTTTTGCTTCTTAATTAAATTTAAAGCAGAACCCTCATTGTACCATGCTATTTGAGGGCGGTTATAGGTATGATTCAATTTTATAATATCTTTACTTCCATCAGAATGAACAGCTTCAAGTGTTAGTTGCTTATCTGGAGCAAATTCATTTAGATCCAAGAAGTTAAACGTATCATCCTCTTGTATTAAATCATAATCATTTTCATTGGCAAAGGTTAGTGCTAACATGCCTTGCTTTTTCAAATTGGTTTCATGAATACGAGCAAAAGATTTTACAATAACTGCCGCAACACCTAAATGTCTTGGTTCCATAGCTGCATGCTCACGTGATGAACCTTCACCATAATTATGATCACCTACAACTATAGTTTTTATTCCAGCTGATTTATAAGCTCTCTGTACATCTGGAACTCCACCATATTCGCCAGTTAATTGGTTTTTAACAAAATTGGTTTTTTTACCAAAAGCATTAACAGCTCCTATTAAACAGTTATTTGAAATATTATCCAGATGCCCTCTAAAACGTAACCAAGGTCCTGCCATAGAAATGTGATCTGTTGTACATTTTCCAAAGGCTTTGATTAATAATTTTGCTCCTTTTATTTCATTACCTATTGGTTCAAAAGGTGTTAATAATTGAAGCCTTTCAGATGTTGAACTCACAGAAACCTGAACTCCGCTACCATCTACAAGAGGCTCAACAAAACCAGCATCTTCAACATC
>Ga0102947_1000853_pt1 | contig 10706 bp, 6 predicted proteins | sample SalPon2A_A_D2_MG_FD_78210 | JGI IMG/M metagenome (GOLD analysis project Ga0102947, IMG submission 78210) | Soil microbial communities from South San Francisco under conditions of wetland restoration - Salt Pond MetaG R2A_A_D2_MG | ecosystem: Environmental > Terrestrial > Soil > Wetlands | place... | reverse complement strand
CTCGTGGCTCGGTTGCCGTTCTGCTGTCACTGCCGGGGGAAGGGGGCGGTGCCGGATCGGGCTGGGAAGCTGCGGCAGGGTCGATTCCACGTCGAGGCGCTGGTAGATATGAGCGGCCTTGTGCTCGGTATGGAAGAACCGGCTCGCGCCGTCGATGGACTCCGAGGTGCCCAGGAAAAGATAGCCCCCTGGCCGGAGCGCATAGTGAAACAGTTCCAGCACCTTTTGCTGCAAATTGCGCTGGAGATAGATGAGCAGATTCCGGCACGAGACGAGGTCGAGCCTGGAGAAGGGTGGGTCATTGAGCAGGCTATGGGCGGCGAAGAGCACCGTCTCGCGCAGATTCTGGTTGATCTGGTAGCGGTCGTTCTCCTTCTTAAAGAATCGTTTCAGCCGCTCCTCCGAGACATCCGCCTTGATCGACTCGGGATAGACGCCCGCCCGTGCTTTGTGGACGGCGTTTTCGCTGAGGTCGGTGGCAAAGACTTGAATGGCAGGTGGGTCGGCCAGGGTGGCGGCATGCTCGGCCAGCAACATGGCGATAGAGTAGGCTTCTTCGCCCGTAGCACAGCCAGGCACCCACACGCGCACCTCGCCGCTCGGCTGCTTGTCCTCGAAGAGCCTGGGGATGATCTGCGCTTCGAGCACGTCGAAGGCGCTCTCGTCGCGGAAGAAGTTGGTGACGGAGATGAGCAGGTCCTTCAGCAGCGCGTGGGGTTCGGCTGCATCCTGCCGCAGATGTGCGAGGTAGGCGTCGAGGGTGTTGCTGCCTGAGATATGCAGGCGGCGATCCAGACGACGCAAAACCGTCGAGCGTTTGTAGTGGGCGAAGTCGTGGCCGGTGCGGGTGTGCAGGTAGACCAGGATCTGCTTCAGTAACTTGACGCCGTCATCCGAGAGCGATTCCGGGATCTCTGGCAGTTTGTTCTGGCGCACCTGGTTCCGGTACGCGATAAGCTTTTGCCCCAACGCGCGAGCCGGTAGGGCGAGGTCGGCTACGTCCGCGGACAGGGCGTTGCGCGGCATCTCGTCAAACGCGGCGTCCTCGGGATCCTGCACCAGCACCACGCCGCCTTCTTCTTTGAGCAGGCCCGAGCCGACCGATCCGTTGGCCCCCGTGCCGGAGAGGATGATGCCTACGGCCCGGCGCTTATACACCTGGGCCAGCGTGCGGAAGAAATGGTCCACCGGGGCGCGTCGTCGTCGCTCGTCTTCGAGCGGCGTCAGGTGGAGCGTGCCATCGTGGATCTCAAGGTTCTTGTTGGGGGGGATGACGTAGATGCACCCGGCCTCCATATGCGTGGTCTCGGTCACCTGCTCCACCGGCAGCGAGGTGCTTTGCTGCAAGACTTCTGCCAGATGGCTCTCTACATCTGGATCTAGATGTAGGATGACGACGAAGACCAGCCCGTCTGCTTCGGGCAGGTCGCTAAAGAAGGCTTCCAGCGCCTCAATACCCCCCGCCGATGCGCCCAGCCCGACGACGAGTTCTATCGACGGGTCATGAGGTGCTGCTTCGTTGCCCTGTGTCTCAGATACCTTTGTGGGCTCCTCTTCATTACTGTTCGCTGGTTTCATTATACAAGATATATGGTTGCGAGGAGCTGAACAGGGTCCAGCACTATACCCCGGACACACCATCCACGTAGCATACTGTTTGTCTGCTCAGGGGGCTACATGTCCATGCTAGGCACAGTCCTTTTCTTGCAACAGTACATCTATAATTCCCGAGAAGCAAGGAAAGCAATAGGAAACCACGACGAAGCAGCATAGGGGGCTTCACTCGTTGAAAGGCACTGCTACACACCTTTGCAACGTAACGTGTCAGTACATGGGTAGAAGTAGTATTAGAAAGCTACCGAATTGTTCATCCACTCCTACCAATATGTAACACCTGCGTTGCGCTTTTGCTTGAGAATAGGAGGGTTCTGCTACAAAGTGGTTTAAGAATAGGCGTTATACTGCACTGCCGCCGGACCTTTCATTCTGGTAAAGTGGCTTTTTCGTCAACCCCTTCCGTCAATGACCAAGCTAGAAGATCGACTCTCGACCATAGCCCACATGATGGACGGGTTGCCCGGCTATACGTCCCACGAGGTGCTGGTCTGGCAAAACCTGATCCAGCATGTTGACCGCGCCTGCTTCGAGCGCACCGGCAGGATCGTTGCTGCCAACGTTTCCCTCCACGACCTGGCCGACGCCCTCGGTACCAAGACGATGATGCACGCCCTGGAGCACCTGGCTGAACGCGGACATCTGATCATTGAGCCAGACACGGCAGATCGCTCCATTCGGTATCGCCTCTTTCTCTCTTCCCAGACCCCAGCTAATCAAGGCTCCAATCTATGATAGATCCCTTGTCGTCGACTGCGGGGATAGCTTGCCTCCGTGTCGAAGAGATCCAACACGCCGTGCAACACCATGAACGGGCCCTCGCCTCCTTACATGGCATCACCTTCGAGTCCCTTTCTGACACCAAGGTTCAGAGGTTACTCGAAGAACTGACAGCGGGGCTGCGGCTGCTCAAAGAAGAACTGGCCCGGCGTGGCCTCGATGGAACGGAAGCAAACCCTACCTAGAGAGCCAGCATTTTCGCAAGTGATTCGTCCAGCCCAAAGCGATCCCATGAAGCCGCTCCTCATCGTTGCCGCCCTGGTCGGTAGCCTGTGTGCGGCGACCTGCTCTCGCACCGACGCCGTACGCACCAAAACCGACGCCGATGGCACGGTGCGATGGTTCGTACTGCCAGAGCGCAGATTCATCCGCTAGACGGCCTCGAAACCTCCCGGCAGGCCTATCAACTCATCGCCCATGGCGATCTCGTTGGGGTTCGGGATTGTCTTTGCCACCATGATCATTCTGGTGCTTGTGCCGTGCCTGTATATGATTCAGGAGGATGCGGTGCGGAAGGTGAAGACGTTCTGGTCCCCCTCAACGCCGCGTCTGAGCCCGGAGGGGGCATCATAAGGAAGCGTTTTTGACGTGGGACTGGTCTCCGGTGACTGTAGGCAAGCATCACGGTATGCTTCAAGATTGCTATATTGCGACTATCGGCCTGATGTTACAAAATCATCCCCACTCATATCAGAACGTATCGCCATGCTATCCCTCCGCATCGCTCTCGTAGCCATTTTGCTGCTGGTTCCCATGCTCTCCACTTCAGCGCAGGACGTTCCTCAACTCGGCGAGGCTCCGCTTCAGGACGTGATTGATGCCATGACGACAAAAGAAAAAGCGCTTTTGCTCGTCGGCATGGGGTTCTCCATGAACATTCCCGGCGTCCCGCCGATGTCCCCAGAGGATGCAGCGATCCCGGAGAAAGTGCCAGGTGCCGCCGGGCGCACGCACGCCATCGATCGTCTGGGGATTCCCTCGCTCACGTTGTCGGATGGTCCTGCCGGTGTTCGCATAGAACCCATCCGGGAAAGCGACAGCACGCAGACGTATCATGCGACGGCCTTTCCGGTCGCTACGCTCCTGGCGTCGTCGTGGGACACCGCGCTCGCTCACAGCGTCGGGACAGTGTTTGGTCGGGAGGTGCGCGAGTATGGGATCGATATTCTGCTCGCGCCCGGTATGAATCTGCACCGCAATCCCCTGGGTGGGCGCAACTTCGAGTACTATTCGGAAGATCCGCTCGTCTCGGGCAGCATGGCGGCGGCATTCGTCAACGGGGTCGAGTCGGAAGGTGTGGGGACCTCCATCAAGCATTTCGCGGTCAACAACCAGGAATTTAACCGGATGCAACTCAACACCCACGTCAGCGAACGGGCGCTCCGTGAACTCTATCTCAAAGGGTTCGAGATCGCTGTCAAGGAGGCGCAGCCGTGGACGGTGATGTCGGCCTACAACCTGATCAACGGCGAGTATGCCTCGGAAAGTGAAGCGCTGCTGACCACCATCCTGCGTGACGAATGGGGTTTTGAAGGCTTTATTATGACGGACTGGTTTGGTGGGAGCGATCCTGTCGCGCAGATAGCAGCGGGCAACGATGTGCTCATGCCTGGTAATCCCGGCCAGACGGAAGCGCTGGTCACCGCCGTGGAGAATGGTACTTTGAGCGAGGAAACGCTGGATGCGAGCGTTGAACGGGTGCTTCAGGTCGTGCTGGCATCACCCACCTTCCGCAAGGTCGCTTATTCCGACGCGCCGGATCTGGAGGCGCATGCAGCCCTTGCCCGGCAGGCAGCTACGGAAGGCATGGTGCTCCTGAAGAATGAAGACGAGGCATTGCCGCTTCCAGCTTCCCAGACCATCGCCCTGTTTGGAAATGCGTCGTACGACCTGGTGGTGGGGGGCACGGGTAGCGGCGATGTGAACGAGGCGTACGCGGTCTCGCTGGATGCGGGATTGAAGGAGGCAGGGTACACCATTCACGCTGCGCTTGAAGGCGATTATTCAAGGTATATCGAGGAAGCAAAAGCCAATCGCCCGCCGCCGCCGATGCCCTTCATGCTGCCGCCGCCGATTGCTGAGATGCCGGTGGATGAAGCTCGCATCCAGCAGGCCGTACAGAACGCTGATGTGGCGCTGATTACACTCGGCAGGAACTCTGGTGAATTCGCCGACCGGGTCGTCGAGGCAGATTTCGACCTCACAGAGGTCGAGCAGGCCCTGATCCAGAAGGTCTCGGGCGCTTTCCACGCTGTGGGGAAAGATGTGGTGGTGGTGATGAACGTGGGTGGCGTCACCGAAGTGGCTAGCTGGCGCGACGCGCCCGATGCCATCTTGCTGGCTTGGCAGCCCGGGCAGGAGGGAGGCAACGCTATCGCCGATGTATTGAGCGGTCAGGTGAACCCGTCCGGCAAGCTCACTTCTTCGTTTCCTGTAGCCTATACCGATGTGCCGTCCGCTGAGAATTTCCCCGGTAAAGAACTGCCGAGTGATGATGCTCCCTCGATCTTCGGTGTGCCGTCCGAGGTGGTTTATGACGAAGGCATCTACGTTGGCTATCGATACTACAACACCTTCGGGGTGGAGCCTGCCTACCCGTTTGGGTATGGGCTGTCCTACACGGATTTTGACTACGGCGACGTGACACTTAGTGCCTCCATGCTCGACGAGGAGATGACCGCGACTCTCACCGTGACCAACACTGGCGAAGTGGAAGGCCGGGAAGTCGTTCAGGTCTACGTCAGTGCACCGGCAGGCACGCTGGATAAACCCAAAAGCGAACTGCGCGCATTTGCAAAGACGGATCTGCTGGAGCCGGGTTCGTCCCAAACCCTCGCGTTTACCCTCACGGCGGCGGATCTGGCCTCATACGATGCTGCCCGGTCGGCATGGGTGGCAGCGGCAGGCACGTACACTGTAAAGATCGGTGCCTCTTCCCGCGACATCCGCCAGCAGGCGTCTTTCGAGTTGGCCGAAGAACAGGTGGTGGAGACAGCGCATCCGGTGCTGGTGCCAGAGATGTCAATCAAGGAACGCACGGCTCCAGCGGCCCAGGAGGATTAGATCGCAAAGGTCCTGTTCGCTAGAGCGTGATCGGATTTGTGGCATCGGGTCAGGTGAATATTTATTGCAATTACACTGGTGTTACAAGGTCACTTCATCTTCCGAAATGTCTAAAGAAATCGCACTCGAATGCAGCGATTTGTTTGGCGGCTTGTTTATTGTTCCACGGCAAGCGCTCTAAATGATTCACAAATGGGCTTAAGATCGGCGTCAGCGATGCTCGTGCCTAAGAAAATAAGTCTATGAGGTGGCCCTGGATGGCGCGCGCCTTTGTTTCTCGTGGTACCTACCCGTATAATAGAAGTCCTTTGTGGCATTCCGTATTTAGGGGCCGTGAATCACTGGTTTAGGCATATAGTATTTGTGGTCGTACTCGGCGGGTGCTGTCTCAGAGTGGGCATCGCGCAGTCGGTCGATGCTGGCTTCGATACGACCAAGATCCATACAGACCAACTCCGCTTCCGGCAATTGTCCACCGCAGACGGGTTATCCCAGAACTTTGTCACAGCCCTTGTGCAAGACCGGCAGGGCCTTCTGTGGGTTGGAACGAAGGGCGGGCTCAATCGCTACGACGGCTATACCTTCGAGGTCTTCAAGCACGACCTGCAGGATACCACTACCCTTTCGGGTAACATCATCTCGAAGGTCCTGGAGGATCAGCACGGCTACCTGTGGGTGACCAACAACAACGGCCTGGACCGCCTTGATCCCCGCAGCGGCATCGTTGAGCGGCTGGCTACGTGGGCGGAGCCACTGATGGAGGACCGGCGTGGCACACTTTGGGTAAGAGACGCACAGGGCCGGTTACATCATCTGCTATCCTCCCCATCTAAGGGTGCACCTCTGGAGCCTGTAGCGATGATTCCTGGTCAAGTCATGGCTGCCTGCGAGGATCTTCAAGGCCATCTGTGGTTTGCGAGCAAACAAGAGGATGCGCTATTCCTCTATCGATACGATCCATTTCAGGATCGCGTTACCGCGTACCCTCTGTCCGATTCGCCCCTACCTATTACTGCGTTGTACCCAGCCTATGATGGTCATATCTGGGTAACTGGCCAGAACCAGCTTGGTGTCTTTGATGCTGCAACCGAAGACTACTCGATAATTGCTGAGAGAGGGTATCGTCTGCATTCGATTCCCGATCAGGATCATAAGATCTGGGCAGTCTCGATGGGTGATGTAGCGGTGCTAGACGTGCGAACACGGGCCCTGAAGTCCCTGGCCTTGCCCCTGGTTCAACACATGCCGGGGCCTATCGAGGTAGACCGGTCAGGCGGTGTCTGGATCGGCACGATCCTGGGTGGGGTGTACTACTACAGCCCCTACGCTCGTCCCTTCCAAAACCTGGCGCGACAGACAGACACGCCGCTCGATCTCGCCGACGATGTCGTGCTGGGGTTGCACGAGGCTACGGACGGCACCCTGTGGGTAGGTACGCTACAGGGCGGTTTATACCACCTGAGCGCCAACTTTGAGATCCTCCGGCATTACCCTTATGATCCGTTATCTTCCAGTTGTAGCAGTCCCGTATGGGATGTATACGAAGATCATGCGGGCCGGCTGTGGATCGGTACTTCGGGGGGGCTTTGTTTCATAGATCCTCACAGCGGAGTCATAGAGCAGGCATGGGTTTCCAAAACTGGATCTCGTGTCGTGGAGGCCATCCGCGAAGATGCAGACGGTACGTTATGGTTAGCACTTTATGATGCGGGCTTCGCGCGTTATGATCCGGCGACCGGCCGGGTCAAGCAGTATCGTCGGTTCAGGAGGGGCTTTATCAGCGCGCACACGGTGCATGTGGACGGGGCCGGGCAGGTGTGGCTGGGTACCTTCGGCAGGGTGCTGATTCGGTTTGATCCCATTGCGGAGACCTTTACGTCGTATCCGTATCGTACCGATGCCGCTCCAGGTGCCCATGGGCGCGAGGTGTGGGACATCTATGAAGACGAGACGGGGGCACTCTGGCTGGCCACCGACCTCGGCCTGAGCCGGTTCGATCCGTCCACGGAGACCTTCCAGCATTACACGGAGCATGACGGTCTCCCGTCTTCCACGGTCTTCTCTATTCTGCCTGGCGATGAGGGTCGGTTGTGGCTGGGCACTACGCACGGTCTGGTCGTCTTCGATGCTTCAGCCCCCTCGGACCAGGCGTTTACCACGTTTGACGCCGCCGACGGACTGCATAATGTTGAGTTCAACCGACGCGCTGCGGTGCGGCTGCGGCACGGGGCCTTTCTTTTTGGAGGAACGCAGGGCCTCACGCTCTTTGATCCAGAGGCGATCCACACCAACCCACACCCACCGCCAGTGGTGCTTCGGCAGTTCGAGAAGACAGGGCAGAACGGCGTCGAAACTCTTGCGATCGCTGGACAGGACGCCCTCACGCTCGGCCCTGACGTCCAGGCCTTCCGCTTCACATTTGTCGCACTCAATTATGCAACCCCTGGACGCACCCACTACCGCTACCGCCTGGAGCCGTTTGAAACCCATTGGACCGACGCAGGCACAGACCGAACAGCGACCTGCACGAACATCCCGCCCGGCACCTACACCTTCCGCACCAAAGCCGCTAGCAGCGACGGTCGCTGGAGTGAAGAAAGCGCTTCCGTCCGCCTTACGATCCTTCCCTCCTTCTGGCAAACGTGGTGGTTCCGCATGCTCGTCGGAGCGTTCGCGGCGGCGCTGCTCTACACGGCCTACCGCTACCGTGTCCGTCATCTGCTCCAGGTCCAGCAGATGCGCCTGCGCATTGCCGCCGACCTGCACGACGACATCGGAGCGGGCCTGGGCAGCATCGCGCTCATGAGCGACATGCTGCGCACCCACAACAGCCTTGGCGAGCGAGACCGTGGGCAGATCGCCGAAATCGGACTGGCGGCGCGTGAGATGGCAACGGAGTTGCGCGAGATCGTCTGGTTCATCAGCCCGGAGCGCGACAGGCTCGTAGACCTGTTGATGCGGCTTCGGCAGGAGACGCCTCGACTGCTGGGGTCGCTTTCTTACTCGTTCCAGGGACCGGAGACCGTTTCGGACCATGCGTTGGATATGTCGTTTCGTAGGAACGTGCTCTTGGTGTACAAGGAGATGCTGCACAATGTGGCACGTCACGCGCGGGCGATGCACGTTGACATCGAGGTTGTGCAGCAAAACGGGACGTTGACGGTGCGTGTGGCCGATGATGGGGTGGGGTGTAACGGGGCGGTGGGCAGTGGTCATGGCATGTCAAACATGCGTCGACGGGCGGCGCAGCTTAAGGGGTGTCTTGCGGTGGAAAGCGTGCCAGGGGAGGGGACACGGGTGACGCTCAGCGTGCCGATGCCGTGAGGTGAGGCAGGCGCAGATTGGAAAGGTAAGGTGGAGTCAATATCACGCAAATGCGTGATATTGAATGGGGGCCTCGAGGTTTAACTTGACGACAACCCCCCCTACCCTCTATCCTTCGTAGCCATGAAACGCCTCTACAGCCTATTCGCTGCTTCGTTGATGCTGGCGGTGTGCGCTGCACCTGCACGCTCGCAATGTACCTTCACAGTCGGAATGTCCGAAATAGAAATTGTGGAACAGCCTGAAGAAGATGACGGAGAAGAGAGCCCAGGTATTGAGGGTGATGGCTGGGAAGAAGATGTCTACTGGGTACACGATTTCAGCCAGGAATTGGAGGGCCAGTTTTTGAATGCCTTTCGAGAGGGAAGGCTGGGAGACCTGCAATCCGCCTCGCTTGTCGCATCCATAGGGGTCGGTGCGGGAGGGGCTAGGTGGATGGACTCCGACGACATAGGGATCCGAGGGGCAGGACGAATACCGACCAACGGAGACACACGCATCCGACTAGATTTGATTTCTGAGTATGGGAGCGCGACCATCAAACCATTCTTGTCCGGTGATGGCAGGATTCCAATGCATTATTCTGACGATGGCTTTGTCAACTCGGCGAGACTTACACTAATGTTTTCAGATTGCTCGTGCGCCAACGTGGCAGAGGCCCAGTGGAACCAGCCCGGTGGCGGAGCCTTCTCCGACGACGCCAACTGGCTCGATCTAGAAACCCCCGATGAGCATGCCAGCGTCGCCTTCGATGTCGGAGGCACCTACACCGTCTCCTTCGTCGAGGCCCGCCAGAACAACACCCTCCGCGTCACCAGCGGCGCGATGCCCACCTTCGCTCTCGGCGGCAACACCTACACGCTCAACGGCCAATGCGGAGACGGGGCCGTCGTGACGGTCGACGGATTGAGTTCGCTCGGCATCGAGGGCGGCACGGTTCAGGCCTCCGGCGATGTGCTGCTCGACGGCATCGGGGCCCTGCTCGGCATCAACGACCAGGGCACACTCGCCGCCCTGGGCGACGTGCGCATCAACGCCGGGCCGGGCGACGGCCTCTTCGTCAACGACGGCGGCAGACTCACCAGCACGAATGACTTCATCGCCGGTGGAGAGAGCGGCACGGCAGGCCTCGTCAGCATCCTCGGACCCCAGGCCAGCTTCATTGCCGCGGGCCGTGTGGTGCTCGGCCAGAGCGGTCAGGGCGAGTTTTCGGTGAGCGAGGGCGCGGCGGAGGTGAACGAACTCGTCGTGTCCGAGCAGGCGAGCAGCGAGGGCACGCTCCGGGTCACCGATGATGGCACGCTCCGCGTCACCGACAAGGCGGCGTTGGCCGTGGGCAGCAGCACCGAGGCCCGGGTCGCGCTCTCGGGCACGAGCGGGCAGCAGTCCACGCTCACGCTCGACGAGGGTGCAGAAGTCGGGGGGCGGGGCCAGGCCACCGTCGAAGTGGGTGCGCACAGCCTCTTCAGTTGCGCGCCGACCACCTGCAAGGTGGAACTCGGCACGGAGGCCGGCGGCACGGGCACCCTCACGGCCACGGGTGAGAACGCGGAACTGGAGATCGAAGACCTCACGCTTGGCGTCGAGGGCGAGGGCACGCTCGCACTCGACGGCCAAGCGCAGGCCGTGATGGGCTCGCTCACGCTGGGCGCGGAGACTACGGGCGAGGGCACACTCAGCGCCTCGGGCGACGGCACGGAACTCGAAGTCGAAAGCGCCATCGTCGGCTTCCGTGGCCAGGGTCAGTTCACCCTCTCGGAAGACGCGCGGGCAACGGTCGAGGGCACGCTTGCGGTGGGGGGCTTCATTGCGACGAGCGGCACGGGCGAGGTGGTCGTCACCGGCGGCGGCAGCCTCACGGCCGAAGAGATTAAGATGAGCGAAGTGTCGGGGGCTCAGGGCACGCTACGTATCAGTGGCGAAGG
>Ga0102947_1000852_pt1 | contig 10719 bp, 8 predicted proteins | sample SalPon2A_A_D2_MG_FD_78210 | JGI IMG/M metagenome (GOLD analysis project Ga0102947, IMG submission 78210) | Soil microbial communities from South San Francisco under conditions of wetland restoration - Salt Pond MetaG R2A_A_D2_MG | ecosystem: Environmental > Terrestrial > Soil > Wetlands | place... | reverse complement strand
CTTCAATGGTAAAAAAACTGATTTTCACATCTTTTGGGAAATACGCTACTCTATGATAAGATCAGCCAGGGTTGTTTTCCTGTAGACTTCCAGGGCACTGTCCCTAACCTGAAGCATTAGTTTGTTGACGGCACACTTTTTTTCGTCGGGGCAATCCTCACATTTTTCATAAAAATTAAGGCTCACACAAGGGACCATGGCAATAGGCCCTTCCAATACCCTGATTACCGAAGTCATAGGTATTTCAGAAGGATCTTTAATCAGGTAATAACCACCACCCTTGCCTTTTTTTGAACCTAAAAATCCGGTTTTCCGGAGCGTTAACAGGATACTTTCCAAAAACTTCTGGGAAATATTTTCATGTTCTGAAATATCTGCTATCTGCACGGGGCGGTCATCTTTCTTGGCGGCCAAATAGGTCAAAGCCTTTAAGCCGTATTTTGTCTTTTTGGAAAGCATAAAGCGAATATAGTGAAAATTAGCATTTACACTCAGGTTGCAGATCGTATGGCTTGAGAAATATCGGCGATTATGTCATCTATATGTTCAAGTCCCACTGAGATTCGGACCATACCATCGGTGATCCCGGTGTCTTCACGCTCTTTGTGTGTTAGTTTGCTATGTGTAGTTGAAGCAGGATGTGTGACAATACTCCTGGAATCCCCCAAATTTGCAGACAGGGATAAAAGCTGAATCGCATCAAAGAACTTACGCCCCCCCTCAAGGCCGCCCTTCACCTCAAAGGCGACCACACAACCCCCGGCTTTCATTTGTTTTTTAGCCAAAACATATTGCGGGTGCGAAGGAAGGAATGGGTATTTTACCCAGTTAATCCCCCGGTGTTCCGATAAGAATTCCGCCAGCCGCAAGGCATTATGACAATGCCGGTCCACCCGTACGGCCAATGTCTCCAGGCTTTTAGACAATAACCAGGCATTGAACGGTGAAAGCGATGGCCCAGAAATTCTACTGAAACGATATATCTTGTCAATCAATTCATGCTTCCCCACGGTTATACCCGCAAGAACCCGGCCCTGCCCATCCATTAATTTAGTGCCTGAATGCAACACCAGGTCTGCTCCGTATTCGATGGGCTTTTGCAAATACGGGGACGCAAAGCAATTATCGATCACAAGGATCAAACCATGTTTATGAGCGATACTGCCCAGCGCTTCGAGGTCCAGGACATCCACCCCGGGATTGGTAGGTGATTCTGCGTAGATAAGTTTGGTCTTCGGGGTAATTAAACTTTCAATTTGCTCCGTTTCATCAAATTTAAAATAGCTATGCGTGATTTTCCATTTTGGAAAGACCTCTGTTAACAGGCTATGCGTAGCCCCAAATAAACTTCGTGCTGCGATGATATGATCCCCGCTTTCCAGCAGGGCAGCAAAAGTGGAAAATACAGCAGCCATTCCCGAAGCAAATGCAAATCCTTCTTCAGCACCCTCCATTTTACATACTTTCTCAATAAACTCCGAGTTGTTTGGGTTTGAATATCTGGAATAAATATTCCGGTCTATCTCTTCTGCAAACGAAGCGCGCATATCTTCGGCGTCCTCAAAAACAAAACTTGAGGTAAGATATACCGGGCTGGAATGTTCCAGGAATTGGCTGCGTTCCATCTGGGTACGAACAGCTTCCGTTTCAAATTTTTTAGCAATTTGTTTACTCATGTCTTCCAAAATCTATTCGCGGCTATACGCTCAGGTAGTAACTTGCCACCGTATGCCCTTTGCATTGGGTATTTTCCGTTTCGATCTTTCCATATTTTCTGACTCGCGTACAAGGCCATTCATTTCCCGGGACCCGCTTTGTGTCCAGCCGGGTCTCCATCCAGATCCCATGCTCCCACTTCTATATCCATAGGCCCCTTATCCTTTTTCTGCGATCCGTAAAATATCGCCGAATACACCGCGGGCGGTTACCGCTGCTCCTGCCCCGGCACCTTGTATGATCAGCGGGTGCTCGCCGTAGGATTCCGTATAGATCTCAATGATGGAATCCGATCCCTTAACATGTCCCAGGGCACTTTCTTTCGGGACTGAGACGAGTTTTACATCGAGCAGGCCTTTATCTTTTTGCAGGTCACCGTGCAAATCCCCAATATACCGAAGTACATGGTTTGGCTTTTGATTTTTCTTGACCTCATGGAAGGTATCGTCCAATATGTCGAGATTCTGGAGAAAATCTTCCACTCCTCCCTCTCTCAGTAATTCAGGGATGAGATTTTGAATTTTGATATCCCGGAATTCATTCTGTAAGTCCAGTTCCCTGGCCAGGATCAACAATTTCCTCCCCACATCATTCCCCGAGAGGTCCTCCCTCGGGTCTGGCTCGGTATACCCTTTCCGTATGGCTTCCCTTAAAATAAAGGAGAACGGGGCCTCCACTTCAGAATAAGTGTTGAAGATATAACTCAGGGACCCCGAGAAAACACCTTTGATGCGCGTGATATTCTCACCGGACAAATGCAGCAATTTTATGGTGTCTATTAAGGGCAAACCTGCTCCAACATTGGTTTCGTACAGGTATTGTTTCTGCTTTTTGGTCAATTCTTCGCGCAGCAGTTGATAATAATCAAACCCTAAAGTATTGGCAATCTTATTGGAGGATACCAAATCAAATCCGTTGTCCAGAAAATCAAAATAATGCGCCACAAAATCTTCGCTGGCCGTGTTGTCGATCGCAATAAGGTTTTCCAGGTGATGTTGCCTGGCAAACTCGAATATCGTGGCATGCGTATAGCCGGCCTCTGCCTCTTTTATGGTTGATCTCCAGTTCTTGGATACCCCGTTCTTACGTAAAATCAACCTTTTTGAATTGGCGAGGGCAAATACATTCAAATGAATTCCCTTGCGTTTTTCAATGGTATTTGTACTGCCCAAAATCTGATCTATCAGGGTGCCTCCCACATTGCCATGTCCGAAAATGGCTAGGTTAACTTTTTTACTGATCCCGAAAATTTGCCCGTGCATTACATTTAATGCCTTGTACAGGTCCGATTTTTTTACCACCAAGCTCACATTTTTTCCCGAAATGGTATTGTTAAAGAGCAGTGGTATAATTTGATTCTTGATCAGGGCATTATACGGCTTGTGAAATGTGCTCAAGTCCTGACCCACAATTGAGATCACGGAAACATCATCGATAATGGTAATAGCATTAAGGTCCTGTGAGCGGAAGTCTTCTTCAAATTCTGCCTGCAGGACTTCTTTGGCCTTTCTCGCCTCTTTTGCGGCCACCACCAAGCCAATTCCCCGCTCGGAGGATCCCTGGGAAATGATACCCACATTGATATTATTTTGACTCAAAGCCTTGAATATCCTTGCATCCACCCCAATTTTACCCAATAACCCCCTGCCTTCCAGGTTGATGAGCGCCTCATGTTCAATAACGGAGAGGGATTTAATACCTTCCTTGCTGGTTTTGGCACTGATCAATGTCCCCTCGTTATCTTCGTTAAATGTATTGAGGATCCTCAGCGGAATGTTTTTCTCAATCAGAGGTATAATGGTTTTGGCGTGTAATATCGTCGCCCCGAAGTTGGCCAGTTCATTGGCTTCGCTGTAGGACAAATTAGATAATTTGCGCGCCTCCGGAACCAGGTCCGGATTCGCGGTATAGATCCCATCTACGTGGCTGTAGTTCTGCAGCTCTTCGGCATCCAGAAAATTGGCAAGCAATGAGGCTGAATAATTGCTCCCATTTCTTCCAAGGGTAGTTGTCTCATTTTCCGAGTTTGAACCGATGAACCCGGTAAAAACAGGAACGCTTCCATTGCTGAGCTTCCCGAATTCACGAATTACATGATCTTTAGACTCAGTTTCGAGGACCTTTGCATTTCCAAAGGAATTATCTGTCTTGATCAGTTTCCGTGAGTCCATCAGGACCGCATCAACACCCTTCCCTATTAATAATTTGGTGATCAGTTTGGCAGATACAAGCTCTCCATAGGCGAGTACCTGGTCTTTTATCTTCGGACTGTAATCCCCCAGGAGGGCAACCCCCTCAAATAGTTGAACCAACGCCTTGAATTCTTCAGATAAATTGACATTTTTGAAGGTATGCCTCTGGTATTTTTCAAAAGCCTCAAATTCCTTTACGTATTTTTTCCCTTTGGCAGCTTTTTCGAGGATGTTCAGCAATTGATCGGTCGCCTGTTCTCTGGCCGACAATACAACACAAATTTTCTGACCTGCCCTGACCTTTCCGGCAATAATTTCCAGTACCCGGCCAATACCTTCCCCGTTGGAAAGCGATTTGCCCCCAAACTTTAAAATTTTAATTCTCCGGGCTTCTCCGTTTTTATCAAAAATACCCCTCAGCAATTGCTGCATCTGCTCAAACTCAATTAAAAAGGCATCATGCCCGTGAAGTGATTGGATCTCGCCATAGGTGACATTGCTGTTGGCCTGCGCCAGTTGTTTAAATGTCTCCTTGTTTTCCCTGGCCGTAAAAAATAGATCTGAATCTACCCCGATGATATGAATATTGGTATCACTTTGCTGAAGCTTATTAAAAGCCTCCATCCCATCCCTGGTAATATCAATTGTCTTAAGCAACTGGTTGGTTAATTTATATGCCGACAGCTGAAAGCGTTCCTGCAATTTCTTTCCATGATGGGTCAGCCAGCTTTCCACGTTGAATACCTGCAACTCTGTATTGGTGCTGCGTTGAAAGCGTTCTTTAAAGGATTCGGGGGTACGGTAACACAACATGGCATGCATGCGGGCATCATGTACCGGGTTTTTGGAATTTACCAGGAACTGTTCCTGGATCTGACAATTGGCAATAAGCCAATCCGTCGATTTCCAGTCCGAGGCTACGGGTATCAGGTGCTTTATCAGGTTGGGTTTTATAGCCGCCATTTCCCATGCGATACCTCCTCCGAGGGAACCGCCTATCACGGCATACAATTCGTCAATTTTCAATTTCTCCAACCCGATTAGAAAAATTCTTGCAATGTCTCCAGACACAAAATCCTTGTAATTGTCTATGACAAACCCGTCATAGCCATTGCCGGGAATATTAAATGCCAACACCGTATATTTTTTGGTGTCTATGCACTTCCCATCCCCGATAAGGGAAGACCACCATCCGTCGCTTCCGGTGACATTGGAATTACCGGTAAGGGCGTGATTCACCACTACGACCGGTGCCGAATAGAGGTCTTGTCCGAAAAGTTCATAAGACAACCGGATATCCTGGGTAACACCGCTTATCGTGGTATAATCAGGTAGACTTAAATGATGTAGTGTTAAAGTCTCTTGTTCCATGGCTATTCCTGTCGCCGGGGCGATAGTCGTATTTCATATTTTTATGCTCCAGGTTCCGGCACCGCCCTGTGACATCTATCTTTTTTTATGCCAGAACGGAGGCATCTATCTTTGCAAAAGCCTGTTCCAAATCGCTTTTAAGATCCTTCAGATCTTCCAGGCCAACGGATAATCGTATTAAATCCTTGGTGACCCCTGTTGATTCCTGGGCCTCGTCATCCAATTGCTGGTGGGTGGTACTGGCAGGGTGTATGATCAGGGATTTGGTGTCTCCTATATTCGCTAACAATGAAAATATTTGGGTATTATCGGCGATCTTTTTGGCCGACTCATAGCCGCCCTTCACACCAAAAGTTACAAGGCTGCTCTGACCTTTAGGCAAATAGGCTTCTGCCTGGGCATAATATTTGCTGGTTTTTAAGCCGGGATAATTTACCCAGGTAACTTCGTTTCGTTCCCCAAGCCATTCTGCCAATGCCAGGGCGTTTTTACTGTGCCGCTGCATACGAACATCGAGTGTTTCCAGGCCCTGGATGATCTGAAACGCGTTAAACGGGCTTAAACAGGCTCCGTAATCCCGCAGACCCTCAATACGTGCTTTAGCAATGAAGGCCGCCGGCCCGAGTGCCTCGTGATAAACCAATCCGTGATATCCCGGAGATGGCTCGGTAAATTCAGGGAACTTACCGTTGGCCCAGTCAAAGGTTCCGGCATCAATAACGGCACCCCCAAGGGCGGTACCGTTGCCATTGATATATTTGGTCAGGGAATGGATCACTATATTCGCTCCGTGCTCAATGGGATTAAGCAGGGCCGGTGAGGCAACTGTATTATCCACGATAAATGGGATTTTAGCGGTTCTGGCTTCCGCCGAAATGGCCTTTAAATCCAGAACATCAAGCTTGGGATTGCCAATAGACTCCACAAATATTGCCCTTGTATTCTCACGGACGGCCTTCCCGAAATTTGAGGGGTCGGACGGATCTACAAAGGTGGTGGTAATCCCCAGTCGGGGCAGGGTTACACTTAAAAGATTGTAAGTACCCCCGTAAAGACTGTTCGATGAAACAATATGATCTCCCGATTTCAGAAGGACCAATAAGGTTGTATTAAGAGCTGCCGTACCCGATGCAGTAACTATGGAGGCAATTCCCCCTTCCACTGCTGCGAGCCGCTGTTCCAGAATATCATTGGTTGGATTATTGATCCGGGTGTAGATATTGCCAAATTCAGCCAGTGAAAAAAGGTTGGCGGCATGATCCGAATTATTAAAAACATAGGCCGTACTCTGATAAATGGGCACAGCCCTGGTGCCCCCGTTTACGGTGGTGTCGTGCCCGGCGTGCAATGCATTTGTCGAAAATTTTAGTTCACTCATGTCCTTGTGTTTTAGTTACTGGTTTATATATAGCATCCCCCTTTGCCATAACGAAATGGCAAGCGGTTGAAATTCAAAGAGTTAAAAAGAAAGATAAAGTACAGAAGTGATTCCGTTGTGTTATCTGTCCGCCATCTGGCGGATAGAATGTAGCACCTTCTTTGATTGTGAGGACAAAGGGTTGCTAAGGCTTCATCGGGTCTATTCCCTCCACCTTTCTTGATAACCATTCATTAAGAGCTTGAACTTATAAGATTACAAATATAGGTACTGATCAATTGAATTTCCTAATCTTTTTGTAAAAATCACAAATTAAAGGCGGATTTTATCTCGTCTACCATGTCCAGCATTTCCCAGGTAAAAAGCATGACCTCCTTCTCTATGCGGCCATTATACGGGGATTCAAATACTTTGGTAACCAATTTGGGTTCCTTGCCCATATGGCCATAAGCAGCAGTTTCCAAATAAATGGGATTCCGCAGTTGAAGGCGTTCTTCAATGGCAAACGGGCGCATATCAAATATTTCGGCTGCCTTCTCTGCGATCTCACTGTCTGATAGGTCGACTTTTGAGGTACCGTAGGTATCTACAAATATGGAGGTAGGCTCCACCACCCCGATGGCATAGCTTAACTGGACCAATATCTCATCGGCGACTCCGGCGGCCACTAAATTTTTCGCGGCATGCCGAGCGGCATAGGCAGCGCTTCTGTCCACCTTACTGGGATCTTTTCCACTAAAGGCCCCACCGCCGTGTGCCCCCTTGCCGCCATAGGTGTCAACAATGATCTTTCTTCCGGTCAGGCCTGTATCCCCATGGGGGCCGCCTATCACAAATTTACCTGTCGGATTGATATGGTACTTGATCTTGTCGGTAAATAGTTTTTGGATCTCCTGGGGTAATTGGGCAATAACACGGGGCATGAGAATATTAAGGATGTCGTCTTTGATCTTCGCCAACATTCGCTTGTCATCCGTATCAAATTCATCGTGCTGGGTTGAAACGACAATGGTGTCTATCCGTTGAGGGACGTTGTCATCGGAATAGGCTATGGTCACCTGGGCCTTTGCATCGGGCCGTAAATAGTCTACAGTATTACCCGATCTTCTCAGAACGGCCAGTTCCCGAAGTATTCTGTGTGAAATATCCAGGGCGAGAGGCATGTAATTCTCGGTTTCCCTGGTTGCATACCCAAACATCATCCCCTGGTCCCCGGCGCCCTGTTCTTCCTTTGTCCCCCTGTCGACCCCCTGATTGATATCCTGTGATTGCTCGTGAATTAAGGAAATAACCCCGCAGGAATCACCGCTAAACTGATAGGAGCCTTTGGTGTACCCAATATTGTTGATGACTTCCCTTGCAATGTTCTGAAGGTCCACGTAGGTATGGCTTTTTACTTCCCCTGCCAATATTACCTGTCCGGTGGTTACCAGGGTCTCACAAGCTACCTTACTCTCCGGATCAAAGGCCAGAAAATTGTCTAATAGCGCATCACTGATTTGATCCGCTACTTTATCGGGATGTCCCTCACTGACAGATTCTGAGGTAAACAAATATGCCATAATTGTAATTTGTTATAAAAGCGAAAGATTTGAAGCCGGATACAGTGAAGTTAAAACAGATGCCGACTCCATTTCAGCACGGGCTGCTTTAGCATTTTTTACACTGAACTCTATTCAGGATTTGAGGTTGCAATCAGACAAATCTTTCCTCTAATAATTCCGGGACAAAAGTACGTATTTGCCAATGAAATAAAAATTAAAGCGACATATTAATTATCTCAGGTATTTCAACAACTATTTTTTCTCTTCCCCGAGATACTTTGTATATTGTCTTCCTTATAATCACTCGACACCAACCATAAATCAGGTTACATATGCACATTGCTGTTGCAGGAAACATTGGCGCAGGCAAAACCACCTTAACCAAACTGCTTTCCAGGCATTATAAGTGGGAAGCACATTTTGAAGACGTCGTGGATAATCCCTATTTGGACGACTTTTACACCCAGATGGAGCGCTGGAGTTTTAACCTTCAAATTTACTTCCTGAACAGCAGGTACCGACAAATCCTTAAAATCCGCGAAAGTGGTAAAAATGTGATCCAGGACCGGACCATCTATGAGGATGCCCACATATTTGCACCCAATCTGCATGCGATGGGATTAATGACGAACCGGGATTTCAGCAATTATTCCAGCCTTTTTGATCTTATGGAAAGCTTGGTTCAACCCCCTGATCTTCTCATATATTTAAGAAGTTCAATCCCTAATTTGGTCAATCAGATCCACAAACGCGGGAGGGAATATGAAAATTTGATCTCTATTGATTATCTAAGCCGGTTAAATGAACGTTATGAGGCGTGGGTACACAGCTATGAAAAAGGGAGCCTTTTGATCGTTGATGTGGATAAACTCAATTTTGTAGACAATCCCGAGCACCTGGGTGAGGTTATCAACAAGATCGATGCCGAGATCCACGGCCTTTTTTAACGCGTTCCCCGGAGGTCTGATCTTTCCTTATTGCCATGAAAATTATTTTATAAATCCATTGAACCTGGCATGTTCCAGTGCATCTCTACTTTTTTCGACTAACAGGACGGGGGTGCTTTTGTAATTTTCGAAGAGTCCTCTGACGCGTAACATTTTCTTTTTATGATTTACACTTCTCAGGTAAATGGCTAAAATCCGTTCCGGATAAGCCCTTGAAATATTCATGTATATATCGGCATCCCCCTCCCCACTGTCTCCGATTAAGATGAAATTCAGCGAGGGATAGGTTTTCAGAATGTTGGCTATTTCCTTCTGTTTCTGGGGTTGATCAGCTGGCGTCTTTCTACTTCGCAGGCCCGGAAAATTTCGCAACAAAATGGGGCCTTTGGGAAAATTATTCTTCGTCAGAAAAAACTCCAGATAACGATACAGGTTCCATGGACTATGACTCACATAGAAAATGGGGTTCGCATTATTTCCGGACCTACCTCTGTGCAATTTGTGATAAAACCGGGCTGCTCCCTCGAGGGGAACTCGTTTTTCCGCACTTTTAAAAAAGGTATTCGCTATCACCCGCCATTTTAATGAGGATACTACCCCGGTATGCATGATCGTATCATCGATATCGCTTATAACTCCAAACGCTGCCTCCTTTGAGGGGATCAATATTTCGCCCCTAAAACAATTTTCATTTTTGATCTGCCTGGCATTCCCCAGATCAGTATAGGATATTTCATAGGCTAACCAGCCTTCCTCATTGACATAACCGCCGAGGCTTTCCATTTTCTGGTCAACCAAAAAAAAACCCCCCTGATCTGTTGTGGCGTCTATTATACGGCCGTCCGGGAGCTTTATCTGGATAGGGGCGTTGCGCACTTCGTCTGTCTCGAAACGTTTCCAGGTATTGAGCAGTAATTTAAAAAGGCCCTTTTCAGAAAGATCAATGTCCTCATCCTCCAGGGCTCTGCCCCTGGCATAGAGGTGATCTGTGGTCCCATAACTCTGGAATGCTATTATTTGTAATCTGTCCCTGTTACCAAAAAATCCCATAGACCTAAAGTAGTGATTTGTCTGTGCATTTCACCAATGTAGTAGCGCTTCAAAATTTCCAGATCAAAAAAACCCCTACTTTGCAGTCGGGGTTTAAACATAAAGTTATTTCGGGCTTATTTTACCTTCTCCTTTTCAATTTTTTTTAACTTCTCCTTCGACTCTTCATCTTCATCTGCTTTCAAAGCATCAACCTTTGCTTTTACCTCATCCATGCTGCCCTCAAAAATTTGCTCTGTGGTCAATGTTACTCCATTGTGGGTGGTCGCTGTGGTTAACAGGGCCGTTACCATATCCTCTGTCTGCCGCTCTATGTTCACATGGACTTCTTTTGTGACTTCCTCGGCCATCCCGTCTGCTGCATAGGCGGTTAAGCTATCTGAAGAAAGCGCAATGCTTGGGGCAATAACCAGGGCTACCACGGACATTAGTTTTAACAGGATGTTCAAGGAAGGACCCGAAGTATCTTTAAACGGATCTCCCACAGTATCGCCAACAACAGCTGCTTTATGGGCATCCGT
>Ga0102947_1000851_pt1 | contig 10741 bp, 6 predicted proteins | sample SalPon2A_A_D2_MG_FD_78210 | JGI IMG/M metagenome (GOLD analysis project Ga0102947, IMG submission 78210) | Soil microbial communities from South San Francisco under conditions of wetland restoration - Salt Pond MetaG R2A_A_D2_MG | ecosystem: Environmental > Terrestrial > Soil > Wetlands | place... | reverse complement strand
TCGTGGGTCAGGACCACCGCGTCCAGGCTCTCGGCGGCGATCCCCACCTCCTCCATGCGACGCTCCAGCATGCGGCAGGAAAACCCGGCGTCGAGCAGGATCCGCTGGCCGCCGGCCTCCACCACCACGGAGTTGCCCTTGCTGCCGGAGCCGAGGACGACGACCCGCATCAGACCGCACCTCGGGCGGAAAACGGTTGCTCTGTCGGAAGCTCAGTCACCACGAAACCCACCGCTGGAAAGCTATCACGTCGCCTCCGGCTCGCGGCCCGGCCGGGCGGAGTCGATATACTTTCCCAGAGCCTTCCCTGGAATCCTTGAAAAGAATTCAGATGTCGATCAGATTTCTCGTCACAGCCTTGCTTCTCAGCCTGTTGGCCGCGACCCCCGTCACCCCCGCCGGGGAGGTCCGGGAGGCCCTGACCCCGGTGCCGCAGACCGGTCCCCCCATGCGGCCCCTCGGCCCGGAGCGCACGCTGGCCGAGGGTGCGGCGGACGTGGTCGTGGACACCGTTTCCTTCAGCGAGAAGTACATGGTGCTCGAGCGCCCGAGCCCCGGCGGGCCCTACCAGGCGCGGCTCTACGACTCCGACCACCAGGTCCAAGGCCCGCCGATCCCGGTCGGTGCTTCCGGCGCCCGCCAGGTCGCCGTCGAGGTCATCGGGGAAAACGACTGGTGGGTCGCCTGGGTCGAGGACCCCTGCGACGACTGTGAGTCGGTGATCTACCTCCAGCACTTCGCCGGCACCTATGCCCCCAACCCGCCGAAGACCGTCTTCACCGGCCGGGTGAGCGATTTCGGCAAGCTGATTCTCGTCTACAACGATTTCAACAGCGTTGCCGTCGGCTGGACGGTGGATAACAAGGTACCGTCCCCCGCCCCGGACGGCGCAAACTTCAGCGACGTGTACGCCCGGATCTACGACCTCAGGGGCGAGCCCAGAGGCGACGCCTTCCGGGTCAACGAGGACCTCCACGAGGAGCAGAACTTGAACGACGCCGTGTGGGGGGGCGGCGACCTCGTGTTCGTCTGGGAGAGCTACGAAGGGGAGGGCTACTTCTACGACGTCTACCGGCGCCACTTCGATGACACCGGAGTTCCTCTGGAGGGAGAGGTCCTGGTTAACGACCACCAGGTGGACGGCGCCCCGGTGGGCCGGACCGGCCGCCAGTACCAGGCCAGCATCGCCGAGATCGGAACGGGATACGTCATCGCCTGGACCGACTGGGCTCGTCCCGCCGAGGGGGACAACCACGGCGGCATCATGGCGAAGTTCTACAACGGCAGTGGGCGTCCAGGACCCGAGTGGGTGGTCACCGACCCCGGGGAGGACGCCGACCACTCCCATCCCTCGGTAGCCGGCGACTACCTCAGTTCAGTGGTCATCACCTGGCGCGCCGCCTGCGGCGAAGAAGCCGCCACCTGCGCCGGGCCCGACGGCCCGGATGGCTCCCGGGGCGGTTTCTTCGGCCGGTCCTACAGTGAGAACCCCTACTACAAGCCGTTCATCGACTCCGGCATCTTCACCATCCCCACCGACACCCGGGGCGAGCAGTGGGGCCGGGTGTTGCCCGCCGGCCGCCTGGGCAAATACCGAGCGTTCTACCGGTCCCAGGCGGCGGGAGAGGAGCCGCGGTGGGTGATGCGGGAGATTCGCAGCGGCGAATGCCAGGGGCTTTGCCTCCAACGCGGGCGTTTCGAGATCGCCGTCCACTGGCGCGACTTCCAGGGCCGCCGCGGCAGCGGCCAGGCAACACCCCGGGACGGCGATTGGGGAACCTTCTGGTTTTTCCGCCCGGCCAACGTGGAGCTGGCGGTGAAGGTTCTCGACGGGCGCGCCCTAACCGACCACTTCTGGCTTTTCTTCGCCTCCCTGTCGAACGTCGAGTACACGGTGGACGCCTGGGACCTGAAGACCGGCCAGGTGCGCCGTTACCGTAACCCGGAGGGATTCTTCGGCTCCCGCGGTGACACCCTGGCCCTCGCCGGGGAAGCGGTGGAGCCGTGGATCGGCGCGGCCTCAGGCCTTTTTTCGGGGCCGCCGCAGGCATCCGCCAGCCCATCCAAGTCGTGGAGCGGCGCCCCGGTGCCGGTGGCTTCGGCCCCGGCCCACACGACCTGGCTTCCCTGCCCCTCGAGCGCACTCTGCCTCCATGACGACCGCTTTGAGGTGGAGATCAAGTGGCGGGACTTCCAGGACCGGCGGGGCGCGGGCACCGGCGTGGCCTTCTCCGAGGACTCGGCCTGGTTCTGGTTCTTCCGCCAAGGTAATCCCGAGCTGCTGGTAAAGGTTCTCGACGGCGGGCCGGTGAACGGTCACTGGTGGGTTTTCTTCGGCGCCCTGTCCAACGTCGAATTCGACCTCACCGTCACCGACCGGGCGACGAACCGCACAGCCACGTATTTCAGTCCGCTGGACGAGTTCGCCGCCCGCGGCGACACCACCGCCTTCCCGGGGGACTGAGCCATTGGGACCACCGCCGGACGACGGCAGTTGCGCTCACTCAAAGCCATCATTGCGTGCCTGTACTTTGCATCCAGCCCCAAAGCCATTGACCCGAGGAGTCGCCATGCAGAATGCCCCCATCCCGGTACGGAAAGCACTCCACAACCTCGGCACGGTGGCCGTGGCTTGCGCCGCCCTCCTGCTCGCCAACCTCGCCTCTGCCGAGCCCGCCGCCCAACCCCCCATCCGGCCGGCTGGCCCGGATATCGAATTCGCAACCGGTGCCGTAGAGGCCCAAAACACCCAAGGCGCCCGCGTAGAGGTCTTTCCCGACGGCCGTTACTTGGTACTCGAGAGAGAATCTCGGTCCGCTCAGTTCACCGGCCGCTTTCTCACCGCGGCCAAAGAGCCCGAGGGTGAACCCTTTTTGGCCGGGCCGGCGGGAGACGTCCGACTCGTTAGCCAAGCGCTCTCCGACGAACGTTGGGCCTTGGCTTGGTACGAACAGCTCGAGGGCCAGGTGACGGGCCAAATCCTGCTCGACCTCTACGTGGGCAGCGAGGCCATCCTCACCCGAGAGGTGGTGGCCGACGAAGTGGCGATCGGTTACGCCACCGACGTGGTGATGGAGACGGACGGGGTGGGACGTTTCGTCATCGGATGGACAACCTACACCGACCCACGGCACCACCGACCTCGGCGAGCTCTGGCCCAGGGCCGGATCTACGACCACTCCGGGACGGCGCTGACCGAGATCTTCCAGGTCAGCGAGGACCCCCGCGAGCGGACGGCGCTGACCGACGTCACGTACCTGGAGCCGGGCGAGATGGTCTTCGTCTGGCACGCCTCGGCGGCAGGCTCGACCGAATACGAGATCGATGCCTATCGCCGCCATTTCAGTGACAGCGGCCTCCCCTTGGGGGCACAAACCCCGGTACACAGCCTGGTATCCCAAGGCATCGACGTCGGGCGGGCAGATCACCAGTTATCTCCCTCCGTCGCCCCAGTGGACGGGGGCTACGTCGTCGCATGGATCGACTGGAGCCGGCCTCACCAGGAGGGCCATCGCGGGCGTGTCGGGGGAGTCATCGCTCGGCTCTTCGACCGCGACGGCGACCTCCTGCGCGAGGACGTGGTCAGCCGCCCCGGCCAGCAGACCAACTACTACTCACCCGCCGTCGCCAGCACCCAGGGCTCCTACGCCGTCGTCTGGGAGACCACCTGCCGGGGTGAACGCCCGAACTGCTTCGACGGTTATGGCGACAGTCCGGACGGCAGCGGCAGCGGCGTCTTCGGGCGTACCTTCAGCCTGGGCTCGCCGGATGACCCCTCCTCCCACCTCGAGTCGTCCGTCTTCACCGTCCCGGTCAAGACGCTGGCCAACCAGATCTTGCCGTCGGTGGAGGGCCTGCCCGGCGGCGAGTACCTGGTGACTTGGACGGACCTGTTCCCCAGATCCCCCCGACGGGGCCGCGTCCTGCGCCCGGGCCCCTGCCGCGGACTGTGCCTGGACGGAGGGCGTTTCGAGATCACCGCCCACTGGCGGGACTTCGCGGATCGACGAGGCGAAGGGCAGCCGGTAGCCCGGGGCGGGGACTGGGGCACCTTCTGGTTCTTCCGGCCGGAAAACGTAGAGCTGGCGGTCAAGGTGCTCGACGGCCAGGACCTCACCGATCACTTCTGGCTCTTCTTCGCCTCCCTCTCCAACGTCGAGTACGCGGTCGACGCTTGGGACTTGGTCACCGGCCAGACACGCCGATACGAGAATCCGCAGGGGGTCTTCGCCTCCCGCGGCGACGTGACGGCCCTGCCCGCCGAGGCGGCATCGACGTCCGCCGACAGCTCGGCCCACCCTGCTGGACTGGGGACCGCTCCCCGAGCCCCAGCGGCGGGGACGGCGCCCCTGACCCTGGCGCCCTGCGAGCCCGACGATCTCTGCCTGCAAGGTGACCGCTTCCTCGTGGAGATCGAGTGGCGCGACTTCCAGGACCGGCGCGGCAAAGGTGTCGGCGCGCCCTTCTCCGAAGACTCGGCCTGGTTCTGGTTCTTCCGCGAAGGCAACCCGGAGGTGCTGGTGAAGGTTCTCGACGGCGCGCCGGTGAACGGTCACTGGTGGGTTTTCTTCGGCGCCCTGTCCAACGTCGAATTCAACCTCACCGTCACCGACCGGGCGACGAACCGCACAGCCACGTATTTCAGTCCGCTGGACGAGTTCGCCGCCCGCGGCGACACCACCGCCTTCCCGGGGGACTGAGACGGGCGCGACCGGAGCTATCACGCCGGCGGGCACGGAAAAGATAGAGTTGGCGCAACCGATCAATCATCCAGAGGCAGAAGAATGTTGAACCCCCGTCCTGCCCAAGCGCGGCCAACGTCGATCCCCTCCATTTCCGAAATGCCACTGGCCATCCTGATCGTGATCCTCGTTGCCGTGGGTGTGGCGGCCCCCCAGGCCGCAGCCGAGGACGCCCTGCCCACCCCGCCGGCCAGGCCCCTGGGGCCGGAGGTCGTGCTGCCCCACCTGTGGGCCCCGTCCGACTTCGACGTCTTCAGCGACGGCTCGGCGGTCGTCATTGCCGACCTGTCGGATGACTTCCAGCCCTACGCCCAGCTCCTGGACACCGACCTCCAGCCGTTGGGCGAGCCGATGCGCCTTCCGACGCAGCGCCTCTACTTCGGGAACATCGACATGGTGGCCCTGGACGGCCACCGCTGGGCCGTGGCCCACCTGGAGGCGGACTGCCCCGACGAGTGCGACCTGGAGCTCTTCCTCAGCATCTACGACGGTTACACCCCGGTTGCGCTGCGCATCCCCCTGGACCAGGCGGACAACTTCTTCTTCGAGATGGCCGCGGACGCCGACGGCAAGCTGCTGGTCGCCTGGACCCGCCGCGAACTCGAGTTCAACGGCACCACGACCACCTACCACGGAGACACCCGCGGCCGCCTGTTCGACCACGACGGCGTAGCGCAAGGCGAGGATTTCATCCTCAACGACGATCCGCGGAGGAAGACACTGGAGACGGTGGAGTTCCTGGCCGACGGCAGCCTGGTCGCCGTCTGGCAGGTGCAGACCGCCTGCTGCGGCAGCGACCTGCGCTACCGGCGCTTCCAGCCGTCGGGACAGGTCGATGCGGAGCGGCCGCTGCACGACCAAACCGCCAACAACCAGAGTCGGGTCGATCTCGCCGCCAACGCGGTGGGCGGGGGATTCGTCGCCGCCTGGGCCGACTGCCTGCCCAGCAGCGCGAGCCCCAGTGGCTGCAGCATCATGCTCGGCGAGGTCGGCGAGGACGACGGGCTGGCGCCGCCGCGCCGCCTGACCCCGACCCCGGAGGACGATCTCGCCAGCCGCCTCGAGCCCCACGTCGAGCGCTCCGCGGGGCACCTTGTCGTCACCTGGGATGCGTTCTCGCCCGGTGCTCCCGACGGCGCCTTCGTCGACGGGACACGGGCCTTGGCTTTCCACGGTGAACGCACGCTGGGACCCTACCTGGTGGCACCATTCCCCAGCGCGAATTACGCCGTCACCCACTTGCGGGCCGTGGGGCCGGGGGAGTTCCTGGCCTTCTACTCCGGCTACCAGGACACCAGGTTGCCCGAGGCCTCGGACGAGCCGTACCCCTTCCATGTGGCGAAGCTCCGCCGCCTGGCCGCCGGCCCCTGCCGCGGGCTGTGCCTGGGCAACGGTGACGGCTACGAGGCGGCGGTCGTCTGGCAGCTCGAGGACGGCCGCCAGGGCGGCGGCCACCCCGTCGAGCATGGTGAGGGCTGGGGCACCTTCTGGTTCTTCCGCCCGGACAACGTCGAGATGGCGGTGAAGGTGCTCGACGGCCGGCCGGTCAACGGCCACCGCTGGGTGTTCACCGCCGGTCTGTCCGACGTCGCCCACGCCCTGGACGTCTACGACTTGGAGGGCGGCGAGGCGCGCCGCTACGACAACCGCCACGGTGTCATCGCCTCGCGGGGCGACACGACGGCTTTCCCCGTCCCGGCCGGCCAGGCGGACGCAACCCTCCCATCGGCCGCCACCGCGCGGACGCCGTTCCCCGCCGGGGGCACGAACCTCACCCTCGCCCCCTGCGCGCCCGAGCAGCTCTGCCTGCACGGAGACCGCTTCCACGTCGAGGTGACTTGGCGTGACTTTCGGGGCGCGACAGGAACCGGCGTCGGCCAGACCTTCAGTCCGGCTTCGGCCTGGTTCTGGTTTTTCCGCCAAGGCAATCCGGAGTTGCTGCTCAAGATCCTCGACGGCGGCCCGGTGAACGACCACTGGTGGGTGTTCTACGGCGCTCTCTCCAACGTCGAGTTCGACATCACGGTCACCGACCGGGCGACGAACCGCACCGCCACCTACTTCAGCCCGCTGGGGGACTTCGCCGCCCGCGGCGACACCACCGCCTTGCGGATGGACTGAAGCTTGGCATCTTGTGGAGACTCTGGCACAAACCACTCGGCAGATCGGCAGATCTGGCGCGAATCAATGAAGGCAGCTCGATGCCATGGTCATTTCGAGGTAGAGACAATGCGCTCTCCGGCAGCATTCTCAAAATCGCCCTTAGAACATTGTTGGATCGGGCCGAGCCGGATTACAAAGCGTACCAATGCCCTGCCTGCGGTTGCTCTGTTCTTTTCTTGGAAATCGTGAGTACATCTGGCCGAAGCCGACAGAGGGTGAATGCTAGATAAGCGCTACCCGCTCTCCCCTCCAGCCCGGCGTTCTCAGCCCCACGACATCGGGCGGCTTCAGGTCGCAGGCCCGAGCAATGGTCCCGGCGAAAGTGTCGCTATTGGGACCGGCGTTGAAGTCGTACAAGCTAGGTAGGGGTTTCGGTCGCCCTTGGCCACCCCTAGTGGGTCCACCTTCGTGTACCTCCCGGTGCCGGGTGTATACCACCGGTGCACGTTGTAAGCGGGATGGTCGAGTAGTCGTACACGTAGGCCATCTCAGCATTAGGAGGTACGAGCTTTGGAGTCCCGACGCTCTGCGCTCCGTTGAAACGCTACCAGCCTAGCCATCAAGGTCTGACCAATCCGCGCATACTCCTCGTCGGTCAGGTCATGCCCCATCACCTGATCGCGGGAGAGGTGGAAGTGGGTATAGAAGCTCCGCATCCTCCACTCCGGCAAACCTCCTGCCTGTGTCTGCTGAAGATCATCGAACGAAATCCTGAGCGTGCCGGGAGCCGTCTCCCGGAGAGAAACACCGACCGCGGTGCTGCTACGTACTCGATCATCAAGTTCCATAAGTCTCATGCCTTCGGGCTAGTTTTGGCCAAACGGAGACGGCTGCAATGGGATCCGAGGTGGGAAGATGCCTCGCAGACACTCGGAGTAGCGATCCATCGCCGCCCCCATACAGGCCTGGTAGTTTCTCATGTCACCTCGTTCAGCCCAGAAGCCGCACGTATCCTGGTCATTTCTAAGCAGCTCTTCACAAATACCAGGTGGCTCGTCGTCACAGTCATCGCAGGTTTTCCCCTGATCGCTGAGCCAATCGTAGGCAGCCTCACCGGCGGCGGCTGTTGCGAGAATGGCCAGCGTAGCTGCAGCAGCTTTCCCAAGCGCAACGACTGCCGGCGGGACTAGGCAAAGGGCGGGAAGTACCTGGCCGTCCGGATCGACGTAGGTGAGCGGATTACCCACGCCGTACCCGTATCCCGATTCGAACTTCGGGTAGCCGACCCGACGATTTGCCACCATGTACTCGGTGAACGGATCCAGGTTCGTCAGGGACGTCAGGTTCAAGAGCCGTCCGAGGTTGATGGGGTCGGTCCGCGTATATCGCCCGGTGCCAGGTGTATACCAACGGTGAAACGCACATCCGACGCGAGTTCGACGTACCCCGGCCCGCATCCCTAGTGCCTTCTGTGACTTACAGCGGCTCGGCCCCGACGCGAGGTGGCGGCGGGAGCTGATACCCCCTGACGCGAGTTTTCGGCCCGGCGGGCGCCGACGCGGGCGGTGCCCTGGGCGGCCGGGCGGTCGCCAGGAGGCGAGGTTTTTTCTTTTAGCTGCTGGGGTCGGCACGGTTGGGGTCTACACCTGGCAGTGCTATGCGGAGCCTGATTCGAGCTTTGACCGCAGGCGTTCCATCTGCTCCTCAATGTTCTCGTAGAAGGGCTTCAATGTCTCCTCACGCTGCTCGACCTTTTCGACGACCTCCGGTGGTAGCGACTCGTTGAGCCAGCGATTCCAAATCTCGACAAATCTCAGGAGTTGTGGGTAGTGGGCTCGGGTGGAAGCGTCCGCCAGCCACATGTTGTCCCGGAAAAGGTCGAGCATTTCCTGGTACGCGGGTAGTAGATGGTCCCGAAGCTGGCTGTTGTCATGCTCGATGATGCGTTGAAATTCAGGGGATTTGGTCTCTTGGAAATGACTTGTATGAGCCACTCCGCCACTTGCGCGATCAGCCTCACGTGCCTCTTGGCAGAGTTCCGCCCAGCTCACCCCGGCGGCCGCACGGATCGTTTCCCGTAGCTCGCTCTTTGCCCGAATTTCCTGGTGCAGGCCGACCAGCGGTGCGCAGAAATCCTCAAGCTGCCGCTGGACAAAGCGGTGTCTGCGGGCAGCCCGTTCTCTCCCGGTTGTGAGCCAGGCTCCAAGCGCGACGCCGGCCAGGCCAGCGCTTGCGGTTATGAGCCACTGCAGCCACTCAGAAATCAGGCTTTGCTCCTCCGCGACGCCGACCAAGTCAGCGCCTATGACGATGAGCCACTGCCTCCAATCAGTCATAAGACTTTATCCCTCTGGTGGTTATTCCCTGGTGAGTTTACTCGTCAGCGCTGGCGCCCCGGCAGTTTGGCCTCGGCGGCGCAGCCGCTGGCCAAGCTGCCAGTCGTCGGGAGGGCGGTGAAGCCAAGGGCGTAGCCGGCCTTATTGGAAAGGAGGAATTGGAGGTCATGCTGCTTGAAACGGAGGGACCCGCACCAGCAGAGAATCCCGGTCAGGGGCCGGTGTAGACGATCTCCACCTCGGAGTTTTCCAGCGCCTCAGACTCGCCAAAATCAAAGCGGACCTGGACCGCTGCCTCGGTCGGAAAACCGGCCCAAATGCCCCGCTTGATTCCTTGTAGACGCCCCGCCTCAGCGTTGTAGCTGTACTCCTCGATGCCGTGACTTTCCAAGAAGTGCTCAGCGTCTTCGATGCTCGATCCAACCGGCAGTTCTGATTCGATGCTTGACTCCAGCCGCTCTGCGGTGCGTTTGGCTGGCCCCTCGACCAGGCAGCCTGTCAGCAGGATCACCAGCAGCAAGCCAAGCGGCCCCGGCCAGAGCGACCGTCTCATAGCGGGCTCTGGCGATAGCCGGGCCTCCCCGGGTTGGGAGGAGGCGGAGGAGGCCCCGGAGGCGGAATCGAAGCATTCCACCCAGGAGCCGTGACACCGTTCGGGGGGCTCACACCACTGAATCCACACTTCTCCAGGATGTACCGCACCGTTGCGTTGCTGTTGGCCCCTAACGGATGGTAGGGGATGTTGCTGGCTTCAATGAAGTTGAGCGAGGCGCCCAAGCACTGATTGAGGCAGGTGCAGGGAGAATTATCGTCCTGCAGCACGACGACACCTGACGGCTTCGGATCCCAATCGACAGAGCCCGGCTGGAATGGCTCCGCTTTGGTGGTGATGAATCCAAAGGGAGCGGGAGGATTCGGCTGACAGCAAGCTCCCCCTCCAGCACTCCCTCCGCTGCCGCTACTGGACCCGGAGCCTCCTGATCCACCTGGTCCGCCACGGAAGACGGTCGCCCCGCTGTTCGGTCCGATCGTGACGACGTAGGCATGATCCGCCGCCGGAACGCCGCTGATCTCATTGAAGCGAAGCTCGACGTAGCAGAGCCCCAGCGGATCGGTGTACCTCAGCGGATTTGCGTTGACGTAGTCGTAGGAGTTGACGCTGGCGCTGATGCCCAGGGGGTCGGTTCTCGTATACCGCCCGACCCCCGGTGCATACCAACGGTACACATTCTGATACCCCTCCGCCCCCATCATCGCATCCCGCCACACAGGATCATCCCACTGCCCGGGAAACCTTAGAAAAACGCCCTGCTCGGAAGCCCCCTGGGCCGTTCCGGCCATCGGGTCTTCCCCGAATGGATCGAAGCGGTTGACCCATAACTCATCCTGATTGCTGTCGGTGGTGACCACCGGTGTGCCCAGGTGGTCGGTGGTGAAGTACCACCAGCGCTCCGGTTGCCCCGATTCCAAGGCCACCTGCCCCACCGGCCGCCCAGCAAGGTAGAAGACGTGGTGGTCGGTGGTGCCGGTGGGGATCTGGCGTTGCAGGCAGTGCAGGAG
>Ga0102947_1000850_pt1 | contig 10750 bp, 7 predicted proteins | sample SalPon2A_A_D2_MG_FD_78210 | JGI IMG/M metagenome (GOLD analysis project Ga0102947, IMG submission 78210) | Soil microbial communities from South San Francisco under conditions of wetland restoration - Salt Pond MetaG R2A_A_D2_MG | ecosystem: Environmental > Terrestrial > Soil > Wetlands | place... | reverse complement strand
TCCCCGCTGTGGCGGGTCTTGCCCGCAGCGTCGTCGTCGGCATTGTCTTTGTGGTCGTCATTGGCCGATGCGACGGTGCGCTCCCTGGATCGTTGGGCGCTGTAGCGGTTACCTTCGGCACGTTCCCGCAGGGGCGCCAATCGAGGTTGCCCGGGGTCGGTTGCAGGCTGCGCTGGCCGGGACTTCATGGTGAGCGTGACAGTCGTGCCGCGCGGGCTCGAGCTGATCTCGAACTCATCGGCGATACGCCGCACACCGGGCAGGCCGAGGCCGAAACCGTCCGAGGTCGAGTAGCCCGGCTCGAGCGCCTTGCGTACATCGGCGATTCCCGGACCTTCGTCACTTGCAACGGCGTACAGGACTCTCCGCGCGTCGCAGCGCAGCCGGATCTCGCCGCGGCCGGCGAACTGAATGATATTGCGTGCGAGCTCGGAAATCGCCGCGGCGATGAGAGTCGCCTGGCTTTGCGTGAAGCCGTTCTCGACGGCGAGGCGTTTGGAGATTCGCCGTGCCGATACCAGGCTCTCGGCAGACTGGATGCTGATGACGAACTGGGCGGGATCAGAACCGTCGTTCATTTGTCCACGCGAATGATTTTTATTATTCAGTGGCTAAGACTATACAGCATTATGTTGCAGTTGGATGACCACTACTGAAATATAGTCAGCGAGTTGACATAATATCTCTCGAGAAACAGCAGGCCGTAACCGACGGTCACCGCAACGATCGTGGGCCTGCCTTTGCTTGCTCGCGTCAGTCGTCCAGTGAGTCCAGGTAAGCCAGGCCCTCCTGCAGATCTGCGGCCGTCGGGATATCGTCGAGCGAGACGCCGAGCCTGCCCATCGCGAACGAAACATGTGGCGGAATCCCCACGACCACCGTATGCGCACCTTGTGTGCGATTCGCCTGCGTGAGATCGCGCAGCGCCCGCGACGTAAAAAAATCGACGACATCGACACCCGTCATGTCGACTACGACACCGCGCGTGCGCGAGGTCGAGACTGACTCGATGAGAGTGTCCCTGAGGTCCAGTAAATCGTCGTCACTCAGCGGCGCCTCGATACAGGCGATGACGACATCTTCGGGCTTAAGGATGCGTATGGTCATTCGAACGCGTCATGAGTCGGTTCATTGCGCATTACCCGACAGGATTATTGTCGAGTCATACGCAATGAGGAATCGGATGTTTTCGATCGCGTATTGAGGTCTTTACCTGAGTCGCCCAGTTTTTCATCGGGTGAATACCTGATAGCGGGCTGGGTTTACGCCCGGTGGGAGGCGCGAATCGGCACTGCTAGGCTCACTCGGCAGTCGGGTACTGTGCAGGAGAGGCCCCATGTCTTCAGTTGCTGTCGCAGAGCCGACATTTCGAGATATTCCCGCGGTCCGTCGAGCGCCGCTGCCGGCCGCGGATCTCGCGTTGCGGCTGCACCAGCTTCGCTCGCTGCTTCGACCCACACCGCATGTGCCGCTCGCAGTGAGCCATATGAATCTCTTCGCCAAACTCGAGTTCGTGAATCCCGTGGGCAGCGTCAAGGATCGCTCCGCCTACTGGATTCTCAAGCGGGCCGCCGAGCGCGGCGAGATCTGCGATGCAACGACGGTCATCGAGTCGTCCTCGGGGAACTTTGCCATGGCCATTGCTACGTTCACGCGTTTCGTCGGGCTGCAGTTCATCCCTGTGATCGATCCGAACATCTCGAGCGCGTACGAGTCGTTTCTGCGAAGCATCTGTCCGCGTGTCGTGAAGGTCGAAGCGCGCGATGACACCGGTGGGTTCCTGAAGACCCGGTTGCAGACGGTGCAGGACCTGTGCGCGACGACACAGGACTCCTTCTGGCCGGACCAGTACGGCAATCTGGATGCGGCAGAGGCGCACTATGAGCTGACTGCGCCAGAGATCTGCGTCGACTTCGACTCACTCGATTACGTCTTCATCGGAGTAGGGACAGCCGGAACGATCGCGGGTCTGTCGCGTCGGCTCACAGAGCGCTACCCGAAAATTCACGTAATCGCGGTCGATACCGAAGGTTCCGTCATTTTCGGCCGGCAACCGCGCAAGCGCCATATCCCCGGAGTCGGCTCGAGCATCGTTCCGCCGCTACTGTCCAGCGCGCGGATCGACGACATCGTCTTCATACCCGAGAGCGAGACTGCCGAGGCCTGCCAGGAACTGCTGCGGACCCACGGGCTTTTCGTCGGTGGCTCGAGCGGCACGGCGTATGCGGCAGTGAAGCGATACACGCCGAAGATGACCGGTGTCAGGCGTCCCAATGTGCTGTTTCTTTGCCCGGACCGAGGGATGCCCTACCTCGATACGGTGTTCGATTCCACGTGGGCAAGCCGGCTGGAGTGAGCGCCATGCAATTCGACTTTTCGATCATCAACGGCAAGACAGTGTCGGACGTGATAAGCACCAACAGGCAGGAGTGCGTCGACGTCATTCGGGACGCTTACATGAGCCACGCACGCGGGCAGACCGCCAACCCCGACAGCTACTTCCTGCGTTTTCCGGAGAAACCCGATTGCCGGATCATCGCGCTGCCGGCGTTCGTCGGAGACGGCGTCGGTGTCGCCGGGATCAAGTGGATCGCAAGTTACCCGGGCAACGTCGCGCGCGGGTTTCCGCGGGCATCCGCTGTGCTCGTCCTGAACGACTACGAAACCGGCTATCCGTTTGCGGTGTTCGAAAGCTCGATCATTTCGGCCGCACGGACGGCCGCCTCAGCCGCGCTCGCTGCGTACTGGCTGAACGGGCAAACGCGTAAAACCAGGTCGCTCGGTATCGTGGGCACGGGACTCATCGCCAGATACGTCTATGAGTTTCTCGTCGACACGGGATGGGATATCGAAGACGTGCGCTTGTACGACAAATCGCCACACGAGAGCGAGAAATTCAAAAACAACGTGTGCCGCCTCGATAGCCATCGAACGGTAAGCGTCGCGAACGACATCGAGGAGCTGCTCGAGAACTCGGATCTGATCGTTTTTGCAACTGTCGCGGCGACGCCGCATGTCACCGATCCTTCTCTGTTCGATCACAACCCGCTCGTGTTGCACGTTTCGCTTCGCGATCTCGCACCTGAAATACTGCTGAAGTCTCATAACGTCGTCGACGACGTCGAGCACGTGATGAAGGCAAACACGTCGCCGCATCTAGCCGAGCAGCAGACCGGAGACAGGAGCTTCGTAACCGGGACATTGGCCGACGTCATGGAGGGGCGCTGCTCGGTTGATCGCAGCCGACCGATCATCTTCTCGCCCTTCGGCATGGGAATACTCGACCTCGCCGTCGGCAAGTGGATCTACGACGAGGCAGTTGCGGCCGGCAAGGATCTCAGGCTCGACGACTTCTTCTACGAGGTGGCCCGATGAGTGCGGTGATCGACGCCGAGCTGCCGGAATCCCCGGCAAACCGCGGCGCTGCACTCACAGCGGCCGACATCGAAACGAACCTCGTCGACCTGCTGGCCGGCGTCCTCAAGGCCGAGTCTGAGAGCATCGCTGTCGACAGCCATTTCTTCGAAGAGCTCGGTGCGGACTCGCTCGTGATGGCACACTTTTGCGCGCGTATCAGGAAGCAGGGGAGCCTGCCGTCGGTGTCGATGCGCGACATCTATCGGTATCCGACGATCGGCGCTCTCGCAGCGTCGCTCGCGGAAACCGCGTCCGCCGGCACTGAGCTGTCGCGGCCGGCGCCTACACGGGCCGCGACACCGACGAGTGCGGTCGAGCAGGCGCTTTGCGGAGTCGCACAGCTGCTGATCTTCGTGAGCTATCTTTACATTTCGGTCGTTTCGTTCAGATTCATGTACGCGTGGATCTATGCCGGCTCCGGGTTTCTGGATATGTATTCTCGGTTCATCCTCGGCGGCGCCGCAGCGCTGTTCGTTGTCGGCGTCATTCCGATTGTGGCGAAGTGGACGCTGATCGGCCGCGCGAAACCCACCGAGTTCCGCATCTGGAGCCCGACCTATCTGCGCTTCTGGATCGTCAAGACCCTGATCCGCGCGAACCCGCTTGCCCTGCTGTTCATCGGCACGCCGATCTATCTCTACTACCTGCGGGCGCTCGGCGCGAAAATCGGGCCCGGCGTCACGATCTTCTCGAACCACGTGCCCGTGTGTCCCGATCTGCTCACGATCGGTGCAAACACCGTGATTCGCAAGGAAGTGTTCTTCAACTGCTATCGCGCGAACGCGGGCAGAATCGAGACGGGTACCGTCACGCTCGGCCGCGATGTGCTCGTCGGGGAGCAAACCAAACTCGATATCGACACGTCGATGGGCGACGGATCGCAGCTTGGCTATACCTCCGCACTGCACCGCGGACAGGCCGTGCCGGCCGGCGAGCGCTGGCACGGTTCGCCCGCGCAGCGCACCGACGTCGACTACCAGCGAGTCGCGCCGGTGTCCTGCGCTCGGGTGCGTCGGGCGAGCTTTACCGTCGCGTTCGTGCTCTTCACCGTTCTCGTCAGTCTGCCGCTTTCCCTCGGTGGTCTGTACCTGCTCGCGGCCATCGCGCCATCGCTCGGTGTCCTCGTGAGCCCGGGCGCGCCAAGCAACGGCATAGGCGCGCTGCAGGAGCTCGTCTTCGATGCGCTCGCGTTCTCGGCCATACTCTTCTTCGGGTTCCTGCTCTTTCGCTTTTCGCTGGCGCTTACGATCCCTCGCGTGCTGAACCTGTTTCTCACGCCATACGAGGCGTATCCGCTGTACGGATTCCACGACGCTGTGCACCGGTGGATCGTGAAGCTGACCAACCCCCAAGGCCCTTTGAAACTTTTCGGCGACAGCTCGTATGTCGTGAATTACCTGTTGTGGCTCGGGTACAAGCTCAAGCCGGTCGAGCAAACGGGGTCCAATTTCGGCACGGCCGTAAAGCAGGCGAACCCGTTTCTGTGTTCGGTCGGCACGGGAACGATGATTGCCGACGGGCTCACGGTCATCAACGAGGAGGTCTCGAGCACCTCTTTTTGTGTCACGCGGGTCTCGATCGGCAAGGAGAGCTTCTTCGGTAATGCCGTCAACTATCCCGGCGACGCTATGGTTGGCGACAACTGCCTGCTGGCGACCAAGGTCATGGTGCCGCTCGACGGCGAGCTTCGCGAAGGCGTCGGCCTGCTCGGCTCGCCGAGCTTCGAGATTCCGCGAACCGTCGATCGCGACACGCGATTCGATCACCTGAGGACCGGGGAGGATCTGCGCCGCGGTCTTGCCGCGAAAAACCGGAACAACCTTCGGACCATGGGGCTGTTTCTCCTCGCCCGCTGGATGGAGGTGTTCGTCATGATGTTTTGGGCACTGGCTGCTTTCGAGCTTTACGACACGGCCGCCCACATGGCGACAGCCGGACTCCTGGCCGCCGGTGTGATCGTCAACGGGTTTTTCGTCGCGCTCACGGATGCGTCCCTGCGGGGTTTTCGCCCGCTCGAGCCGAAGTCCTGCTCGATCTACGACCCGGGTTTCTGGCTGCACGAGCGCCTGTGGAAGGTCACGCACGACGAATTTCTCGCCGCGTTCAACGGCACCCCGTTCAAGACCCTGTTCTGGCGTTTGCTGGGCCTTCGGATTGGGAAAAGAGTATTCGACGATGGCCTGCATCTGCCCGAGCGGACGCTTACGAGCATCGGCGACGACTGCACGCTGAACGAAGGCTGCGGCGTCCAGTGTCACTCGGAGGAGGACGGCACTTTTAAAGCGGACCGGACAGCGATCGGCTCCGGGTGCACGATCGGTGTCGGTGCACTGGTCCACTACGGCGTGACGATGGGTGACGGCGCGGTCCTTGCCATCGACTCCTTCCTCATGAAGGGCGAGGAGGTGCCGGCAGGTGCGCGCTGGGGCGGAAACCCGGCAAGGGAAATGGAGGTGAAATGAGCAGTGTGACCCCACAAGACGCCGCGAGGAGCGCGGCCGAAAGCAGCGAAGAATTCTGGCGCAGGCGACTTCTCGCCGCGGATGCCCCCCCGCTGCCGCGCTGGACGCGCGATCCGGGCGCCGGCATCGGCGAGCACCTCGAGCCGATTTCGGCCGAGCTTGCCGAGCGCCTGAGCCGACTGGCCGACGAGCTTTCAGTATCCCTGTGCTCGGTATTGCTGGCCGCTCACGCCAAAGTACTCAGCGCGCTGACGGGAGAGCGCGAGGTTGCGACCGGCTACGCGCTGAACAACGGCTGTGCACCGCTGCCTTGTCGGCTGACGACCGAGCCGGGCCCCTGGCGGGCGCTTTGGCAGGAAGCTCAGCGGGCCGAGGTCGAGATGCTGTCGCACGCGGACTATCCGATCGAACGTCTCAGGCACGAGCTCGGCCTCCTGCGGTCACATTTCGAGACGATCGTTCATCCAAAGGCCGATGACGGCGGCGAGCTCGACGACGCCGCCGTGCTCATGGTCGGTGTCGTGACGCGCGATGGCATCGCGTTACGTCTGCAGTACAGATTAGATGCGCTCGATGCGGCAAGTGCCGCCAGAATCGCCGGCTATCACATTGCGGCGCTGAAGCTCATTGCCTCCGACCCGGACGCAGAGCACGACGGTCAGAGTCTGATTTCGGACGACGAGCAGCGCTTTCAGTTCGAGGAACTTCGCGGTCCGCGCAGGCGATTACCTGACGAGCGGGTCCATGAGTTGTTCGAGCAACAGGTGCAGCAACATCCGGCCGCGATCGCTGCTGTCCATCGCGATCGGCGGTGGACGTACTCGCAGCTCAACGCTCAGGCGAATCAGATTGCGCGAGCGCTGCAGGCACAGGGCGTGTCGCGCGAAGGCGTAGTCGCCGTCGTGACCGAGCGCAATCTGAACTGGATGGCTGCGGTGCTGGCTGTCTTCAAGGCCGGTGGCGCATACCTTCCGATCGAGCCGCACTTTCCTCCCGATCGAATCGCGAAAATGCTGTCCCGGGCGGACTGTGCCGTCGTTTTGACCGAGAACGGCAGCAGGACGGCGCTAGACGAAGCGCTCGATTCTCTGGCCGGCGTCGAGGCGATCGATATCGACAGCGTCTACAGAGCATACTACGCGCAGGACAATCTCGACGTCCACGTCGACGCTGAGCAGCTCGCTTACATCTACTTCACCTCGGGTTCTACGGGTGAGCCCAAGGGCGTTATGTGCGAGCACGCCGGCATGCTCAATCATCTGTTCGCGAAGATCGATGACCTCGGAATCCGCGAGGAGGAGGTCGTAGCCCAGAGCGCGCCTCAGTGCTTCGATATCTCGCTCTGGCAACTCCTGGCCGCAGTCCTCGTGGGCGGGCGGACGCTGCTCGTCGAGCAGGAAGCGGTTATGGATGCCGGACGTTTTATCGACAGAATCATTGCAAGCTGTGCTGCCGTCGTACAGGTCGTGCCATCCTACCTCGAGGTGCTGTTGTCCAGTCTCTCTCAGCGCGAGAGAGAGCTGCCCCATCTGCGATGTGTTTCGGTCACCGGCGAGGCCGTAAAGAAGGAGCTCGTGCAGCGGTGGTTCGCCGTGAAGCCCGAGATCAAGCTGGTCAATGCCTACGGACTGACCGAAACCTCGGACGATACCAATCACGAGGTCATGGACTGCGTTCCGGATCGCGACAGGGTGCCGCTGGGTCGGGCAGTCAATAACGTTTCGATCTACATCGTGGACGAGCATCTGCAGCTCGTGCCGCTGGGCGCTCCCGGCGAGATCGTCTTCTCCGGCGTGTGTGTCGGGCGTGGCTATATCAACGATCCCGAGCGCACCCAGAGCGTGTTCGTGGCCGATCCGCATTGCGAGAACACTCGGCTGTACCGCAGCGGAGACTTTGGTCGCTGGCTGCCTGAAGGCAAGCTCGAGTTCCTCGGCCGTCGCGACGCCCAGGTCAAGATCAGCGGCTTCCGCATAGAGATCGGCGATGTCGAGAATGCGCTGTTGCAGCTGCCGGGTGTCGCAGACGCAGCGGTCGTCGTCGCTGAGCGTGCCGATCACAGCAGGCGTCTGGTTGCCTTTTATTCAGGACAGAAGCCGCTCGATGCCGACGTGCTGCGCAATCAGCTGCGCGATTCGCTGCCGGACTACATGGTGCCGGCAGCGTTCCAGTGGCGCGCTTCGTTACCCCTGACGCCCAACGGCAAGATAGACCGGAAAGCGCTGACCCGACTCGTCGCAGAGATCGATGCCACTGAGCATCGCGGCGACGCCCCGAGCACTGCGATGGAGCACAAGGTTGCGGCCGCATGGGCGCAGGTGCTCGGAATCCCGAAGGAACAGATCGGGCGCGACGATGAATTCTTCGAGCTCGGCGGTACATCGCTGTCGGCTTTGAAGCTCGCGGTCGCGCTCGATCGAGTCGTGACCTTCCAGGATCTTGCGAGTCACCCGGTGCTCCGAGATCAGGCCGGCATGATCGGCGGCAGGCTCGAGGACGCCGGTGTTCCCGTAACTGAGGTGCATGGCGAGGGCAGATTCGGGCCACGCGCTGCAACTCCACAAGACCCGATCAGGGAGCAAAAACTATGAACAGTGTGCTCGAACATTTAGTTGTGGAAGGCGCGCAGGCGCCGGAAATCGAGGCGTCGGCTTTCGATGTGAGCCACGAGGCGGGCAGGCCGCCGATACTGCAGGTCGGGACAGGCGACGAACCGTCGCGCTGGGTGGCCGAGCACCGCGATGCGCTGCGTGCCAGCGTTGCTGCCTGCGGTGCGCTCGTCGTTCGAGGACTCGGAATACGGGATATCGCCGACACCGAGGCAGTCTTCCGCGGGGTCGGCGCCCTCATGACCGAGCGGGAGACCTTTGCGGCGCGGCGACCTTATTCCGACGGTGTGTATTCGTCGTCGAACTGGCCGCCGAATTTCCCGATGTGCATGCACCATGAGCTTAGCTACGCGCTCGAGTTCCCGAGCCTCATGTTGTTCGCCTGCCTCGTCGCGCCGGAGGACGGGGGCGCCACTCCGGTGGCCGAGTCCCGGCGCCTGCTTCAGTCATTGCCTGGCGACCTGGTCGAGCGCTTCGAGCGCGAGGGGTGGCTGCTCATTCGGAATTACAACGACGAGATCGGTGCATCCCTTGCCGAAGCCTTCGGTACCGAAGACCAGGGTGCGATCGAACAGTACTGCCGCGCCAACGCAATCAGATTCGAGTGGCAGAGCGACGGCGGACTGCGGACCTGGCAGCGCCGCAGCGCCATCGTGAAGCACCCGGTCACGAACGAGCGGTGCTGGTTCAATCAGACTGCGTTTCTTAATGAATGGACAATCGACCCCGAAGTGCGCGAGTACCTCGTGGAGTTTTACGGCGCCGACGGGCTGCCGTTCAACACTCGCTTCGGTGACGGTGAGCCGATCGGCGAGCACGTCGTGGAGGCGATCAACGAGGCCTACGAGGCAATCGTCGTGCGAGAGCCATGGCAGGCCGGTGATCTCTTGCTCGTCGACAACATCCGCACCGCGCATGGCAGGGATCCGTTCGACGGAGCACGCGAGGTCGTCGTCGGGATGGCCGATGCGATGCGCCTGGCCGACTGTTCCCCGACGATCGACGTGGGCGTCAGCAATTAATTGGTATGGTCGTGGGTCACAGGCCAGCGCTGCCGGAATCTCTGCAACTGCGTCCCGACGAGGTGCACGTCTGGTGCGTCGACCTCGACGTTGCGTCGCAATCGGCAGCGAGCCTGTACGCATCCAGCCTGTCAGCCGAGGAGCGCAGCCGGTGTGCGCGGTTTCGATTCCCACGCGATCGGCAACGCTTCATTGTTGCCCATGGTGTGTTGCGTGAGTGCCTCGGGGGTTATCTCGACGTCGATCCCGACAGGATAAGTTACGAGCACAACGCGTTCGGTAAGCCGGACCAGCATGCACGGTTTGGTGGCAGGCTCAGGTTCAATCTCTCACACTCAGCGGGTCTTGCTCTGATCGCCGTCGTCCTCGACGCGAACATCGGCGTCGACATCGAGCGCATCCGCGCCACACGCGAATTGACCGACATCGCAAAGTTCTTCTTTTCGCCGGCTGAGCTCGACAACGTCTTATCTCTTCCCAGTCACCGGCGCTGCGCGGCTTTCTTCCATTGCTGGACGAAAAAGGAGGCTTTTCTCAAAGCCTGTGGCGTGGGTCTCACGATACCGCCGGATGCCTTCTCGGTTCCGCTCGACGACGTCGATGCACCGACTTCCGGCGAGCTCGAGCTCGTGTCAGACGCCGGCGGATTGGTCAGCCGCTGGTCGATGCGTACGCTCATGCCGGCGTCGGACTACATCGGCGCGCTGGCCGTGGAGGGAACGGGCTTGCGGTTGAGGCAATGGAGATGGAAGACGACCACGCCCCGACGTGAACAACCGCGGAGGATACCTGCATGAAACCACTACGCTGGGTTGCCTCTCTTGTCATACTTGCGTCTGTGGTCGGCCGCGCGCACGCGCAAATCGAGATCGACGGCAGACTCGACGAGCCCGAATGGGCGCTCGCAGAGGTATTCACCGATTTCCGCGTCATCGAGCCGTACACGCTCGCGGCGCCTCGGCATGCGACAGAGGTGCGTCTGCTGGGGACGCCCGCGGGCATCGCGATCGCGTTTCGCTGCGAACACCCTCCCACGACTGCGCGTCAAAAAGAGCAGACGCCGCGTGACTCCTATAACGAAGGCGACCGCGTCAATATCTATATCGACCTCGATGCCGACGGACGGGTCGCCTATAACGTGACGATCGCGCTCGCAGGATCGCTGCAGGACGGTATCTATACCAACGAAAACGAGTACAACTCGGACTGGGACGGCGACATCGCTTACGCGGTCGCCGAC
>Ga0102947_1000849_pt1 | contig 10754 bp, 6 predicted proteins | sample SalPon2A_A_D2_MG_FD_78210 | JGI IMG/M metagenome (GOLD analysis project Ga0102947, IMG submission 78210) | Soil microbial communities from South San Francisco under conditions of wetland restoration - Salt Pond MetaG R2A_A_D2_MG | ecosystem: Environmental > Terrestrial > Soil > Wetlands | place... | reverse complement strand
CGCTACGGCGTCGGCGGCGAGTGCGACCGGTTCGAGCGGCGCTATGCCGAGTATCTGGGCTCGCGACACGTCGCGCTGACCTGCAGCGGCACCTATGCGCTGACCTCGGCGGTGATCGCGCTCGGCATCGGGCCGGGCGACCGTCTCACCGTCAACGTCTTGGGCCGTCCCCTCACCGCCGAGATCGCAAACTTGCGCAAAATCGACTGGTCCGGCCTCGGCATCAACTTCGTCCTGGTCTTCTCGCCGGGGGTGCTGGCGCAAGCGCCGCAGAGCCACATCGCCACGGTGAAGGTCCCGGCCGACGCGGAAACGGCACTGGAGATCGCCGTGACCGACAGCTTTCCCAACATCTCCTCGGTGCGGGTGAAGGAGGCGCTGCAGCAGGTCGGCGCGCTGATGGGCCAGATTGCCGTGACCGTCAAGGCGGTGGCGGCCTTTGCCATCCTTTCAGGTATCTTGGTCCTGGCCGGCGCCTTGGCCTCCGGGCAGCGCCAGCGGCTTTACGACGCGGTGGTCTTCAAGGTTCTGGGGGCGACCCGTCGGCGCATCGCCCTGGCCTATCTCATCGAGTATGGGCTGCTCGGGGTGTTGAGCGCCCTTTTGGCATCTCTGGTCGGCAGCCTCGCCGCCTATGTGGTGCTGACCGAGGTGATGCACGCCGACTTCGTGTTCGAGGCCCTGCCGCTGATCACGACCTTGCTGGCGGCGACGCTCCTCACGCTGCTGTTCGGCTTCGCCGCCACCTATCGCGCGCTGGGGCAAAAGCCCGCGCCGCTTCTGCGAAACCGTTAATTCTTCTTCACCTTGGCGCGGCTTTTTGGCAGCAATCCGATAAATTTCGCAGATTCTACCGCAAAATCCTCGCTAAGGCCCTCTCAGACTGTCGAAATCAGTTGATTCGCGCCTCAACAATCACAATATTTATGCGAGGTTTTCGGCCCCTGAATTGAGAAAGAGGTTTGAAATGGCTTTTGGTCCTGACCGCAACACGATGACGCGGACACAGACTCAGGTCGCGGATGTCGATGTCGGTCTGCGGAAGTACATGCTTGGCGTCTACAACTATATGGCGCTCGGCGTGGCTTTCACCGGCATCGTTGCGCTTGTGGTCGCCATGTCGCCTGCAGCGATGCAAGCGCTGGTCTTCAGCCCGCTGAAGTGGGTCCTGTTCGGCGGCATTTTCCTCTCCGGCTTTGTCGCGCCGCGTATCATGATGTCCGGCAGCGTGACCGCCTGCCACGCCATCTACTGGGTCTACGCGGCCATGTGGGGTGCCTTGATGGCCCCCATGTTCATGATGTACACGGGCGAGTCCTTGGTGCGGGTGTTCTTCATCACCGCGGCGGCCTTCGCCGGCCTTAGCCTCTACGGCTACACCACGAAGCGCGACCTTTCGCCTATTGCGGCCTTCGCCACGATGGCCATCATCGGCGTGCTCGTCGCCATGGTCGTGAACATCTTCTTCCTGCAAAGCGCCGGCTTCCAGCTGCTGATCTCCATCGGCGTGGTGCTGCTTTTTGCCGGTCTCACGGCTTACGAAACGCAGATGATCAAGCAGATGTACTACGAGGGCGACGGTCACGAGGTGCAGACGCGCAAGTCGATCTTCGGCGCCTATCTGCTTTACGGCAGCTTTGTCACCCTCTTCGTGTGGCTGCTGTCGATCTTCGGGGTGGCGCGCGACTAAGCCGCTCACGAAAGACCAAAAAATCCGAAAGGGTCCGCGTGTAGGTCGCGCGGGCCCTTTTCTGATTCTTTTATCGCTGCGTTTCGAGCTGACGCCGGTGCCGTTTAGGCGCTTTCCGCGTGTTCCATCAGGATGGTGTCGAACTTGCCCCGGTCGAAGTCGCGGCGGCGGGCGATGGCGGAGATGAGGCGCCGGGCCGAGGGCTCGGCCTCGTCGGCCGGCAGCGCGAGGCCGGCGATCTCCTCTTGCAGGTCTTCCAGCACGTCGCGGAACAGGCGAAAGAAAACCGCCGGCAGCTGGGCCCGGCGGTAGAGTCGCTGGAAGTCCGGGCTGAGCGGGTCGGCAGCCTGGTGCCGCACCTCCGCCAGGTCGATCTGGGCCCGGCGCATGAGCCCGAACTCGAAGAAGTCCAGCTGGCCGTTATAGAGCGCACGCAGCAGCAGGCTCGCCGACAGGCGGCCGCGGCCGTGCAGCTGGGCGGCCAGGTTTTCGGCGTCGTCCAGGGTTTCGTAGAGCGCCAGGACGGCGACGGTGGCGCCGTCGCTTCCTTGGTCCAGCAGCTTTTCGATGGTGCCGGCGGCCGCGGCGTAGCGGGAGGCGATTTCGAACCGCAGGTGATCGGAAACCTGATCGATCAGCTTGTCCACCACCGCAATCGGCAGGTCCGGCCGCGTGGCCATGGCCTCCAGGACCAGGTCGCTTTCCGGGAAGAGTTGCACGACGTTGTCGTAGGTCTCGTCGGATATCTCCGCCCCGTCGTTGGCCAAGAGGGCCTCCACCGGCGTGGCGTCGCCGGTCGCGACCAGGGCTTCGGACACCTCGGGCGTCACCCGCTTGCGTTTGGCGATGGCAGTCTGGTGGGCGCGACCGCGGCTGCGGACGATGGCGATCAAATCCTGGTCGGTCAGCACCTCGGCATATTCCAAGATCGGCAGCGCCACGGACTCGACGTCCTCGGCCAGTTGCAGCGCGATGTCGTGGGGCAACAGCGGACTTTCCTTGAGCTGCTCGGCCATGGTCTGTCGGACCTTCAGCTCGACGGAGTGAGCCAGCTCGCGCAGGATGTCTTCGGCCAGCAAGCGTTCGCCGTCGCTGAGCGGTGTTTCGCGGTAAATTGTGCAGACGTTTTTGGAAAAGTCCCAAGGTGTGCTGCCGCCCGGGTCTTCCAGATAGCGCCGCAGGAAACCCTCGGCCGCCGCGCCGGCCTCGGACGGCCTTTCGACTGCGCCGACATCCGTCATTCCCTTGCCCGTCTGGCCCGCGGATTCCATCGAGACCTCGTCGTTTGCATAGCCTTCGCACCCGCCCGGATAGGGGCTGGGGGAGCCCATTAAAGCGCTTCCGGCTTAAGCAAGCCTTACCTGGCTGCCTGCCGGTCTTGACCGTGAGCGCGCGGCCGCCCTAGTCTGCCGGAGCTGCCGCGGGAGGGGACGGTACTTTTTCGCGATATTGGAGCGATAGTCGCAGAGAGGCGGCGATCTCTTCATTGGTCCTACAACGAAATGGAAACGAAATGGCCGTCGCGGCGTCTATGATGGACTGGCTTTCACGCTATCGGCTCGAACACCTCGCGGAAACCTTCGAGGAGAACGAGATCGATAGCGACCTCCTCTTCGAGTTGACCGACGAGGACTTGAAGGAGATGGGCCTGTCGCTGGGAGCGCGGAAACGGCTTCGCAAGGCCATCGAAGCGTCGCGAGACGAGACGGAACCGGGCGGCACGGCATCGGAACCGCCAGAGGTGCCGCCGCAACCCGAGACGTCGGACAACCAAGAACCCCCTGCCCAGACATCGCGCGCCGAACGTCGTCAATTGACGGTGATGTTCGTGGATCTGGCGGGCTCGACCGCGCTCTCCAGCAAGCTCGATCCTGAGGATATGCGGGATGTGATGACGGCCTATCAGAATATGGTGGCGGGCGTGGTGACGCGCTACGCGGGCCACGTGGCCAAATACATGGGCGACGGCGTGCTCTGCTATTTCGGCTGGCCGCACGCCCACGAGGACGACGCCGAGCGCGCGGTGCGCGCTGCGCTGGAAATCGTTGCGGCTTTGGGCAAGCTCCCGTCGCCGACGGATGCGCCGCTGTCCGGCCGGATCGGCATTGCCACGGGCTTGGTGGTCGTCGGCGATCTCATCGGTGAAGGGGCGGCGCAGGAGGAGGCGGTGGTGGGCGACACACCGAATCTGGCAGCGCGCCTGCAAAGCGTCGCGGCGCCGGACGAAATCGTCGTCTCGGCCACCACGCGGCAGCTGCTTGGGAACGTCTTCGAGTTGGCGGATTTGGGCGCCCTGACATTGAAGGGCCTGGCGGGTACCACGCCGGCTTGGCGCATTCTCTCCGAGCGCGATCTCGCCAGCCGCTTCGAGGCGCACACCGAAGAAGACCGTCTGCCGATGGTGGGGCGCGAGCACGAGCTGGCGCTGATCGTCGAACGCTGGATGCGGGCTATGGCCAAGGAAGGCCAAGTCTCTATGCTGATCGGCGAAGCCGGGATCGGTAAGTCGCGATTGACCCGCGCCTTCATCGAAGAGGCCGAGCGGGTCGACTGCCACCGCATCAGCCTGCTCTGCTCGCCCTATCACACGGATTCGAGTTTTCATCCGGTCATTCAACAGCTGTCGCGTGCCATGGGCATTGCGGCGTCCGATAGCGTCGGGGAACGGCTTGACAAATTGGAAGCCAATCTGCGGGCCGCCGATCCACAGGTCGTTGCCGAGCTCATGCATATCGACGGGTCGCAGCGCTACGGGGCCCACGCCTACACGCCGCAGCAGCTGCGCAATCGCATTCTGGATACGGTTTCAGAAGAAATCCGGGCTCTGTCGCGAGAAAAACCGGTCTTCTTGGTGGTCGAGGATGCCCACTGGATCGATGCCTCCACCCTAGCGGTGTTGGAGGCCTGTCTCGACAAGATCGCAGAGGAAAGGGTTTTCATCCTCATCACCGCCCGCCCGACCTTCGAACACAGCTTCGGCGGCCATCCGATCGTCAGCAAGCTGGCCTTGAACCGGCTGGGCGCCGATCAAACGGCGCAGGTGCTGTCCAAGATCACCGGCGGCAAGAGCCTGCCGCCCGAGCTGGTCTCGGAAATCGTCGCGCGGACCGACGGTGTGCCGCTGTTCGTCGAGGAACTGACCAAAACCATCATCGAATCGGGCGAACTGCGGGAGACGGCGACAGGCTATGAGCTCATCGGGCCGGTCGGCCGGGTCTCCATACCGGCCACCCTGCACGATTCCCTGATGGCCCGCATCGACCGGCTGCAGCCGGTCAAGGAAATCGCACAGATCGCCGCCTGTATCGGCCGCGAGTTCGGGCGTGCGGCCCTGGCGGAGATCGCCCGCGTTTCCGATGCGACCCTGGACGAGGCGCTCGGCCAGCTCGAAAAGGCCGAGCTGGTCTTTCGCAGAGGCATTCCGCCCGACGCGCGCTACGTCTTCAAGCACGCGCTGGTTCGAGACGTCGCCTACGAAAGCCTGCTGAAAAAGCGTCGTCAGGAGATTCACGGCCGGTTGGTTGCGGCCTTCGAAGCCGATGCGGGCACCCCGCCGGAACTGACCGCGCATCATGCGACGGAAGCCGGATTGCTGGAAAAGGCGGTCGTCCTGTGGCAAGCGGCGGGCACGGCAGCCCAGGCCCGGCCGGCATACGACGAAGCCGTCAATCATCTGAAGACGGCGCTGGCGACCCTGGAGCGGCTCGAGGATCAAGTCTCCTGGCAGGAAACGCGCCTGTCTCTGCTGGTGCAGCTCGCCCAAATCTACGTGGCCAAGGAAGGCTATGCCTCGGCCGAAGCCTCGGACGCTTTTTTCCAGGCACTGGAGAGCGTTGCCGCGACGGAGAATCCCGAACTGCGCGTGGCGATCTTCTACGGCACCTGGATCGCGCCCTATATCGGCGGCCAGTTGAACAAGGCCTACGAGCTGTCCTCCCGCCTCGTTGCCGATATGGAACACGAGCCGGACCTGATTCCGCGGCTGATATCCCGGCGCATGCGGGCGGCCACCTCCATCGCCATGGGCCGCCCGACGGAGGCGCTCGCCGACCTGGCGGTCTCCTACCGGCTCTATCAGGATGCGAAGCTGGTCGACTTCGCCGCGCGCTTTGCCCAGGACCCCGGCGTCCAGATCCTCAGCTACCGGCTCTTGGCCCTTTGGATGCACGGCGACGAGGCAGCGGCGCTGGCGGATAGAGCTCATGCTCTCGAAAGGGCGCGGGCGCTGAAACATGCCAACACGCTGTGCTATGCCGGTTTGCACGCCGTGACCCTGTCGATTTGGCGCGGCGACATTGACGGTGCACGCGCGGTCAACGAGGAGATGAGAAAGGTCGCCATGGATCACGACATGGCGCTGTGGAAAATCTACTGCGACCTGCACGACCGCGTCATGGATTGCATGGAAGACCGCGACGGGGCCGCCGAACGGCTTGAAGCAGCTTTGTCGGACTATCAGGAGAAGCGCTGCGGTCTTTGGGTCACGCTCTATCTTGCCGAACAAGCCAAGCATCTGCTGCGACTCGGTGACCGGGACGGTGCGCGCAACGCCGTCGCCCGCGCTTGCCGGGAGATGAATGCCGGCGGCGAACGCTGGGCCGAAGCCGAACTGCACCGTATCAAGGGTGAGATTTGGCGTCTCGAAGGCGACGGCGAAAAGGCGCGGCAGGCGTTCGAAGCGGCGCTGGCGGTGGTGGACGCGCAAGAAGCCCATGCCCTGGAAGGCGCCGTCAGGCAGTCCCTCGCCAAGCTGTCCGATGAAAAGGCGCCCTAGCGGCCCTCGACCTGCCGAGCGTAGTCATCGCTGTCGTACCAGCCGTAAGACTGCGTCACCTTCAAGTCCTCATTGAGCTCCCATTCCTCCCAACCGCAGACGGTAAGCGGATTGCCGCTCTTGGCGTCATGGCCGGTGAAGGTCCAGGCGAACAGTGCATGCGCGCCCGAAATCCGAACCGTGTCGCAGGTCAGCGAGAGGTCCGGCACGTCGGCGAAGAAGCCGCGCGCCATCTCCGCGACACCGGCGCGGCCTTCCCAGGGCTCACCGCGGTTGATGACGATGCGGCCTTTCTCGGCATAGAAGGCGGCCACGGCATCGGCCGACCCGGAATTCCAAGCCGCCGTGTAGGCGGTCGCCATTGTCTCGAGATTGCGGAGGTCAAGTGTCATTAATTGTCTCTTTCTTGCTGTGACAGCGGCCGCCGCGAAAGGCGGGACGAGAGTGATGGGAAATCCGTGTTATATTGCAGTGTCCCACTTTGGCCGGATGGTGGCGGGCTATGGCTCAATCGTCAAGCGGCGCGATAGTCTCTAAACGGAACGCCATGGGGATCGGCACGGTCCTTCTGTCGGCTCTGCTGATCAGCTTGGCACCGACGGCGGCCAAGGTCGCCTATCAGGAAGGCGCCAACCCCTTGGCCGTAATCGCGGTTCGAACCGCGATCGGGGCGAGCGGTATCGCGCTCTATCTGTCGCTGCGCCACCTCTGGCCGCGCCAGGGGCTACGGGCGTTCCGGCGGAGCGCCCTGTCTGGCCTGGCGCAGGTCCTGACGGCGGTGGGGTTCCTCGGTGCGGTCGCCTACATCGACGTCAGCCTGGCGGCGCTGATCTTCTATTTCCATCCCTTCTTGGTCGCGATCGTCGGCCACTTTCGTGGCGACATGGCCATGAGCCCGCTGCGGCTTGGCTGTATCGCTGCGGCCATCGCCGGGCTTGGGATGGTCTTCGGCGTTACCTTCGCCAGCCTCAATGCCGTCGGTATTGCGCTCAGTCTGCTCGGCATGGCCGCCATCACGCTTTTGATCTTCGTCGTCGCCGACGTCTCGAAAAGCATCGGGCCGGTTGCCGCCAATTTTTACATGACGCTCTGGGCGGCATTCTATCTCTTGGCCGTCGCAATCTTCGGTCCCCTGAGCGGCTGGATGGCGCCGATGGCATTGCCGACCTCCGTCGCGGGCTGGATCGCGATCCTGGGGACCGGCGTCACCACGACGACGGGCTACATTCTGTTCTTTGTCGGCGCCCGGGCGATCGGCGTCACCCGCGCCGCGATCTGGAGCGTCACCGAGCCGGTCTTCGCGATCCTCTTCGCCATCCTGCTGGTCGCTGAATGGCTGACGCCCTGGCAGTGGCTGGGCGTCGCCGTCGTGGTCGGCAGCCTCTTCCTTTTCGAGCGTGCGGCAAATCCGCCGGCGGCGGAGCGATAGCGCGTCTCACCGACAAAGACTCCTGCGGCCGGGCCTGTAGTGCGCAATCCGCGGTCGCGGCTTTTCAGGGTTTTCGGAGGGCACCGCGCCTTCCAACATCGCTGCGGGTCGGACACTTAAAAAAATGGTGCCGCAGGAGGGACTTGAACCCCCGACCCCATCATTACGAATGACGTGCTCTACCAACTGAGCTACTGCGGCGTGCGGCGGCCCCTTTTGCGGGGGCCAAATCGGCGGCGGGGCCGCCTCGAAACGCGCGGGACTTTAGGGCTTGGCGTGCGCCAAGGCAAGCAGAAGAGCGGGCGTTCGGCGCCCGGTCGTCCGCTTGGGGCCGGCGCGCGCCGGTCGTGCCGCCCCACGGCGCCGTGGCTAGGAGGCGCCGGCCGCCTCGCGGGGCAGGGCGTTGGGCTTGGCCGTCGCGCTTTCGCCCGGTAGGACCGGCTTCGCCGGCGCGGTCTCGATGGTGATCACCTGGTCGGGCGCCCGAGTGAGGGAGGGCGGCACCTGCCAGGCCAGGCTGTCGAAGGCATCGCAGACACCGCAGTGGGCCGACCAGTCCGGGTTGCGCGCGCCGCAGCCGCTGCAGACCCAGGCCGGGTCCAGCGGCGCCGTCAGGGAGCGCTCCAGCCAATCCCGCGCGGCCTGCGCGTCGCCGTGTTCCGCTTCCTCCAGCTTGGCCATCAAGTGGCAGACCCGAACCGACGGCTCGCTGCCGGCGGCGTCTTGCAGATGGCGCCGCGCCTCGCCCCAGAGCTTGGCGGTCAAGGCCGCCTCGGCCAGGGTCAGGTGGCTTTCCCGATGATCCGGAAAGACCTCGGTGAGGCGCCCGGTGCGCTTCAGCTGGGCGATGGCATCGCCGCTGCCGCCGGTCAGGCTGTAGAGGCTGGCCAAGTCGGGGTGCGGGGCCGTGCGCCAGGCTTCGCGGGCCACCTTTTCGGTCTCGCGGCTGCGGCCGGCCGCCAAGGCCTGCCGGGCGACCGCCAGGTTGGCGGGCAGCCAATAGGGCGCCAGCTTGCGGGCGCCGCGGGCAAGACGCAGCGCCTCGTTTTTATCGCCGGCCTCCACCGCCTTTTCCACCTGCTCCAGCAGCAGGGCGCTGCGCTTGCGCAAGGCTTCGTCCGCCGGCACCGCCTTCAGCTTGGCCGCCGCCTTCAAGGCCTCGTCCGCCTCGCCGAAATTGCCGGCCCGCTCGGCCAGCTCGAAGAGGCTGGTCTGCACCCAGGGCGAACGGGGCTGCAGGCTCCGCGCCTGGCGCACATAGTCGAGCGCGGCCGTGTCGTCGCCGTCCTTCATGGACTGGGTCAAAAGGCCGCGCAGTCCCAAAAAGCGGGTCTCGGGGTCTTCCAGCATGGCCTCGAAATAACGCGCCGCGGCGGACTCGTCACCCTTCAGCTGCGCGGCCTGCGCCGCCAAAAGCTTGGTCAGGGGCGCTTCCTTCAGCAGATGATCGGCCTTGCGAGCAAAGCGCTCGGCCTCGTCAGGTGCCCCCGCCGCCACCGCCACCATGCCCTGGTTGAGGGCCTTGTAGCCGCGCCGACGCCGGTTGTTCTCGAGACCGCGGCCGATGTTCTTGGGGCCGCGATACAGGAAGCGCCAAAGGCGGTAGAGCAGGGCGCAGACGACGATCAGGATCAGGATCGCCAACAGGATAAAACCAACCGGAAGGTTCTCGATCCGCCAGCCCAGCCATTCCACGGAAACCGAGCCCGGCCGATTGGCGAGCCAGACCGCCGCCGCCACCAGGACGGCGATTTTCACGCAAAGCCACAGCGCTCTGGTCATGGCTCAATCCCCCAACTTGGAAAGACGCGACGCCACCAGGTCGGCAACATCCGCCAGTGCGTCGTTCACGGCCAAACGGGCGTCGGCCTTGGCCCGCCAGTCGGCGGCCGGCGCAGCGGCCTCCGGCGACAGGCTGTCCAGTTCCTTGACCGCCGCGGCCAGATCGCCGCTGTTCAGGTAAAATTCCGCGCGGGCCGCCGCGCTGCCGGGATCGTCGCCTTCCACCAGGCCCACGGGACGCACCGTCACCACCTCGGAAAACCGCCGCACGGCGCCCGAGATCCAGCCGTCGCCGGCGTCCGATCCGCGCTGCACGGCCACCACCGCGGAGGCCACCGGCGGGAAGGTCGCGCGCAGCTCCTCCAGGGTCGCCACGCCGGTCGCCGCGTAGGGCTTCAAGGGTTCGATAATGGCCGCGAGTTTTTCATCCTTTCGCGACAGCGTCTGCAGCGCATCGTACTGCGCTTCGAAGGGCTCCGAGCCGCGCACGGCGTCGCGGAGCTGCAGCGCGGCCAGGAGAATGGCGCCGTCGGCATTGGCGCTCTGGCGAATGTCGGCCAGCTTCTCCGACAAGCGGCCGACCTCCTGCTTCAGATCGCCGACACCGCCGACTTCCTGCTCGACGCCGCTCAATCGGTTCGCCAGGTTCTCTTGCGTGCCGCTCAAGGACGAGAGCTCGTTGGCGTTGGCCGCCGAGGCGGATTGCGACGCGGACTCCAATGCCGCGACCCGGCTCTTCAAACCCTCGATCGAGGCCGTGATTTCGCCGAGGGTCTTTTCCGCGACCCCGCTGCCGCTGCCGGCCTTCTGCACCTCCGCGCTCAGCTTCTCGACGGAGCCGGTGAGCGCGTCGATTTTCTTGCCGGCGCTGCTTTCAAAAGCGGCAACGCGGTCCTTGAGACCCGCGACGTCCGCCTGGGCATCGCCGGCGGACGACGCCACGCCGAAGAGCGGCAGCCAGGTGTCGCGCGCGACCACGGCAACGCCGGCCCCGAAGACCAAGATCACGGCGCCGACAATCGCGCCGGCCACGAGGGCGCCGTTGCCGCTGCGGCCGGACGCGGCCGGCGGCGGCGCGG
>Ga0102947_1000848_pt1 | contig 10756 bp, 9 predicted proteins | sample SalPon2A_A_D2_MG_FD_78210 | JGI IMG/M metagenome (GOLD analysis project Ga0102947, IMG submission 78210) | Soil microbial communities from South San Francisco under conditions of wetland restoration - Salt Pond MetaG R2A_A_D2_MG | ecosystem: Environmental > Terrestrial > Soil > Wetlands | place... | reverse complement strand
GGCAGTAGTCAAGTCGGGTGAATCGTTTGGTGCAGTAACTCATAGTCTCTATGGAACGGGTTAGCCGATCTCAGGCTCCATGAGCCTAGACCACTCATTTGCGTAAGTCCTATAGTAAAGGATGTTTTGGAGGGACGCAAATCAGTTCTTGCTTTTGTAAAAGTGACAAATAATTCTGAGGCACCATATTCGATTACAGAAATGGCACTGGTCTTTGGTAAAAGTCGTGCAAAGCGCGTGCCCCTAAATACAATTGAAATTTTTGATTCTTCAGGAATGCTAATCAAAGCCAAGTCACATACCATGACAGATATTTTTGAGCGCCAGAATTTAGATGATCTCAGAATCCTTGATGATAATTTGTATCTTCAAATGAATCACGTTCAGGATGTGTCGTTTTTAAGGCTCCAAAGGGGTCAATAGATTCTGTTCTTGAAGCCGAGGTGGAGATATGTGTGGGGGACAATTTGTACTTGAAGAATAATATTTCTGCTCTATTGAAGCGGGCATAAACACTTATAGCAACGGAATGGCAACGATATAGGCTGTGATATTTTTCAGTTTTATTTTAAGGCGTGCTTCTGTCGTGCAAAAGCCAGCACCAGCTTGAGGTGCGTCAGCAGCAACAGCACACAGTCCAGCTTCGCAAGGCGTTTCTGGGGTGATTCAGGCAGTTGCGGCGGGCTGATGCGGCCCATCCAGAGTTCCATCTTGTCGGTCAGGGCGCGCTCGCCAGGGAACTGGCCGGGCGGGAGATGGGCCGTGTAGAAGGTGCGCTTGCGTTCGAGGCGCTCGTAGATGTCGCGGCTGGCCTGTTGCAGCGTTGGGTCTTGCTGCACGATCATTGCGCCGCCGACGAGGTAATCGTGATAGGTGAACGGAAAGTCGAGCAGGACGGAAAGAATAGCCTGCGCCGCCTCTGGGTGCTCGCGCAAGCCCACTTCGGCGGCCCGTGCTGTGGCGGTGGCCGTGAGGCAGAGTGTTTCTTCTGCTACGAGTTCCGGGTCGGCTCCTTCGATGCCACCAAGCGCCCGCCGGGCGAGTTCCTGCGTCGTACTCACCACGCCTAGGGTGGCAAAAGCGGTAAACCGGGTCGCACGATCAAGCATATTCGATTTGGGATTTCAGATTTTGGAGTTGCGATTGGGGGCTTGCCCGAGACAATCCAAAATCACAAATCCAAAATGGTCAGATGCCGCCCGTCGATTCTCCGCGCTCGCCGCCGCCGATGGACTTGCGCATCTGCGTGTCGGCCTGGATGTTGCGCAGGTTGTAATAGTCCATCACGCCAAGATGGCCGTTGCGGAAAGCTTCGGCGATGGCTTCGGGGATGCGGGCTTCGGCAGCGATAACATTGGCACGCTCTTCCTCCACACGGGCGCGCATTTCCTGTTCGAGTGCGACGGCAGCGGCGCGGCGTTCCTCCGCTTTGGCACGGGCCACCTGCAAATCCGCTTCGGCCTGATCGGTCTGGAGCTTTGCCCCGATGTTTTCGCCTACATCCACATCGGCGATGTCGATGGATAGGATCTCAAACGCGGTACCAGAGTCGAGGCCTTTGGCAAGGACGGTTTTGGAAATGTTGTCCGGGTTTTCGAGCACCAGGGCGTGCGTCGCCGAAGAGCCGATGGTCGAGACGATGCCTTCGCCGACGCGGGCGATGATCGTTTCTTCACCCGCTCCACCGACAAGTCGTTCGATGTTGGCGCGTACCGTCACGCGGGCGATGGCGCGGACCTGGATGCCGTCTTTGGCGATGGCTGAGATCGGCGGCGTCTCGATCACCTTGGGGTTCACCGACACCTGTACGGCCTCGAACACATCGCGTCCGGCGAGGTCGATAGCCGTGGCCCGCTCGAACGTCAGGTCGATGTTGGCCTTGTCCGCCGAGATGAGCGCGTTAACCACCTGCTGGATGTGGCCCCCTGCCAGATAATGCGCTTCAAGTTGCGGCGTATCAACATAGATCCCTGCTTTATGCGCTGTGATCAGCGGCTTGACAATTTCGGCGGGGGGCACCCGGCGCAGCCGCATCCCTACGAGGTCCCGAAAGAGCTTCAGCTTCACCCCCGAAAAGATAGCTGTGATCCACAGCCGAATCGGCACGAAGTAGAACAGCACAATGAAGCCGACGACGAGCAGCACGATGATGATCGCACTGGAAAACCCAAGCAGTTCTTCCATGATAGTAGAGGTTGCAGGTTTATCAGGTTAACAGGTTTATCAGGTTAAGAGTTGGTTGGTAGAAAAGAAACCTGCTAACCTGAAGCCGAGCCTAGCGAGGCAACCTGCCACCCTGTAACCTTATTCACTTTTGCGATAGTCACCGCTTTGCCCGCCGGTTTTCGCCAGCAGGTGTACGTCGGTGATACGAATTTCTTTGGAGACGGACTTGCACATGTCGTAAATCGTCAGCGCGGCGACCGAAACAGCCGTGAGGGCTTCCATCTCGACGCCCGTCGGGCCAATGGTTTTGGCAAAGCCGCGCACCTCAATGGCATGCTCGTCTTCGTCGAGCGAGAACTCCACATCCACGCCTTTGATGGCAACATCGTGGCAGAGAGGGATGAGCTTGCTGGTCTGCTTGGCCCCCAGAATGCCCGCAATCTGTGCGATGGTGAGGACATCGCCTTTACGGATTTTGTTTTCAGCTACAAGCTGGAAAGCCTCTTCGCCGAGCAACACACGCCCACTGGCTACCGCCGTGCGGAGCGAGTCGGATTTGTCGGAAACATCAACCATGTGCACGCCGCCAAGCGGGTTGACGTGCGTCAGGGTGGGTACATCGGTATCCATGGGAAGGGGGGTTAACACGTAAGACAGAGGTCAGTAGCGTCCAACGCAGAAGATAAGCGGGAGTTGCTGCAACGGCAAGGCATGCAGGGTATGTAATGGTGGAGAAAGGAGATGGTAATCTTGGATGCCAGGGAGGATGTCGCATGAGCGCGAAAAAGCGTATCATGCGATGAGTCTTTTCATCCAGCCACTCTCGCTATGCCCTACACCACCATCATTGATCCTGCCGATCTACACGCCCATCTCGACGATCCCGACTGGGCCATCGTGGATGCCCGGTTCTCGCTGCATGAACCGGCACGGGGGCGTCATGATTACGAGGCTGCCCACATCCCCGGCGCGGTCTATGCCCACCTCGACGACGATCTCTCTGGTGACATCGTGCCCGGCGTCACAGGCCGCCATCCGCTGCCTGATCCCTCTGCTTTTTCCGAAAAGCTTTCTGCGTGGGGCATCGCCGACGGGGTACAGGTGGTGGTATACGACGACATCGGCGGCGGCATTGCGGCGCGGCTGTGGTGGATGCTACGCTGGCTCGGGCACGACGCCGTGGCTGTCCTGGATGGTGGCTTTCCCGCCTGGCAGGCCGCTGGCTACCCGACCCGCAGTGGCGAGGAATCGCGCCCGTCCCGCTCCTTCAAGCCGCAGCCTCACCCTGAAATGGTAGCTGAGGTAGAGGAGGTTGAAACCTTGCGCAACGATGAGGCCTGTCGTCTCCTCGATGCCCGCGCCGGAGCGCGCTACCGGGGCGCGCTGGAGCCGATTGATCCGGTTGCCGGGCACATTCCCGGTGCAGTCTCTGCGCCCTACGGTGGTAACCTGGACGACGATCAGCGCTTTTTATCACCTCAGCAACTGCGAGAACGTTTTGCAACCGTGCTGGAGGACGTGCCGCCTGAGCAAACCGTCGTCTACTGCGGCTCTGGCGTGACAGCCGCGCACGACATTCTGGCGATGACGCATGCCGGACTCACCGGGGCGCGTCTCTATCCCGGCTCGTGGAGCCACTGGATCACGGATGCGGATCGGCCCGTCGCGGTTGTGGAAGACGAGTAAAAGCCATCTCAAAACTAAAAGTTGTCGTTGCGAGCGACCGGCGAGCGCGCGGCAATCTCGTGAGTACAGCTCGATTTACGAGATTGCTTCGTCGCTTTGCTCCCCGCAATGACAGGCTGATTCTTGAGATGGCTTCAAATCAATTCTGATTGCCAGATCGCTTTAACTGCGTGATCTGGGCAAGATGATGGTCGTCGTGCTCGGCGACGAAGAAGAGCAAGTCGAGCAGGCGCATGGGTTGTTGCAGACGCGGGTGCAGAGCCGTGTGCTCGATCAAGCTGTCGTCTAGCACATCCAACTGCTCGACGAAAGCGGTACGCACTTCGCGAAAATCGTGCAGTAACGCATCTATCGAGCGCGCGTGGTGGTTGGCCTCGTGCGTCTTGCGGTTGGACAGATCCGCGTCCCGTAGGTATGTTTCCCCCTCGCGTAGGTCTTCGACGCGCCCAATCCAGAGCGGCTCCAGATCCAGCAGGTGACCGATGTTTTCCTGGATGGACCAGCGATCCCCGACGCGTTGCGTTAAAACGACAGGGGATAGCCCTGCTACGAGGTCTTCGGCCCGTGCTGGAGTGCCGCGCAGGCGTTCGACCACATGCGGATACATCCAGGCGGGCAAGTCGAAGGCAAAGGAACGGTCGAACCAACGTTTTATATCCATGCTAGGGAGGAAGTTGGGGTGCAGGGTTCAGCAGGCCTGTCTCTACGCAGGTTGCCACGCCGAGGCCTGCCGCGTGTGGAGGTTTGCGAGCAACTCGCCGAGTTGTTCGAGCGAATTCAGGTTGTGGACAGGAAGAAAGTCGTCAATGTGGGGGAGGGCGGCGACCATGCCACGGGTGAGGGGTTCGTAGGCATCATAGCCGAGCAGCGGGTTGAGCCAGAGCAGCCGGTGGCAGTTGCGGGCAAGGCGGGCCATCTCGCGGGCAAGCAAGTCGATGTCGCCCCGGTCGCAGCCGTCGCTGATGATGAGCACCACGCCGCCGCTACGGAGCACCCGCCGGAGCCAGTGGTAGTTAAAATCTTTGATCGCCTCGCCAATGCGCGTGCCGCCCGACCAGTCGTTCACATCTTTCGTCACTGCAGCGATGGCGTCGTCGATGTCGCGGCGGCGCAGGTAGCGGGTGATGCGCGTGAGCCGGGTACCGAAGACGAAGCTCTCCACGCGGTCTAGTCCATCCGTCACGGCGTGCATGAAGTGGAGCAACATGCGGGCATAGGCATCCATCGACCCGCTGATGTCGCACAGCACCACGATGGGACGTTGTTTGCGTTTCGGCCCCCGGCGGTGGAGCCGCACAAACTCACCGTGGTGGCGCAGACTCTGCTGCATTGTGCGGCGTAGGTGGAGCCGCCGTCCTTTGGCGCGGGGCGTCTGTCGCCGCATCCGCATCGGCTCAATGGGCCAGCGCATCTGTCGGATGAAATCCTTGGCTTGTTCTACTTCTTCGGCAGTGAAGTCGGCAAAATCTTTTTCGCGCAACACCTCGTCCGCGCTGTAGGTCGCGATGAGTTGGATTTCATGGTCGTCGTCCTCCCTGGGCGGCGGCTTGGGTTTTGTCTTTTTCCCAGACTGCTCCTCCATCGCTTGCTGCACACGGGTCATTTGCCGCGGGCGAGCTGAGGGCGGCAAGGTAGTTTGTGGCAGCATCATCTGCATCACCTCTTCCAGTTGCGAAGGGGCCCGCCAGAAGATGCGAAAGGCGTGGTCGAACAACTCGATATGTTCGTGTCGCTGGACGAAGATGCCGAAAAGGGCCTGATACACATCGTCTTGCCGCCCGACGCCCACAAGATCCACGGCACGGAGTGCATCCATGATTTGGTGCGAGCCGACCGTTAGCCCTGCTCGCCGCAACACCCGTCCGAAGGAGATGATGTGGTCAGCTAGCGCGGTAGGCGCGGCTGGGCTATGATGGGTAGGTGTTGATGGCATGGTTTCTATAAAACAGCGAGGGCTGGACTTGATCCAGAAAAGACAGCTACGGTTGCAGCGTAATCAACGGGTAATGCTAGTCCAGAGCCCGCAGCACCCTATCTATTGCCCTCCATGCTCCTGTATCATACTTTTGGGCAGGGCAGATGCCTGGGCTTCGTCAGCAAACCATCGCAAATCAAAAACCGAAATTCGCAAATCCCATGTTTATTCCCAGCATGTTGCTCAAGAAGCTTTACACCATCGGGAGCTTGCAGAATAACGCTGAAGGCGTCGCATTCGAACTCAAGAACCGGCTGAGTGACGCTAAGATTACGAACCTTCGTGGCCTGCGCATCAACGGGCAGGAGGTGCCTGTGGATAGTATCACCGTGAACGTGGGACATGACGGCCCGCGTACGGCTGCCGACGTGTCGCCGGAGAAGCCGGTCGATTTTCCCATACGCAAGACTGTGCACCTTATGGTGGCTCGTGACCCGCTGCCAGAGGGCAAGCACGAAATCGAGATCGCCGTCGATACGGAGCCGTTTGGGAAGGTCAAGTTTACGGTGGATGACACCATCGCACAGGATCAGGCGGACCGCGTGCGGATTCCGCGCAACGAGGAAGACGATTACGGTGAGGCCGCAATCAAAGCGCGGCAGGATTTTGCGGAGTCGTACACGGGTGCCCCCTTTCATCACATCCGGCAGTACTCCCTCGATCCGCACGGGGCGGCAGGCAACTGCGAAAACTTTACCGGTGTGGCGCAGGTGCCGCTTGGCATCGCCGGACCACTCCGCGTCAATGGCGAGCATGCGCAGGGCGATTTTCTGATTCCGCTGGCGACTTCCGAAGGCACGCTCGTGGCGTCCTACAACCGGGGCATCAAGCTGCTCAATCTGTGCGGTGGGGCCACCTGTACCGTCAGCGGCGATGCCATGCAACGGGCTCCCGTCTTCGTCTTCGAGAATGCCCGCAAAGCCCGCGATTTTGATACCTGGGTGCAGGCCCATTTCGACAAAATCGCGGAAGAAGCCGAAGCGACCTCCAGCATCGCTAAGCTGCAATACATCGATACGTTCCTTTCCAACAAGTTTACCTACCTTCGTTTCAACTACTCTACGGGCGACGCCGCCGGGCAGAACATGGTGGGCCGTGCCACCTTCGCTGCCTGTTCCTGGATTCTGGACGAGTATCCCGGCATCAAGCATTTCTACCTCGAATCGAACCTCGCGACGGACAAGAAAGCCTCGCAGGTCAACGTGATGCGGACGCGGGGCAAGCGCGTCATCGCCGAGGCGGTTGTGAAGCGCGATGTGCTCATCCAGCATATGCGCGTCGATCCAGAGACGCTGGTGTACCACGGCGGCGTCGCCAACGTCGGGGCGATCCTCTCGGGCGCGAACAACAACGGGCTGCACTCGGCCAATGCCATCACGGCCATGTTCATCGCTACCGGGCAGGACGTGGCGAACGTCTCGGAATCGTCGGCGGGCATCATCTACACCGAACTGACGCCGGAGCGCGACCTGTACATATCCATCACCATCCCGTCGCTTATCGTGGCAACGTATGGCGGCGGCACAGGCCTGCCCACGCAGCGCGAATGCCTGGACATGCTGGGTTGCGTGGGCAAAAACAAGGTCAACAAATTTGCCGAGATCGTGGCGGGCGTGGTGCTGGCGGGCGAGTTGAGCCTGGGCGCGGCCATCTCCTCGTCGGACTGGGTGTCCAGCCACGAGCAATACGGACGGAATCGATAGCTTGGACGGAAACTGAAGTATCGAAGGTATGGTCTTTACACTTCATCAATCTTAATTCCTTGTTCGATATTCGAGATTCATCTTTTCAAAACCTGCTTCAATACTTGGCAGGCTGGTTTGGGGCGACGAGCGCCTGACGGATGAAGTCGCGGATGTGATCGTTCGACGTGGCGAGGTCTTCCTGGCGGAGGTACATCATGTGTCCGCTCCGGTAGCCTTCAAAGTGAAGGTGGTCGCGCAGGCGTCCGCTCGGGTCCAGGTTCCACATCGAATACTTGGCGTCGAAGTAGGGGGTGCCGCCATCGTAGTACCCCGACTGGATGAGGACATGCAGGAATGGGTTCTGTGCCATCGCCTCGCGCAGGTTCTCGCCGGTGTTATCGCCATCGCGGTTCCAGGGGTGGACGGGGCCGAAGATCCAGTATTGCAGATCCGTATCAACGTTTAGGACATCGCGTAGGTAGTGGTTGATAGCAGGCGTGAAGGCGTGGTTCCAGGCCGTTAGCGCAGGATCGTGATCATAGCGTTCGCCCGCATCGGCGGCGTCGCGGCCCCGGTAGCGCGAGTCGAGCCGGCCAATGGTGAGCCCCTGGTCGCGGAGGAGATCTTTCCAGAAAAAGGAGGTTGGCACTGCGAGGTTGTGCTGTAGGATGGTTTCTTCGGACAGGCCCGAATAACGCGCTACCTGTCGAGCCATGTCCTGCCGCTGTGTCGCATCCAGAAAGCCGCCCATTGCAAGGGCAGGCAGGTATTCGTCAATGGTAAACCGCTCTACCTCGGGCAGCAGCGCGTCGAGATCCTGGTTTTGCAAGTCCGGGGCAAGGGCCTGGTGGTACCACGCTGCCGCCGTGTAATACGGCAGCTTGAGCGCACCAGCGACGGGGCCGTCACGGTCGATGCCAATGCTGGTGGGCGAGACGAGAATCACGCCGTTCAAATACATCCAATGCCGGTTTTGTAGCTCGGCGGCGAGGCCCGACACCCGCGTGGTACCATAGCTCTCGCCGATCAAAAATTTGGGCGAAGTCCACCGGCTGTGGCGCGAGACGAAGGTGTCGAGCCAGTCTGCGAGGTAGGCGATGTCCTCGTTCACGCCGAAGAACTGCTCGCGCTCGGCCTCGCCGAGGATCCGCGAGAAGCCAGTGTTGACCGGGTCAATGAAGACGATGTCGGTCACATCCAGGATCGAGTGCGGGTTGTCGCGGACACCATAGGGCTGGACAGGGAAGCCTTCCTCATCAATGGCTACAAGCTTGGGGCCGGTATAGCCGATGTGCATCCAGACAGAGGCCGAGCCGGGACCACCGTTGAAGGAGAAAACCAGCGGACGGGCGGCTTGGTCGGACACATCGGTGCGCTCGTACAACGTGTAGAAGAGCGATGCTATCGGCATACCGTCTTCGTCCCACACCGGCTGCGAGCCTGCCGTGGCGCGGTAGGGGACGCGCTCGCCCTTGATGGTAACCTCGTGCGTGGTGACGATGGTGGTATCAGCCGGGAGGGCGCGCTGCTGAGCGTGGGTGCTAGAGGTGCCTATCAGAAGCAGGGTAAGCAGGAAAAGGGCGCGTCGCATCGGGAAAGAGAGAGCAGATGGTGAGGAGCAGGTGCCCGGAAGCTACAAGTTTTGCATCGTTGGGGCAAGCCATCTAAACGCTGACGGCTCGGGCGGCATCCTACTGGAGAACGCGGCACAGGCTAAGGTGCTGCTTTTTGCTCTTCAATCCAACTGGAGGTTTAAGATGACCCGAGTTCCCTATCTCGTTTCTACCTTGTGCGTCCTGCTGCTAATGTTCGTCAGCACTGCGGCTACGACAAACAGGGGCGGTTTTGAACTGCGCGCCGAGCATCCGGCTGCTGACAATGCCATCTTGATGGTGCATACGTATGGCTGCGATCAACCTGCGCGAGCCAAAGTAACCGGCACCGCTGAGGGGCGGGTCGCAGGCAAGCGGCAATCCATTCCCTTGAAGCTGAAAGCGACCGCTACAGGCGTTTACGCTGTCGAGTGGGAGCAGCCCGCCGAGGGCGATTGGGTGCTGACGCTCAGGGGAGCATACCGGGGCCACATCAGCAGCCTGCTGGTTACCATTGATGACAAAGGGCAAGCCGTGCTGCCTGAGCCGGACCAGTGGGGCCGTCGCATTGAACCCCTTCGGCGCAACCTGACCGATGCCGACATAGAACGTGCGCTGAAACAGCACAAGCATAAAGGGTGATTGCGGATATTACCTGGCTCTAATAAAAAAGCCGTGCCGTCTGCAATTGGTTAGCGCAGACGGCACGGCTTGATAGGTGCGGAAAGAAAAGGGCTCCTAGAATTCGCTGTAGGCCAGGCGGCGCAAGCGCGTATTCGTTTCTGAGTTCCAGTAGGTGGTCAGGCCGGGTGAGGCGGGCCGGTAGAAGATGCTCACGGTGCCACCAAAGGAAACACTGTTGGCCGTGATGCTGCCATACACATCCGGTGTGCCCTGGAAGGACAGCGCATCTCCTGCGAAAATCTGGCCCCACACCTCCACGGTGCCACTGAAGAACACATCATCGCCCACATAGAAGGCTACGGAGCTTTCGTCCCCGCCCTCATAGCCATCGAACTCGCCCGCGTCAACCGTGCCCGAGAAGGTGACGTCGTCGTCTACGAGAAACATGACGTACCCCTCTACCTGCGCATTGCCCGACGCCGTCAGGTCGCCTTTGATGTGCCAGATGTAGGGGTCCTCCCGCGTGCCGCCAAAGTCGATATCGCTGGATAGCACCGCGTCGCCGTTGGTCACCGAGTCCGGTTCCATGGCGAGCGCCATCACGGGGACGTTTAAGGCGGGGATGTTAATCGTCTCGGCGCGATGGGTGCTGTTGGCTCCCGACGGGTTATAGTAGGGCTGAAACGTGTTGTCGAGCGCTTTCGTGGGATTGGACGACCCATAGGTGCCGTACGTCCCGAATCCTCTGACCGAGGCTGAGTTACCTGTCACGTGCAGGTTGCCATTGGTGTGCATGTCGGCATTGAGCGTCATCGCTTCCGTACCGTCTACGCAGATCTCACAGATGTCGCCGGTGATATTGCCATTCATAGCCAGGTTGTCTTCCGAGAGCACGGCATAGTTAAGAAAATCCGGGGCTGACTCTGCGATGCCGGACGTGATTTCGGCCATCTCGTATTCCGAGTGGATGTTGAAGAGCACCGAATCCGTATCGTTGCTGCGCGCCCAGCCCGCACACTCGACACGGG
>Ga0102947_1000847_pt1 | contig 10762 bp, 9 predicted proteins | sample SalPon2A_A_D2_MG_FD_78210 | JGI IMG/M metagenome (GOLD analysis project Ga0102947, IMG submission 78210) | Soil microbial communities from South San Francisco under conditions of wetland restoration - Salt Pond MetaG R2A_A_D2_MG | ecosystem: Environmental > Terrestrial > Soil > Wetlands | place... | reverse complement strand
CCTGGGTGCACCAAATGACGATTTCCTCGGCCAGGCGCGAGAGGTGCACGGCCACGATGGCGCCCGCCGCCAGGAACTCCATGGCGAAATCGCGGTCGGAGACGGCATCGATGGAGTTCTCCATCGGGCGTTCGAACGCCAGCGCCTCGGCGGTCATCTGGCGATCGATGGGAAAGGACGTGCCGGCCAAGGCGGCGGCGCCCAGCGGGCATTCGTTCAAGCGCTTGCGGCAGTCGGCCAGGCGCCCGCGATCGCGGCCGGCCATCTCCGCATAGGCCAGCATATGGTGGCCGAAGGTGACCGGCTGGGCAGCCTGCAGATGTGTGTAGCCGGGCATCACGGCATCGCTGTGGGCTTCCGCCAGCTCAATCAAGGCGGCTTGCATATCCCGCAGCTCGGCGTCGAGCCGGTCGATGGCGGCACGCACCCAAAGGCGGAAGTCCGTTGCCACCTGGTCGTTGCGCGAGCGTGCCGTGTGCAGGCGTCCCGCCGCATCGCCGATGAGATCGCGCAAGCGCGCTTCCACATTCATGTGGATGTCCTCGAGCGCGGCGGAGAAGGTAAAGCGACCGCTTTCGATTTCGTGAAGAATTTTCTCTAGACCCTCGAGGATTGCCGCGCCATCTTCAGCCGAGACGATGTTCTGCCGCACCAGCATTTCGCAGTGCGCTTTGGAGCCGGCAATGTCTTCCCTGTAGAGGCGTTTGTCGAAATCGATGGAAGCATTGATTTTTTCCATGATTTCGGCAGGGCCTTCGACGAAGCGGCCGCCCCACATGCGGTTCGAGGTCTGCGTGTCTGCGCCTTGCCGCGCTTCGGTCTTTATCGATGAGGAATCAGTGGTCATGGTGTTCCGACGTTATCATGCTCCGGCAATGGCAGAAACGCGCCGTGCCGGCTGGGCCTTGGCGCTTCTGCTCGCGGTCTTTGTCCTCCACCTCGCCGTTGCGCGGTCGCCGGCGCTTGCCGCCCAAGACGAGGTGCCGCCCCTAAAGGGCGCGTTCGCGGACTACTTTAGCCTTCCGGGCCCGCCGAGACCAGCGCCCTTGGGGTCTTTCATCGATTTGGCCGGCGACAGCCTGGATCTGGCGGATTACCGGGGCTCGGTGGTTTTGCTGAACTTCTGGGCGTCGTGGTGCGCCCCCTGTCGGGCGGAAATGCCGTCCTTGGATCGCCTGCAGGGTCTCTTGGGGCCGGAGGGCCTGAAGGTGCTGGCGGTGCAGACCCGCGATGCCACGGGCCTGGACGGCATCCCCGGCTTCCTGGCCAAGCAGAACCTGACCTGGCTGGAGGCCTTTGCTGACGACCGGGACAAGACCGCCCGGGCCTTCGCCGTGCAGGGCTTGCCGTCGACCTTTCTCATCGATCGCGAGGGCAATCTGATCGGCGGCCTGCTGGGCGCTGCGGAATGGGATTCGCCGGCCGCGCAGGCTCTGATCCGTCACTACCTGGCGCAGAAGCCCAAGGCGACCGCGCCGGCGCTGATCCAAACCTCTTTGTAGACGGCGGCTTGCCGGGCGAGAGCCCGGATTATCGCGTCGGGACGGGCTCGTCCGTGGAATAGTCGTAGAAGCCGCGGCCCGACTTGCGCCCGACCCAGCCGGCCTCGACGTATTTCACCAGCAGCGGGCAGGGGCGGTACTTGCTGTCCGCCAGCCCCTCGTAAAGCACGTGCATCACCGACAAGCAGGTGTCGAGCCCGATAAAGTCGGCCAATTCCAGCGGCCCCATGGGGTGGTTGGCACCGAGACGCATGGCCGTGTCGATGGAACGGACCGAACCGACACCTTCGTAAAGGGTGTAGACCGCCTCGTTGATCATCGGCAGGAGGATACGATTGACGATAAAGGCCGGGAAGTCCTCCGCCGAGGCCGTGGTCTTGCCCAGCTTTTTGGCGAAGACCTTGACGCTTTTGTAGGTCGGTTCCTCGGTCGCGATGCCGCGTATCAACTCCACCAGCTGCATCAGCGGCACCGGGTTCATGAAGTGCATGCCCATGAACTTGCCGGGGCGGTCGGTGATAGAAGCCAGGCGGGTGATGGAAATCGACGAGGTGTTGGAGCAGAGCAGAGCGTCCGGCTTCAGATAGGGGCAGAGCGTCTTGAAGATCTCCCGCTTGATATCCTCGTTTTCGCTCGCCGCTTCGATCACCAGATCGCAGTCGCCGAAGGCTTCGTAGCCGGCGCCCTTTCGGATGCGCGCCAAGGCGGCGGCGCGGGTCTCTTCGTCGATCTTGCCGCGGGCGACTTGGCGTTCCATGTTGTTGCCAATGGTCTCGAGAGCCTTGTCGATGGCCTCGTCGCTAATGTCCGTGAGGGTCACGTCGATCTCGGCCAGGGCACAGACATGGGCGATACCGTTGCCCATTTGACCGGCGCCGATGACGCCGACGGACCTTATCTCCTGAAGCGCCGTGCTCTCGTTGCTCTCGTTCACCACCATGGAATACTCGCTCTGTCTTTTTTGTTTTCGGTCGGAAGGGACCCCCTTGCCGGAGGGACTAGCTGTCTAAGGCGGCCTCCAACTCGGGAATCGCGTCGAACAGGTCGGCGACGAGTCCGTAGTCGGCGACTTGAAAAATCGGCGCCTCTTCGTCCTTGTTGATGGCGACGATGACCTTGGAGTCCTTCATGCCGGCCAGGTGCTGAATGGCACCGGAAATACCGACGGCTATGTAGAGGTCCGGGGCGACGACCTTGCCGGTCTGACCGACTTGATAGTCGTTGGGGACGAAACCGGCGTCGACGGCGGCACGCGAGGCGCCGACGGCGGCGCCCAGCTTGTCGGCCACCCGCTCGAGCATGGCGAAGTTGTCGCCGCTCTGCATGCCGCGACCGCCCGAGATCACGATCCCGGCCGTGGTCAGCTCGGGGCGTTCGGATTTCGTAAGCTCTTGGCCGACGAAGCTCGAAAGGCCGGCGTCTTCGGTGGCCTCGACGGCTTCGACAGCCGCGCTGCCGCCCTCCGCCGCGCCGGCTTCGAAGGCCGTCGTGCGGATCGTGATGAGTTTGACGGCATCGGAGGACTGCACCTTGGCCAGGGCGTTGCCGGCATAGATCGGCCGCACGAAGGTGTCGGGACTTTCGACCGCCACGATGTCCGAGATCTGCTGCACGTCGAGCAGCGCCGCGGCCCGCGGCATGACGTTTTTGCCGTAGGTCGTGGCCGCGGCCACCAGGTGACTGTAGTCCGGCGCCAGCTTCACCAGGAGCGGCGCCAGGTTTTCGGCCAGGTCGTTGCGGTAGATCTCGGCATCGGCCAGGAGCACCTTGCCGACACCGGCCAGCTTGGCCGCTTCTTCGGCCACGCCGGCGCAGCCGGCGCCGGCCACCAGGACGTGCACGTCGCCACCCAGCTGGCCGGCGGCGGCCACGCTGTTGAGGGTCGCCGGCTTGAGCGCGCTGTTGTCGTGCTCGGCGAGGACTAGTGTGCTCATCGGATCACCTTCGCTTCGTTACGCAGTTTCTCCACCAATTCCGCCACGGACGCCACCTTGACGCCGGCGGCCCGTGCGGGCGGCTCGGTGACCGAAAGCACCTTGACCCGCTGTGCGACGTCGACGCCCAGGTCTTCCGGCGTCAGCGTGTCGATGGGCTTCTTTTTCGCCTTCATGATGTTCGGCAGCGAGGCGTAGCGCGGCTCGTTGAGGCGCAGGTCCACGGTCAAGACGCAGGGCAGCTTGAGGGCCACGGTCTCCAGGCCGCCGTCGACCTCGCGGGTGACGTTCAGGCCGTCGTCGGTCTTGGCGATCTTGGACACGAAGGTGCCCTGCGACCAGCCCAAGAGCGCCGCCAGCATCTGGCCGGTCTGATTGTTGTCGCCGTCGATCGCCTGCTTGCCCATGACGATCATCTGTGGGTCTTCCCGCTCGACCACCGCTTTCAGGATCTTGGCGATGGCCAGGGGCTCCAGGGGGTCGTCGCTCTGCACCAGGATGCCGCGATCGGCGCCCATGGCAAGACCCGTCCTCAAGGTTTCCTGGCTCTGCGTCGGGCCCGCCGACACCACCACGATTTCGCTGGCCACGCCGGCTTCCTTCATGCGCACGGCTTCTTCGACCGCGATCTCGCAAAAGGGGTTCATCGCCATTTTGACGTTGGTCGTTTCCACGCCGCTTTGATCCGCTTTGACGCGGACTTTGACGTTGGCGTCGATGACGCGCTTGACTGGTATGAGAAGCTTCATCGCTCTGCTGCGATCCTTAATGCCGTGACGTTTATTGGGGGGTGCCCCGTCGGTTCATGAGGCCGGGAGTTAAGGCGGAACCACTGAGCCTCGATCCGGGTAAACGCCCTGACCCCCGCTTTTCGCGCGCGCACAATAGGCAGTAGGCCTGGCCCTGTCAATCTTTGCCGCCGCTTTGGGGTGCAGCCTGAAAGGCGCGGTTCCTTTGGGAATTCGCGTGCTCTCGCAGGCCAGCTGTGTGACTGGAATTCGGCCGCCGCTGTTTCCCGATAAGCAGGGGTCTCGCTGCGGGTGCGAGTGCCCTAGCGGGTGCCGCCGGGCACCCAGAGAACGTCGCCCTTGCCGCCGTCGTTCATCTGCCGCGCCAAGACGAAAAGCAGGTCCGAGAGGCGGTTGACATAGCGCAGGGCGGCCGGGTTGATCGCCTCGGCGTCCGCCAGGGCGGTGATCTCCCGTTCGGCCCGCCGCGCCACGGTGCGGGCCAGATGGAGATAAGCCGCGGCGGCCGTGCCGCCGGGCAGGATGAAGGAGGTGAGCGGGTCCAAACCCTGGTTGATCCGGTCTATATCCGCCTCGAGGCGTGTCACCTGCTCGGGCGTGATGCGCAGCGGCGGATGGTCCGGCGCCTCGACCTCGGGCGTGCAGAGGTCGGCGCCGAGGTCGAAGAGCTCGTTCTGCAGCCGCGCGAGAAGCGCGTCGGTCGCCGCTTCGCAATGCAGCCGCGCCAAACCGAGTATGGCATTGGCTTCGTCGACGGTCCCGTAGGCGGCCACCCGCGGGTCGTGCTTGAGGACGCGCTTGCCGCTGCCGAGGGAGGTTTTCCCCTTGTCGCCGCCGCGGGTGTAGATCTTCGTCAGTTTGACCATGGGTCTAACGGCCCAGATAGGATCGCTTTGGGCTCATCGCAGGAGGATGGCCAAAATGAAGCAGACGATAGCCACAGCCTGCAAGATCACCCGCCAACGCATCAGCTTGTTGCTGCGCTGCCGACCGGCTTCGCCGCCGCGGCCTATGGTGAGGATGCCGGCGAACAGCACGCCCAAGGTCAGCAGCATGGCGATTATCATCAGGACGGTAAAAACGACGGACATCGCTTCGCTCTCCGGTGTGACGGCGTGCTAACGGGGCCGCTGCGTCAGTCGCCTTTGCCGAGGAACTTCTCCCAGAGCTCTTCCAAAGCCGCGGCCGCCGCCTCGCGGCTGTTGCGCCGGGTCAGTGTGCGGCGGGTGCGTTGACCGCTGTCGCGGATCATATAGGCGACGACGGACCAGTCGCCGTCTTCGAAGTTGCGTTCCAACACCATGGCGGCGCGCTGTGCCGAATCTGACACTGGGGTATCCTCCTCGATAGATCGGATCGTTGCCTTGCGGATCGGTCCAATGGGTTACGCGGGGCGCGTTTGCGGCGACCGTCAAATGTTGCGTCGCTGCGATGCCGGCCATTGGCTGCGAGCGCCGGGATCACTGTCGCCCAACGCCCCGTCTACAGGGTCAGGTCTTAGTCCTGCTGTCGCAGCGGGGCAAGGGGAATCGCCCCGCGCGAAGCTGCGTCAGTTCCGTCCGCTCAAGAGACCGCGTGCGATCACCTGGGCTTGAATCTCGGCCGCGCCCTCGAAGATGTTCAAGATGCGGGCGTCGCAGAGCACCCGGGATATCTTGTACTCCTCGGCGTAGCCGTTGCCGCCATGGACCTGCAACGCGTTGTCCGCATTGGCCCAGGCGACCCGGGCCGCCAGCAGCTTGGCCATGCCGGCTTCGATGTCGCAGCGCCGCTCGCTGTCTTTCTCGCGCGCGGCGAAGTAGGTCAGCTGCCGCGCCACCATGGTTTCGACGGCCATCCAGGCGAGCTTGCCGGCGACACGCGGGAAGGCGACGATCGGCTTGCCGAACTGCTTGCGCTCCAAGGCGTAGTCCAAGCCGAGCTCGAGGGCGCATTGCGCCACCCCGACGGCGCGGGCGGCGGTCTGCACCCGCGCCGACTCGAAGGTCGCCATCAGCTGCTTGAAGCCCTGGCCCTCGACGCCGCCCAGCAGGTTCCCCGCCTCGACCTCGAAGCCGTCGAAGCCGAGCTCGTATTCCTTCATGCCGCGATAGCCGAGAACGCGAATTTCACTGCCGGTCATGCCCTTCGCGGGGAAGGGATCCGCATCGCTGCCCCGCGGCTTTTCGGCGATGAACATGGAAAGGCCGCGGTAGTCTTTTTCGGTGGGGATGCTGCGGGCCAGGAGCGTCATGATGTCGCTGCGCGCGGCGTGGGTGATCCAGGTCTTGTTGCCGGTGATCTTGTAGACGTCGCCGTCCCGTTCGGCCCGGGTCTTCAGGGCGCCGAGGTCGGAGCCGGTGCCGGGCTCGGTGAAGACCGCCGTCGGCAAGACCTCGCCCGAGGCGATCAGCGGCAACCACTTTTCCTTCTGCGCTTCGGTGCCGCCGAGGCGAATCAGTTCCGCGGCGATCTCCGAACGGGTGCCGAGGGAGCCGAGGCCGATGTAGCCGCGCGACAGCTCCTCGGTGACCACGCACATGGCCGTCTTGCCCATGCCGAGACCGCCGTATTCCTCCGGAACGGTCAGGCCGAAGATGCCCAGTTCCGACAGCTGTTGGATGACGGCCAGGGGGATCAGCTCATCGCGGCGGTGCCATTCATGGGCGGCCTCGCTGTGGTCGTTGGCGATGTCGCGGAACTGGTCGCGGACCATTTCCAGGGTCTCGTCGCCCAGACCGGCACGGCCGAAGTCTTGGGAATCGCGCCCCTCTTGCAGCAACTCGGCAATGCGCATGCGCACCGCATTGCCGTTGCCGCCGGCAATCAAGGCGGCGACGGCCGGGGTCTGCAGGGTTGCCAGGTCCGCCGCATCGAGACCGAGATCGCCGGGCCGGACGATCTCGACCTGGGAAATGGCGATACCGCCCGTCAGCTGCTGCAGATACTCCCCGAAGGCCGCCTGAAGATAGAGCTGCTCCAGCTCCCGCAAGCGGTCCTCGGCGGCCAGCCGTTCGGCCCAATGCAGCATCTGCGCCAGCGCCGCCACGTAGGTGGAGAGCCAGGCGAAGCCATGGGCGGCGAACTGCTCGCGTTCCATCAGGGCGTTGTCGGGCCGGCCGTCCGGTGCCACCAGATCGGCGAGGGCCTGGCGGGCCCGGCCTTGAAAGCTTTCGGCCGCCTCAAGCGCGCTGCGGCACTTCGTCAAAAGCTCAGGCAGCAGCGGGTTCGCGGCCGTTCCTTGCCCGCCCTCGGCCGGCGCGGCAGTACTCATCGGCTGACTCCTTATCGCGCTGCTTTAGGCGTCCCGCGCGTCTTCGATGGTGCGCATGCCGGGGCGCTTGGCCTGCACCAGGACGGCCATGTTGCCGGGCTTGTGCTGGTTGCGCATCATCTTCATGTGGGCGCGCGGAATGTCGTGCCAGGAGAAGACCTCGGACATGCAGGGGTCGAGACGCCGCTCCACCACCAGGTTGTTGGCTTGGGAGGCCTGCAGGAGGTTGGCGAAATGGCTGCCTTGGATGCGCTTTTGCCGCATCCAGACGAAGCGTGCATCCATGGTGAGGTTGTAGCCGGTGGTGCCGGCGCAGAAGACCACCATGCCGCCGCGCTTCACCACGAAACAGGAGACCGGGAAGGTTGCCTCGCCCGGGTGCTCGAAGACGAAATCGACGTCGTTGCCTTTGCCGGTGACGTCCCAGATGGCCTTGCCGAACTTGCGGCATTCCTTCATGTAGGCCCCGTAGGCGGCGGCGTCGCCGACTTCCGGCAGGCGGCCCCAGCAGTCGAAGTCCTTGCGATTGACGACGCCCTTGGCGCCGAGGGAGAGCACGAATTCGCGCTTGTCTTCGTCGGAAATGACGCCGATGGCATTGGCGCCGGCGGTGGCGATCAGCTGAATGGCCATGGATCCTAAGCCGCCCGAAGCGCCCCAGACCAGCACGTTATGGCCCGGCCGCAGGATGTGCGGGCGATGGCCGAAGAGCATGCGGTAGGCGGTGGCCAGGGTCAGCACGTAGCAGCCGCTTTCCTCCCAAGTCAGGTGCCGCGGCCGGGGCATGAGCTGTTGGGCCTGCACGGCGGTGAACTGGGCGAAGGAGCCGTCCGGCGTCTCATAGCCCCAAATGCGCTGGGTGGGCGAGTACATGGGGTCGCCGCCATTGCACTCCTCGTCGTCGCCGTCGTCTTGATTGCAATGCACCACGACTTCGTCGCCGACTTTCCAGCGCTTGACCTTGGAGCCGACGGCCCAGACGACGCCGGCGGCGTCCGAGCCGGCGATGTGGTAGTCGGCCTTGTGCACGTCGAAGACCGAGATGGGAATGCCCAGAGCGGCCCAGACACCGTTGTAGTTCACGCCGGCGGACATGACCATCACCAGCACTTCGTGGCTGTCCGGCTGCGGTGTGGGCACGACCTCGACCTGCATCGCCTTGTCCGGGTCGCCGTGGCGATCCCGGCGGATCGACCAGGCGTACATTTTCGCCGGGACATGGCCGAGGGGCGGAATCTCGCCGACTTCGTAGAGATCCTTCACGTCCGCGTCGGGGGCGGTTTCCATCACCTGACCGGTCTCACTCATCCAAATCACTCCTCAACTTCGACCTCCGCCACCCAATGCTTTCCCCCTCGGGTCTGCGGATGCTGTCCAAGGCCGGCGCCGGCCCTCTGTCGATTCGAGCCTGCCGACCGCGATCTTTCGCGCTCTCAAAGCCGTCGCACGACGCTCGGCAGGGGTCCCTTGGCGGGCGCCGCGGCAGCCAGACGTCTTGACTTGCCGTCTCTCATAGTCTCTGATCGGTTATATTGCAATGCACAAATCGATCATGAAATGCTGATCGAATGGGCTTAAACGAAATTTTATTTCTTTTTTCGCGATTTATCGGTATCAAATCGTCGTATTGGCAAGATGACGTGATGGATTAGAACATGACGAAGAACGCAGATCCCCAGTCTTCGGACCACACAGCGGCACCGCAGCGCGACCGTCCTTGGCTCTTTCGGACCTACGCCGGGCATTCCAGCGCCAAGGCCTCGAACGCGCTCTACCGCACCAACTTGGCCCGCGGTCAGACCGGCCTCTCGGTGGCCTTCGACCTGCCGACTCAGACCGGCTATGACTCCGATCACCCGCTGGCCCGCGGCGAGGTCGGCAAGGTCGGCGTGCCGATCTCCCATCTCGGGGACATGCGCCAGCTGTTCGAGGGCATTCCGCTCGACCGCATGAACACCTCCATGACCATCAACGCCACCGCGGCCTGGCTGCTGGCCCTTTACGTGGCCTGCGCCGAAACCCAAGGCATCGCCCGCGATAAGCTTTCCGGCACCACCCAGAACGACATCGTCAAGGAGTACCTTTCCCGCGGCACCTATATCTTCCCGCCGGGCCCCTCCATGCGCCTGATCACCGACGTGGTGAGCTTCACCGTCACCGAGGTGCCGAAGTGGAACCCGACCAACGTCTGCTCCTATCACCTGCAGGAGGCCGGGGCGACGCCGGTACAGGAACTGGCCTACGCCTTGGCCACCGCCATCGCCGTTCTGGATGCGGTGAAGGCCTCCGGCCAGGTCCCTGAAGCCGAATTCCCCAAAGTGGTGGGGCGGATCTCCTTTTTCGTCAACGCCGGGCTGCGCTTCGTCACCGAGATGTCCAAGATGCGCGCCTTCACCGAAATGTGGGACCGCATCTGCCGCGAGCGCTACGGCGTGGCCGAGGAACGCTATCGCCGCTTCCGCTACGGCGTGCAGGTGAATTCCCTGGGCCTGACCGAGCAGCAGCCTGAGAACAACGTCTACCGCATTCTGTTGGAGATGCTGGCGGTGACGCTGTCTAAGTCGGCTCGCGCCCGGGCGGTGCAGCTGCCGGCCTGGAACGAGGCTTTGGGACTGCCGCGGCCCTGGGATCAGCAGTGGTCCTTGCGCCTGCAGCAGATCGTCGCCTACGAGACCGACCTGCTGGAGTTCGGCGACATCTTCGACGGCTCCCGCGAGATCGCCGCCAAGGTTGCGGCACTGGTGGCCGAGGCCGATGCCGAACTGCAGGAGATCGAGCGCATGGGCGGTGCCGTGGCGGCGGTGGAAAACGCCTATATGAAGGAGCGCCTGGTGGAGAGCGCCACCCGCCGCTTCCAGGCCATCGAGGCCGGCGAGCAGGTGGTGGTCGGCGTCAACGCTTATCAGGAAAGCGAAGCCTCGCCCCTGCTGAGCGGCGCCGACGGCGGCTTCATGTCTGCCGATCCGGCCGCCGAAGCGGCACAGATCGACGGTCTCAAGACCTGGCGCGCGGCGCGCGACGGCAAGGCGGTGGAAACCGCCTTGGCCGAGCTGAAAGCGGCGGCGGGCGAGGGGCGCAACGTCATGGACGCCTCGATCGCCTGCGCTCATGCCGGGGTCACCACCGGCGAGTGGGGGGCGGCCCTGCGCCAGATCTTCGGCGAGTACCGGGCTCCGACCGGTGTGGCCCGTGCCGTGGCCGCCGGCGGCGAGGACGACAGGCTTGCGGCGGTGCGCGGGGCCGTCGAGGAGACCTCCCGCGATCTCGGGCGGCGCCTCAAGATCCTGGTCGGCAAGCCCGGGCTGGACGGGCACTCCAACGGGG
>Ga0102947_1000846_pt1 | contig 10762 bp, 8 predicted proteins | sample SalPon2A_A_D2_MG_FD_78210 | JGI IMG/M metagenome (GOLD analysis project Ga0102947, IMG submission 78210) | Soil microbial communities from South San Francisco under conditions of wetland restoration - Salt Pond MetaG R2A_A_D2_MG | ecosystem: Environmental > Terrestrial > Soil > Wetlands | place... | reverse complement strand
CTCATCCGCCAGGATCACCCGCGCGCCGGCCCGCGCCCCCGTCAGCGCTGCCATCAGCCCGGCCGGACCCGCGCCGATGACCAGCAGATCGCAATGGACGGTGTCATAGATCTTGACGGCAACCAGAGCCTTATTCTCACCATCGAACAATTCGAGACCGAGACGGTGGCCGACCTTTTCGGCTTCGACGGCCTCGGTGGTATTCTCAACGGCTCGATCGACCTGACCGGCCCTGCTACGGCTCCGGTGCTGGCCGGACGGTTGAACTTCGACATTGAATCCTTCGAGGAACGCGTCGGCGACCTCCGCCTTGACGTGCGCTATGACAGCCTGCGCCTGAACCTCGACGCAATGCTCACGCACCAGGACAGCAGCACGCTGTCGCTGGAGGGCTACATCCCGATGGATCTGCGGTTGAGCCAGGGCCCCAGCAGCACCGCCAACCGGCAAACCATCCAGGTGACCCGCGAGGAGGCGGACCCGTCAAGCACCGTCGCCCTTCAGCTCAACGCCAACGCGTTCAATATCGGCTGGGTCGAGCCGTTTCTGGATCCAGAAGTCTATGAAGGCGTGGAGGGCAAACTCACCGCCCAGGTAGACATCACCGGCACGCTCGAATCGCCGGACTTATCAGGGGATGGCACCCTTACGGAAGGACGCCTCGGCCTTGACCTGCTCGGGCTGTCCTATACCGACATTTATGCCGAAGCCGAGCTGGTGGACGACCAGATCCTCGTCAACCACGCCACGATGAATTCGGGAGATGGCGAAGTGATCGCGCACGGGAGCATTGACCTGACAGAACTGACGCTGGGTGAGTTCAACATCCAGGCCAGCGCCGAGGATTTCCGGGCCATCGACTCCGACCAGTACCGCGCCGTCGTCTCTGCCGATGTAGAATTGCAAGGTACGACCCAGTCTCCTGTCCTCACCGGCCGCGTCAATCTGCAAAGTGCCGACATCTACCTGACCAATGAAACTACGGCGGCGCAGTTCGAGCCCGTCACGCTGACCGAAGCCGACGTGCTGATGCTGGAGCGCAACTTCGGCATCCGCGTTACCGAGGCCGACACCTCGACGTTCGTCTTCTACGACGCCCTTGCCATGGACCTGACGGTGACGATGGACCGCGATGTGTGGCTGCGTTCGCGGGGCAACCCGGACATGAACATCCAGTTTACAGGCTCGCTGGATCTGCAAAAAGAGCCGTATCAGGATCAGCAACTCTTCGGCACCATCGATGTGATTGAGGAGCGCAGCTACATCAACCAGTTTGGACGACGTTTTAACATCCAGAAAGGCCTGCTCACCTTTAACGGCCCGGCCACAGATCCGCGGCTCGACATCGAAGCAGCCTACGTCGTGCGATCGCGTGGTAGCCAGGAAGCAGAAATCACCATCACCCTCGACGTGACAGGCCGCCTCGATGAACTTGACATTGAACTGGGCTCAGACCCGCAGACGGATTACACCAACATCGTCTCTTATATTGCCACAGGCCGCCCTGCCGACAAAGCCTTCCAACTGGGCGGCGTCCAAGATGTCGGGGCCGGGCTGGCGCTGGGTCAGCTTGCCAATATCGTAGAAGGCGCGGCGGGCGAAGAACTGGGCCTGGATGTCATCGAAATCCAGCAGGACGGCTTGCAGGGGGCCACGGTGACGGCGGGCAAATACCTCTCGCCTCGGCTTTATGCCGCTGTGAGTTGGCCTATTTCGTTCAGCAACACCAACCGGGACAACGCGACCACTCTTACCACCACGAGCCAGCAATTCATCACGCTGGAATACGAATTGTACAACTGGCTGCTGGCCCGCCTCATCGCCCGCCAATCCCGAGCGATCCAGTTTAAGCTGCTCTATGAGTATTCGTACTGATCAAAACGTACATACGTAAAACAGCCTGCCCCGAGCTTGATCTGGGGTAAGGGTATTGATAGAAACGTCGAAACAAGCGCCTTCACGTTTTACGTTTCACGTTTTACGCCCTACCTTACCCTCCATCCTCTTCGCCGCCCGTTAGCCCGAAATCTGCCTATGCTTGCTGATCCCAATTCGCTGCTTGGCAACTTTTTCGAGCGCATAGGTGCCCTGTCCACCTTTGCGCTAGAGTTCTTCAAACGGTTCTGGCGGCCGCCGTATGAGGGGCGTGAGTTGTTCAACCAGATGGACGAGGCCGGGACCAAGAGCCTCGTACTCATCCTCGTGACGGGTCTCTCTATCGGCATCGTGCTGGCGATGCAGAGCCGGGGTACACTGGCGAGGTTTGGGGCCGAAGCGGTGCTGCCCAACATGCTGGCCCTGTCCGTTTTCAAGGAGATCGGGCCGGTCATTACGTCGCTGGTGCTGGCGGGACGGCTGGGCGCAGGCATCGCCGCCGAGATTGGATCGATGCGCGTGACGGAGCAAATCGACGCACTCGAAGTGGCAGCGCTCAAGCCCTTTCATTACCTCGTCATCACCCGTGTGCTGGCGTGCGTAATCATGTTTCCCATCCTCACCATCTGCGCCGACATTGTGGCGATGATTGGTGGCTACATCGAGTCCGTACTCGCCTCGAACATGGACTACCGCGTCTTCATCGACATCGCCTTCTCCTCGATCCGCTTCTCCGACCTCATCGTCGATACCATGAAAACCAGCATCTTCGGGTTTATCGTGGGGATCGTGAGTTGCTACCTCGGCTACACCGTGCGCGGTGGCACCCGCGAAGTCGGGCAGGCGGCCATGCAGGCCGTCGTGCTCTCCTCGCTGCTGATCCTGCTGGCCGATGTCCTCGTCGTGCGGCTCTCCCTAATGTTCTTTGGTGACATCGGATCGTAGGACTTGCCTTCTTAAAATATGTCAGAACCAACCACCACCAGCACTCCCGACTCGCGGCCTGCCGATGCGCCGCCCGAGGACATCATTATCGATATGCGGGAGGTGCACAAGAGCTTCGGCGACAAGCATGTGCTGCAGGGGGCAACACTGGACGTAGAGCGCGGCACCTCGGCGGTGGTAATGGGCGGATCGGGTGCGGGCAAGAGCGTGCTCATCAAGCACATCGTCAAGCTACTCGAACCCGACGAAGGCGAAATCTGGGTCAAGGGCCGCCGCATCGACCTGATGAAAGGCGATGAACTCGACCAGATGCGGCTTTCGATCGGCTACCTCTTCCAGAGCGGCGCGCTGTTCGACTCCATGACGGTCTTCGAAAACCTCGACTTTCTGCTGGAACGACACACTGATCTCAAAAAGAAAGAGCGGAAAGACCGGATCGAGGAAACGCTGGACTGGGTGAACCTCGTAGACAAAGCGCCGCAGTTTCCCGCCGAGCTTTCCGGGGGGCAGAAAAAGCGCATCGGGCTGGCCCGCGCCATCATCCTCGAACCTGAAATCTTGCTCTACGACGAGCCCACGACGGGCCTCGACCCCGTCTCTGTCCGCACCGTTGCCGACATTATCGTGCGGCTGCGCGACGAGCGGGGCATCTCATCTATCGCCATCACGCACGATTTGCTCTGCGCCGAGATCATCACCGACAAAGCCTACTTTATCTACGAGGGCGAGATTCTGGAGAGCGGCACCTTCGACGAAGTGAGCAACTCCGACCATCCCGTCCTGCGCAACTTCTTTAAGGGCTAATTGTTGATAATGCTCACTTTACAGTAGTTGGGAAATGGTGATTCCAGGCAAAAAAACATCCCTCAGGGTAAAGATTTGCTAGCATAGTTATCAGTGGGTCAGTTGTCAGTAATCAGTTTTTTAACTGAAAACCGAGAACCGAAAACTAATAACGTAGTCGAGCATAGCTACTAACAACCATTTCCTAATGCCTACTTAACCACCAGGAGGTCTTTATGTCACGTCAGGTTCGGGTTGGCATCCTTGTCTTTGCAGGGTTGGCCCTGTTCATGATCGCGCTCTTTGCACTGGCGAACCGGTCTTTTTTGTTCAGCAACACCTTCTACGTGCGGTCGCAATTTAGCCGCGTGACCGGGCTACAACCGGGCGCTCCCGTCCAGTTCCAGGGCATCAATGTGGGCCGGGTGGAAAGTGTACAACTCCCGACCGAACCCCGTGGCAAGATAGTGGTGACGATGGCGATCCAGGAACGCGCCCGCCACCTCATCAACACGGGAACGCAGGCCCAGATCAAAACGGACGGCCTCGTGGGTAACATGATCGTGGTGCTGGTGAATCCGGCGGAGGGCCTCGCGCAAGAAGAACCCATCGAAGAGGGCGATTTCATCCAGGGGATTGATCCGTTCGACTTCTTCGAAATCACGGACAAAGCCCTGGCCTCGGTGCAACGCTTTGAGGAGTCGGCCACCTCGTTCGAGCAGATCATGCTGGACATCCGCAACGGAGAAGGCACCCTCGGAAAAATAATCTACGACCCGACGCTCTACGACGGCTTCGTGGAGACAACCAACGAGACGCGCCGCCTCGTATCCAACCTGGGCGACAATGCGGAGGCGCTGGTGAGCATCGCAGACCAGGCCACGCAGGGCATCGAGTCGATCCTCTATAAGATCGACAACGGCGAGGGCACGCTGGCGAAATTCGTGAACGACCCGGCGGTCTACAACTCGTTGCTGGCGTCGGCGGACACCCTGCAAGCTATGTCTACCAACCTGCGCGCCCTCTCTAAAAATGCCGAGAACATGACCAACTGGGGCGCGCTCGGCGCTTTCCGCTTTGCCGAGTTGATGGAAGCAGGCAAGCACAACTGGCTCTTCAAGCGCTACTTCGAGGAGCGTGGCTACGTGGAGAAAGCACCGTTTGAGGTGCGCGAGCGAGCCATCGAAGAGAGCTTCCGTCAGCTTCAGCAGCGCGAGCGGGAACTGCAAGCCTGGGAAGAGCGATTGAAAGCCCAGGCCAATGTACAAGACTCTACCGCTACCACATCCACCAGCGACGCGACGCCCCTCCCGACACCTCAGTCGTCCAGCGAAGAACAGGACCAGTAACCTATGACCGAGCCTGAGGTACAGGACGGAAAACAGCGAGCCCTCGTGCGCCCCAGCGCTTTCGAGACGGTTCTCATTGCCGGGGGGCTGGTATTGTTTCTGGTGTTGCTCTATGAGATGACGCTGCCCCCAAACTCGGGCGACTTTCTGAACCCGATTCTGGTAGCTGCCGCAGGCGTCATCTTGCTGTGGCCGCTCCGCAAACAACCGGCTGCACGGGCATTGATGCTATCGGCCGGGTTTCTGCTGTTCATCTGGCTCCTCGCGCGGCTAAGCAGCATCCTGATTCCGTTTGGGACGATGTACCTGCTGGCCTATCTCTTCAACCCGTTGGTCACAGAGGTAGAGCAACGTTTTAAGCTGCCCCGGTGGGTTTCTTCGACCGTGATTACGGCCCTCGTGATCGGTGTGCTGGTGTTGTTCGTGGTGCTGCTGGTGCCCAACATCGTCGGCGAGTTGAAGACGCTCGCCGAGCGCATCCTCGACAGCATCAACGAAGTGCGTGAGTGGATTGCCTCGTCCACCCTGCTCAGTGGCATGGACGACACCGGGCTGATTAATAAAGAGGACATCAATGCCCGGCTGACAGCATTCATCCGAGAGCAGGCCCAACAGTTGGCCGAAGGCATTCCCAATTTCGTGCAGGGCGTCTTCCGCTCGATCTCATCGGTGCTGGGGCTGATTACGACGCTCACCATCCTGCCCGTCGTTCTCTTCTATCTGCTCAAGGATTACCCCTTCATTCACCGCCGCCTCATCGAGCTTTTCCCCACCTTTGATGGACGACGGGACTATCTGCTGGAAGCCAGCGGTATCGTAGGTAATTATGTACGAGGTCAGCTTCTAATTAGCGGCATCGCGGCGTTCAACGTGTCGGTGCTACTCGTCTTGCTGGATGTACCGTTTGCCTTGCTTCTGGGGCTGCTCGCCGGGCTGCTCAACATGATCCCCAATCTCGGCGCGCTCATCACCATGATCCTCGGCGTGCTGCTCATGCTGATCTTTGGCGATCCGTGGTACTGGGATGTGCTGAAGGTGGTGGCCGTGCTACTGGGCCAGGGCATACTCGAATCAAGCGTATTAACGCCCAAAATTATGAGCCATCAGGTGGGCCTGCATCCCGTCTTGATTCTGCTCTCGCTGTTCGTGTTTGGCTACTTCATGGGCATCTTCGGCCTGCTGATTGCTGTGCCCGCCACGGCCATTATCATGACCATCTACAAAGCCTACCGCGACGAGATGACGCTAGAACTGCTCACAAAAGAGCGTCCCCGCCGCCGCTCATGGTTCCAGCGCCGCGCGTTCCTCAGAAAAAAGGCGGCTCGTGAAACGGTGGAGGCTCCCGCTACACCAAAGAACACATCGGAAAAGACCGACGAGTAAATCGCCTCACGCTGGCGACGCTTTCTCCGCCCAGGCTCAACAAATTCCTAGTCTGTTTTGCACCGCACATTCTACGTTCCTCGCTGTTTCCATCCAGCCTCTTCGCTGCTAGGGCGCTTCTTGAAGCATGTCATGGACGACGAGCGCCAGGCCGAAGCGATGTACCTGATCGTGGTCTCTATGCTGTTGCTAATGCTATTGCTGGCTCAATATCTAACCTGGGCGCTACTCGGCTCCACGATGCAGGCCGATCCGGCAACGCTGCTCTTCTGGGGTGCGCAAGGCGTCGGCGTGGTGCTCTTCGTCCTGCTCGGTATCCTCGGTTTTAAACCTGCCGTTACCGTAACCATCGAGCCAGAGGGCCTTCACCTGTGCCAGGGAAAACGCACCTGCGCGGTGCCCTACGACGAGATGGACACCGTGGAGCCGTTGGAGCCGCTGCTTTTTCACCGGCACTATGCTCGCTATGCGGCTACGCAAACGTTCGTCAGCCAGAGGCCCACAACGCTCTTGCTGATTAAAACCGCTGCCGATCCCATCGTAGTGGGCCTCCGTCCCGAAGACCACCTCGCCCTGCTCCATCACCTCCAGGCGGAACTAACGCCGACCTTCGACCTTCCCACGGCGCGAGTAGCTTGAGGTTCAAGGTTTCATGTTCAAGGTTCAGCACCATCAACTTTGAACCTTGAACTCCGAACCCTCAACCTATACTCTTCCCCACCCAATGCATTTTACCCTCGAACATCGAGATGCCAACACAGAGGCCCGCGCTGGTCGCCTCGAAACCGACCACGGTCACATAGAAACACCCATCTTCATGCCCGTCGGGACGGTGGGTAGCGTGAAGGCGGTGCAGCCCCGCGAGTTGCTCGACGACGTGCAGGCACAAATCATCCTCGGCAACACCTACCACCTCTACCTGCGCCCCGGCACCGAGATTTTGAAACAGGCAGGTGGCCTCCATGCCTTCATGCAATGGCCCGGCCCCTTGCTCACCGACTCGGGGGGGTATCAGGTTTTTTCGCTGGCAGATCGACGCAAGATCACGGAGGAAGGCGTGCGCTTTCAGAGTCATATCGACGGCTCGCGCCACTGGTTCACACCGGAGTCGGTCGTCGATACGCAGCGGGCCATCGGGTCGGACATTATGATGGTGCTGGACGAGTGCCCGCCGGGCGATGTCTCAAAGGAATACGCCCTCACGTCCAACGAGTTGACGCTCCGCTGGGCCGCTCGCTGCAAGAAACGCTTTGCGGAGACGGAGCCGCCGTATGGACATCATCAGGCGCTCTTTGCCATTGTGCAGGGCGTCGTATACCCGGATGTCCGGCGTGAATCGGCAAAGCGGCTCGTGGAGATGAATTTTCCCGGCTATGCCATCGGCGGGCTGTCGGTGGGCGAGACGGCAGAAAACATGTACGCGATGGTGGAGGTGGTGACCGAGATCCTGCCGAAAACCAAGCCCCGCTACCTGATGGGCGTGGGCACGCCGGAAAACCTGCTCGAAAACATCGCCCGGGGCATCGATATGTTCGACTGCGTGATGCCCACCCGCAACGGGCGTAACGGCATGCTCTTTACGTCCGAGGGCATCCTGAACATCCGCAACAAGAAGTGGGAAGCCGACTTCTCGCCGCTCGACCCTGGCCTCGACAGCTATGTAGCGCAGACCTTCACGAAAGCGTATGTGCGACACCTCTTCCAGTCCAAAGAGATCCTCGGCCTGCAAATCGCCTCGCTGCAAAACCTGACGTTCTACGTGTGGCTCATGCAGGAAGCCCGCCGTGCCATCCTCGACAACCGCTTCCTCGCGTGGAAAAACGAGATACAGCCTCGTGTGAGCCGCCGTCTCTAGGGACAATAGCGCTGAGCCGGAAGAGGCTCCCTACATTCCTGAAATGTGGATGACCTCCCAATCCTCAGCGATCTTGCCATCCTCAATGCGACTTATGACGATGCCTTCGGTAGTCCAAACCTCACCCGTTGGCGAAAGGCCTTGCCACGGGCCCGTGTGGTGACCGCTGCTGGTGAAACGGGTAACTACCAAATCTCCCTCAGCTATCTGCTGATCGACGATGGCGCGGCGGTCGTCGGAGGCGGCGAGGATGGAGGCGGCGAAGGCGCGTAGCTCCTCGTGCCCCCGGATTTCCCGTCCTTCCGGGCCGTGGTGCACGTAGTCGAGCGCATAGATGTCGGCGAGGGCGTCGAGGGCGCGCCGGTTGATGACGTCTTCGAACCATCGGCGGGCGGTGGCTTTGTTGACTTCGGCCTGGCCCTCCTGTTGAGCCGCATGAGCGACGTTCTCGCGGTTCGTCCCGGTAATTTGCCGCACCCAACTTCGCACATCGTTCGCCAGCCGCTCGCGGACCTGCCCGAAGCCGTGGTTGTCGTGGTAGACCTGGAACGTCACGTCCTCGGCACCAACCTCCCGGAGGGAACGGTAGAGCGGGAGCATGTACTCGTCCATCGTCACGTTCCGGTCCTCCCACCCGCCGATCAGGAGGATGGATCGGTCCGCCAGCCGGGCAGCGTTCTCCTGCAGACCGAAAATGTCCTGGTTCTCAGACAGATCTCTCCACGTCGCATCGAAGTCGGCGCGTGCGGGACCTTCAGGCGCGAGTGCGGATTGGACGAGGCGACGGACACGTTCCCTGAAGGCCGCGTCGCGCTGGTACTTGCGGATGAGTACGCCGTGGTCAGTCCCCCCTACGGAGACAATGGCGCGCACGCGCGGGTCGCGCGCCGCGTAGGCCATCGTCGTGCCCCCGCCGAAGCTGTGCCCGCCGAGGACGACGGCCGTGGTATCCACGCCGAAGCGCTGAATGACCGCGTCGTCGTGCAGCCAGTCGAACGCCGCACCGATGTCGTCGAGCGTGTGGAAGAAGGACATCATCCCCTCGCTCTGGTGGAGACCCCGGGGGTTGACGACGAGCACGTGCAGCCCGTCCGCGCTGAGGCGCTCGCCCAGACCCAGGACGTCGGGCCTTTCGCTGCCCGGGAAGCCGGGGATGAGCAGCAGCGTCGGGCACATCGCGTCGCACTCGGCCCGGTAGAACCGCGCCTGCAGGGCTGCACCATCGCTGAGGATTTGGACGGGTTCGGAGGAGGGCTCCTGTGCGGCGGCAGGCAGCACGAGGAACTGAACGAACACGGCGAGGGCCGCAGCAATCAACAGGGTATCGCGTGGCATCGGCTCACCTCCAGAGGCTATCTGCGTAACGGTTTGCTGGTCATCGGAAAAAGCTGTGATTCGATTTCATAAAGTCGTGGCAACGCGGGAGGCTATGGTCGATGGGCATCGGCCAGGTCCTTGAGCCAGTTCACGGCACGCTGCAACGCATCGTCTGGCACCGTGTGACCGCCGGGAAAATCATCTAGAAAGACCTGGTAGCCAGCCTCCTTCAGGACATCTCGGGCCCGCTCGGCGTGGGAAAACGGAATCATTGGGTCTGACCGGCCCGAAACCCAACGTACCGGGAGGTGGTTGCCGCTTTCGAGGCTGTCTCCCTGAGCTGTGAACCACACTCTGTCGATACCATCCAGACTAAAGACGACAATGCCGTCGATCCAGTCCCGGTGGTAAAACCCGCCCAATAGCGCATACGATCCACCCAGCGAGAACCCGAAAACGTACAGTGGATCCACTCGATACCGCTCCTGAACCCGGTCGATCACGCTCGGAAGAAATTCGAGAATCGTTATCTCTACCGATCGCCTCTCAATCGCCGGATCATCGGTTAGCGGCGCTCCCAGGCCATACTCCTCGGTCCAGGTGCTCAACTCCCAGGATGATTGACGAGCCGAGTCGGCGGACGGATACGGAACAGGGTACGGACCTTCTGGCACAACGGCTATGAAACCGGCTTGAGCGAATGCTCGGCCGATCCGTTCAAATCGCACAGACGAACCCCTAAATCCGTGCAGAGCGATCACCGCCGGATAGACTCGCGTGGAGTCGAAGTTCTCCGGCAGGTGGGCCCGGATCGGAAACAGCGCGCTCGCTTGATGCCACAACAATTCGGGCTCGGATTTAGCCTCTTGCGCCGTAGCAGGCCATGCGAGGAACTGCACGAATACGGCGAGGGCTGAAGCAATCAACAGGGTGTGGCGTGGCATCGGCTCACCTCCAAAGGCTAGTTTCAAAACGGCCTGCAATTAGGCAACCTGCGGCGCTTACAAGAAGAAGCGTGGCTGCCTGCCGGCCTTCTCCCGTTATCATCTAGTTAACAAATAATGGCTCACTCACGAACTATGGTAGAGACGCCGTCTTCTGTCCCAGCGGCTCAGTTCGATCCACCGGAGGCGTCTCCGCGCGTGTTGGACGCCTGCACGATGGTCTTCCACGAGCCGTCAGCCTGCTTCTCCCACACGCAGACGTAGTGGCCGGCGCGGACCATCGGCTCGGCCTCCGAATCCGGGAGGGTCAT
>Ga0102947_1000845_pt1 | contig 10762 bp, 8 predicted proteins | sample SalPon2A_A_D2_MG_FD_78210 | JGI IMG/M metagenome (GOLD analysis project Ga0102947, IMG submission 78210) | Soil microbial communities from South San Francisco under conditions of wetland restoration - Salt Pond MetaG R2A_A_D2_MG | ecosystem: Environmental > Terrestrial > Soil > Wetlands | place... | reverse complement strand
CGTTGCCCGGCGAGTAGCCGCGCCTGAATCCCCGCTTCGACATTAAGAATTTTTCATTTCCGGGCTTTTCGGCTGTTACTTTTTTATAGTGGTCCGCAGCCGGGCCACGGGACGATCGTGAAATCCGAGACGCTTTCGGCGCATTGCGCTCTCGTTGCAGGTCTGCTGTGCCTGAGCAGCGCGCAACCGGTGGCTGCCCAGGACACGGACGCCGGCGGTCAGTCGGCGCCCGGCCCGAGATCGTTCGGTGAGATTCCACAGGTGCAGGCCGAGGTGACGGTCGACGGCGTGCTCGACGATCCGCTGTGGGCTCAGGCGCTCGTGCTGCAGCTCGACACTGAAACGAATCCGTCGGAGAACGTGCCCGCGCCGGTCGAGACCTCGATGTACGTTGCCGAAGACGGCGCCCGACTGCTCATTGCTTTCGATGCGCGCGACCCGAATCCGGAACAGATCAGAGCTTATCTCCGTGATCGCGACTCCTCGTTCGACGATGATTTCGTCGGTGTCGTCCTGGACACGTTTAACGATCAGCGGCGCGCATTCGAGTTTTTCGTCAATCCTCTCGGAGTTCAGATGGATCTCACGATGGACGACGTCAACGGCGGTGAAAGCACGTCGTGGGACGCGATCTGGGATTCGGCGGGTCGGATAACCGATACGGGTTATGTCGTCGAGATGGCCATACCGTTTAGCCAGCTCAGATTTCAGAGCTCCGAAGAGCTCCAGACCTGGGGACTCGAAGGGCTGCGCTTTTATCCGCGCACGAATCGAGTGCGCATGTCGACGACGCCGCGCGACAGAGGCCGCAATTGCTATCTGTGTCAGCTGGACAAGGTGCGCGGTTTCGCAAACGTCCAGCCCGGCAAGGGGATCGAAGTCGTGCCGTCGCTGACGGCTGCGCGCGCCGACACCCGTAGCGGCGTAGGTGAGCCGTTGCTCGAAGGCAACACTGAAACGGAGGTCGGAATGAACGTCCGGTGGGCTGTGACGCCGGATATGGTTGCGAACTTCACGCTGAATCCGGATTTTTCGCAGGTCGAAGCCGATGTCGCCCAGCTCGACGTCAACAATCAGTTCGCTTTGTTTTTTCCGGAGACTCGGACGTTTTTTCTCGAGGGCGAGGATTACTTCTCCACACCGATCAACGCAGTGTTTACGCGCACGATCGCCGATCCGGATTTCGGCGCGAAGCTGACCGGCAACTTCAGTGAAGGCGCGTTCGGTCTTCTGGCGGCCGAGGATACGGTGACCAACCTGCTGTTTCCCGGGGCGCTGAGCTCGCAAAGCGAATCGCTGGATCAAAACAGCCGGACGGTCGTCGGCCGATACCGGCGAAACATCGGCACCGATTCGGCGATCGGAGCGCTGCTCACGTCGCGCGCCGGCGATGATTACGAAAATCTCGTCGCCGGCGTCGATGGTCGAATCCGGCCCAACGACAGACATAGTATTCAGTTTCAGTTTCTGCGTTCCGATACGCGCTACCCGGACAGCGTGGTCGCGGATTTCGACCAGCCCGAAGGCGCGTTCACCGGAGACGCGCTGCAGCTCAATTACGATTTCGGCACTCGCGAGTGGTTCGCCGGCCTGAACTACCAGAACTTCGATGCTGGCTTTCGCATCGACTCGGGATTCAGAACGCAGGTCGACATGGAAGATCGCAATCTCTTTTTCGGCCGCAACTGGTATACGGACGACGAGCTCTGGTGGAATCGAGTCCAGATCGGCTTCAGCACTAATGATCGCCACCGTGGCGACGCAACGCTGCTGCGAAAAAATCGTCAGCTGTTCGTAAATGTCAACGCGCGTTATGAATCGTTCTGGCGTGCACAGATCAGCACTTCGCAGCAATTCTGGGATGGCGTGCTTTACGACATCGAACGAGCCTTTGCACTCGTGCGAATTCGTCCGGTAGGTAGTTTCTTCATCGGGATGGCGATGGGCGCTGGCGATGAAATCGATTTCAGCAATTCGCGGCTCGGCGAGGAGGTCTTTTTCGAGCCGTTCATGGAGTGGAATCCGACGCGTAAGCTGCGCATCAGCCTGCAGGGCACGATTTCCGGGCTCGACACGCAGTCGGGGGAGAAAATTTTCGATGCCGAGCTGGTGGATCTGCGTGCCACGTGGCAATTCAATACCCGTAGCTTTCTCCGCCTTACGTTGCAGCAGCAAAGGGTCGATCGTAATCTGGCCCAGTTCGCGGCGGATACCTTCGACGAGCGCACCAGGACGCGCGCGACGCAGTTACTCTACTCATATGAACTGAATCCGCAGACTGTCGTTTTCGTGGGGTACTCCGACAACCATCTGCACGACGCTGAGTACCGGACACTGACAAAGACTGATCAGACCTTCTTCATGAAGTTCAGCTACGCCTGGATACCGCGCTGAACACAGCCTCGTTTGCCGTCTGCGGCAGTTGGTCGTTGCGCGGCTGCGTGCCGCAACTATCGGGCAGAAATTCTGCTAGTAGAAAACCTTCGCGAAGTGTCCTTCGCAAAAACGCTTGTGATGCCGCGCAACTGCGCGCTGGAATCGATTGGCGAGATGCGCCACTGCCGCTTACGGGTGCAGCCTGGAAATCTGAAGGTTGAGTGTTGTTGAATGCTATTGACCGGAGCAGGGATTGAGTTTAAGAGTGAACTGTTGAAGCGCGCGGTACGTCGCGATTAGGGGAAGGACTTCATGAAGAACGCTCGGGTTCAACTGTCGGTGGCGGCAGGTGCATTGCTCATGTTGGAAGGGGCGATCGCACAGTATCTGCCGGATATCGGATTTGAAAGCGTTGGTCGCGGCGCGCCGCTGAGTGCCGATCTGAACGAATTCGAGATGACGGGCGCGACGATGCGCCGGCCGTTCTTCGGTCAGCCGGGGCAGCCTCGCCCGCCGGGCCAGTTCACCGGCTCGGCGCGCGCCGGCGAGCATCCCCCCGGCGTTGAGCCGCTCGAGCGCGATTTGTTCACGTCCGATGACTTTTATCGGGACCGCGAACTGTGGAGCGACCCGCGCTATTTCCGCTGCAACTCCCCGGCCGCGATCGAGGATCTTTGGGGCGGAAACCGGACCGGACTGATCGGTGACGACCCGCCGCGATCCGCGCCCTGGGGACACTGTGACCGCGACTATCCTCGGGAAGCGATCGTGAGTCCCTACGGATTCGATACGGCACAGGCGCACTACGAAGCGCTGCTCGAAGAGACTCGCCGCCGCGGCGGGCCGACGCAGCATACCTACGAGACGGTGCCCGGTGAGTGGACAGGCCGTTACATGCATCCCGGGCGCACGCCGAATAACCAGTACTGGTTCCGCATGCGTCACGTACAGACACCGACAGTGCTCTCGCTGCTGACTGACGAATATCAGACGCGGTTCGTCCAGGAGGCCTATCACCAGGGCAACACCAACGCTGCGCAGTGGCCTTCGTCGTATTGCTGGCCCGAGGGTTTCATGCGGCGCTGGCACGAAGCGGCCGTGTGGGAGCACCACATCATGGTCACGCCTAAGATGGTGCAGATCCTAGCCGGCGTTGCGCGAAACTTCATCACCAATATCCATGTTGGCCGTGAGTTCGACATGGAAGGCTCGGTGCCGCGCCTGGGCGCCGACGTGCCGCGCTGGTACGGTGAGACGATCGGATTCTGGGACGAAGACGTCCTGATTACCTGGACGTCCAACATTCAGGGCTGGAAGACGCACGCTGCGTTCGACCATTCAAGTGCGATGCAGACGATCGAAATCTACACGCCGAATCGCGACGCCGACGGAAACTTTCTGGGGCTGAATCACGAGTCGGTTTTTTACGATCCCGAGGCGCTCGTGGAGCCGGTTCGTATCGTCCGAAATTTCCAGAAAGTCAGCGATTTCGACGCCGGCGACCCTTACGTATTCGTGGAATGCATTCAGACGATTTACCCGATCGACGGTCGGGCCACTCCTGTTTCGCCCGGACAGGTGATCGAATACGAGGTGCCCGACATGTATGGGCTTCCCTGGGCGCGTATCTGGGAAGAGTATTTCGAGCAGGATATGCAACGACCGGACGAAGGTGAAGACATCTTCAGTTTCGATTAATACATCACTGGTAGAATCGCTATCGATAGATGACAGGATGCCCGAAAGGGCACGGTGGGAGACCTTGGAAATGAGAACCATTCGTAAAATTTTAGTATCACTGGCAGCCGGCGCTGGCGCAGCCTTCGCGTTATCCGCAGCCGTACACGCTCACCACTCCTTTGCGATGTACGATCTGCAAAGAACTCAGGTGTTTACCGGCGTGGTCACACGAGTCGATCCGGCGCCGAACCATCTGCAGATTTTCTTCGCGCCGATGAACGATGACCGTAAGAACGTCGTGCGCGACGAAGCGGGCGAGCCGGTCGTGTGGTCCGTGGAGATGCAGGGATCGTCACAGGCGGCGCGCGAAGGCATTTCGGTCAGTTCCTTCCCGCGTGGGACGGTGTTCAGCGTTGGGCTGCACCCGCTGCGTAACGGCGATACCGCCGGCACTCGCGAGGGCGGGCTGTTCAAATGCCCCGAAGGAACGCCGCCTGCGGCCGGTATGCACTGCGACTCCGTCGACGGCCACGTTGCGATCGGCGATGAAGGTCTGCCTGCCTCGACCGATTAGTTAGCCGCAGTTTTCCTGCGGCGAACGACCCGAACCCTCGGTCGATGTGCAGCATCGCGCCGAGGGTTCTCGCGGAGCGGACAACTACCCGGCCGCGGCCTTTTATTCGAGAGGACGGAAATGCGAACCAGACGAATTCTCACAATCGGCGCATTTGCCGGTGCACTGGCGAGCGGTATCGCGCTTTCACAACAAGGCGAGCAGCCGCCGATGAGCTTCTTCATCACGAGCGTCGGACTCGGCGACGGCGGCAACCTCGGCGGACTCGCTGGCGCCGATGCACATTGTCAGACACTGGCCGAGTCGGTTGGACGCGGGGAGTCGACGTGGCGAGCCTATCTCAGCACCCAGGGCGCGAACGCGGTCGATGCGCGTGACCGAATCGGCGAGGGCCCGTGGCACGGAGCCGGCGGGCAGATGATTGCGCGCGATCAGGCGCACCTGCACGGCGACACGCTCGAGCTCGCCAGGCTCGGTAACGGCCTGAACTCGTTTCATGCGCTGACCGAAAAGGGCGATTATCTGGTAGGCATTACGGGCCGAAGGCTAGGGCAGGGCCCGAGCGTCCACGACATCCTCACCGGCACGCAGCCCGACGGCCGCGCCTATACCGATGGCGCCGACCATACGTGCTCGAACTGGACGAGCAACGCCGACGGTGAAGGCAGTGCCCAGGTCGGGCATTTCGATCGCATGGGCTTTGACAATAACTCCTGGAACTCCACGCATGCGACGCGCGGCTGCAGCCAGGAGAATCTCATTCCCAGCGGCGGAGCAGGATTGTTCTACTGCTTCGCAATCGACTGAAGCGATCGACTGCGGCGCACTGTTGCAGCGGGCGGGCGGCCACGCCGGCGAGCGCAGTTGACCTTGCCCGCAGCCGGCGCTATTCGGCGGCTTCCTCTTCAGCGGCGCGTGCGCCTGACAGAATATTAGCCATTCCGTAATTGCCTTCGGTGCAGGCGTACTCGAACAGCAGAGCGTCCATTTCCGTCAGCGGATAAACGCCGCTCCAGGGTTCCGCCCAGGTATGCGGATCCTCCACCGTGAACGCATACTCGAGCGTGTCTGCGTCGATGCGCGTCAGACGCTCGGTCACGCGACGATGCTCGGAGGAACCGCGCCAGTGCGTGTCCGGGTGAAAGCCGGCCGTTTCAATGACGAGCGTATCGCCTTCCCAGCGGCCCACCGAGGTGCCGTTCCACTGCGGAATCAGGTTCTCCGGCAGCTCGCGGCCGTCGGTCGGGATGATGCGCGGGTCGCCCATCTCTCCCTGGATCATGACGATACCGGGACTTTGAAAGATCTGCAGATTGCTGTTGTAACCGCGCGGCAGGATCGGCGGCAGCGTGCTCTGCCACACGATGCAGCGCTCGGTCAAAGAGCGCATCTCCGGCCCGTTGAATTCGCGCCCGGCGCGCGCGGCCGCGACTGCCTCGCGCCTTTCGATCGCCGCCGGCAAAAGCGGCGGGATTCGGCCGTTGCTCGGACTGACGACGATCGACGTCCGCAGATTCGGTGAAGTCACGCCCTCGTTTTCGCTGAGAGCGAATGTGCCCATATCGTAGTGGACGTCCTCGGGCGTACCAGCCTGCGTTTCGTCGTCCTCGTCGACCTGCTCGAGACGCTGCTGCTCGAATGCCGCGAACTGCTCGGGTGTAAAAAATTCCTGCTCACCGAGCTCAACAGGCCGCTCGAGCGGCGCGACGGTGAATTCGGCGTATACGCCGGACAGATCAGGCACGCCCCAGGCGGTCAGCGGGTCTTTGGCTTCCTGCGAGAAGCCGGCCTGCGACACGGCAACGCCGGCTATCCACGCAATTGCGCGGGCGAATTGATTGAGTTGTGAGTATTTCATTGGCTCGATGCTCCTTCAGGACTCTCCGTGCCCGGCTTGCGCAGGTGGCCATAGATCTTTTCTTCGGCATACGGCTCGCACTTGAATTCGAGCAGTCGGTAATTTTCATCGACGATGCGATACAGCGGCATGCGAATCGTCCATGGCCGCGAGAAAACTGCGGGGTCTTCGATCGTCGCTGTGTATTCCAGGTGATTGGGGCCGAGCGGGGTATAGCGCTCGGTGACGCGCGCGGTCTCGGTCGCATAGTTACCGGCGCGATCCAGCCATGTCAGTCCGTTCATCCCGGTCACTTCGACGACCAGCGTGTCGCCGTCCCAGCGGGCGTTTGACCAGCCCATCCAGCTGTCGAGCGGCGCCTCGTCCTGGCCGTCGACGAAAATACGCCTGAATCCCGTCGCGTACTGGTAGACGATGATGATGTCATCTTCGCTCTGAATGATCTGAAACGGGTATGGCATGTAGGTGGAACGCGGCACGCCGCCCAGATAACACTTGCCTTCGGGATCGTCGGCGAGGCGGTTTGCATGGCGGCGGTCGCGCTCCGCGCGCGCTTCCGGCAGGTACGGAATGGTGCCGCCTTCGACGACACCACGGCCGGGCGGCACGGCGAACTGCGCGCCGAGCGCCAGCAGCACTGGAAAATCCGATGCGTGCGGCTCGAGGTTCCAGTGTGCCGTGTGCAGCGCCTGCCACACACCGCTGAGGTCGGGGTGTCCGTCTGCCGCCCGCGGCAGCTCCTCGAGCACACCGTCACCGTGGGCTGCGCAGAAAACGAGCAGCGCGCCGGCGAGACAGGCGATACGTCCCGTGCTCATTCGCCACCTGCCTCCGGGGCGCGAGTGCCCTGAAAGAACAGCTCGCGACCGTCGGCGAAACGCAGGTCCCTGCCGACGGCACGCATCGAGCCGTCGCGCGCCTGATAACCACGAATCACCAGCTCGGAGCCGACCGGGATCGATGCCTTGGTAATCCCGCGTCTGACGAGCGCATTCGGACTGCCGCCCTCGATCATCCAGACAGCGGCTTCGCCGTTGTCGCCGATGACCTCGACGTGAATCCAGGAATGCGGGTTGATGAGCTCGACCTTCGTGACCGTGCCTTCGAGTGCAACCGGCCGCTCGACGTCGAACTCGGTCGCGAACGCATGGTGCGCTCGCGCGGCGTCGGTTGTCGAAATGCAGCCGAGAATGATCAGACTGAGTGTGGCGATTCGCATTGGCTTCCCCCTGTCACTCAATAGTATTGTGAGCGTACTATGCGCGACAAGCTGCGGGGGAGAAATACGACGATGATTCGTACCGGATTTGTTCGTGTGGCCTTGGCGCTGCTCGGCTTGTGTGCAGCCGGCACAGTGCCGGCACAATCGGGGGGTGCAAAAATTACCAGCACCGGAGAGTGGCCCGTCTACGGCGGCGACCTCGGGCACACGCGGTATTCCCCGCTGGATCAGATCGACGCCGAGAATTTCGAAGAGCTCGAGATTCTCTGGCGATTCGGCGTCGCGAACATGGGACCGGCACCGGAGCATCGCTTCCAGAGCACGCCGGTGGTCGTTGACGGCGTTTTGTATACAACCGGAGGCACGCGCCGCGCCGTCACAGCGCTCGATGCGGAAACCGGCGAACAGCTGTGGATTTTCAGCCTGAACGAGGGCCGCCGCGGCGGCACCGCTGCGCGTCGGCTGTCCGGACGCGGGCTTGCGTTCTGGCGCGATGGCGAGCACCAGCGGGTCGTCTACGTGACGCCCGGCTATCAGCTCGTCGCCCTCGATGCAGAAACGGGTCGGCCGGTTGCGGACTTCGGTGACGGTGGCGTCGTCGATTTGCGCGAGGGGCTCGAGCAGGGCGAGGAGTGGGATATCAGCCAGATCGGCCTGCACTCGCCGCCGACGATCGCTGGCGGCGTGATCATCGTCGGCGCCGCCCATACGCCGCTCGCACCGGAAGACCAGCCCGACAACGTCATCGGCTACATTCGCGGCTACGACGTCGTCACCGGCGAACGGCTGTGGACGTTCCACACCGTCCCGCAGCCCGGCGAGCCCGGTTACGAGACGTGGCTCGACGGCTCGGCACAGACCGGTGCCGGCAACACCGGCGTGTGGGCGGCGATCTCGGCCGACGAAGGGCTCGGGCTGGCATACCTGCCGGTCGAGTCACCTTACGGTGACATGTACGGCGGACTGCGCCCGGGCGAGAATCTCTACGGCGAGAGCATCGTCGCCGTCGACCTGCGCAGCGGCGAACGGCGCTGGCATTATCAGCTCGTCCATCATCCGCTGTGGGATTACGACATCCCGGCCGCCCCGATCCTCGTCGATGCAGTGAAGGACGGCGAGACGGTTCCGGCACTGGCGCAGGCAACGAAGAAGGGGCTGTTGTTCGTCCTGGATCGCGCCACCGGAGAACCGATCTGGCCTATCGAGGAAGTACCGGTGCCGCAAGGCACTGTCGCCGGCGAGTGGTATTCGCCGACCCAGCCGAGGCCGCCGATTCGTTACGGGCATCAGGGCGTGGCAATCGACGATCTCATCGATTTCACGCCGCAGTTGCGCGCCCAGGCGGAGGCGATTGTGGCCGAACACCGTATCGGCCCGATCTACACGCCGGCCGTGCCTTTCAATCCCAATGGTCCGATCAGCACGCTGATGGTCATGGGTGGCAGCAACTGGCCCGGCGGCGCGTACGACCCGGAATCCCGAATCGTTTACGTAACCGCGAGTGTCGGCGTCAACAGCATGACGATCTGCCGTTATTCCGAAGGCGCGCCGATGCCGCGCGGTATTTGTCTGGGGCCAGACGCCGGAATGTTCGGCGGTCTGCGCAGCGTCGACGTGCAGGGGCTGCCGTTGCTCAAGCCGCCTTACGGAACCATTGCCGCAATCGACCTGAACCGCGGCGAAGTGCTGTGGGAAATACCGAACGGATCGACGCCCGAGGAAATCGCAAACCATCCGGCACTCGAGGGTGTCGAGATCGGCCGCACCGGGCGTGCCGGGCAGCCGCCCGGTGCGCTGGTGACTGAGACGCTGCTGATCGCCGCCGAGCCTGGCTACGGGCCGTTGCCGGACGGCACGCGCGGTTCACTGCTGCGCGCCTACGACAAGCGCTCCGGCGCGGACGTGGGCGCCATTGCGCTGCCGGCGCCGCAAAGCGGCTCACCGATGACTTACATGGTCAACGAGCGCCAGATTCTGGTCATTGCGATCAGCGCGCCGGAGCATGCCGGCGAACTGATCGCCTTCGCATTGCCCTGGTGACACCCGGGGATCTGCACCGGGCTCGCCGGCAGCAATGACGGCCGCCTTGCGCGGCGTGAATCCGGCATTTCTCGTTCAGCGAAACTCATTGCAGGTGCATTCCGATCACCGGAATGCGACCGTGCTGCGCGCCCTGCCGCTGACTGAACGGCGGCCTGGCGTCACGGTCCAACTCAGGAGTGTCGGATCCGACAAATCTTGAGATCCGGTGTGAGGGCTTCGTGGCATAATCCGCGAAATGCCTTTTATTCTAATAGCTTAGGCGCCGCTCGATGAAATACCTGCTCACAATTGTGGCCACGGCCGTGCTGGTTGGCGGCGGCGTTTACTACTGGCAATCCCAGCAGGCCGGCCCCGCAGCGGGAGCGGCACCTGCCGGCGGGCCGCCGCGCGGCTTTGGCGCCCGACAACAGGCGCCACCGCTGGTGGCCGTGGCAGCTGCCGAGCGCACGCAGCTGTTCGATACGGTCGAGGCGATCGGTACCGCGGGCGCAAACGAATCGCTGACGATCACCGCCAAGGTGACCGATACCGTCCGGGCTGTCGATTTCGAGGACGGCGATTACGTCGAGGAAGGCGCTGTGCTCGTGCAGCTGACGAATCGCGAGGAGGAGGCCCTGCTCGCGGAAGCGCGCGCCAATCTCGACGACGCCGAGACGCAGCTGGCGCGGCTTGTGAATCTCGCCGGGCAGAATCTCATTTCGGAATCCGAGCTCGATATCGCCAGATCCCGTGCAGAAGCCTCGCGTGCGCGGCTCGACACCGTGTTGGCGCGCCTCAGCGACCGGCTGATTCTGGCGCCGTTTGCCGGCGCGCTCGGCTTTCGCCAGGTCAGCCCGGGCACGTTACTGCAGCCGAATACAGCGATTACGACGCTCGACGACATTTCGACCATCAAGCTCGACTTCACGGTGCCGGAGACTTTTCTCGGTGCGATGACGCCCGGAGCGGCCGTATTGGCGCATGCGGCGAGCTACCCCGATCGGCAGTTCGAAGGCGTCGTTCGCACTGT
>Ga0102947_1000844_pt1 | contig 10781 bp, 9 predicted proteins | sample SalPon2A_A_D2_MG_FD_78210 | JGI IMG/M metagenome (GOLD analysis project Ga0102947, IMG submission 78210) | Soil microbial communities from South San Francisco under conditions of wetland restoration - Salt Pond MetaG R2A_A_D2_MG | ecosystem: Environmental > Terrestrial > Soil > Wetlands | place... | reverse complement strand
TGCGTTGTTATCTCATAAAAAAAAGGATTGCCACGCTCCAAAAAAATACGGAGGAATCGGCCGGGGATCACTCTGAAATTCTTGAGGAAATTATGAATTACCTGCAACTAAATAAACTGCTTAACAAGAAATTGAATCGGGTACTTTCATAAGGAAATTACCTGAAAAAACAAACCCCAAAGGTTTGGAAGCTACCTTTGGGGTCTTTTATTTTTTATGTCGTCCGGGTTAGTACAATTCCAAAGCTTTGGCTTGTTGTAACAGATCTACGAGATTATCCACATTGAGTTTTTTCATCAACCGGGCCTTATACGTACTGACGGTTTTCTCATTCAGGTTTAGCCCGAGTGCAACATCCTTGTTGCGCTTACCGCTGGCCAATAATTTAAGCACTTCTACTTCCCTGGTTGACAGTTTTCTAAAGAACCTTCTTGGTTTTTGGGTGCCTTCATCAAAGGCAAGACGCTGAGCCAGTTCATTGGTTATAAACATGTTCCCTTCGCTTACTTTCCGAACAGCCGAAATAATATAGTCAATATCCGCGGTTTTAGACAGATAGCCAAATGCACCAGCCCTAATCGTGCTTAGAGCATAGACATCTTCCGATTGCCCACTGTAGATCAGTACCCTGACATCAGGGTATTCCTGTTTGATCTTTCTTAAAGTCGCAATGCCGTTAATTTCAGGAATGTCCATTTCCAACATGACCACATCCGGCAGTTCATTTTCCAGTTTTTTGAATAATTCGGAAGTTGTGGCTACATCATCAATTACCTCAAAATCGGAAACAGAACTCAATACCTGCTTTATTCCCATTCTTACAATCGGGTGGTTATCTGCAATTAAAACTTTGATCATTGTGGTTGTTTTTCTAGATTTTAACGTTTGGCACGTCTAAAAATACTGACATGCAATGTAAGGTTAAAATATCTAATTACTCAAACAAAAGTCTACTTTTTTTCCAAATTAATACGAATTTTTAAGACTTTATTCGACTTAAATACCTGATTCCTAGTTAAGAGGTTATTTAAGCCCTATGGGGATCTCACAGATGGGTATAGGAATCATCTTATGCCGGTTCGTTGAATGGAACATTTCATAGATAAGATAAACTTCGCGCTCCCTTCCCGTGAAATCATCGGCTGCTTTTCCTGCATCCTGCATGGCCATGGCCCACTCTAATTCAGGGTATGAAGCCCCGATCTGATCTTCATCTGTACGGTTGTCCCCCCAGAGGCCGTCCGTAGGTGGCGCTTTTATAATGGCATCATTCACGCCCAGGATTTTGGCGACTTCATAGACCTCGGATTTCAACAGGTCTGCAATTGGGCTGAGGTCTACACCCCCATCCCCGTATTTGGTATAAAACCCAACCCCAAAATCTTCCACCTTATTCCCTGTCCCCGCAACCAGATATTTTTTAAGTGCAGCGAAGTAGTACAAAGTGGTCATTCTAAGGCGGGCCCTGGTATTTGCCAATGACATAAACCGGTCTTCCTCATTTTGAACATCGGGAAGGACATTGACCAAATTGTCAAAAACAGGGGTAAGGTTAACGGGTTGCCTGGATACATTTTCGTAATTGTTCTGGAGCCAGTCAATATGATCTGAAGCCCTGCTGACCTGGTTTAGACTCTGGTGGATTGGCATTTCTATACACAACAAATTGAACCCTGTTTTGGCACAGAGCGTAGATGTAACCGCTGAATCAATACCCCCGGATACTCCAATAACAAATCCGTCCATTTTTGCATTGGTTACATAATCCTTTAACCAATCAACAATATGGTCTATTACCTTTTCTGTTTGCATTTACGAGGAAACTTATAGTGAAAACTGCTAACTTTGCCCCGTAAAAATAGAACCTAGAAAGGTAAAAATAAAATAGAATTAAAATTAGTTTGCATGTATGGACTGCGATTTGCTTTAACATCGGTTTTGGTGCTCCTGGTTGGCTGCAGGGAACAACCTGAAATACCGGAAGAAATTGCAGGAATTACCATTGACCTCAAGGTATTGCGATTCGATCGCGAATTTGCAGGGGCTCAGCCAAATGATATTCCGTCCCTCAAAGAAAAGTACCCCTATCTCTTTCCTGAACAGTACACAGATAGCGTTTGGGAGGCAAAACTAAAGGATACCCTGCAAATTGAGTTGCTCCGTGAAATAGGAGGAAAATTTGGAAATTTTGAGCGGGAAACAGAGGATTTGGAGCTGCTTTTTAAACATATAAAATACTATTTCCCCAGGCTTACGGTTCCCACCGTTGTTACCCTTCCCACTGATGTGGATTACAGGAACCGTGTCATATTGGCAGATACCTTATTGCTTATTGGCCTGGATAATTACCTGGGAAGGGATCACAGGTATTATGCACGTTTTGAGCGCTATATTGCCGCCGGATTGGACAGGAAGTATATCATGGATGATGTAGCAGGTGCCGTCGCCAATAAAGTACTGGGGTATCCAGGGGAACGTTCTCTTTTAGCAAGAATGATCTATTATGGCAAGCACCTTTTTATTAAGGAGAAACTGTTGCCCCTTGAAAGTGACCATATTCACCTTGGATATTCAGAGCAGGAAATGGAATGGGCGATGGCAAATGAGGAACAGATATGGCGCTACCTTATTGAACGGGAGTTGCTTTACAGTACCGATAATAAACTGGACGCCCGATTTTTGGACCCGGCACCATTTTCAAAATTCGGACTTGAATTGGACAATGAATCACCGGGAAAAATAGGACGGTATATGGGTTGGCAGATCGTCCGGGCCTTTATGGAAAACAATGAAATCAGTCTGGTCCAGCTACTTACTATCCCCGCCGAAGAGATCTTTAAAAAATCGAACTACAAACCAAAAAAATAAGACATGCCAATAGATCATACCTCCGAGATTACTTTAAAGGTAGCCCTGGATGAAAACAGGGTTCCGGAAACGCTTACCTGGTCGGCACAGGACGGAGGCATTATCAACGAGGAGGCCAAAGCCATGCTTCTCTCCGTTTGGGACAGTAAAAACAGGGAATCACTTAAAATCGATCTTTGGACAAAGGATATGCCCGTAGATGAGATGAAAATTTTTTTTTATCAGACTCTTGTTTCCCTGTCCGACACCTTTATGAAGGCGACTCAGGATGAAAAAATGACGGGCGCCATGAAAGATTTTTGTGCGTATTTTGCAGAGAAGCTGGAACTAAAGAAGTAATGTTATAACCACAAGAGCTTCGCGATACCGGTCATAGCTTCAAAGGTAGGCAGGGATCTCGTTCAAGGGGAGATTTGATAAAAGCTAAACCATGCTCATACGCGGTGGGATACACCTGGTAAAAACCGGGGTTTATTTCCGCCTCCATTTTTTTAGTGGAACGTAAGCAATTACAAATTTTATCCGTAATTTACTACATGAGTAGTAATGTTCATTGGTCATTACTATAACCTATAAATTCGGAGACATGAAAAAAGAGAAGGCGAAATTAAAGTCTTATTGTAAAGAAAATAATTGCAAAGACGATTGTCTGACGAAATGTTGGGTATCCCATATGGTGGATTTTCACTATGGCCAGGAATCCGTGTACGATAAATTTCCCGTGCCTTTAGGCGCAACCTTCTTAAGTGGCTACCGATTTATTCTACCTGTAACACCCGCCAGCCCCGGATCATTGTCCGGGTGGCTGATGTTAGAATATGATTCTGATGTCAAAAATAACGATTTTGAGTCCTCCATCAATGATCATGGACTTCACAGTCATAGAATTATTCAGAAGGATCTACCTTTGGCCGGTATTACGGAGCCTCACTTGATCGATGAATTATTTTCTTTTAACCTGGAGCTGAAATGTATAAATGTCCATTACCTGAATGTAGTTTATTTAGTGGAGGGTAAGGAGCAGGGTGAGGTGGACGTACACCCCGTGGTTAGCTTTGAATTTAATTGTTCAAAATTGTGTAAAGCAGGTAAAAAGGTGTTCAATTTCCATTTTTAACAGGCGGAGAATGTCCGGGAGATTTGTTGTGACTGCGTTGCCCGGAGGCTGACTGAATCTGCGTAAGTTAGCAGCCCTGACTAAATTAAACCACCAACCTCTTTCTGTGACCATCCTTAAGTTTCAAAAGATCCGTCTTTAGTGGAAAAAAGAACTTTTTTCAGACGATTACCTGACTGCGGTATGGGAGTTTGGCCCTCACAGGCTAATTGAACAGTGATCACCGTGTTTTTTGAATAACATTTATCTTTGTGAATATCTAAGCGTGCATGGCAAATAATATGTATGAGTTCCATTAAAAATTTTGATATACCTTTTTTAGGTCCCCCCTCACGGCCGTCGCCCTTGCATCTGAACAAAGTAAAGGGCGATAAAGTGTTTAATTTTGTTGAAGCTAATGAGCGTTTTTTATTTGATACTTCACTGGACGAATTTAACCGGTGTATCGGGGAAAACAGGCAACCTCTGTGTTTGGAAAAGGCAGGTCCCCGGGAAAATATCTTCTTCGAACCGAATAAGGTTACAGCGGCCATTGTTACGTGCGGGGGCCTATGTCCGGGGATTAATAACGTGATTCGTAGCCTGGTGATGGCTTTACACTATTTCTATGGCGTTCAGAGAATCATCGGCGTTCCATTTGGATATGAAGGATTAAATCCTTTATCAGGGCATGGATTTATGGAATTGACCCCGGATAGTGTAAAAGATATCCACGAGTTCGGAGGAACTATTTTGGGATCTTCGCGCGGTGCTCAGGACATATCTGAAATGGTAGATACCCTGGAGGAGAATAAGATCGACATGTTGTTTACCATAGGGGGTGATGGGACACTTAAGGGTACAAATTCCATCGGAGAGGAGATTAAAAGGCGGGGATTGAATATTGCAGTTGCCGGAATTCCCAAGACCATTGATAATGACATTAGCTTAATAGACAAGTCATTTGGTTTTGAAACCGCTTTTGATATTGCCAGCTCCATAATCAGGGATGCACATAATGAGGCAACAGGAGCCTATAACGGTATAGCAATTGTGAAATTAATGGGTCGGGATAGTGGATTTATTGCCGCATCTGCAGCCATAGCCAAGCCCGTGGTTAATTTTGTGCTGGTCCCTGAAGCACGGTTTTCCCTCCGGGGTGCTAATGGCTTTTTAGAAATACTCAGGAAGCGATTAGATGCCAAACATCATGCTTTGATAGTTGTAGCCGAGGGAGCGGGACAACATCTTTTTAAATCCGGGGATGGGGATGAAATGGATGCCTCCGGCAATGTCAGGCATCAGGACATAGGATTGTTGTTAAAAGAGGAAATAGGCAAGTATTTTAACGCGTTGAACTACAATTTGACGATCAAATATTTGGATCCCAGTTATATCATCAGGAGTGCCCCCGCCAATGCTAGCGACAGTACTTTTTGCAGTAAACTCGCTTATCATGCAGTTCATGGTGCCATGACCGGAAAAACCAGATTTGTCGTTGGTGTCCTGAACAATAAATTTGTTTACCTGCCCATCTCGGCAGTGGTTGATCAACGCAAGAAAATTGATCTGGAAGGTGAACTCTGGTATGCCGCCTTGCAAAGTACCGGACAACCCTTTACCATGCGATAAATTCAGACAGGTTTTGTGAAGTACATAGTGCTCTAGAAAGGCCATATCAGTGGGACCAGTACCATGCTTGCAGCAAAGAAAAGAAGTAACAGTGGTCCGCCAACTTTGATATAGTCGCTAAAGCTATAACCTCCGGACGCCATGACCATGGCATTTGTCGTTGTACCCACCGGGGTTAAGAAGGCCGTGGAAGCGCTTATGGCAACCACGATCATAAAGGGTTTTGGAGATACGCCCAAAGAAGTTGCGGCCATAAATGCGATCGGAGCCATTAATACGGCGGTGGCTGAATTGTTGATGGTTTGACTGAAGGTAGTAGTCAATAAAAATATACCGCCTAAAAGGATGGTTGGATGAATCTTTCCCAAATAATTGACCAAACTATTTGAAATCAGCTCTGCAGTGCCGGTTTTCTGCAGGGCTAAACCCATAGGGATCATCGCGGCAATCATTATAACGCTTGTCCAGCTTATTCCCTTGTAGGCTTTGGAGATCGGAACACATCCGGCCAACATCATAATACCAGCACACATAAGGGCAGCCACTGCTCCCGGAATTATATTAAAGACCAGCAGAATAATCATCAGCAATAGGGCTCCCAGGGCGATATATGATTTTAATGCAATGATGTCTACATTTTTAACCATGGTTTCCGGGCTTCCGGTTATTACCAGATTTTCATATAAGGATTTTAAGGCTTCGATGTTTTTCCATGAACCCCTGATAATAAATGCGTCGCCTGCCTTAATGGTAATATTTTTTCCGGTAAGGGGCTTGTTGTTTCTGGAAGCTCCCAATAATTGAATTTTCGATTTTTCCAGGTATTTCCCCATAGGTAATGTTCTCCCGACAAAAAACGATTTTGGAGTAATGATCATCTGTGCCATCCCCACTTCCTGGTTTATTAGTTCCTTTTTTAAGGTAGAGGTTTCCTGGTCTGTGGCAAGCAATCCGAGTCTGAAGTCGACCATTAACCTGTCCAGATCGCGGGTTTCACCTTTTACGGTGATGATATCATGGTACCGCATTTCTGTTTCGGGTTCCGGAAGTTCCACGTAGGGGGGAGTACCCTTCAGAAGGTGAGGGTGTCTCCTTTTTAACCTCATAATTGAAACATTGTAGTTTTTTTCAAATTCCCAATCCCTGATTTTGGTATTTAACAAAGGGGACATGGATCGAATCCGAAGCCGGTACATATGATCCCCTATGCTGTAATCCTGAATCCATTTATGCATTTCCGAATCAATATTAATGGGACGGTTATTGGTACGACGGCTGGGGAGTAATGAATACCCGATATACTTAAAATAAACAATGGTAATGATCAGGAGGGGCAGGCCTATCAACGCAAACTCAAAGAATGAAAATCCCTGCATGCCCTGCTCAGCCAGGGCCGCGCTTACGATGATGTTCGGGGGGGTCCCGGTCAAGGTCAGCAATCCACCTGTATTGGATCCAAATGCCATGGGAATCAAGAGCTTGGAAGGCAATGTTCCGGCAGACCATGCGGCTGAAACTGTCACCGGCAGCAAAGCCGCCACCGTACCGGTGTTGCTTACGAAACCCGATAGCAGACTGGAACCCAGGGTTACAATGACCAGCAGCCTGGAGACACTATTGCCTGCCCAGGATACAAACTTTTGTCCGGCCAGGGCCGTCCATCCTGTTCGGGCCAATCCCTCCCCAATAATGAAAAGGGCCGCAATCATAATTACGGTGGGGTTGCTAAATCCGCTCAGTGTTTCGGTTACGTCGAGAAGCCCCGTAAGGTACAGGCTCAACATGGATAATAAGGCGACTACATCGGGGGGCAGCCTGCCCCAGATGAAAAGTATGATCGTAATGGTTAAGATTACCAATAGTACCGTCATGACTGCCTCGGGATATCAGTCAATAGCAAGGATGGGTATTTTGGATTCCAGTGTCAGCATTTGTGTGAGGCGGCCTTCAGAGGGGTCACTTTTTTTAGTGTGATTTCTCGGGAGTATGGCAATTAAATCAAATTCTTTTGATGCGGAATATGCAAGTATCCCCTGTACCACATCATCGTTTTCAATAAAGGTATGTTCCGAATAAAAATGCTCAAGATAGTAAGCCAACAAATTTTCATTTTTTTCGTCAGATGAACCGTAACCATATAATTCAGGGCTATTTTCTATTGTGAGGACATGGACCTTTGCGGCAAATCTTCTGGATACTTCCAATAGTGTTTCCAGGGCCTGCCTGTCATCTATTTCTTCCTTCCCTAAAACCATGGCAATATTTTTGATCTGGAATTCACCGGCGTCCGGGGGCACCACAATGACCGGGCACCTTGCTTCAAGAACAAATTTTGAAGTTTTGCTGTGTTCCTTATAGGGATCCCCTGATAAACCGGAAGTGCCCATGATGACCAGATCAGCCTTTTTCTCATCTCTAATTTTCATCAGGGTATCTGTCAACTGCCCCTTCCCGGACACCCATTGCAGTGGAGTTTTTAACCGATCTGCATACTTCTTTTTAGCCACCTCAAAGGCAGATTCAATACCGGTCAGGGAATTACCATCAGCCACAGAAACCAAAAGAAGTTCAATAGGATCGTCCTTACCTGTGAATTCTACGGCATATTCCAGGGCGGTTTTTGAGAAATCTGAAGAGTCAAAAGGAACGAGAATGGTTGTGATCTTATCCATAAAGAGGAGTTATTATTTTAAGTTTTAAAACTAGGGATAGAAATTTATAAATTATATGACAACTGTCATATTTAATCCCAAAGTGTTCATTCTTGCCTTGTAGAAGCCTTAGGGACAGCATAGTTATAGGAGTTCTATGTTTTCATGGGAACCTCCATCAGTAGTATTTTACTGTACGCTCCGGTAGCGATTTCCACGCTTTCGGTATCCCAGACACCATAGCCATCTCGCCTCTCCATGGATTGATCCTGTACCCTGCATCGGCCCTCGAGGACAAAAACATAGACCCCGTCTGACGGATCGTTTAGTGTATACCTGATGGTACTTCCTCCATCAAAATTCCCAAGGTAGAACCAGGCGTCCTGATGGATCCAGACCCCTTCATCATCGGGATGAGGAGAAAGGATCTGACAAAACCGGTTTTCAAGGTCACCGGGGGTCAGGGCAACCTGATCGTATCTGGGATCCACATCGTGCTTTTTGGGAAGGATCCAAATCTGGAGAAATTTCACTTTTTTATCCCTGTTCTTATTTTTTTCACTGTGCCGCACTCCTGTGCCGGCACTCATCGCCTGGATGTCCCCTTCTTTTATCACCGTGGTATTTCCAATACTGTCTTTATGCTCAAGATCACCTTCCAGAGGAATGGAAATGATCTCCATATTGCTATGGGCATGTGTACTAAATCCCATGCCCGCTGCGACTTCATCATCGTTCAGCACCCTGAGCACCCCAAAATTCATGCGTTCGGGATTGTGATAGGCTGCAAAACTAAAAGAGTGGTACGTCTTTAACCACCCGTGATTAGCGTGGCCTCTTGTATCTGCCTTATGAAAAACTGTCTTCATGCCTGCTAAATTTGAATGGGATTGGATGATGCTACTTTTTTTCGGACCCCAGGGATATGGTTATGGGCCAGCCTTCAAATTGTTGTGCGCCGGACCGGGTAACGTCCACGTATCGCGGCCAGCATTCAAAAGTAACCTCCAATTCCTTTTTACTGAATCTGATCAATCCATACCCCCCTCCCTTTGAGTTACTCTCGGGATTTACATAGGCATACATGCTGATCTTGTTATTAAAACCATCCAGGTAATCCCCCGTCCATGGAAGGCTGGTATTTGTATTTGGATTTGCACCGGGTTTTTCATCTTCCGGCCACCACCAACGGCTGTAATAGTCGTTGACAATAGCAGGAACCACAAATGACCAGGGGCCATCACCAAATTCATCAATCCCCTGCTTTATAACACTTGCCAAATGCTGATCCCCGCCAATATGCACGGCATTGGCATCCCGGATGAGTGCCAGGGCTTTGATTCTGCCTGCCTGTGGCCATCCGTTAGAATCGAGATCGGCATGCAGGCGGTTATCGAGGCTACCGTGAATATGTGCTCCCCCGCAAAATCCGGTTTGTGACAGGACCACTTTCATATGGTCTGTATTATTTTTACCCCAGGCCTCGAGAAATTTTAATTGACGATCCCCCAGCAGGGTGAGTCCCGGCAGGTCAATGGAGGCCGGGTCATAATCAGGATCGTTGACATGATCTGGTCGCGGCCCCTGCTGTGGAATTTTTCCCTGGGGTCCGGATTTAAACTTTCGGTCTTCGAGGATGGCGAAATCAATACCTCCCAATTTCATATTGGTATAATACACCCCGATACCCTGCATAATCGGGGTGGGATCGAAAGGATCAGGAAGGTGAGCCGTTTGGCAACGTTCAACCATTTTCACATATTCGGGGTGATAGCGATAACCACCGTCCCAACTTCCTTCGGCGGTGGAGATTTTTCCGTTTTCCCCCCATAGATTTCCCTGGCCAATATCGTGGTCGTCTGGAATTGTGATAGCCGGACGATTGCGAAAGGTTTCCCTGAACTGCAACCCGAATTTTAGCCATGCCGCCGTATGTTCGGTATGATCGTACGATTGGTCACCCGCAAAGAAGATCAGATCCGGATCCTGGTGATTGATATTTCTGATATAGTTCTCGCGCATACCCCTGTCCTTGTTCGAATTGCAGGAAAGGGCAGCTAATACAATTTCTTCTTTGGCTAAAGGATCTTTTCTTATAGTACCCTCGAAGCGGGCATTTTTCCCGTGTCTTATTTGATATTTGACATCCGAATCTTTTATCCAGTCTTCGACACGAAACAGGGCAGACCAACCCAGGTCATTTGCAGAAACCACCTGTATTTCCCTCCAGGAATCCCCCTCCATGATGGCCAGGCGTACCTCCCTGGTCTCATCGGGATACAAAGGGTATAATTGAGCACTGAGTTTTAACGTTGCATCGGACACGGTATAAATACCGAAGGCGACCACACTATCCCTGTCTACTTTTAAGTCAATAATCGGATTATCGGCCCTGTTCCACCAGTCATTGACAGCAAGGGTATCCAGAGCAGTGAACGGGGCTGCGACCGGGGGCTGCGGATTTTCTTTCTGGTCAGAACAACTTCCCAGAAATAATAAGGGTAGTGCAATGCAAATGAATAATCTCATTGGGT
>Ga0102947_1000843_pt1 | contig 10791 bp, 10 predicted proteins | sample SalPon2A_A_D2_MG_FD_78210 | JGI IMG/M metagenome (GOLD analysis project Ga0102947, IMG submission 78210) | Soil microbial communities from South San Francisco under conditions of wetland restoration - Salt Pond MetaG R2A_A_D2_MG | ecosystem: Environmental > Terrestrial > Soil > Wetlands | place... | reverse complement strand
GCCAGCAAATCGGAGAGATATGAAGACTGAACTCCAAAGGCTCGAAGAGCAACTCGAACGGGCACTTGAGGGAGAGGCATGGCACGGTCCCTCGGTGCTCGAAGTGCTCGACGGTGTCAGTGCGCACCAAGCCGCGGCGCATCCTATCGCGGGCGCACACAGCATCTGGGAGCTGGTTCTGCATCTGCACAGCGATTACAGCCTGGTGCTGCGACGGCTCGGCGGGGACGGCAGGCAACTGACGGAGTCGGAGGACTGGCCCGCGGTCCCGGAACCGAGCGCCGAGAACTGGAGTGAATCCGTGCGTGCGCTGAAAGACCTTAACGCCGAACTCCGGCGGGCACTACAGAGCTTTCCTCCGGAGCGTCTCGACGAGCCGTTGGTGCCTGAGGTGCCCTATACGGCCTATACGCAATTCATTGGCGTGACGCAGCACAATCTGTATCACGCAGGCCAGATGGCGCTCTTGAAGAAGGCGCTCGGGTCAGCCAATCATGCTCTGCCGCGGCCGAACTAGCGGTTGCAGCGGAGCGCGCGCAACTGAGGTCGTTGGAACCGAGGTCGTTGGTAGCATCCCCGACGTCAGCGCGTGCCCGCTGAACCTGGCGTTAGGCGGAACAGGTCGTTAGAACAAGGTCATGCCCACGGATCGTGCGGCCATCGTCATGGGTGCTGACGCAGCCGGCCTTGCTGTCGCCCGCACCCTCCGCCGGGCCTCTCCGTTCGCGTACTGGAGCAGGCTGAACGCGTGGGAGCAAGCTGGTGGCGGCGCTATGAGGGCCTGCGGCTAAATTCGGTCCGTTGGCTTTCTAGCTTTCCCTTCAGCCGAATGTCAGCGCGTGCCGGTTGGTGGTCGAAACGGGAAGCGTGGGCTGCCTACCTTGAACGATATGCTGACGCTCTGGAAGGTGTTGTGCTCGGCGTGAAGGTCAGTCGTCTGGAGAAACGTCCCGGGGGCTGGCACGTCCACACAAGCGCAGGAAGCTTCACAGCTCGGTTCGTTGTTATTGCCACCGGTCATGACCGCGTTCCCTATATTCCAGATTGGCCGGGGAAGGAGAAGTTTGCCGTGTCTTATGCACTCGGCGGCGTTTCGCAAGCTGGAGGAGTTAAGCGGGAAAGAGGTTCTCGTCGTGGACACCGGCAACATTGCATCGTGGAGAGGCGGCCGTAGCTACCGGTGGAGAGGCCATGTGAAGCAGCAGTTCCTGAAACAGGAACAAGCGCTTGAGTAACACCCACCTCTTTTACCGGCTACACATTTTATAACAAGCCGTTTTCATTCGGTGAATCGTTGAGCTCCTCCTGCCAGACTCCCACGACGCGACAACCAAAACGGACTTTCAAGATTCCTTAATCTGTGCCAAAGGTTTCCGTGACCAGTTCTGTATCCATGTACTCGCGCAACTCGCGCAGTTTGCCCTCGGCAAAACGACATACCTAGCAGTACTTATTATGGTAAGGTCTTCCATCGGGCGTCGTGTTTCGTCCGCTGTGCTCAATGACCACATACTCTCCCTCTGCGATGAAGCGATGAGCAATAACCTCAAAGGGCTCGTTGAGCGTTTCTTTTACCGCAGCCAGTAGCTCGTTGACGACGGATTCCTTTCCCTCGAAGGTGTGGGACCATTGGCCCGTGCCCATCCAGGTCCACTGCATATCCTCGGCCATGGCTTCGATGAAGGGTTCAAGGTTGCCCTCGGACAGTTCAGAAAAAATGTCCTGCATGCGTTGTTTGTTGTCCATTGCACTCACGATTGCTTGTCTCCTCTACTGCCCAAGTTATTACCCGAGTCCTTCGACGAAACCACGCCGCCAGCTTGGGTAGATCGGTTGCCACCCAAGCTCACGTTTCGCCTTCGCATTCGAACCACCGCGAACCTTGGTCATCATCGAAACACCACCCTCGCCGATCACCAGCCTGGCGAGCCAAACCGGTACCCTCCATGGCGGCTTCGCGCCGACTGTGTCTGCGAGAAAGGGCAGCCAGGTTGACACAGCCGCCGGTTCGTCATCAACGATGTTATAGATGCCAGGTGCGCCGTGGGACACGGCTGCCACTGTCGCTTGAGCGACATCCTGGATGTGAATGAATGACCATATGCCGGCACCGTCACCGACGATTGGGATCCGGCGCTTGCGAATGAGTTCGACAATTGCTCCCTGCTTAGCGATACTTGTCCCCGGCCCGTAGAAGAACCCATAGCGCAGGGCGAGAGTCTCAAGGTCAGTAGCCTTACTCACCGCACCTTCCAGGTAGCGAATCGCGGCCAGGGTCTTTCTGAAGTGGGCAGGGGGATGGGGGTCAAGTGGATCCTGCTCGGTTTTGATGGGCCCGCCTTCCCGCGCGAACGGCCAGCCGCAGAAACTCTGCGTGATGAAGCGACGTGCTCCTACCAGGCGCGCAGCCGTCAGCAGGGTGTCGGTGACTTCGGTGCGGAGGCGGTTGGTCAGCGCCATCTCCTCATCGAGCTTTTTGAAATTTGCGACGCCTTTAAGGGCCGTGAGTTGATGGATGATGACCTCAGGCTCCGTTTGCTGGATAGCGGTGGTCAACCCGTCCTTATCGAACGCGTCAGCAACGACAGCCTTCGCTCCAAGCGCCTCAAGTTGCTTAGCCTTCTGGGACGTTCGACTGAGTGCACCCACCTGGTGGCCCCTCTTTAGCAGAAGCGGCACCAGGCGCTGGCCGACTGCACCGGTGCTACCTGCGACAAATACCCTCATTGGGATTACCCCTTTTGCGACATTATTGTTATGTGGCATCACGTCTTCTGTCCTGCACGATTCATCACCTGGGGAGCAAGTGTACAACTGCGGTGGGCAGCACACTAGCTATGGACTCACGTCAGGTCTGGCGACATTCACACAGGCCACAGCTTCAAGCAAAGCACCCCTTTCGGAAACGGCACCGTGTCTAAACGTTCCATCTCTACATGATGAATGCCTTCAAACAAGCGCTGTCCTTCCCCGAGTACCACGGGGCACATCATGAGGACGATCTCGTCCAAGAGCCCCATTTCTAGCAGTGACAAAACCAGTTGCCGGCTCCCTGTGACATGAAGGTCCCCTTCTGACCTCAAGTGCACCAGTGCTTCTGCATCAACAACGGTGCTGTTGTGCCAGGTTGCATCTGTGAGTGTCCGGGACACCACGAATTTACGAACCTGATTGTTCAGGTCAGCGAAGGGAACATCGCTGCCTTGTCGTGGCCAGAACTCCGCGAACTCATCATACGTCTTGCGGCCCAGTACCATGGCGGCAGCGCCGTTCAGGCGCTGAGTAAGGTCTTCACCCATTTCCTCACTCCAATAGGAGGACGTCCATGTTTCGGGAGCTAACATCACGCCATCCAAAGACACGTACGTATAGGAGTAAAGCTCTCCCGTCATCCTTCCCGGTAGATTTGGTTGACCCACCTGCACGCTCACTATTGACGATATTGCCCCTCCTGCCGAAATCTTACTGTCGGATGATTTGAAAGCCAAGATGAGTACCCCCCGAAGCTTCGACAACCTTCGTTTGCTCAAGTTCAATTTCATCATGGCCCAGGTTATCGAACAAACGGATCCCCTTACCGAGGAGCACCGGCACCACGTGAAGCATCATCTCGTCCACCAGCCCTGCTTTGATGCCCTGTTGCGCAACGTTCGCGCCACCCACGAGATATACATTTTTCTCGCCAGCCGCTTCTTTTGCCTGCCGTACTGCACTTTCTATCCCGTCCATCACAAAGGTGAACGAGGTTGAGCCCTACGGGATATCTTTTGGAGTGTCGTGTGACAGGACGAACATCTTATCGTTCACAGGCATGCTCCCCCCCAGCCGCCTGTTAAGTCGTAGGTGCGTCGCCCCGTGATGATCGACCCTGTCGTTCTGACGAGTTCGTCAAATACCTGCGCGCGCTCTTTGGACAGGTTGAAGATATCGTCGTATTTACTCGGCGTATCGCCCTTGAAGAGCCACGCGTGGAGACGCGAGACATCCTCGTTTGGTGGTGCAATAAAGCCGTCAAGAGAACCGGTGATATCGAGTACCACTTTGCTCATGTTCAGTCATCCTGATCTTAAGTATCCCGTTGGCACGAGAAGAGGTCCATTAGGCGTTGTCCTGAAGCCAGAGGTGGAGGGCCGCGTACGCGCGCCAGGGACGCCAGCGCTCCGCTTGCTTGCGGAGCGAGTGGGGGTCTGACGCCCCCGCCACGCGTTGCAGCGCACGATCGGTGGCAGGAAAAGCATCCGGCCAGCACAGCGCGCGCATCTCGATCAACGACACGAGCCGGTCGTCGAGGCCGTCGATGACCAGCAGTGCCTGACGTGTCGCGGCTACATCGCACCCCGGCTCCAGCCGGAGGGCTCCATCGGCAACCTTGCGTGCGACTTCCGCGATAGTGTGGGCGCGTCGCGGTGGCACCCCAAAGGCCTCAAGCCGCCTGGCTCCCGCCTCGGCTACACGTTCGGCCCGTGGTGCGAGCCGCCCCAGCGACGAACAACCTGTCTTGAGCGGTTCACCGAGAGCACAGACAATCCGCCTGGCAAGCTCATTTGTAATCTCCCAGGGGTGCCCACAACGGAGCAGGAGGACACGCAAGGCGAGTTCGAAGCCGTCGAAGGTACCGGGAATCCGCAGGCCGGGGCGCTGCCTGACGAGCTGGCGGAGCCCGCCGCGCTCCAGGCACGTATCGACCGCGGCGGGCTGGGCGTCCAGGTCGAAGAGTTGCCGCAGCCGGGCCAGCACGGGCATGAGTACAGGCAGCAGCGAGAGCGAGACATCGACATTCACATGCGTGTTCGACGCGGTATCCTCTACGAAAACGACGCCGCTCCGTCCGTCGACTTCGACTGTCCGGCCGTAGCGGGTGCCCTGCACAACCTCAACGCCCGGTAGGAGGTTCTTCTGGAGGAGGGCGACCAGTACATCCCAGGCCAGCGGGGTGCGGTAAGCGAGCGTGAGTCGCACGAAGTCCTCCGCCGATCCCGAGGTCGTTTCGCAACCTGATGCAGACGCCGAATCTGGGGTCGAATCGGCATCATGCCGGAGGGCGCTCGGGGTCATGTCGTATCGCTTGCGAAAGACGGCGTTGAACCGGCGCAGGCTGCCGAAGCCGCTGGCGTAGGCGACTTGTGTGATGGGCAGGGTGGTGTCTGCGAGCAGCCGCTTGGCCAGCAACAGCCGGTGGGTCTGCGCGAGTTCAACGGGCGAGACGCCGATCTCGCGCTGCAACACGCGCCGCAGGTGTCGCTCGCTCACGTCAAACTCTTGTGCAAGTTGCGGCACGCTCCGGTCGTTGAGCGCTCCGGCGCTGATGCGCTGTACGGCGGCCCGCGCAAGGCGAGAAACAGCATCGGACGGCGCACGCCCTGGGGCCAACTCTGGTCGGCAGCGCAGACAGGGACGAAACCCCGCACGCTCGGCCGCAGCAGCAGAATCGAAGAACCGGCGGTTCTTGTCGTGTGCCCGGCGCGATGGGCAGATCGGCCGGCAATAGATCCCCGTCGTGGCGATGCCGACGAAGAAGATGCCGTCGAAATGAGGATCGCGCGCATTCAGCGCCCGGATGCAGATGTCCCGATCTAGCGTCTGTTGCGTGATCATGGAGACGTTCAATTCGTGAGTAGGACCGTACACGAATGCTACGCGCGACTTCAAATACCGGACAACCATGATGTGAATCTAAAGGTACGCAGACCTCTTGTCTCGCCGGATTCGGACATGGAAACGATCAGCCATCTCTCAATCTACTCACCTATTCTTTTCATCATGCATTATACTTATACCGATTTCGGTTCATCATGTCGGGATAGAACGGCGTGAAACGTAAAACGTGAAGGTGCTCCAAATGACCACACGAAGCGCCCTCACGTATCACGTTTACTACGTGTGTCGCTTCGCTCGGCTCACGCATCACAAGCAGCTATACCGACAGTACCACTTGAAATCGGTATTAGGACTTTCGCTTAGGCAGGCTGTAAAGCAGGAATGCGAAGCACTCGAAGTTCAGTTCGCGAATACACTCGGAAGAGATCCTCACGCACCTCATACAACGTCTTGCCTAGCTGATGGGCGGACGTATCTGGGTCGAGAGCGAGCCGGGCGCAGGCTCAACCTTCCATTTTGCGATCCGGGCACAGGCAGCTCCGGCGACCCGGCTACGCCGCTCGCTACGTGGGGTACAGCCTGGCCTCGCAGGCCAACGGCTGCTCGTCGTCGATGACAATGCGACGAACCGGCACCTGATACAGCTACAAACCGAAGCCTGGGGCATGGAAGCTGTGGCGGTCGCCTCGGGCCGCGAGGCACTGGCTTTGGTCGAGGGCGGGGACCTGTTCGATCTAGCCGTGATCGACATGCAAATGCCCGAGATGGATGGGCTGATGCTCGCCCGTGAACTGCGTCAGTGGCGCAGCAGGCAAGCGCTGCCGCTAGTGATGCTTTCCTCGTTGGGCAGCCAGCCCTCCATTGAAGATGTCATACTCTCGGGAAGCCTGTCCAAACCGATAAAGCAATCGAGCCTGTACAACGTGCTGGTGCAGATCCTCAGCGAGCAGGCCGCCTCGCTGGAGCCTGCGACCCAAGCGACCACTTTCGAGGCCAACCTCGCCCAGGACCATTCCTTGCAGATTCTGGTAGCCGAAGACAACCTCGTTAACCAGAAGGTGATCGCGAAAGTATTGGAACGGCTGGGCTACCGGGCCGACATCGTAGCGAACGGGCTAGAGGTGCTAGAAGCGCTCAGCAAGCGATCCTACGATGTGGTGTTGATGGACATGCACATGCCCGAGATGGACGGACTGGAGGCAACACGTCGGCTGGTAGCGAGGTGGGGCGAGCAGGAGCGTCCGCGTGTGGTGGCGATGACAGCGGCGGTACTGGAGGAAGATCGTCGGCAGTGCAAAGAAGCCGGAATGGATGATTTCGCGTCAAAACCGGTACGGGTGGAAGAGTTAGTCGAGGTGCTCAAACAATGTCATCGCCGGGCGGCAGTTCTCAACTCGCCGTAGCAAACAGACCGCGACGATGGCTCGCTCCATTGACCTCTGGGACTATTACGGGCTGTATGCACGCCGCAATTGCAGCCCCCGCTCTTCCCTGTTTTCTCCTGATTGAAGCAATACTCCTCTAAGCCTGCCCTCAGCAAAAGGGAAAAGCAACGAGTTTCTTTGTTTGCACGGCTCGTAAAAAAGGGCACTTTGTTCTCCATGCAAAAGGAAAAACATGTCCGAATCTAGCGAGATAAAACCCGATTGATGGTCGAGATTCGAGGCGTCTCTACCCTGATCGACCAACGTTGGTTGTCCCTCACCGGCATCCGCGACGTTGGCGAATGGGCACGGGAACCTTCGAGGTATTGCCCCGCCCATGGGTTTCTATCAATGAGCTAACTGGAGGACCTTATGAGATCGCTTTTTTTGTTTGTATTGGTGGCTATTGTTGTAGGAATGGCCGCCTGCACGGAGCAATCCAATCCCCTGAGCACCGACAAGGATAGTGTTGGCAACGAAGATGATGTTGCCTTGTCCAAAAAGGAAGCAAAGACTTTTTACGATATAACCACCTTCTCCGCTTCCCTTGGTGGAACAGCAAGCGCAGGAAATGGCCTCGACAACCAGGGCCGGGTGGTGGGCTCTTCTAATTTACCGGGAGACGACCATGCACACGCCGCGCTGTGGAGGAACGGAGTGCTGGTCGATCTGGGCACACTCGGTGGGCCCAACAGCAGCGTGGCCTGGCCTGGCCAGAATGACAAAGGCATGATCGTAGGGATCTCCGAAACGCCTGCTTTGGGCGGAGAGAACTGGGCCTGCCGGTTTTTCTTTCCGTCGTCTACCGGCCATCAGTGTGTCGGGTTTGTGTGGCAAGACGGGGTGATGACAAAACTGCCCACCTGGCCAGGTGGAACCAATGGATTCGCCACGGGCGTCAACAATCGCGGTCAGGTGGTTGGATGGGCAGAAAATGGCGTTGAAGACCCGACGTGTAATTCGCCTGTGGTTCACCAGTTTCGCGGGGTCCTATGGGATACCAGAACTAGCACAATGAAAGAACTCTCTCCGCTCTCTGGTGACTCGACATCGTCCGGCACTGCGATCAATGACCGGGGACAGGTCGTCGGGATCTCAGGTGACTGCTCCAACGCTGTCGGAGGGTTCAGTGCCCGGAACGCGGTGCTGTGGGAACGTGATGGCACGGCCATCGACATCGGCAACCTCGGAGGGAAGGCATGGCATACGCCGATGGACATCAACAACCGGGGTGATATCGTCGGTTTCGGCAACCCGGCAGGCGTTCCCGGCGATGCCTTCGGCATTCACGCTTTCCTCTGGACCAGGCACGGTGGTATCAAAGATCTGGGCGTGCTCGAAGGCGATGCAACCAGTCAGGCGCTGGGAATCAACGAACATCGCCAAGTGGTGGGACTGTCCCGTGGCCCGGAAGGCGACCGCGCTGTCCTGTGGGAGCGCGGTGTCATGACGAATCTCAATGACCTTGCACCGGATTACGACGGCACCCTTCTTTATGCAGGCCATATCAACAACCGTGGGGTCATCACGGGCGCATCTCGTGACCAGGAAACCAATGAGACGCTGACCTTCATTGCCACTCCGCAACGTGGGCGTCGCTGAGACGAAAGCGGAAGCCGCCCTATCATCGTCGCCGGCAGCATGCACTGTTGACGCATGAACGTTATTTCTTCAGCGAACTCAGGTACTCGACGAGGTCGATCAGTTCCTGCTCACTTATGGAGCGGTGGAGACCGGCGGGCATGAGCGAAGTATCGAGCGGCTCCCGTGCGGCGATGTTAGATACGCTGATGACGCGGTCCACGCCGCCTGGCATGCGGAGGGTAAGGTCGGTCTCCGTCTCGGAGGCGATGAAGCCGACGAGGTGAGCACCGTCCCTCGTCTCGATCATGACGCCTTCGTAGCCGAAGCTGATGCCTTTGCTGGGCTGGAGGATCGACTCGTACAGCGCCTCCTTCGGCAGCTTGTCGCCGATCTCGCTAAGCGACGGGCCAAAGTCGATGCCATTGCCGTCGACGACGTGACACGAGGCGCATACCCGCGTGAAGAGGACAGCGCCGCGCTCGACGTCACCTGACTGGTCGACCAGTTGACGCACGTTGGGCAGGGCCGGTACGGTCGCGATGCGCTCCGTAGGTGCCTTGCTGCCAGACGTAGGTGTGCCGGCCGGGGGCACCGCGTTCGAGGACGAGCGACTGGCGCGCTCGAGGAGGGCCTCGCCTGCTTCGCGGTAGGGCACCCGCCACGCCTCGCTGAGGGTTTCTCCTGCCGCACGCAGCAAGCTTGGTGGCAGCCCCCCTGCCTCAATCACCTCCAGCAGGCGCGGCTCGCCTTCCCAGCCGCTTCCCCAGCCCCGCACTGCGGCCTCGCGGACGTCGTGCGGATATGTTCCGCGGAGCATCACCTCTTTCAGAAAGGTGGTTGCCTCGGCGTTGCCCACGGCCGCGATGGCCGCGACGGCACGCACGCCGCCTTTCCCGCTGCGTACCGCTTCCTCCAGCCGATTCAACCCATCGAGCGTTACGAGCAGGCGAGCGGCCTGTGTGGCTTGCTCCTCACCCGCAAGCGCCATCTCGTACAGGGTATCCTCGTAGCCTTCGAGTTGGTAGCGACCCAGCAGGCGGAAGAACTCGTCGGTTCCCTCCACGTCGGCGAGGGTCCGTCGCACCAGCGCCTCTACCTCAGGCGCGGCGTCCAGGTCCTTGGCGTCCAGACGGGCCAGGAGCAAGCGGCGCACGTCGGCATCATCTGCATGCTGCCGGAGCAGGTCCACGACGATCGTGCGCTTGGCCTCGCTCGGGGCATGGAAGTCGAACGCGCGGAAGTAGCGGAGGCGACTCTCGAGTGGCTGCTCGGCATCCGCGCTCAAGTCGGCGAGGAGTGGGAGGGCCGCCTCCGTACGGGCGCGCCATACCATGTCGCGGCCGGCAGCAGAGGCGAGCGGGTCGCCGACGCCGTCGAGGTAGGCGTCGAAGAACCGCGTCCACTGCCGATCCGCGGCGATGCCGAGTGCTTCGAGGTACCAGCGGTCCTCCCCATCGTATTGCGCGGCCAGGTCGGCCCACAGCGCCGAAGCCTCGGGTGCCGGGTGATGACGAAGGGCGATGGCCGCCTCGCGGCGGACGGCTGCTGAGGGGTCACTGGCCAGCTGCCGCACGTAGGAGAGAACGTCCACGCCCTCCCGCTGCCGGGCGGCCCGGAGCGCGGTGATGCGGAGGTTCGGATCGTCGTCCTGCAGCGCCTGGTCGAGGTAGACGGTGCCGTTGGGAAGCTTCGTGAGCAGCCACAGGGCCCGTGCTCGCATCTCCGGTCGGCCGGATTCGTTCCATACCGCCTGGAGCGCTCGCTCGGCGCGCGGACCCAGGTCGCGGAGTGCATGCCAGGCGAGGTAGCGCGTCGCCATGTTCGGGCTGGCAAGGGCTTCGGCGGCCGTGGCCGGCGTCGAGACATCGGGCGGCGGCGGCGTGTACCCCGTGCCCTCGGGAGCAATGCGAAAGATGCGGCCGCGTTCGAGGTCGCCGACCTGGTGGCCACCCACGCCGGGGTCGTACCAGTCGGCGATGAAGAGAGAGCCGTCCGGGGCCACCGTCACATCCGAGGGGCGGAACCATGGGTCACGCTCGCTCTCAACCACATTGACCATCTCGGCCGTGTAGCCGGCACCGTCAGGCTCGACCGGGTAGCTGCGGACGACGTTTGGGCCGGCGTCGGCGTGGATCATCTCGCCGCGGAACGGCTCCGGCAACAGGTCGCCCTCGTACACCACGAT
>Ga0102947_1000842_pt1 | contig 10812 bp, 9 predicted proteins | sample SalPon2A_A_D2_MG_FD_78210 | JGI IMG/M metagenome (GOLD analysis project Ga0102947, IMG submission 78210) | Soil microbial communities from South San Francisco under conditions of wetland restoration - Salt Pond MetaG R2A_A_D2_MG | ecosystem: Environmental > Terrestrial > Soil > Wetlands | place... | reverse complement strand
TGGGATTTACCGCGCCCAGCTTATCTGCCAGTTGTGTTCCCAATAACTTCAGGACGGCTGTAAACCCCGGACTATTAAACTCGGCCCTGAAATCAGAAAGCACCCCTTTGGCAGCCAATTGCATCAGGACTGTATTGTCCCCTTCGAAAGTGGTGAAGATGTCGACATCCCCCTTGAGATTTGCGATGCGGTTTTCCAAAAGGTATCCTTTCCCTCCACAGGCTTCCCTGCATTCCTGGATGGTATCATTTGCAAACCAGGTAATCACAGCCTTAAGTCCCGCGACCTGGGTTTCTATTTTTCTCTTGTCCGCAAGGCTGTCATCGCTGTACTCTTTCATCAGTTCCGTTAAGGTAAAATGATAAACATAGGCCTTAGCAATGGCCGGTGTTAATCGTAACTGGTGTAAGGGGTAGTCCATGATAAGGTCTTCCTGTATCTTTACATTGTTATTAAACTGCCTGCGCATCAATGCATACTTAACAGAAATTGCCAGCGCCATTTTTGCGCCACCCAGGGCACCCCTTGCTACACATATCCGTCCGCCGACCAGGGTTCCTAACATGGTAAAGAATCGCTTATTCGGATTTTTGATTTTAGAAAAATAAGTGCCATCGTCCCTGATCTCACCATATTTATCCAACAGGTTTTCTCGTGCCACCGGTACTTGCTTAAACCAGATTTTCCCATTGTCCACACCGTTAAGACCCAGCTTATAACCATTATCCTCCACCGTTACACCTTCGGTAAGTTCATGTTTTTCATTTCTGATGGATACGAGTACGGCATGAACACCTTCATTTTTACCATCTACGATCAATTGGGCAAATACCGAAGCCATCTTACAGTGGAGTGCATTCCCAATGTATTCTTTATTGTCGTTTTTGCCAGGGGTGTTGATTACAATGCGATCCGTCTCTTTGTCATATGTTGCGGTGGTCCTGACGCCTCTAACATTGGAACCATGCCGTGTTTCGGTCATGGCAAAACACCCGAGGAGCCTTGCTTCCCCGGCGGCTTTCAGATAGGCATCATGATGTTTTTTGGTGCCAAGTTTTTGAATACTTCCACCGAAAAGTCCGAACTGCACCCCAAATTTTATGGCAAGACTGCCGTGAACATACATGAGGTGTTCAAAAATGGAGGCATATGCATTTAGGTCACCGGTACCCCCGTAAGGTATTGGATATGCCATGGCGCCATAACCCTTATGAGCCAGAAATGTCAACTGCTCAAGGATCTTTTGCCGAAATTCCTCTTTCGTTGTGTATAATTCCCATTTGAAAATAGGATGGCGCAAATCCTCCCTGAACATCTCTATTTCTTCGGAGCAAGTTCCTTTCAATATGCTGTCAAGGGCCCCGGCATCATAATAATGGGAACTTTTTTCCTGAACCACCTCTACGTCGAACAGGTGATTGTAGTGGTTCGGTTGAATACCTAAATTGACCTCAATATGTTTTAGCTGGTTGTTAAAAGGGCAGTCGTCCATATAGGCACACACCAATTTCTGACTAAAAGCAGAAAGCGGAAACGTTTCACTCTCTATCAGCTTTACGTTGGAATTGGATATGATCTGTTTCCATTTTTTTAGTTCGTCGTTCGAAGGCGGAGTGTTCCTGTCTAACCAGGCCATAAGGGCTTTTTGATCTTCAGGTGTAACCGTTGGATCTTCGTTTATTGCCTTCGTGATCACCTCAATTTCGGAAATAGACAGGAGGTCATCGGACCAGATAATGTAAAAGAAAGGAATGTATTGCAGTACACCGCTCGAAAAGCTGCCTTTTATCATACTGTTAAATTACAACAATAAGCTTACAATGTAGACAGCATATCACAATCCGTGACGTACATCCCGGCCGGTATAGTGTGACCGGGATTTAGTTATTGGCATGTTTTACGATTGTAAAGAATACCCTCCCTTGGGTCCGGCTGCCAGGATCTCAGCGTTGACATTTGCCTTGAATTGCTCGAAGTTCTTACTAAATAGCTCAATCAATTTTTGTTTGGTGACCTCATATTTTTCCTTGTCCTCCCAGGTGTTTTTAGGGATCAGAACTTCCCCGGGGACATTGGGACATGCTGTGGGGATCTGTATACCGAACGCTTCGTCTTTTACGAATTCCACGGCATCAAAATCATGATTATGAATGGCATCGATCATGGCCCGGGTATATTTAAGTTTTATTCTGGATCCCACACCGTGGGCACCGCCAGTCCATCCGGTATTTACCAGCCATGCGGTCGCATTGTGCTCTTTGATCTTCTTTGCCAGTAAGGCGGCATATGCATTGGGATGCCACATCATAAATGCGGCACCAAAACAGGCACTGAAGGTCGCCTGCGGTTCTGTGACACCCATTTCGGTTCCTGCCACCTTTGCGGTATATCCCGAAATGAAGTGATAACTGGCCTGTTCGGGGCTAAGCTTGCTCACCGGGGGTAATACCCCGAAGGCGTCACAGGTAAGGAAAATAATGTTTTTGGGGTGGCCCGCCACACAGGGAATCTGGACGTTTTCAATATAATGAATTGGATAGGAAGCCCGGGTGTTTTGTGTGATCGACACATCGGAAAAATCCACTTTCCTCGTTTCCTTGTCATAGACCACGTTTTCCAGGACTGTCGAATTTAATTGCATTAAAGATATCCGGTTCGTTTTCAGCGGACAAATTGATGGCTTTTGCGTAACATCCTCCCTCAATATTAAATGTGCCTTCGTCCGTCCAGCAATGTTCATCATCCCCAATTAATCTACGTTTTGGGTCTGCACTGAGCGTGGTTTTACCGGTACCCGATAACCCAAACAGGATGGTAACATCATCCTGCTCACCAACGTTTGCGGAGCAATGCATAGGGAGGACGCCTTGCAAAGGCATCAAATAATTCATGATGGAAAAAATTCCCTTTTTCATTTCCCCGGCATATTGAGTGCCCAAAATCACAATTTCTTTCCGCTCCAGGTTGACATCGATGCTGGTCTTTGAAGTCATCTCCGACGTATACCGGTTGGCCGGGAAACCGCCGGCATTTAAAATTACGTAATCAGGTTCCCCATAGTTTGCCAGCTCCTCAGCGGTTGGCATAATCAACATGTTTTGCATAAAAAGGGCATGATAGGCCCGGGTACAAATGATCCTGGTCTTAATTCGGTATTTTGGATCCCAACCGGCATAGGCATCCACAACATAAAGATGGTCGCAGATGTTCAGATAGTCCAGGGCCCGTTCGTGGTTCACCATAAACGTATGTTCATCCAAGCCAATATTAATAGCCCCCCAGTCAATATTTTTTTCCGAATCAGGATGTTTTACGATGCGTTTGTCTTTTGGACTTCGACCTGTTTTTTCACCTGAAAAAGTCATCAGTGCGCCCACATCAGAAATGGCGGTACCCTTTTCCAGGCGTAATCCCAGTTCGTACAGTATGGGAACGCTTGTATTCCTGTATATTTTTTCGGTTTCTATACCGTATTTATGGAGATTGAAAGTAGCCGCCATGGTTCTGTTGTTCTAGGGGTTATTTATTTTGTCTTCTGATTGAGTACAAAGAATGCGATAAATTGCCTCAAAAAAGATGACAAATGTCATATTCCGAACGTTTGGATGTTTACCGGATTTTTACTTGTCGGGAATAATTTTACCTGCCTTATATTGCAGGAGCCAAGGTTTTCCCCTTTGGGAAGGCTTCTGTGCTAAAGCGGATTGGGAGGGGTTTTATCTATCCTATTTTCTCCTATCTTTGTCAACGTATGAACGAGCACTTAGACCCAACGGCAGAGAACTTCTCCCAGGAAGAACTTGAAATTGAAAGGGCGCTTCGCCCTATTTCCTTTGATGATTTTACCGGACAGGTACAGGTACTTGAAAATCTGAAGATCTTTGTACAGGCGGCCAACCTCCGTAATGAAGCCCTGGACCACACCTTGTTTCACGGGCCTCCGGGATTGGGAAAAACCACGCTCGCACACATACTGGCTAATGAACTCGGCGTGGGTATCAAGGTCACCTCAGGGCCCGTACTGGATAAGCCGGGGGATCTCGCTGGCCTGCTTACCAATCTCGAAGAACGGGACGTCCTATTTATAGATGAAATTCACAGGTTGAGTCCAGTGGTTGAAGAATATCTCTATTCGGCCATGGAGGATTATAAAATTGACATCATGATCGAGACAGGGCCCAACGCCCGCTCCGTGCAGATTAACCTCCATCCCTTTACCTTAATAGGGGCTACCACCCGATCGGGCTTACTGACGGCCCCTATGCGCGCCCGGTTTGGGATATCCAGCCGTTTGGAATACTATAACACGGAACTGTTGTCCACCATTGTTGAACGTAGTGCAGATATCCTGAAGGTGCAAATTACAAATGATGCGGCCATAGAAATTGCGGGACGCAGCAGGGGCACCCCCAGGATCTGTAATGCCTTGTTGAGGCGGGTGCGCGATTTTGCCCAGATCAAGGGCAGCGGTAATATTGACATGGAGATCTCCAAATACGGACTCAAAGCTCTCCATGTGGATGCTCATGGCCTGGATGAAATGGACAATAAAATACTGACAACCATTATTGACAAATTCAAAGGCGGCCCTGTGGGGATCTCTACACTGGCTACGGCCGTTTCTGAAAACGCAGAGACCATTGAAGAGGTTTATGAACCTTTTTTAATCCAGCAGGGATTTATTATGCGGACCCCCAGGGGACGGGAAGTTACAGAACTGGCCTATAAGCACCTGGGCAGGATCAAAGGCGGTATACAGCCGGGGTTGTTTTAATGCAGGAAAAATGACGTTTTTTACAATAAAGAAACAGCCAGGGCAGCCTGGGGTAAAAGGCAGGCAACTTAAGTGTAGTATTTGTGACCACCCCGTGCTCTACCCTCCGAAAACCCTGTTAAACCCCGGGTCGGCTTCTTTAATTGAAATGGATCGGGCTGATTCGGAGGCCCACTGCTGCATTTGCGAGAAATGTGGTTATGTCCATTGGTTTTTGGATGAATTATGAAGCACCTCCCGGGTATCTCCTTATATGAAGTCTTTAAAAACAGAAAACAGATTCTTAAAAACCCCCTTCCTTTCCACCATGAGAATTTCCAAAAATTCGGGGATAGTTTCAGGGTGAAAGTGGGACCGGGGAAGTCGGTCGTTTTTACAAGAGATCCGGCACTTATCAGGCATATACTTCAAAAACAGCATAAATTTTATAACAAGTCGCCACTTCAGACAAGGGACCTGGCGAAGTACATTGGACATGGGATACTGACTTCCAATGGGGATCACTGGCGTACGCACCGGCGGATGGTGCAACCGGCATTTCACAAAAAAAAACTGGCAGGCCTGTTGACCGAAATGGTAAATGCCATCAGGTGCGAAGTGCTGAGGATTCAACCAGACCAAACCCTTGATGTATTTCCATTAATGGGGGATCTTGCTTTTCAGGTAGTCTCCAGGACGTTGTTTTCGAGAAGTGACATTAAACAATCCATGGCAAAACTCAAAGCCATAACAGAAGCGAATCAGAACATGCTGATCAGGGAAATGCGGCAACCCTATTTAAAATGGTGGCTTAGGTTGAGCGGGCAAATCAGGGAACACGTGGATCTGTATGGCGATGCCTGTAGGCTGCTAAACGGGATCATTGAAGAACGGATAGCTTCAGGGGAGGAAAAGGATGATCTGTTAGACATGTTACTGCAAGCCAGGTATGAGGACGGTTCACCAATGTCCAGGGAGCAGTTGATAGATGAAGTGTTGATTCTATTTATCGCCGGGCATGAAACTACTGCCAACGCCATGAGTTTTACCCATTTTTTGCTCGCAAAGCATCCTCAGGCACAGGAAAAAGCGTTCGAGGAAGCGTCGTCTATCGATTTTGAAAAAGGGCTGCAACTGGAGCATTTGGCCAAACTGGGGTATATTACCCACTGTGTTGAGGAAAGCATGCGGTTGTATCCACCGGCATATTACATAGACCGGAACGCGATTGCGCATGATCATTTTAAGGGCATGCATATCCCGAAGAATACCATGATTTTAATATCCCTGTATGAACTCCATCGCTATGCTGATTTTTGGGAAGATCCCAATGCATTTAATCCTGAACGATTTAGCGCTACCACAAAAAAGGAGCTTTCGGATTACTACTATCCTTTTGGTGCAGGGCCCCGAATGTGCGTGGGAAATAATTTTGCAATGTACGAGATGATCATGACCGTGGCGCTGTTGCTCCGGAACTATAAACTGAGTACTGAAATTACAAGCGTAGAGATCAATCCACAGATATCTTTAAAACCACTCCGCGTTCCAATTCACTTTAAAGTCAGAACGGCCGTATAGACCGGGCCGGAAAAAAATGAGTAGCTGCTGTAATATTGCGGATGCTTCATTTTACATTCTTACACATATTTAAGAATAAGGCATACCAGAATAGCCGTAAAACTTTAGAGGAAGTGGAGGAATACTATTTAAAAGCTTCCCTGACTAATGCATGACATGGATTTGATTATAATAGCATCAATGTGAAGGAATCTAATTTACCGGTACCCTATATGAAATCTTGCCGATGAGCCGGCATTTTTCCAAGGAAGAAGAACTAAAACATCCCTACTACTGGGCTGGTTTTGTGGTTGTGGGGGATAATGCAGCCATCTCTACTGAACCTTACCGGTACTGGGCGCTCACAGGAATTGGCCTGGTGGTGTTGGTGCTATTTGTCTTCAGGACCCGTTTAGTCAAGATCCTCCAGTAATTGGCTGGCTTCCGCAGTATTAAAGCCACCATCGCCGACCACATCCTTCAACATTTTAATGGCGTTTTCCCGGTCGTTTAGCTGCAGATAGGCCATGGCCAAATACCAGGCCGATTTATCGGCCAGCGAATCATTGGTGGTCATGTGTTCTTTTAATAACGGGATAGCCTCTTCCGCCCTGTTCAACTGAATCAGGGCATTTGCCTTGTAGAAAAGATAATAGGGCGTTTTTTCATCCTCGTATAATGCAGAAAACAGGCTGACGGACGCTTCATATTCGCCGGCCGCATAGGAGGAAAATGCCTTTGTCCGGGTATCCTGAACTTGCTCCCCTCTGACTATGGTATGTACCACATTGCGATAGGGGACAAAACTTTGGTCAAATAATTCCTGGGTGGTTGGGGGTTGCATTATTATGAAAAAGCAGGCAATTCCGGCTATCAGGATCAGGGAAGCCGCCACCATCCATTTCCTGGTGAATTTTTTCGTTCCGGAACGTTCTTTTAAAGCTTCGGACTCAAATTCGGAAAGGAGCTTTCTAAAGTTGTCATCATCTTCCGCTTCGCTCACTTTGCCGACGTTGATATGGAATTCTACTTCTTCTTTAAAATCATTGTCATTCCTTACAAGGGTGTCAAATTCCCGTTGCTCCTTCACGGTCAGGGTCCCCTGTATAAATCGTTCTATCAATAGGTCACGGTCCATAATTCTAAGTGTTGATCTTTTCTCTTAACATTCTCAGGCATCGTGATTTGTGGGCCTTCACAACATTTTCATTTTCGTAACCGGCCTTTAGGGCAATCTCCTTAATGCTTAGTCCCCTGTAATAGAATAAAGTTAACACCTGCCTGCATTTTTCTCCCAGTTCCTTAAAATATTTTCGCAATAGTTCCTGGCGGGGCGTAAGTTCGGAAGCTGGCTCCAGCGTTATTTCCTCCATCTCCTCCCCGGCAATGTGAAGGTTAGCTTCGTAAGGTACTTTCCTGTTTTTTTCTTTTAAGGCATCATAGATCATGTACTTGCCTATACCAAAAAGATAGGTCTTCATACTGCTTTTAATAGTGTTGAGTTTACCGCTGATCCCTCGCTTGCGCAATGCTAAAAATGCTTCCTGGTAAACATCGGCCAATACCTCCTTATCAAGGCCGTATCTTTTGCCAAAACCAAGAAATTCTGCCCGGTACTTATTGTATAGGGCCTTGAGTTTTAACCTGTCGTCAGAAATGAGTTCGTTAAGGGTATGTTGATCCATTTACCTGCTTTTTTTCAATTCCGTGTTAACCATTTCTTCTTTCTCAAGACCAAGGGTAAAACGATTGAAAATAGGATTAATAATCCGACTGGGATGTTAACCTAAATCAAAGATATGTAGAAATCAATGGAAATGAGAATTTATTCTACAGTTCTGGGAACCAGGGAGATAGTTAGTGGAATTTATAAAACAAGAAAATACCAATTGGAAAACGCTAGTTGCAAATAGCAAATAATTAAGTATTAACCTTTAAATTATAATATCATGAAAAAGTTATTGATCTGTATTTTTGTTTTGGGGCTTTCCAGCCTTTCGTATGCACAGGCTTCCATAGAAGGAGCTAAGGAATTAGAACTGAAGGGCATCACTTTAATGCCCGCAAATCTGAGCTACCTCTCTGTGGTAAGCAGCGGTGTTGAAGCCATAAGAGTTGTAAACCTACAAAGGAAAGCAGCCTCCTACGACATTACCAAATCTCCGGCATATAATAAAAAAGAGCAGTATTATGAATTCAGCTTTGATCAAAAGGACGACAAGATTCTTGCCACCTATGATCGTGCCGGTAGAATTGTAAATTCACACGAGCGATATAAGGACATCATTTTATCGCCAGCCGTCAGGAATGCGGTCTTCAGCACTTATCCCGGATGGGAAATGGAAGGCAATTCGTATTCGGTCTTCTACACTTCAGGAAAAGACCCTAAAAAAGTTTATAAGCTACATCTTAGAAAAGGTGATCAAAAGAAGCGTATAAAATGTGATGCCAATGGCAAGATCAAGTGATCCGTCCTGGTTAGTATTCAATAGTTTATTCACAATCTTAAAAAAACAATCATGAAAAATTTATCAATCATATTCCTTTATATTTCATTAGTGGTACTTGTATCTGCATGCTCTAAAGAGGAACTATACGACCCACAACAAGGCTTGCCCTCAGAGCAAAGTGATCATAATAATCGTATAGATCTCGATTTACAAAAGGTACATGAGGACATACTTACCGAAAATAACGGCAATAGGTAGGGGCATAATCAGAAGTAGTGTATTTTATACTACGAGAAATTATAAATCAGTGTATAAACCGAAGTATTATGCTTCGGTTTTTTTTTGAACCCGATTTTAACCCCATTTAAGACCGGGGTATTATGGGGTTACATAACTATACAGATAATTTGAAAGTAGTCCTATGTATCTCTGTTCTGATCCCGGCAGGTCTTTTTCTTACCCGGAACTTCCTTCTTCCCATTAGCCTATTTCAACTTGTTGCCGCCCCGGTCCTAAAGCAATCCTAATATGGCAAAGTCTTATAAAAAACCATATCATAAGATGTATAAAATGGTTGACACTACTTATTCCGGACTGAATAACTTTCTAACTGCCTTCCCTTGAATGAATACAATAGCCCGGGTAGAAACACATCCGAATGGGCTCATTCGGTCCGGCACAAAAGAAGTTGATCCTGATCAATTTTACTTTGATGATCATTGTGTTGAGGATACTTAGAGCTTTCATTCGTTGTTTTCAATAGTTAATGATCCCAAAAAATGCTGTGATGGGCAGGTTGCAATAGGCAAAAAGCACAACCGATTTACATTTGATGGCCCGGAAATTTGCTCTGAGCGTTTTAGGAATGACTACTTTATCTGCCCCTTGTGCCCCTGGTCATACCTTAAATTATGCGCCCCTACCTTTTAATTTCGTTCTTATGAACGTCGGTCCGGACCTCACATGCTTCCGATGGGGATGAGGGCCGCCGATGTATTTCTTAAAAGTGTATTATTTCAATAGGTTATTAAGGTTAATTTTAGTAAATTGATCTGCTTCCCCCGAATAGCAATCCTGCTTTTACTTTAAAGTATGGATGCCATTTCAAAGTAATCCCCCCTTTTATATTTGAAGTAAACATTGGACATTGGCATGCAACTAATCAAATTTGGTTTGGTAGTTCCCCCTGCATTCTTGGTTGGATCTTAAGGAATCATTATTAACTTAATTAATTTTTTACTATGGAGGTAAACGAACAAAAGTCACCACAGGTGAATGAAGAGAAATTACATGCGCTACTGGGCAAGATGGTTACTGAAATGGGTGCGGCGGCCATTGGCCCGCTCATCATTTTAGGGGATCGGTTAGGGCTGTATAAAGCCATTGAAGAATATGGGCCCTTAGGTTCCAAACAGCTGGCAGATGTGACCGGCACTTCGGAGCGCTATGTAAGAGAATGGCTGGCTGCCCATGCGGCATCTGGGTATATTGAATATCATGCGGACAGGGATCAGTTTTCCATGAGCCCGGAACAGGCCATGGTTTTCAGCAATTCTGACAGCCCTGTACTCATGACAGGAGCTTATTATGCCATTTCTTCCATGTATCATGACGAAGAACTTATGGAAGAGGCCTTCAAATCTGGAAATGGAGTTTCATGGGGGGACCATCACAGCTGCCTGTTCTGTGGTACCGAAAAATTCTTCAGGCCTTCTTATAGTACCAATTTAGTATCTTCCTGGTTGCCCGCTCTGGATGGGGTTGTGGAGAAATTGGAAAAAGGGGGTAAGGTTGCAGATGTCGGTTGTGGCCACGGGGCGTCAACGATGATTATGGCAGAAGCCTTTCCGAACTCGGAGTTTATCGGGTACGATTTTCATGAAGGATCCGTAAAACATGCAACGGAGGAAGCTGCGAAAATGGGCCTTACAAATCTTTCCTTTAAAGTGGCGAATGCAAAGAATTTCCCGGGGAAAGACTACGATCTTGTGGCATTTTTTGATTGCCTGCATGATATGGGCGATCCGGTTGGAGCCTGTTCCCATGTGC
>Ga0102947_1000841_pt1 | contig 10818 bp, 9 predicted proteins | sample SalPon2A_A_D2_MG_FD_78210 | JGI IMG/M metagenome (GOLD analysis project Ga0102947, IMG submission 78210) | Soil microbial communities from South San Francisco under conditions of wetland restoration - Salt Pond MetaG R2A_A_D2_MG | ecosystem: Environmental > Terrestrial > Soil > Wetlands | place... | reverse complement strand
GATAATATAATTACATTAACTAAAATATATCAAAATCAAGATTGTTTGGATTATATAAGTAAAGATTTATTTAGAAGAAATACTAAAAAAAGTATAGAAGAAATTGAAAATTATAAGTTACCAGAAGTAGAAGAAGAAATAATTTGGTTAAAATTTACACAAACAGAGAGAATGATGTATAACGCTTATTTAGCAAATCCAAATAATGATAAATTTAGTATTTATCTTAGACAATTATGTTGTCATCCCCAATTAGCAGATGAAACAAAACATGTATTATCTAATTGTAAGACATTACAAGATATAGAACAAATGATGGTGAAACATTATAAAGATGAAGTAATTATTGCTGAAACAATTGTTAAAAAAATTAGAAAACAATTAAAAAAGTTAAATGATAAAATAAAAGAATTAGAAAAAAGGAAAGATAAACGAATAAAGAAAAAAAGTTTAAAAATGAACATTGAAGCAGAAAGTAGTTATATTTCAAGTGCAGGAGAAATAGATGATATATTAATGATGACTTCCGAATTAAATAATGATGATAGTATAACTTTAACAAGTTTAAAAGATTGTAAAAAAAATGCAAACGAAAAATTAAAAGAAGCACAAACCGAATTAGATGGGAAAATAGCAACTTATAATTTTTTTAATAATGTATTTATTAGATTAAGAAAAACAGTAACAAATGAAAATACTAAAAAAATAGATAATACTTCAGTAAATAATGCAATAGAATATTATTCTCAAGTAGATAATAATTCTGATGATGAAGATACTGAAATATGTGGTATATGTTTAGATGATATAGAAGATAATAATGTAGGAGTAACAATTTGTGGACATATATTTTGTTATGAATGTTTAAAAATTACAGTAAATATGTATAAAAATTGTCCTTATTGTAAGAAATCATTAAAAATAAATGATATATATATGTTATCATACGAGAAAAAAAAGAAAACAGAAGAAAAAAATAATGTAAAACAGGAAGAATTAATAAATAAAATTGGAACAAAATTAGCAAATTTAATATTATTTTTAAAAGAAACGAATAAACATACTATTATATTTTCTCAATGGGATGATTTATTAAGAAAAGTAGGTAAAATATTAAGTGAGAATGATATTAAGAATGTATTTTGTAAAGGTAATTGTTATCAAAGAGATAAAGCAATTAGAGAATTTAGTGATAATGATAAAATTAAAGTGATAATGTTATCTTCAAAAAATACTGCATCTGGTACTAATTTAACAAAAGCAAAACAAATAATTTTCTTAGATCCAATTTATGGAAATTATAAATATAGAAAAGATCAAGAGAAACAAGCAATAGGAAGAGCACATCGTTTAGGACAAAAAAATATAGTTAAAATAATAAGATTGATAATAAGAGATAGTGTAGAAGAAGAAATATATAATATGAATAAAAACCAGGATAATAGTGTTGATAATAGTGTTGATAATAGTGTTGATAATAGTGTTAAAGATTTTTGATAATGTTTGTTGCCATATTTTTTCCATCTTTCATAAAATTTAGTATTTTATTTTTATCTAATATTGCCGGATCATCACCAGCAGGATAATTAATTAATTTAATATTATTCCTACAATACATTTTATGATACCAACTAGTAGTATTATTTAATTCAATTGCCATATTATTACTTATTAGAAAAGTAATTAATTTATCTAGATATTCAAAAAGATTATTACCAGTATTATTGAAATGAAATTTTTTATTTACTATTTCATTAATATCTTTTGTTATAATAACATAATATAACCCATCAAATACATCATCATATTCCATTGGAATTAATTTTGTTAAACCACCATCAATAAATTCATTAAATTGATGTTCTTCTTTATTACAATTACAAAAATAATCTGGATGAATAATTTTATTAATAAAACAATTACAATTATGATCACAAATACATTCTAATTTTAATTGTCTAATTTTAATTGGTGCAAAAATTAACCAAATTGAAGATGATGCAATTATATAATCTTTTATTAAAGGATGATTACCATTAATATATTGATATTTTTGTTGTGTTATATTATACACACAACAATAAAATTTATTTAATTTATTTTTTTGAATATTGTTTATAGTAATACTATTTAATAATTGAAAACCATTAATTGGTTGAAATAATGATTTTTTTTGAATACTAATAAGTATCCATATAGAATCAATAATACTTTTAATTATATTATTAATCCAATTACCAATAATAGGTATTTTTTGTAGATAATCATCATAACCCCATAAATCAAACCAAGGGCATAAACTTTTTTTATTTATATTTAAAAAAAATTTTTTTAAAATTTCAGGTTGTTCTATACATAAAAAAAATCCAACTAATGCTCCAAATGATGTACCATATATTTTATCAATTTTATATTTTTCATTAAATAATTTATTATTTAATAAATTATTAAGTAGTGTTAATTGATAAGCACATTTGGTACCTCCACCAGATAATACTATTCTTAATGGAATCATATATATTTGATAAGAATATTAATATATTAATTGTGAATTATATAAAGATAAGTTACTAAATAATAATATAATGAGTTCAATTGAAAATATGAGTAATAATACAACAAGATCAAATAAAACACCAGAAGAAAATCTTTTAAGTTTTAAAAAAGTAAATTTTAATGCAAAAGAAAAATTATATTTTATGTCTATAGATAAATTTTTTAGAAATACTGATAAAAATAATATCAAGAAAATGTGGCAAATAGTTGATATTAATTATAATTCCAAAATATCTTTACGATTACTTGATTGGTTTGTTACTAGATATGCAAATAGATATAAAACTTATTATTATTTAGAAGATGGAAGTAGATTTAATGTACATATAAGTTATAAAGCACAATTAAAATCTTATAAGAAAAGATATTTTGATCCTTTTAGAAGACGTAAGAAATTTTATTATCGTTATACTGAAGATGATAATTTAAGACCATATACAACAATTGGACAATTAAATTTTTTTAGATGGGCATTTACAAATGATGTGATAAAATATGTAGAAACTAATTATGACACTATAATTGATGAAATGATAAAATCGAATAAACAAGATAAGAAAAAAAAACAAATAAAGAAACTTAATAATAAATCTAACAATAAATCTGACAATAAATCTGGCAATATAACAATAAATGCAAAAAAAATAATCAAAAATGAGGAGTGTAAGATTATTTTATCGTTTGATTAGTATGTGGAAATAATATATTAATAGTTTTTTTTGTTAATTTATTATATTTATTGTCTATATCATTATAACAGTCATTATTAATTCCATCTATTTTAAAATGTATATATAGATTACCATATTCAGTTTCTATTATATTATTTTGGATATTAATATCATCTTTATAAATATTTACTGGCATTCCTTTATTTTTAATACAAAATATAGGTATTTTATCAATACAATTATCAAATTCTAGAATAATTTTCTCACCATCAATATGATTAAATTCAGTTTTTCCTCCATAAAGGTATTCACTAAGTGATATTTTTTTTGTAAATAATATATCATAATCGTTAATTTGTAAAAAGTTATGTTCTTTATTACAAATAATTTTAATTATAATATCACCTGTAATATCAGAATAAGTTTCCCCTTCATTTTTAATAATTATTTCATTTTCTGTTAGTGGAATAATACAGTAATAATTACTATTAGTTTCTCTTTTAACATTAATTTTTTTAAATTTATTAGTATATCTATCTTTAAGTGTAGTATAAATTACACCATAAATATTACGATTAATTTTTTTTAGAAATGTAATTGAAGTATTTTTATTATATAATGGAATATCATCAATAGAATTTATAATATTTCCAATAAATCTATTATATATATTCATAAAATTAAAATTATTAATATCATTTTTTAATTTTTTTTCATCACCATAAAATTTTATTAATAAATCATGTATTTTTTTACATTGTGGAGATATATTAATAAAACACGATTTGATGAAATCATATAATTCTGATTTTTGTTGATTAGTAAGATTATCATATTCTTTTCTTCTATTATCATTATATAATACTTCATATGCATTTTGTATATCTCTAAATTGATCAATTGTAGTATTATCTTTATTTTTATCAGGATGATATTTAATGACTAATTTTTTATAAGCATTTTTAATTTGTTTTTTTGTAGCATTTGTTGGGATATTTAATATATCATAAAAGTTCATAATTAAGTATTAATAATAGAAGTTTCTTATATAATAATTGGTTTATTTATTGTAATAAATCTATAATGATATATTATGTATATTATGAATTATCAGCAACAAAATGGATTACTAAATTCATATAGAAATTATCAACAAAGAAATAATCCCTTTCAAAATAATATATTATTACAGAATAATGCATCATTTAAAAATAATCTGAATCATAATAAATCCCAACAGATGCAACAATTGCAAATGATGCATAATTCTAGAATGAGACAATATCAAGAAATACAAAAAATTAAACAAATAGAAAAACTAAATAATTTAAATAAGAAATATAAACAAGAAGATATAATTAAAGCTGTTATAAGGCCAAATGAAACAACAATTAAAGTCAATGATCCAGAATTAATGGCAAGAATTAAATTACAAAAAAAAGTAGATATAGACAAGTATTTGACAGAAAAGGTAAAAGAAAATAAAAATAATTTAGGTAAATTTTGGAATCAGCGTACAAATCAACCTTATAAAAATATAATTAAAGATAGTAAATATATTGATAAATTTATAAATCGTAAAAAAATAAATGAAGAAGAATTAATAGTACATAAAATAACAGATGCAGATAAAGAAGGTGTAGATGATGAATTTATACAATTGCAAGGTACATTAGAAAAACATAATAATGAATTAAAAGTAATATATTCATCATCAAAAGAAGCAGAACATAAAAAAAAGTTTGAATATAATCATAAATATAAATATCGAGTTAAATATAATCCTTCGGATCATAATGTTCTTAAAAATGAAAAATATTATAAAAGACAACAAAAAAAAGAAATTAGTAATAAAGAGAAAGTTAATAATATAGTAAATTATTATAAACAAGAACAACAAAAAATGGAAGGAAATAATAATGAAATAGTTGATTCATTAATTGATAATGGGATTTTTAATAAAGATGAATTGGAACAATATTGTGATAATAATACTAATATTAGTAAAGAAGATAAGAGATCAAAATACATTGCAAGACAAAAATGATACGTTTAAGAATTATAAATAAAAAATGGCAGATATATATAATGTCTTTTATACTGGATTGTTTGGATAATAATGATGACTATGATGATATTGATAATTATTTTAATGAACATGAAGCTATAAATGATGAAAAAAAAGATAATATAACTAATAGTGATATTATAGTAGGTATTGATTTAGGTACAACAAATAGTTGTATTGCATTATGGAGAAATAATAATTTAGAAATAATATCGGATATATATGGTAATAAAACAATACCAAGTATAATAGCATTTACAAAAACAACAAAATATATTGGAAAAGAAGCAAAAAATCAGATTGAATTAAATCCTGATAATACAATATATGAAGTTAAAAGATTAATTGGGAGAACTATGGATGATCAATCAGTTATAAATGATATGCCATATATAACTTATAAAATAGATAGAAGCAAAGATAATAATAATATTATAATTAAAACTGATATGAAAGTGTATACACCAGAGGAGATATCTGCAATATTATTGTTAGAAATGAAACAAATGGCAGAAAATTATTTAAAAAAATCAATTAAAAAAGTAGTAATAACAGTACCAGCATATTTTAATGATGCTCAGCGACAAGCTACAAAAGATGCGGCGATAATTGCTGGATTAGAATGTATAAGGGTAATAAATGAGCCTACAGCAGCAGCTTTAGCATATGGATTTGAGAAAAAAACGAAAATTAAAGATGATGATGTAAATATAATTGTATATGATTTAGGAGGAGGTACTTTAGATGTATCTATATTAAATATAGCGAATGGAGTATTTGAAGTATTAGCATCAACTGGTAATACTCATTTAGGGGGTACTGATTTTGATAATAGATTAGTAAAATATTGTTTAAATGAATTTCGGATGAAAAATAAAATACAAAATTTAGATAATTTGCGATCAATATCATTTCAAAAATTAAGAAAAGCTTGTGAAACTGCAAAAAGATTACTATCAGTAACATGGAAAACAACAATAATAGTAAAAGATTTTTATGATGATAAAAATTTATTTATAACAATAACTAGAAATAAATTTGAAATGTTATGTAAAGATCTTTTTATATTATGTTTAAAATCTGTTGAAGATGCATTAAATTCATGTGAGATGAATCGAGAAGATATTGATGATATTATATTAGTAGGGGGGTCAACAAGGATGCCATTAATTAAAGAAAATTTAAGATTATTTTTTAATGGTAAAGAACCAAATGATACTATAAATCCTGATGAAGTAGTAGCAGTTGGTGCAGCAATACAAGCATCATTATTAGCTAATAAAAATGATCCATTTTCAGAAAACGTCGTATTATTAGATATAATACCATTATCATTAGGTTTAGAAACAATAGGTGGTGTAATGGAAATAATTATACCAAGAAATTCGATAATGCCAACAAAGATAAAGAAAAAATTCACGACTGATTCAGATAATGAAACCTCAGTAAAAATAAGAATATTTGAGGGAGAAAGAAAAATGACTAAAGATAATTTTTTAGTAGGTGAATTTATTTTAAGTGGTCTAGAAAAGGCACCACGTGGTATAGCAGAGATTGAAATAACTTTTAATGTAGATGTTAATGGAATAGTGACAGTAATAGCTGAAGATTTAAAAAATAATGAAAATAAAAAATCATTAACAATAACAGGAAATAAAGGTAGATTATCTGCAGAAAGGATACAAGAATTAATTATGGAAGCAGAAGAAATGGAATTAAAAGATAAAGTAGAACGAGAAAAGAAACAATTATTTTATGAAATTGATGATTTATGTAGTAATGTTAAAACAAATATTAAAAATGAAGAATATAAATTAAAAGAGACAGATAAAAAAATAATAATGGAAGATATTGATAAAGTATTAGGATGGTTAAAAGAAAAAGATTATTTTTCTAGAGATAAAAGAGATTATTTTAGAGTATTAGATAGAATAAAAAGGAAATATAGTACATTAATTTTGAAAATAAAAGAAGATAATAATGTAAAAGCTAGTACAAATAATTATAATGCTACTTCAATTTATGATGATGAAGAAAATGAATCTATTTATCAACAATTAGAAAATGAAGAATATGGAATTACTGATGATATGGATGAAAATATTAAAAATGAACTTAAAAATCTTAGGACAATATTAACAGATTTATGTTATAATGTGTTAGATGTATTATCTAATAATTTTATAAAAATAGATAATGATTATAAACAAGATTTGAAAGATCAAATAGATGATATATTATTATGGCTTCATGTTAAAGAGAAAATTACAAAAATGGATTATGATCTAAAAATAAAAGAAGTGAATGATTTGTGTAATAATTTAATGGTAAAAAATGATAAAGATTTATTTGAAGATAATTTAATAGTTAAAAATATAGTGACAAAACGTGATGAATTAGAACAATTATGTTATGCATTATTAAGTAGTATTAGTACTAATATATTTTCAATACATGAAAAGAATATGAATGAATTAAGTGATAAAATTAATGATACATTAAATTGGTTAATTAGTGTAGATGTAGATAGAAAAAAAGAGGAATTACAGAATAATGAATATAATATGGATGAATTGGTATTTCAGAAGAAGATAGATGAAATAAATAAATTATGTGATTATATTTACAATAATATGGTAAATATAAATACAGAAATTATAGATGATAATGAAATAAATATAGATAATACTACTAATGGAGGTACAACAATAAATAGTTTAAAACAAAAAATTATAAATAATTAAAATACATAATTATTATTTCTAAGGTAAAATTTATATAATTCATTACCCATACAAGTTTCTCTACGTAGAGCACATGGTCGTAGATAATTAATATAATAGATTGCAGTAATATAATCTATTTTAAGATATTTTATTAAAAATGCTGCTATAACAGTAGCGGAACGATGATGGCCTCTTTTACAATGAACTAATACTGCTTCATTATTAATGATACAATTTTTAATATAATCTGTAATATTATCAAAAAAATATTGTAAATTAATATCACATGTATTATTATCTTTAATGGGTATATTAATATATTTGATATGATTAAAGTGTTGCATTTGTTTTGGCATAATACATATAATGTGTTTAATATTATTTTTTTTAATAAAATTATTATTACATGCTGATTTACAATTACCCAACCATAAATTTGGTACAATTTGATTATAATCATTTTCATAATAATTACATTTTTTACTCATTAATATTTGTTTTGAGATTTTTTATTATTATATATAAATTATTTATACTTTCAACAGATAATTTATTTAAGAAATTTGTATATGCTATATTAAATTTACTTTTTCTTTGTATTGATTTATCTAATGTATCAATTTCAGCAATAATAGTTTGCATATTTGCAACTGTATAGAGATTTTTTTTATAATCCATATACATTATATTAGATAATAACTATATATCATATATTGCACTAAAATGTGATGTTGAACAAGAATCTTTATCAGATATAGTTATAATTTTATCGGATGATGTAGTAGAATATTCACCAATATCCCCACCATACTGATGTTGTAAAGAAATTATTTTAGTATTTTGTTCTTTTAATAAATCAATTAATTTATCCATTTTTGATTCTATACTCATTCTAATTTTTTCTATATTTATTATCATTTTTTCTAATTCATTATTACTAGTTATAATAATAGCCAGTTGACTTTGAACAAATTGTGATATACGATATACTAAACCAATAGAATAAGTAGTTAATTCATTTTTTAATCTATTTTTATTAGGACTATCTTTTAAATGTGTACTTATTTCAGTAATAAGTATAATTGTATAATTAAGTAACATATACATTAATTTTTTTAATATTATTTCTATTTTTTGTCGATAAATTTTATCTACATAATTTAATTCTTGTATTAATTTACTTTTTTCAAATTTGTATAATAAATCATTTAATTTGACTAATAAACCAATATTATTCATAAATGGAGAAGCTTCTGCATCTTTAAGAATAATATTGCCATATTTTATTTTTTTATTAAATTCTACTTTTCCTATAAAATTTTTAATAATTATTTTAGCATTATTATAACTGTGTTCATCAATATTATTCATAAATTGATTTTTAGGATCGAACATACTAGAAAAATATTTAATAAATTCATTAATTGTAAATGAACCAATATAATTACCTTGATTATCTATAAAACTAAATTTATTTGTATTATAAACAATGTCTATTGTTCTTTTTTTTGCTTCAGTATTATTCTTAAATTGATCTGATTCTATTTTATTTATTGCACCCATATTAACTTCATTAACATTAATTTTTGATTGTATATTATGTTGTATTTTATTATGTGATGCTTCTAATATTTTATCTTCCATATTATGAAATGTCTTAATAAACTCATTTTCTATATTATTTGGTGATTTATTAGAATTATTATCCATATTATTACTATTATTATTATTATCTATATCATTATCTAATATTTTTGATGGTAACATTATATATATATATATATAATAGTATTGTAACTATTATAAATAAATTAAATAAATATATTAATTTATATATATGATAAATAAATCACAAATCATTACATTATTATTACTCATAATTTCAATTAAATTATTTTATGTTCATAGAAATAAAAATTATAAGGGACATTATGATTTTCATGGTACATATAAAAATGTATCATTAACTACACATGATATATTTAAAGCAGTTATTGTAGAACTTATTATGTTGTTAGTGATTGGATTAGATTCTGGCTATAGTTTTTTTGATATAAGTGATCCAATACATAGTTGGGTTGGCAAAATATTAGCAATATCTGCAGGATATCTTATTTATCACGAATTGATATTACCATATGGAATATATTATTTAATAAAGGCTTAATATTTCATATATAAATACTTTATTATTCATTAAATAAAAATAAAATAATTTTACTTAGTTACTGTTTTATCTTTCATTACACGATTATTATATTGATAATTAATAACTTTTTCTTCTTGTCCTTTACCAATAGAAACAGGCATAGGATTTTTTAATTTAATTCGTTGTCCAACATAATTATATACTTTATGTTTACTACCTCTTGTACATTCAATAATACTAAATTTAATTTTTTCATGTGTATTTTCTCCAGACTTACCATTTTTTTTCAAAATAGAAGTAAGTGCTTTACTTGCAGCTTGTTTTGGTTTTTTACCTGAATATCTACCATCATTTTTACCATCATTAATTAATATTTTAAACCATCTTTTTCTATTTACACCACCAACTTGTTTTGGTTCTTTTTTAGAGTGTTTTGTTTTCCTAGTATTTTTTACTTTAGTTGGTTTTTTAACAACTTTAGTAGCTTTAGTCATAGCTTTAGTCATAGTTTTAGTCATAGCTTTTTTTGTAGTTTTATTTTTTGTAGTTTTACTTTTTGCAGTTTTACTACTAGTTTTATTTTTTGCAGTTTTACTACTAGTTTTTTTTTTTGCTACATTTGTTTTTCCTTTTGATACATTTTTGTTT
>Ga0102947_1000840_pt1 | contig 10843 bp, 10 predicted proteins | sample SalPon2A_A_D2_MG_FD_78210 | JGI IMG/M metagenome (GOLD analysis project Ga0102947, IMG submission 78210) | Soil microbial communities from South San Francisco under conditions of wetland restoration - Salt Pond MetaG R2A_A_D2_MG | ecosystem: Environmental > Terrestrial > Soil > Wetlands | place... | reverse complement strand
TCGCCACACTGCTCATGGGATCCGCAATTGCACTTATCGGGATCGACGGCGACCTGATTGGCGTCAAACCACTTCCCCAGATCCCCGAGGCCCTGGGTCACCGCGCCGTAGGCGCCGCAGGACAGGTTGGAAGCCAGGGCCTCAATCTGGCGATCAAACAGCGCCCGATCCGCCTTGTCGAGGCGATCCGGGAAGTCCCCGGCGTCCACCTCGTAGATGGCGGCGTGGAGTGTCGACACCGCCTCCGGGGTCAACTCGCTCCCCGTGTCCAGGACGTTCTGCAAAGCGTCGGTCCAGGCCGCGTGGCGCTCCACCGGAGTGGCCGCGGACGCCCACGGCGCAACGGCCGAGGATAGAGCCAGCAACAGAGCGGTGGCGAGGATCAGACGGGGAAGACTTCGGCGAGAACAGTTCATGATCTCCTGCCTTTCTAGCAGTCGTGAACTACGAACCTTCTGCACGTAGCCGGCCTTACTCCCGCGTGTCGGGACGCATACCGCTCCAAGAAGCCAGTCCGGGTTTGAATGAAAAGAACCTTATATCCAACGTCTCGCAAATGTCAACTCTTAAATATGCAGATAGGCTCAGATTCCGCGCCAGGCGCATGCCGCCGGACGTGGTTGCTCTGGGTCAGGAGGCCGCGGGGCCCACGGCAGGCGGAGGAGGGAGGGACAGCCCGGACTTGTGCCGAGCCCTCAGGCGCCGATGCCCAGGCGGTTGGCGAGCACTTCGGGCAGGCCCGCGTCGAGGATCCTGCGCTGCGCCTTGCCGAGGTCGTAGTCCAGCCGGTACCAACGGATCTTCTTCTTGTCCGAGTCGTAGATCATGAAGCTCGCCCTGGGGTCGCGGTCCCGGGGCTGGCCGATGGAGCCGGGGTTGATCAGGTAGCGGGAGGCCGGGTCCAACTCCAGGGTGCCTTCGCCGCGCAGTGGGGCGGCGAACATCTGCTGCTCGGACTGGACGAAGATCGACGGGATGTGGGTGTGGCCGAAGAAGGTCACCCGCTCGTCCCAATCGGCGAAGATCTGGAAGGCGTCGAAGTCGGTGAAGACGTACTGATCCTCGTCCAGGGGCGAGCCGTGACAGATGGAGATGCCGGGCCCCACTGCCAACGGTCCCTGGGGCAGGTCCCGGACCCAGGCGAGGTTGGCGGAGGTCATGCGGTCGGCGGTCCAGCGGGCCGCTTCCAGGGCGATGTGATTGAAGCTGCCACCGTCATCGATGCCGGTGACCACCTTGTCGTGGTTGCCGCGGATGCGGATCATCTTGTCCCGCAAGCCGACCAACGACTCCACCACCTGGTTCGGGGCCGCCCCGTAGCCCACCACGTCGCCGAGCATCAGCACGGCGCCGAACCTCTTGCGCCGGACACGGTTCAACACCGCTTCCAACGCCTCCAGGTTGCCGTGCATGTCGGAGAGGATGAGGTACTTCACCGGCCCTCCTCCGCGACCACCGGCCGGGCCACCACCCCGACCTCGGCCAACCGCTCCTCGACCCGGGCGGCGACCTCGTCCGGGGTGTCCCCGGAGCCCACCTCCACCGTCAGGTCGGCCCGGGCGTAGTCGCCGCGGCGGCCGTCGTACAGGCTACGGGCGGCGGCGGGGTCCTGGAACAACGGGCGCCCGGCGCGGTCCGCCTCGCCGAGCCGTTCCACCAACACCTCGAACGGGACGTCCAGCCAGACGGTGGTCCCGGCGTCGCGCAGCAGAGCCGCGCCGTCGGCCTGGGCCATGGTGCCGCCACCGGTGGCGACCACCACGTCCTCCAGGCCCCCGGGGCGCAGCAAGCGGGCCAGGGTCTCGATCTCGAGCTGGCGGAACCGGGCCTCCCCGGATGCAGCGAAGATCTCCGGGATGGTGCGGCCGGCGGCGGCCTCCACCTCGTCGTCGAGATCGCGGAAGGGGACGTCCAGCCGGCGGGCGAGAATCCGGCCCACGGAGCTCTTGCCGGCGCCCATGAAACCGGTCAGGAACACCTTCACCGCGCCCCCCCACCGGGCCCGCCGCGGTCCACCCCCGCACCGTCCGGGTGCTCCCCCTTCCAGCGCTCACTGCGCAGGGCGCGGCCCAGCAGGAGGGCGAAACCGCCCCACACGAAGCCGCAGATCAGGATCAGGAAGACCCAGGCGGCGGCGCTCACCCGACACCTCCGGGCAAGGGGAGGCAGCGGCGAGGAAGACGGGAGTTGGAGGATGACAGCGAATGCATGGTGAGCAATTTGTTAAGGACCGTTTCGCCCGAGATAGTACCGCGTTCCGGCACTCGGCGAGGAGGTTCGGAGCCAGTCCGAACCTACCAGGCGAGGAAATCCTCCAGTGCCTTGGGGCCGAAGGCGTGGGCGATGGCTATGCCCGAGACGTTACAGGCCACCAGCGGTCCCCGCCGGCGGCTCCTCCGCCTCGGCCTCTACGTTGGTGCGCCGGGCGAGCCAGCGATTGGCCAGCAGCAGGGCCACCAGCGCCACCGACCATTGGGCCAGCACGGTGCCGGCGTTGTAGCTGGCCAAGGGGTCGAGCCAGGCCCGCAGGTCCTTGCCCGCCGCCTGCCACAGCCACCAGCCGAGCAGCACCAAAGCCTCCACCGGCACCAACACGCCGAGGACGAAGTCCCAACCCCGGCCCACCTGGAGGTCGGCGCCCTCAGCGTTGATCACCTCCCGGCGCAGGCGCTCCAGGCCGAAGCGGCGGGCGCCCAGGGCGAACAGCAGGCCGGAGACCATCAACCCCAGGCCCCACACCCAGTCCTGGTTGCTGAACACCTCCATGGACAGCGCCGAGGGCATGCCGAAGAGGAAGCCGGCCCCGGCCACCAGCGCCAGGGCCCGGCGGCGGCGCACCCCGAAGTCGGAGAGCACCCGCGTGGCCAGCTCCAACATGGAGATCAGGCTGGTCAGGGCGGCAAAGGAGAGGGCGAGGAAGAAAAGCACCATGAAGATGGAGCCGCCGGGCATGCTGTCGAAGAGCTGGGGCATCCAGATGAAGGTCAGCCCGTGGTTGTTCTCGCCGACGATGCGGCTTCCCGCCTCCGGGTCCATGGCGAACATGGTGCAGAGCACCATGATGCCGGCCAGCAGCGACATGGAGTTGTTGCCGAAGCCGATGAGGCAGGCGTTCAAGGGCACGTCTTCGCGGGCCCGCATGTAGATGGCGTAGGAGAGGATCAGGCCCCAGCCGGCGCCGGTGTCCCAGGCGTTCTGGGTCAGGGCGTGGAGCCAGATGTCCGCCGACCCCAGGGCCGCCCAGTCGGGGGTGAAGAGGAAGGCCAGGCCGGCCTCGGCGCCGGGCAGGGTGACGGCGCGGATGGCCAGGATAACCACCAGCCCGACCAGCAGCGGGATGAGGACGGTCGCCACCCGCTCGATCCCCCGCACCCCGAACCAGACGACGGCGAAGGCCAGGCTGAGGGCAACGAGGTGGGTGAGGACGGCACCGCCGGAGGCGGAGTAGCTACCCCACAGGTCGGCCGAGGAGCGCCGCGCCAACTCGCCGGACAGCGACGCCCAGAGGTAGCGCAGACACCAACCCGCCACCACCGAGTAATAGAACATGATGGCCGTGGCGGTGAGCGCCACCCAGCCCCCCATCCAGGCGGAGCGCTTCCCCGCCAGGCGGGTGAAGGCGCCGACGGCGCCGAGGCGGGAGCGCTTGCCGAAGGCGAACTCGACCATCATCAGCGGCACCGACCAGAGGAGCAGGAAGACCACCCAGGCGACCAGGAAGCTGCCGCCGCCGTGGGCCGCCACGACCCGGGGGAAGCGCCAGATGTTACCGGTGCCCACGGCCATGCCGAGGGTGGCCAGGATCAGGCCCCAGCGGCTACTGAAGGCCTCGGTGGCGGCGCGGCTCACGCGCTTTCCCCGTCGCCGGGGTCAGCGTCCGCGCCGGCGTCCGCATCGGAGACGGCGGCCTCGGGCGTTTCGGGATCGGTGGTCTCGCCGGAGTCCCAGGCTTCGGCCGCGGCGACCAGCTTGCGGCAGTTCTCCGCCACCGGCCCGCGGCAGGCGGCGGAGAGGACGGCTACGCTGTCGGCGCCGGCCTCCAGGACCCCGGCCACCCGCTGCGGCCCGATGCCGCCGATGGCGACCAGGATCTTGGCGCGGCCGTCCCGCTCCCGGGCCGTCTCCTTGAGGATGCGCCGCGCCGTGCGCACCAGTTCCAGGCCCACCACCGGGTCCGGGTTCGACTTGCTGTCGGTGGCGAAGACCGGGCCCACCGCCACCACGTCGACGTCCGGGTCATCGGCGGCGGCGGCGACCTGGGCCTCGGTGTGGGTGGACAGGCCGATGCGCACTTCGTCGCCGATCACCCGGCGGGCCGCCGCCGGCGGCAGGTCGTTCTGCCCCAAGTGGACCCCGGCCACCGGCAGGGCGGCGTTGGCGAACATCGCGGTCAGGTCCACCCGGTCGTCGATCCACAGCTCGCAGCCGCTTCCGTCCAAGGCTTCGAGGGTGACCGCCAGGAGGTCGTAGAGGCGGCGGTCCGGGTAGGGCTCGGCGGGGGGCTTGGGCTTGGCCCGCAACTGGATCCACCGGACCCCCGCCTCGGCCATGGCGGTCACCGCCTGGGGCAGGTTGGTTTCCAGCGGCTCGCCCAGGGTGGCGGCGTCGGCGATGGCGTAGATGCGCGGCGCCCTCACCCCTGCCCCTCCGGGCCGCGGCGCTCCTGGAACCCTTCCATGAAGCGGGTCGACAGCTCCCCCGCCTGGAACACCGGGTCGTCCATGATCCGGCGGTGCAGCGGGATGCTGGTGTCGATGCCCTGGACGTCCATCTCATCCAGCGCCCGGGCCATGCGGCGGATCGCCGCCGGCCGGTCCTCGGCCCAGACCACCAGCTTCGCCACCAGGGAGTCGTAGAACGGCGGCACGCGGTAGCCCGGGTAGGCGTGGGTATCGACCCGGGTGCCGGGGCCGCCGGCGGGGCGGAAGGCGGTGAGCAGGCCCGGTGACGGGGTGAAGCGCTCCGGGTGCTCGGCGTTGATCCGGCACTCGATGGCGTGGCCCCGGATCGGCACCTCGCTGGGCAGATCCAGCTCCTCGCCGGCCGCCACCCGCACCTGGAGGCGGACCAGGTCGATGCCGGTGACCATCTCGGTGACCGGGTGCTCGACCTGGATGCGGGTGTTCATCTCCATGAAGTAGAAGCGGTCATCGGTGTCGAGCAGGAACTCCACGGTGCCGGCGTTGCGGTAGCCACCCGCCTCCCCCAGGCGCACCGCCGCCTGCCCCATCTCGCGGCGCAGCTCGGCGGTCAGGGCCGGCGACGGCGCTTCCTCCACCAGCTTCTGGTGCCGCCGTTGGATGGAGCACTCCCGCTCCCCCAGGTGGACGACGTTGCCGTGGTGGTCCCCGAACACCTGGAGCTCGACGTGGCGCGGCGCCATGAGGTACTTCTCCAGGTAGAGGGAGCCGTCGTTGAACGACTTCTGGGCTTCCTCCCGGGCGGTGGAGAACTGGCCTGCGATCTCGTCGGCGGCGTGGACGATGCGCATGCCGCGGCCGCCGCCGCCGGCGGCGGCCTTGAGGATCACCGGGTAACCGACCTCCGCGGCCCGCTCCGCCGCCTCGGCGGCGTCGGTCAGCGGCTCCTGGCTGCCCGGCAGCACCGGCACGCCGGCGGCCTCCGCCGTGCGCCGGGCCCGGGCCTTGTCGCCCATGCGGCGGATGGTCTCCGGCGCCGGGCCGATCCAGGTGATGCCCTCCTCCTCCAGCGCTTCGGCGAAGGCGGCGTTCTCGGCCAGGAAGCCGTAGCCCGGGTGGACGGCGTCGGCGCCGGTGATCTGGGCGGCGGAGATCAGGCGCGTGGAGTCCAGGTAGCTCTCGCCGGAGGACGGCGGGCCGATGCACACCGACTCGTCCGCCATGGCGACGTGGAGGCTGTCAGCGTCGGCGGTGGAGTAGACCGCCACGGTGGCCACCCCCAACTCGCGGCACGCCTGGATGACCCGGAGCGCGATCTCGCCCCGGTTGGCGATGAGGATCTTTTGGAACACGGCGGGTCAGCCCGGAGTATTCACGAAGAATTTATTCGCCGCGGATGGCGAAGAGGGGCTGACCGTACTCCACCGGTTTCCCGTCCTCGGGGTAGATCTCGACGATGGTGCCCGCTTCGTCCGCCTCGATCTCGTTCATCAGCTTCATCGCCTCGACGATGCACAGCACCTGGCCCGGCTCCACCCGGTCGCCGACCTCGACGAAGGGGTCGGCGTCCGGCGACGGCGCACGGTAGAAGGTGCCGACGATGGGGGACGGCAGCAGCTCGGTGCCCTCCGGCAACTCCTCCTCGTCGGGCGGTGCGGCCTCTCCGGAGGGGGCGGTCACGTCGGGGCCCGGTGCCGGAGCAGATGCCGGGGCCGGCGCCTGAGTCGGGGCTGGCGCCGGGGCCGCCGCGGCGACCGGCGCGGGGGGCTTGCCGTCGATCCTGACGCGGAATCCGGACCGCTCGACCTCCACCCCTCCGAGTTCCAGCCGGGCCACCATCTCGGCCAGCTCCTTGATCTGCTCCAAGGTCAGCATGCGTCCCCTCTTTGATTAAACCTGCGATCGGCCGGCGTCAGGCTGGCCTTGAAGTAATGCGCGCTAGACGGCCAGCTCGTCTTCCAGGATCAGGCGCGCCCGGCGGAGCTCGAAGCGGGCTCGGCCCTGGTTCGACTCCGGCTCCATGATGAGGAGCAGGAAATAGTCGTAGCCGGCGGCGCTGACGATCAACGTGAGCTGGTCGGTGACGATGGTGAGCTGGTGCACCGGGCCGACGTCGAGGTCCCGTTGGTCCTCCGAGATGGCCTGGGTCTGGGCCACCAGCTCGGCGGCCAGCAAGTCCAGGTCCAGCTCCGAGTCCGAGCTCACCGACTCGACCAGGATCCCGTCCCGGTCCACCAGGCAGAGCGCCCGGGAACCGGCGATGCGGTTGCTGACCGTCGATAGTTTTTCCAGGAACATGACGTCAGGAAGCCCGCTCGCCGCGGATTCGGTCGAGGTACGCCTGGAGCAGCGCCACCTTCGGGGGCTGGGACGGATCGGCGCCGCGCAGCAACTCGTCGGCGCCGAGGGTGAAGCCGAGGGGCGGGGCCGGGGCGGCATCTCCGCTCTCAGCGGCGTCCTCGTCGGCGCCCTGGGCGTGCAGCGCGGCACGCCGCCCGTCAATGGCGGCCTGGCGGTCCGGCTCGCGCTCCAGGATGGCCTCGAAGATGGCGAGGGCTTCGTCGTGATGACCCTGGTCGAGGTAGAGCTGGCCGAGGGTGACGGTGGGACGCGGGCCGGTCTCTTCCGCCTCCTCGCCACGATCCTGGGTCGCTTCCGGTGTGGTTTCATCGGCAGCGACTGGAAGGGTCTCTTCCCGCACCACGAGGGCGTCCTCGTCGGCACTGGTGGACTGCTCGTGACTGGCGGACCGTTCGTGACTGGCGGACTGCTCCTGCGCTACCGGGGCGTCGTGATCGACGAGATCCCAGGGGCTTTCACCGCCGTCCGACTCCACCTCGGTGGTGAGATCGGGGAACGGCTCGGGCTCGTCGCCGGTGGCGACTTCTTCCTCGGCCGCGGCGTCCCCATCCGAAGCGGCGTCCGCCTCCACCGGGAAGATGCCTTCGGAGGCCAGGCCGGACAGGTATTCGCGCTCCTGGCCATCGGCCCACAGGTCGGCGAACGGCTCTGGCCGGTCGTCAGGGGTGGTGTCGGCGGTGGTGGTGCTGTCGGTCACGGCGGTGCTGTCGGTGTCGGTTGGAGCGTCCTGCTTCTCGAACTCCGAGGCGTAGCCGCCGGTCACCGCGTCGGCGGCTGCGGAAGGCTGGACCGGCGGTTCACCACCGGCGGGCTCGCCACTCTCGTTCTTCGGCAGGCCCGGCCACGCTGCGGTGGGGGACCAGGACCCGGGGGGAGTAGCGTCGTCTGTAGAGGTCGCCGTGCCTGTAGCTTCGGCGGCGTCGGGGCTGTCAGCCACGCCGGGAGGCGGCGGGATCGTCGGCTCGGGCTCCACCGGAGCGGGGCTCACCGGCTCTCGACCCTCGACCCGGGCCTCCAGCCTCTCCGTGTCTTCGTCACCGGCGTTCAAGAGCTTGTAGAGGTCGAGGCGCTGCTTCGCCAGGGACCTGTCGCCGGCCTGCAGGTGGGCCTCGGTGGCCAGCTTCATGGCCATCGGGTTGGTGGGGTCGATCTCCACCGCCTTCTCCAGCGCCTCGGCGGCCTCGCCGGGTTGGTCCAGGGCCAGGTGGATGCGGCCCAGGGACACCAGGCCGGAGACCTGCTGAGGGTGGGACTCCATCCCCTTCTCCAGCACCTCCAGCGCCTCTTCGTTGCGGCCGGCGCGGCGGTACTCCTCGGCGAGTTGCAGGAAGATCCGGGATGCGGGGTCTTCCTCCCACCTACGCCGCAGCTCGGCGAGGTGGTCGTCGTTGGAGTCGGGTGGGGTCATGGGGTGGAGGGCCTCCGGGCCGAGGCGGAGTTTCAGCGTAGGATGGAAGACTATGAAGTAAAAGCGTCTCCGGCATTATAGCAGCGGCCTGAAATCAAAAAAGGAACCGTAGCGGTCCCTTCATTGAAAGCGCAGCCTGCTGGGTGGCCAGCGAAGCCTAGTCGCTGACCTGGACCTGTTTGGTGATCTGGCTTTCGGAGCGTCCCCGGGTCACCTTCAGGGTCACCGAATAGGTGCCGTCGGATGTGTAGGTGTGAGTCGGATTCTGGTCTCTACTGGTGGCCTGGTCGCCGAAGCTCCACAACCAACTTGTGGGATCATTGGAGGTGATGTCTGTGAACTGGACTGTCAGGCCGTCGGGATTTGCCCTAAAGTCAGCCTCCAAGGGAACCGTTTCCAGTCTTACCTCGAAGGTCGTGCTGAGAACCTCGGCTCCTCCGCCCACCTCAGCGCCGACCTGAAATGCGTTCTCGGTCCGGGGCAGAGCGTTGATGTCGCTTTCGCTGACCGTAAGTGTGTCGGTCGCCTGTCCTTCTGAATTCGTGGGGACAAATCCACCGCCGGATTTCAAACGACCGATTTGCGTGGTGAAGTTCACCTGCGCACCTGCGAGGGGCTGGCCCTGCTCGCCGCGCACAGCCGCAAGGAGGGTAACCTCGTGCCCGTCTCCGGCGTCGGGAATCGACGATGGAGTCGCCTGGAGACTCAGGGAGCTTGCGCTCTCCCCCACCGTGATCTCAACGGTGGCGCCCTCAGCCCCGGAGCCAGCCTGCACCGAGACTTGGAAAGGATTCAAGCTCGCCGGAAGCGAAGCGATGTCGCTCTGACTCACCGTCAATATGTCCTCCACCTGCCCGCTGGAGTCGGTAGGCTCAAAAGCGCCACCGGAGCCAAGGGTCCCGACCTGGGTAGTGAAGTTGACCGTGGCACCGGCCAAGGGCTGTCCCTGGTCATCCCGAACGGAGGCCAATAGTCTGATCTTTCCCCCAGAGTTGGGAAGGGAGGTCGGGTCCGCCTGCAGGCTGACCGAGGTCGCCACCTCACCCACCGCCACTTCGACGGTCGTCGCCTCCGCCGATCCCGACTGAGCGGTCACCGTCGCGGTGCCGATGCGGCCGTCCCCCCGAAGGATCGCCCGGGCCTCCCCCTGCTCGTCCGTCTCCACCTGCTCGTCGATACTGCCAATCGTCGTGTCCAACCGGACGATGGTCCCCGGGTTCACCGGCGTGCCGTTGGCGCGCAGGGCGGTCACCCGGATGGTGGAGCTGCCGTTGGCGCTGATCTCGTTGGGGGAGGCCGAGATCGACAGCAGGGTGCCGGAGGGGGCCACCGGCGAGGCGCTGTCGCAGGCCAGGCCGAGGCCGAGGGCGAGGAGACACAGTACGAGGCACGGGAGGAGGGCTTTTTTACTCATTGCTCACCAGTATACGGATCGGTTCTTGGGAACGTCTAGGGGAGCGGGCTGCGTTGCCCGGCTCTCACCTGCGCAAACAACCCCGGCGGGCCGTGGATTCCACGACCACCACCGGGGTTGTGAGCCCTCCCGCCGGCAGGCGGCGGGAGGTGGTGCTCACGGTCGGCTCAGGCCGACTCGTCGTCGTCGTCGGGCCCGGAGCACTCCGGGTCGGCGGCGTCGATGAGGGTGTCACCGTCGTTGTCGAACCCGTCGGTGCACTGGGTCGGCGTCGGCTCGGTGGGGCCGACGTCGTTGCGGCAGGTCGACGTCGATGGGTTGTAGGTGAAGCCTTCGGGGAATGTCCCCTGGCACGTCGTCGCCCGGTCTTTCACCGTGACGTCCACCGAGGTCGGCAGGTAACGCTCACCGGAGGTGCCGTCCCCGTTGTCGTCGCAGGATTCAACATCGAAGCTCGACAGCGGCAGGAACGGCGTATCGACCGTGACACTGGTGCCGTTCGCCGACGGGCCTGAGACGATGGGCGCGGGCCGACCGCCCACGGTGACCACCGGCTGCACCAGGTTCTCGCCCTGGAGCGTGATGTCGGTGCCGCCGCCCTGGGGTCCGCTGTTCGGGCTGACCTGGAAGATCACAGGTTCGAAGCCACTCACTCGGAAGGTGTAACTCTGTCCGCTGACCGTCTCGCCGGACGCGATGTTGGTCACCTCCACCGGCCCGCTGAAGTCGGCGCAGCTCCCGAGTACCGGAGCCACGCTACGGAAGACGATCTCGGTGCCGGTGACGGTCAGAACCTCCTGCTCAACACCGCCGACGTTGACCTCCACCGGCGAGTCGAAGCCCTGGCCGAAGATGGTCACCGTGTCGCCACCGAAGTAGGGGCCCGCGTTGGGCGAGACGGCGCTGACCAGCATCGCCGTGCCGTAGCGGAACGCCGCGGAGGAAACAAAGGTCAGGCCGCTGTCGATGTTGCGGACGCGGATGTCGGAGTTCTGGTTTTGCAGCACGCTGCCGAAACCG
>Ga0102947_1000839_pt1 | contig 10844 bp, 7 predicted proteins | sample SalPon2A_A_D2_MG_FD_78210 | JGI IMG/M metagenome (GOLD analysis project Ga0102947, IMG submission 78210) | Soil microbial communities from South San Francisco under conditions of wetland restoration - Salt Pond MetaG R2A_A_D2_MG | ecosystem: Environmental > Terrestrial > Soil > Wetlands | place... | reverse complement strand
TGCCTATTTTATGTTCCTGGTATCCATAGTCTACCTTGTATTTGCCAGGGAGATCATCACCTGGTTCAATGATACCCCCAGCGTGGTGGATAATGGGGCCCTTTGTTTGCAGATCATTGCCGCAGGCTATATTTTTTATGCCTACGGAATGGTCGTATCACAGGCATTCAACGGTGCCGGGGATACAAAAACCCCCACTAAAATTAATTTTATCGCCTTCTGGCTTTTCCAGTTACCTTTTGCTTATATAGCTGCCATTACCTTTGAATTAGGGGCCTTAGGGGTCTTTATGGCAATTACTTTTGCAGAGGTTATGTTGTCGGTAATCGCGATCTTATGGTTTCGGAAAGGGCACTGGAAAAAAGTGGTGGTTTAGTCTATTTTTGTACCTTTGGGAACCATTAAAAACAATGGCCATGGAGCGAAAAAATAAGGGGTTGAATACCATCTGTACCCATACAGGGGCCATCAGGGACGAAACGTTTAAAGGGGCCATCTCACCCCTGTATATGAGTACTTCCTATGCCTTTGAGGAGGTACCTCTGAAGCGGTACCCCAGGTACTTCAACACCCCAAATCAGGTTGGCTTGTCCAAAAAAATTGCGGCCCTGGAACACGGGGAGGCCGCCCTGATATTCGGAAGTGGAATGGCGGCGATCAGCACAGCGCTGATGGCATTTTTAAATGCCGGGGATCATGTGGTATTCCAGAAAATGCTATACGGGGGAACCTACAATCTGGTGACAAAACAATTTGAGAAGTTTGGAATCGCCTATTCCTTTACAGATGGGTTGTCTACATCCGACTTTGTGGCTAAAATACAGGAGAATACCAGGGTTATTTATATTGAAACACCTTCCAATCCATTGCTGACAATTACGGATCTAAAGGAAATTTCTAAAATGGCTGGGGAAAACAACCTGGTAACTATGATCGATAATACCTTTGCCAGCCCTGTCAACCAAAACCCGATCGACTTTGGTATCGATGTGGTAATCCATAGTGCCACCAAGTATATGGGGGGCCACTCAGACATTTGTGCCGGTGCCGTGGTCTCAACACAAAGGTACATAGACCAGATATACAATCTGGCTAAAAGCCTGGGGGGAAGTTTAAGCGATTATACAGTCTGGCTTTTGGAAAGGAGCATCAAGACGATGGGGCTAAGGGTAATGGCCCAAAATAAAAATGCCGGATACATGGCAGAATATCTCAGCCAGCATAAAGATGTAAAAAAAGTATATTATCCTGGGCTTCCTTCCCACCCGGACCATGCACTTGCTACTGCTCAAATGCATGGCTATGGCGGGATGCTGTCTTTTGAACTTAAGTCACATATTGATCCATCCCAATTCCAGAAAGCCTTGAAATTAATTAAATCCTCCATGAGTCTGGCAGGGTTAGAAAGTACGGTCCAGTCACCGGTAAAGACCTCACACGTTGAGATGCCTCTTGAAGAGCGGGAGGAACAGGGTATTACCGACGGACTCATTCGTTTGTCATTGGGAATAGAGGAACCAGAAGATTTGACGGCGGACATTGAGCAGGCGCTGAAGGAGGTACAAAGGGTAGGTGTTACCCCGGCCAATTAGGATCCTGAAGATCATAAGTCATTTTATCCATACCTGGTATTGGTTTTCAGGGACCCGGTGGTAAGATCAATTTTTAGTATGAAATTGTCATGTTTCAGAAGATTGGGAACACGGTCCGGATTATTCGGGATATCTTTGGCAATTCAGGGATCAGGAAATGAATTTGCCTACAAATTTTTGAAGCGATCATTAAGTAAATAGTACATGAAATTAGACATATTGGTATTTGGGGCCCATCCGGACGACGCTGAACTTGGAGCAGGGGGTACCATAGCTAAGGAAATTGCACATGGTAAGAAAGTTGGGATCGTTGACCTTACCCGGGGAGAATTGGGCACCAGGGGGAGTGCGGAGATCCGGGACATTGAAGCTGAAAAGGCCTCAAAAATCCTTGGTTTGACCATCCGGGAGAATCTGGAGTTTCAGGATGGCTTTTTTTGCAATGACAAGGAACACCAGCTAGCTGTCATAAGGATTCTTCGCAAATACAGGCCCGATACCGTCCTCTGCAATGCCGTGGAAGATCGCCATATTGATCATGCCCGGGGAAGCAGCCTGGTAAGTGATGCCTGTTTTCTCAGCGGTTTGTTAAAAATAGATACGAAATTTGAAGGCGATGACGGGTGGCAGGAACCCTGGCGGCCCAAAAAAGTGTTTCACTATATTCAATGGAAAAATTTGACGCCCGATTTTGTCGTTGATATATCGGGATATATTGCTAAAAAAATGGAGGCTATATCCGCCTATTCATCGCAATTCTACGATCCAAAGAGTGATGCCCCCAGCACACCGATCAGCAGCAAGAATTTTACGGAAAGTATTGAATATCGTGCCCGGGACCTTGGACGCCTGGCAGGTGTTGAACACGCCGAGGGATTTACAGCAGAAAGGCATATCGCAGTTGAAAACCTGGATGCCATTTTTTAACTGGCCTGGCTGTACTTTTTATTCGCTTTAGGTAATGTAAAAAAGAAAGTACTCCCTTTGCGAAGGATGCTTTCCACCCAAATGGTGCCATTGTTTTTCTCCACCATTTCCTTACACAGTGAAAGACCCAGTCCGGTACCCTTCTCATTATTGGTGCCATAGGTGGTCACGTTAGAATTCCTGACAAATAATTTTTCCAGGGTAATCTTGTCCATCCCAACGCCCGAATCGCGGACAGAGATTTCCCAGTGCTTGTTTTTTTCAAACGCGGTTATGGTGACCATCCCATTTTGTGGAGTGAATTTCAGGGCATTGCTTATCAGGTTACGCACTACAATATCCACCTGGTTGCTATCAGACCAGGTCAGCGTATTTTCGGCAAGTTCACTAATGATCCTGATGGATTTACTCTTCGCGATTTCAGAGTGTAAATTGATGTTTTCATCGACCAGGGTATTCAGGGCCACTACGGACGGTTTGGTAACCGCTCCGTTCATCTGAGTATATCCCCAGGACAAAAGGTTGTTTAGGGTAAATGAAATATGATCAACATCCCCCCTTAGCTTGGGCATGAATTCCAGGAATTCGGATTTTTTGATCTCCCCGTCGTTTAACATTTTTAACAAGCCCTGCAAGGCCCCGATAGGTCCACGCAGATCGTGCCCGATAATTGAGAAAAGTTTGGTTTTGGTCTCATTGCTGTCGTTGAGCTCAAGTTCCCGGTTTTCCAATATGGCCTTTTTGGATTGCAACTCCACATTGAGTCTTTTTTGGATTTTCTGACTTCGGTGAACCAAAAAAGTAATTACAATAAATATTAAAAGAATACCCAGGGTTGCATTAGCATAGTTCTGTTGCCTGGCCAATGCCCTGTCATTTTGTTCAATAAGGGCCATTTTTTGCCTGTCGTGTTCTAGTTTAGCCTTCAGCATCGTCAGGCTTTTCTTATTTTCATTTCTGGAAAGTGTATCAGAAACTTTTTGAAACAGTTCGTGATAGGAGAGTGCGGTGGCGAAGTCCCCTTTATTTTTATTGATATTGTAAAGTGTTTTTGAGCATTTTTGCATACCCTCCAAAGATTGGATCTTACTGGAGATGTCAAATGCCTCGAGGGCAAATTTCTGGGATAGCCTGTCCTTCTCCTGCCCCAGGTAGGCTTCCGCCATTCCATTGAATAAATCAATTTTTGCACGTTCATCGTCGAGGCTCTCATGCAAAAGGTGGCTTTGTTCGTACCAGTATAAGGCCCATTTGTATTTGTTCTGTTTCAAATAAACCTTGCCCTTTATCTCATAGGCGAATGCCAGCCAATCCAGGATGGCATGATGTTCAAAAATGGAAATACTCTGGTTAATGTTAAACATGGCATACTCCAGCTCTCCCATATCAGCATAAACCGATGCCAGGTTGCTCATGGTTTCTGCGGAGATCACTTCATCGCCTAATTTGGCGTTTATTTTCTTTACTTTTTTAAAGAAATCAAGTGATTGTTCATAGTCTTTCTGGGAGGCGTACAGGCTCGCTATATTTTCGTTGATAATAGAGAGCATCTCTTGATTGTCTGACGCTACTGCAATTTCTATTCCCTCCAGATATGCATTGAGGGCTTTTGCGTAGTCTCCTTTGTAGGCATACTCACTTGCGAGATTGTTCATCGTCCGCAATTTGAGTTTAATATCGTTGATCTCCTCTGCAATGGTCCATGCCCTGATATAGTGATCTATGGCTTTTGAATTATTCCCCATATCGGAATAATAATCCCCCATGCGCAATAGTGCCGTACTCTGTCCCTTTTTATAGTTGGAGGATGTGCTGAGTTTTAAGGATTGTTCTGCTAAAAGTAAAACACTGTCAGCCTTGTAATACCTCATTTCATAACTCAATTCGTTTAAAAGATCAATATACAGGCGGTCTTTTTCTGTAAAATCTCTTTGCGATTTAAATTTGGAAATTTGTTGTTTCAGCTTGCTCTGTTCCCCGGATTGTGACACACAATTTGCAGCACTGAAAACAAGGATCCCGAAAAAGAATAGAATTCTCTTTAAATATACGGGCATGGCAATTAGGTAGGTTATTTTCAGGGACATTGATGTACTACTAAATCTAGCCATAAAAATACACCCCAACCCAAAGCCTGTCTAATTTATGTTGTGAAATGGCGTTTTTTGTGTGTTTTAACGTCACTATCCGGCATTTTATCGAAGATTTTAAAGCAATTAGGTTGTTTCAATCTCAGATTCAACAGATTACCATCTTGAAAATATGTGTATTCCCCTAAAATATCAGCCCTTTTATTTTGAATCAAAGACTAAAAAAAATTACCTTTGCCACCGCTCACAAATGGTGGTTGTAGCTCAGCTGGTTAGAGCGCTGGATTGTGGTTCCAGAGGTCGCCGGTTCGAACCCGGTCTTCCACCCAAAAGGTCATCACGCCGCAGGCGTGATCTTTTTAGTACTAAGAATCTTAAAAGTCCTGCCCCAACCGGCGGGGCTTTCATTTTTCCCGGGTGCCGGCAGATTGGTTTCGGAAAAGTACGGGCACCCTCACATTTTATGCGCTTTTGGGATAATGAACCTGAAATATGAAAGGGTATCACAATCCTTTAAAGCAGGGAACGTTTTTGTCAAGGCTGTATTCCTTAATACCTTAAAAACAACCTTTAAATCACTGAGTATTACTTAGAGGTCTTATCAACAATGACCCGCTGTTCCCTGTTTGCCACTTCCCAGGCAGTATGGAAAATAAGTCGCGCCCGATTCTCCAACAGGTCATAATTGATTTTGTCGGGCGTATCCCCCGGCCTGTGGTAGTCATTATGAGTGCCGTTGAAATAGAAGATGATCGGGATGTTGTTCTTGGCAAAATTATAGTGGTCACTCCTGTAATAAAAACGATTGGGATCGTTTTCATCATTATAAGTGTAATCCAGTTCAAGGTTTGTATATTTTTTATTGACGGCTTCCGAAAGTTCGTGCAGATCCGTGCTGAGTTTGTCAGATCCTATGAGATAGACATAATTCCTATCCCCGTTTCTTTTTGGGTCTATCCGGCCGATCATATCAATATTAAGGTTGGCAACCGTTTTTGACAACGGAAATATGGGATCCTCATCGGCATAATACTGAGATCCCAAAAGGCCCTTCTCCTCCCCGGTTACATGGAGGAATACAATGGATCTCTTAGGGCCCATTCCCGCATCCGCGGCCAGCTTAAATGCCTCGGCTATTTCTAACATGGCCACTGTGCCCGAGCCGTCATCATCAGCGCCGTTATTGATTTGCCCGCCTGCACTGATGCCAATATGGTCCAAATGGGAAGAAATAATGATATATTCATCCGGTTTTTCGGATCCTTTCAGGAGGGCAACGACATTTTCCGATTGTATATCCACATCCGAACTAATTAACTTCAGCGAGATTTTGAGCGGTTGAATTTTTGGGGTATTTTCTTCTACAATATCCGGATATATGGCCTTTGCCATATCGGTATTAATGATAATGAACGTAGAATTTTTATCATCGTTTTTAATGCCCATATTTCCGGCATTGTTCGTTTTCATATAATCATAATACCCTTTAAACCTGGAAAAGTTCGCCGTGTCATAGTAGAGGATCCCACTGGCCCCATTCGATGTGGCTGTTTGGTTTCTTTTCCCGAATGCCTCAGACATATTGCTCCAGGCCGACTTCTCAGAGTTACCGGAAAGAATAAAGGTGCCATCCTCATTCATCGGTTCCCCGAACTTCACCAGCACCATTTTACCGGTAACATCCAGACCTTTATAGTCCGAATAATCCCCCTCCTCTATACCATAACCTGCATAGACAATATGGTCGTAAGAACCTTCGGCTCCTGAATAGGTGAGAAAATCTTCCCCAATGCCATAGTCCTTCCCGTTGACCGTAATGGTTCCCGAGGGTAACTTAGCTATTTCGAGGGGAACGTCCTGAAAATAGTCCCCATCCGACTTGGCGGCCGGAATGCCCAATTTTTTATATTGATCCCGGAGGTATTCCACCGCCTTCTTTTGCCCCGCTTTTCCTGTTTCCCTGCCCTCAAATTCGTCCGATGCATAGGTAAACAAATAGTCCTTCAGCTCAGACTCCGTTATGGTTTCCGCATACGTGGTAACCCCTGCCTCTACTTGTTCAGCGGCTGCAGGAGACAGGACCATTTTCTGTGAGGTGTTACAGGCAAAAGCAGTGGCAACTGCAACCAATACTATTTTCTTCATATATGGGAAAATAAAATTCAAAATTTACCAAAAATAGTGAAAAGAAAATGAAAGAATTAAAGGAATTGTGTTAATCTGCCGCACAGCTTGGCCGGAATTCCGACCCTCCCTTTTTGAAGTGTTTCCTCATTACCCTTTTGTGGGACGGATTAATGAATCACAAATTTTGAACACGCGCCAAAAGAATGTAATTTGCAATTTAAATCAAAGAACTATGAAAATACAGTGGGAGGGCGTTATGCCCGCCGTAACAACGAAATTTACGGATAGCGATACCCTTGACCTGAATATGTTTCAGGTAAATATTGAAGCACAATTAAAAGCCGGGGTACACGGCATAATATTGGGTGGTACCCTGGGTGAGGCAAGTACGCTCACCGAAGATGAGAAGGCTAAATTGATCAGGGCAACCGTGGACTTTGCAGGCGGCAAGGTTCCCGTCATCATGAATATTGCAGAACAGACCACCAAAGGGGCCAGGGAAGCTGCCCGGAAGGCACAGGATAATGGTGCTGCAGCCCTGATGATGTTACCACCTATGCGCTATAGGGCCAACGATGAGGAGACAATGACCTATTTTAAGCAAGTAGCCCTAAGTACTGATTTACCGATAATGATCTACAACAACCCTATTGATTATGGCATAGAGGTTACCACTGACATGTTTGAGAAATTGCTTGAATGCGAAAATATTGAGGCCGTTAAGGAATCAACACGGGATACCTCGAACATCACTCGATTGAAAAACAGGTTTGGCGATCGGCTCAAAATATTATGCGGAGTAGACACACTGGCCCTCGAAAGCCTGCTTATTGGAGCGGATGGTTGGGTGGCAGGATTGGTTTGTGCTTTTCCCGAAGAAACGGTTGCCATTTATGAATTGGCAAAGGCAGGGAGGATTTCCGAAGCCATCGAAATTTATCGTTGGTTTATGCCTTTGTTGGAACTGGATATAAGCCCGCAACTTGTACAGAATATTAAATTGGCGGAAGTAGCCACCGGTATCGGAACCGAGAATGTTCGGCCCCCGAGATTACCTTTGGGCGGGACCGAGCGGGCGCGCGTACTCCGGATCATTGAACAGGGGTTGAAAACCCGTCCTGCATTACCTGAATATAAGACAACCTACCATTCATATAAAATTTGACCGAAAGGCAATGATACACGGAAAAAATTATATCGGAAAAACACCGTCTGCCGGGGGCGGCAAGACGTATCAAACATTTAACCCCCTTCTGAATATCGCAAACGAACCGCTATTTTACGAAGCGACTAGTGCAGAAATTGAGGAGGCTGTGGCATTGGCAACTGAGGCTTTCCGCAGCTATGGCAAACTTTCAGGGGCCAGGAAAGCGATCTTTTTGGATACCATTGCCGATGAAATCCTGGCGTTGGACGACACCTTGATTTCCACCTATTGTTCAGAGACCGGACTTCCTGAAGGCAGGGCGAAAGGGGAACGGGGCAGGACCATTGGTCAATTGCGATCCTTTGCAAAGCTGGTTAGGGAAGGCTCGTGGGTAGAAGCAACCATAGATACGCCAGATCCGAAAAGGGAACCATTGCCAAAACCGGATATTCGCAAAATGCTGGTTCCCCTGGGACCGGTGGTGGTTTTTGGCGCAAGTAATTTTCCCTTTGCGTTTTCCACGGCAGGCGGGGATACTGCATCCGCCCTTGCTGCAGGCTGCCCGGTGATTGTAAAGAGTCACCCGATGCATGCCGGTACAGGAGAACTGGTGGCCTCGGCGATTATTTCGGCCGCGCAAAAAACAAAAATGCCCGATGGCGTATTCTCAAACTTAAACAGCAGCGGCATCGATGTCGGAACAAGGTTGGTAAAGCATCCTGGTGTTAAGGCAGTAGGGTTTACGGGAAGCATACGGGGAGGGAGGGCCCTGTTTGATCTGGGTGCCAAAAGGGAAGAACCCATACCCGTATTTGCCGAAATGGGGAGCATAAACCCCGTCGTTTTATTGCCCGGGGCACTGGCTGTCAAAAGCCGTGAATGGGCAGCCACCTATGCGGGATCGATTACTTTGGCAACAGGCCAATTTTGCACGAACCCCGGGTTGTTGCTGGGGATCAAAGGGGAACCCCTGGACAATTTTATTGCGCAACTGTCCGGTGAAATTGTGAAAAAGGAACCTACGAGCATGCTGCACCCGAATATTCTGGGGGCTTATGAAAAGAACCGGCTTAAAGTAATGGCGGAGGAGGGCACTACGGTAACGGCCAACTATCATGAGGAAGTCCAACCCAACTTTGCAAGGCAAACAGTACTTTCAGTAGCCGGAAATACCTTTCTTAAAAATCCGGCCCTGCATCAGGAGGTTTTCGGCCCGTACTCCTTGGTGGTACAATGTGCTGATACAAGGGAACTGGAGGCGGTTATTTCCAAATTGGAAGGGCAGTTGACCGGCACACTGGTGGCGGAAGAGGATGAACTGGGTGCTTATTCGGGCGTGATCAGTGCGTTGCAAAGCAGGGTAGGGCGTCTGATCTTCAACGGTGTACCCACAGGCGTTGAGGTTTGTGCAGCGATGCACCACGGGGGGCCTTATCCTTCATCAACGGATAGCAGGTTTACCTCCGTAGGCATCCATGCCATTAAGCGCTGGGTAAGGCCGGTCAGCTTTCAGGACTGGCCGGATAGTTTGCTGCCCGATGAACTAAAGGATGAAAATCCATTGGATATCATAAGGAGTGTGGACCAGGTTTTGACCCAAGTAAAACACTGATCCTGCAATGGGCACTGCCACATTCAGATGTATCGATGCCCATACCTGCGGAAATCCCGTACGTCTTGTAGTGGAGGGGGGGCCTGTCCTCCACGGGGCCAATATGAGTGAAAAAAGGCAACACTTTCTCAGGGAATACGATTGGATCCGCAAGGGGTTGATGTTTGAGCCCCGGGGCCATGACATGATGAGCGGCAGTATTCTGTATCCGCCTTCTGATCCTCAAAACGATGCAGGGGTCCTGTTTATTGAGACCAGCGGTTGCCTGCCTATGTGCGGACACGGAACCATTGGTACGGTGACCATCGCTATCGAAGAAGGATTGATCACTCCTAAAACCCGCGGGAAATTACGACTGGAAACACCGGCCGGACTCGTTGAGATCAGCTACGGGCAGACCGGGCAAAAAGTAGATTGGGTGAAGTTCAACAATGTCAGGTCTTACCTGGCGGCAACTTCACTCACAGTGAACAGCACCCCATTGGGAACCCTCACCTTTGACGTCGCCTACGGCGGGAATTTTTATGCCATCGTGGACCCCCAGGAGCATTTTTCGGGCCTCCAGGGTTTTACAGCCGGGGAACTCATTCGGTTCAGCCAGGAAATTCGTAAAAATATCCAGCTTAAATACACTGATCAGTTTGTGCATCCGGAGGATGAAACCATCAGGAATGTAAGTCATATCTTGTGGACCGGGACGCCTGTTTCAGAGCAAGCAACCGCCAGGAATGCCGTGTTTTACGGAGATAAGGCTATTGACAGATCCCCTTGCGGAACCGGGACTTCGGCCAGGATGGCGCAATGGGCAGCCAGTGGCAAATTGGACGTAGGGACCCCGTTTATCCACGAGAGTTATATAGGGTCACAATTTGTGGGAAAGATCGAGTCAAAAACCAAAGTGGCGGACTTCGATGCAATTGTCCCCAGTATTCAGGGTTGGGCCATGATATACGGGCACAATACCATTACCATTGACGATGCCGATCCCTATGCCCATGGCTTTCAGGTGTTGTAGGTGTTTTTAATCTCGGAATTGACTGCCCGATGAATCGGCCACGACGAGTATTGTAAAGTTGCAGAGGCAGGATTACAGGCTCCCGTAGCTGTCGAGGATCATCTTATCTGTTTCCCCTTTTGTTTTAAAGACTTCAAAGGTGCGGCCCTGGGTACGCTGGGCACCGAGTGCATTGGCATATTTGGCGGCCCTAATATAATTGTCGCGATCTTCGAGCAATCCAAATCCCAGGCCCCCCGCAAAAGAATCCCCGCAACCCGTAGTGTCGACCACATGGTCCACCCAGATCGATTGAACCACCTCATGGTGGATCTGATCGCCTTCTTTATAGAAT